>Ga0173483_10000428_pt1 | contig 11871 bp, 11 predicted proteins | sample NitcycUS178409R2_FD_122621 | JGI IMG/M metagenome (GOLD analysis project Ga0173483, IMG submission 122621) | Soil microbial communities from Arlington Agricultural Research Station in Wisconsin, USA - Nitrogen cycling UWRJ-S178-409R-2 (version... | ecosystem: Environmental > Terrestrial > Soil...
GCAGGTAGCAAAAGTCCACCGATGGATAAGAAGGAAAGACAATAGTAAAGTGAATGAAAAGGGAAAAAGGCAGGAAGGGGAGAAGAGAGTATTTACTTGGGCGGAACCAAATCCACATTCAGCATATGTTACCTCAGTCGTTATAGGAAAGTTTGTTGAGAGAAGGGAGATATATAATCACGGCATTGAGTTGCTTTATTATATACCTGAGGATAAAAAAAATTATGCAGAAAGATCTTTTGAACATACAGTGCAAATGATCAGGTTTTTTGAAGAATACCTTGATACAAAATATCCATACAGCAAATATTCGCAAGTTACAGTTGAAGATTTTATGTACGGTGGCATGGAAAACTCAAGCTGTACGACATTAACGATAGACACTTTACATGACAAAAAAGCTCACCTTGATTATACTAGCGATCATCTAGTTTCCCATGAGCTTGCTCATCAATGGTTTGGTGACTTAGTGACCTGTAGAGATTGGCAGCATATCTGGCTTAATGAGGGCTTTGCAACATATTGTGAAGCATTGTATTGGGAATCTAGCAGGGGAATTGATGAATTCCAATATTATATGACGCAGACAGCCGACGACTATTTTGATGAGGCTAATAGTCGATACAAGCGACCAATTGTAACTAAAATCTACAAACATCCAGATGATCTATTTGACAGACATACATACGAAAAGGCCGGATGCATTCTACATATGCTCAGAAATTATATCGGTGACAAATACTTTAAGAGATCTCTAAGGACCTATCTGGAAAGATATGCCAATAGCGTAGCTGAAACTGATGATCTACGTAAAGTTCTTGAGTTGGAATCAGGAGCAAGTTTACAACAATTTTTTGACCAGTGGATTTTTAGAGCGGGCCATCCTGAGCTCAAAATAGAGTTTTCTGCGGATTCCAAAATTGTAAAATTGAAAATTGAACAATCACAAGATGGCGAGAACTTTGAATTTAACCTTGATATAAAATTAGTTTTTTCTACACCTGACAGAAAAAATGAAGAAGGAAAACGAAGAGGAGGAGGAGGAGAAGAAGAGGAGATTCACACTTTCACCATATTCGAAAAAGAAAATGTCTTCCAAATTCCAATTGATAAGAAGGGAAAAGAAATAGAATGGTTTTCAATTGATCCACAATTCAAGGTACTAAAGACATTGTCTTTGAAAGCTCCAAAAGAAATGCTTGTCAGACAACTACAAGATGGCAGAACAGTAATTGAGAGAATACAATCAGCTCGTGCCCTGAAGGATCATTCTTCAGAAGATATAATCGAATCATTACAAAAAACAGTAATGGAAGATCGGTTTTGGGGAGTATCTGTAGAAGCGGCAAAAACGCTAGGATCAATTAAATCTGATTCAGCATATATGGCCTTAAAGAGATGCCTTTGTTCTTCTGCTATAAAGCATCCAAAGATTAGGCGGGCAATAGTACGTGCGGTAGGTGAATTCAAAAAGGAAGATTCGTTTGATTTGTTCAAATCCATATTGTTACATAAAGACCAAAGTTATTTTGTAGAAGCAGAGGCAGCAACTGCAATTGGCAAAATAAAGAGCAGACAATCAATTCCTATCTTGAAAAAGGCAATTGAAACAGCTAGTTTCCAAGACATTGTAGCCCAGGGAGCAATGACTGGTTTGAAAGAATTTATAGGCGACAAGGAAATTGCAGCATTACTGATTAAAAAGAGCAGGTATGGAAATAATCATAGAGTGAGAGAGACTGCTACTTTCTCTTTGGGTAAATTTGTACATGAAAACCACGAAGTATTTGATCATATCAAGAATTTGTTAACTGATAAATGGTTCCGAGTACGAATTAACGCCTGTAGAGCATTTGCTGATGCAGAGGAGCCAAAGGCAATTGCTGAATTAGCATGGGTGGCTGAGCATGACTTGGACTATAGAGTAAGAAGAATAGCTGAAGAATGCATAAACTTGATCAAAGAATCAGTGAAGACACCAAAGGAAGTCGTCAGTATTAGGACAGAAGTAGACAAACTCAAATCAAGCAGCTTGGAGATGATGCAAAAGATGAATAGATTAGAGAGAGAATTACATTAATTTAACATCATTTATTTGCTCTTGACATATAACGATTGTGTTCTGAATAGTCTAGATTAATTCCATACTACAACAACTCTTGGGATTTGTTTGGTTCTGCATATTTTTACGTGTCTGTTAGTTACAATCTGATGAATCTGTTGCATTGTTGTAGCATCACTTTTAGCCCTGCTTATACATTCTGCATGTGCAATAAATGATAGAAAAATTACATCTACTCTATTGCAACTACGGGCAATATAACGTAGCAGCTGCAATAATGAATAATGAGTGTGACGACCATAGTATCAGTAGGGTGATCTTTGTGCGCATAGGTAAGTGAGGAAAATAGGCAACTAGCACCTGACGCATTTTTTGTAAAAATGAAAACATGTCAACAACATAAAAAGTGGAGGAGCTAACTTTCTTGACGCCATTACTTGTGAGCGTTTAAGGTTGTTAATTCGTGGGTGCAGCATACGCGTCAAACAGATCTGGTGTCAAGTTATCATCTGCATCAAGTCTGCTTAACAAAACTTTAATAGCTTTTGCAACTTGACAAGGCCTAGAACTCATCGGATTGATGTAGTTGCAATTCATGGGTGTCTTGAACCTGAGATTTGAGTAAATATATAATAAATGCCCAGATTAATGCCAATGCCATTATTTCATTTCTTAATGAAAAAACAGACCCCTGTAAGAAATTAACGGCCTGTCTTGAATGAACAGATTCTGACAAGGTTTTTTGATAATCATGATGTAAATCTTCCTTTTGAGTTTTTAGCAAAGCTATTTCCTTTCTCAATGTATCTAGATCTTGTGTTAAACTTTGTATTGCAGATTTAAGCCCGGCATATTTTTGTAAATCAGAAATAAACGCTGCCTGTCAGCCGCAGTAACATACTTTTCAAATATCTCTGCTATATTGACAATATCCTGATCACTTACGCCATTTAGTATTATCTTTGCTAATTTGGGTCCAATCAATGGATTTAGCAAAATATCTGTGCGTAGCTTTGTTCATTTCTTAAGCTATTGACCTCAGCTCGCAATCCCTCAACTTTAGATTAAATCCGATCTTTTTGTCATATTGCTCTTCCCCATCTGTAAGAAATTTTTTTACAGCTTTTTCTACGGGTATTTCGTTTGCAAATGCAATTTCATTAAGAGTATCCCACAGAAAGCTTAATTCTTTAAGACCAAGTCGCATAGCTTCCAAATCTTTATACTTTGACATTGTTTGCCTATGCATGTTTACAAGTGCTTGATAAATAGACTGCTCTTGTTCAAGCTTGCCAATATTACCTTGCAAAGAATTCACGCTCATTTGAAGAGAAGCATGATTTGTTCTAAGTAGCTCTAAATCTGAAAATTCTTTTATAACTTTTCCAGCATCATAATTATACTCGCTTCTTATGTTATCAATTACCTTCGCAAATTTAGAAATGTCATCCACATCTATAGAATATTTCCTTAATTCTACCTTTAAGTTAGAATACCATTTTACTTCAGAAGTTGTCATTTTTTGTTCTTGTAAAGCCTGATCGCGAAGAGAGTCAAACTCTTTTTTCTTTCTGTAGTAATTCTACCTGAGCCTTTAGTTTTCTTATTTCTTCTTCTAATTTACTTTTCTCATCTATCCTTTCTTTGATATAATCTAGCATCTTGGAGACAGGGATTACATCTGTTGAAAATTCAATCAAATCTTGCAGAAGAAAAGAAATATTCTCTGCTGGCAATCCAATGTCCTTGCAACGGTTATAGACGTCTGTAATAAAGGATTCAACGCCATCTTCCTTAACCCCTATTTTAAGCATAACTGTCCCGATTCTGAATCCAAGAGCGCATTGGAAGGCAGTAATACCAACCTTTCTAAAAGCTATTGCTAGTTGCCTTAGTTCATCTGCTAGAGCAAATCCCAAGTTGTGCCTCCACTCATTGACAATATTTGTGACTGCTCCTGAGCTTATGCCATTTTCAGAAGCAATATCATTGCGCGGCCTTCCTTGAAGCCATTGCTGTATCACTAGTGATCTAATAGGGTCTAGAAGTTTAGCAGACATGATCTCTATGGCAATATGCATTCGATATGATATTAAGATTTGGTCAAATAGGTCAAATAGGTGGTCAAATGGACAGTCAGATAGGTCAAATTGGGATGATTCTTATTTTCAACGGCTCAAATATTGGATGGATGATAGAAAAAGTGAAAATTGACACGAAATTTTTTTCCGTGCCCCTTGATTCAGGAACAGCAGATATTGTTTTATAAGAATACTAGAGATTATAATGCTAAGATCGATCTACCGATTATGGAAACGATAATGAGCGACGGTTTTGTCAACCCAACTGCCTTTCTACAAGTCTTTTATATACTTCTTCCTACTATATCTTAATTTAGGCTGATATGTCAAGCGACCTCTCGATGTCTGGCGGTAAGCCAAGTCTTTCTGATGTTATATAAGCTTGTAATACATGGAAGAGATTCTTCATATCTCTTTTTGGATCAGGGCAGCTGCTATGTTATTCAGGGGTTTGACATCCTTTGCTATCTTGTCTTCAAGATATAATTGTACAGCGTTGGCGCAGGCTGCTCATACTCACATTTATTGTAACGTATCATGTCCTGTACAGCAAACGAATAATATTAGCAATTACCAGAGATTGGTTATGAGGTTATAAAACATCATAAAACATCATAAAACAAGCCATTAACAGCAGTAAGCCAAACCATTCGCGGTAAACAATCAAACGTTTTACGCTAATTTTTATTTTGCTCTTTAATAAAATCTGTCACAATTTTATTAAAAAGTGCCGATCTGCTGATATAGGGTACATGGCCAGATTTCTCAAGGAGAAATATCCTACAATTTTCCATCTTTACAAAAGGTTCAATAAATTTTACTGGAATTATTCGGTCGTCCTTTCCCCAAATCAGTAATGTCCCTGCTTTTATCTTATGTAAACGCCTACTTAGTCTTGGCGCATGGGCACTGCCATTCAACGCAGAGATAAACGCCTCTTTGGCACCTGATGTTAATAATTTACTGTAAAAGTTTTGTGCATAAGTATCATCGACAGGGCCATTGTCTACGGATGAAAGAGCTTTCTTTGCTTCTTGCAATGTCTCTGCTTTTAGTATATCAACATAATTACGTAGTGCAGGAGTTCCTCTAAATGAAACAGGTAACGCACCTGCTGGGCTTATTAATACAAGTTTAGAAACTAAATTGGGATGATTTAATGCAACTTCTGCTGCAATCTGACCGCCCAGAGAACAACCTACAATAGACACAGATGAACGTAATTTTAAACGCTTGATGAACTTCGCAACGAATGTTGTGTAAAAACTAATAGTGTAATCAATTTTTGGTTTATCGCTAAAACCAAAGCCTGGAAGATCAACTGCAATTGCTCTAAGCTGCTGTTTAGAAATTGCATTGATATTATTGATCCAACTTTCTATCGATCCACCCAAACCATGAATTAATAGTATAGCGTTACATGTAGATTGTGTATCAAGATAACGAATACGAAAATTATTTACATATAAGTATTGAAAATCCATGGCCAATAATCATCTCACACTTTTTATTTGGTTAATACTTTTTCCTTTCTAAATTGCAATTGTCATAAATAAGATGTAACCATTTCTTTACTAGATGTCTATCTCTTAGGAAAGTTTATGGTCATGATCCATTGTCATCACTTAGTGTCATCAGGCAGGACATGAGAGACGATCTTGCAAGCTGCAAAATATTCTAACCAATTCTCATTTGTATTCTAAATTCAAATAATGAGTATGATGCATTTTTGCCCTGTAGCATGTTTCAATCCTTGTTATACTCAGTCATGACACAATGTGCGTCCTCTTCTCTTCGCCAAGATGAATATTGAATCTTGATAGAAACAATAGCACAAGCTCATCCTGTAAATCCAGATACTGATACTATATATCTGAATAAAATTTTGCAAGATTTGTTATTCTTGCATTCTTCTTGCTGTGATTTTTCTTCTGTCTTCTTTGCTGTATAGTTTCCCAATGTTGTGTGTATCTTTGAGTAACATCCTTCACTCTGTCTCCAGAGAAGGCTAAGACATATTCATATTTCTTTCCCCAATTTTCTTCATAATAGTAAGGATGATTTAATGAAATTGGATAAGTCAACATAGAATCCACATGGATCCATTTTCCACCTGGCATTAGCTTTGCTTCATTCCAACAATGATCAAGGAAGTCATGAACAATTCTGGCTTCTATATCCAAACTGTTTAACATAGCGCCAAAAAGCATAGACCATTCGCTACATCTACCTCTCATGATTTCAGCTATCTTTAAGATTTCGGCATGTCTAGGAAAAGCATATTCATAGTTACAGTTATTGCATTTGAAGACTTCTACTTTTCGCATTTTCCATGAGTTTCCCATTATCACTTGGGATTGCATTGGAGGTGCTGCTACTACTGCTGACGACGACCTACCATTACTGTCAATGTTGTTAACATCATCAGTGTCACCTCCACTACTACTGTAATTATTGGCTTCGAAGCATCTTTCACAAGCGAGATCTTTTAGAGTCCATTTCATAAAATCATTTTTGAACCATTTCAGTATTGATACAATATCGTCTTCAGCTTCTTTTTTAGTTTGCAAAATAACGTTGTCTGGTATTAATGACTTAACTACTTCTAAAATCTTCTCATCCTTGTATTGTTCTGTGACTCTTTTATAAAGTAAAATTGTGTCTTCTAATGGGTCAGAAGATAAGCTAAAAATGGAGCTACAACCTAGCATGACACTGTATATTACAAAATATAATATATATAAAAATATATGTTATGGGTCAAGGTTTATCTTATTCTTTGAAAAATCTTTTATGCAATTTTGCAATTGCCATTTTTAATACTACAACATATGAAGCCATCTTTAATCCCAGTATTATGAAATGATATTGGATAATTTTGACCAGATCCTTCAGTATTTGGTACCAATGCATTATATGGTCTGTAAATCACAGATTCTGCATCTGGAGGATTATCAGATAGATCAAACATAAGCTGTGACACCTCTACATGATATCTTATTGGATATGAGAAATTGCCAATCTTATTCCACCATTCTATTCCAGTAAAGTGATTTTGTGCTTCAAATATAAATCCTGTATCTACTAATAAATCAAATCTTTCTATTTGTTTTGTACTTTGGTCTTGTAGAATATAATCAATGGATTGTTTTTGATAATTCATAATACTTTGACGAAGATATGAGTGACCAATTATAGGTAATATCTGTTTAAATTGATACTGGTTAACACCATTAAATATAGCATCAAATTTACCGTCATTATTAAATGAACATATCAGATTAAGCTCAACCGGTATATTCTGTTTATTGAAACTTTCAAGAAGATAAAGCATCCATGATTTATCTGGTATTTGATTACCCATATCCTCAATTAATGTTACAATATCAGATATTGCAATAACTCCTCTTGGGTATGTAAGCCTATTATTATTATCAAATACACAACAAAATGAGCCTACCCAGAAGTGCAATACTACCAATTGTGCTGTATGTATAATATTTATTATGACATCAAATCTCCCAATGTAAAAGCTACCCAGGCCTACAAACTCTATAACAAAGGAAAGAAGCCTGTAGAAGTAAAAGAAATGCGTCGGTATGGATGTTTAGTCAAGCGATCAAAAGTGGTTCTACTCAATGTCTCAACTCTCGTAGAATATTCTCAGGTATCATCCATGTTGTTTTAGCACGTTTTTCTGTGGCCATTGCCTCTCGCATATCCCTTAGTCTAATAATATATCAAGCTACTTACGCCCAGAAGATACTGAGCCGACAGTCATACAATATAGCACAGTAGTTCTCGGATTAAATCTCTTTCTCTAAAGTCATATCTGATGAATTGAATTATATTGTAGTAGGGATTTTATGGTAGCATTCTTTTAATATGTATCTTGCAATATTGTTGATAACTTTAGTTGCGTTATCATCTTGTCTTTCTTCTACTATTATGCTCAATAGCATGATAGCCCAACCTGCTACTGCTTCTCAATTCACCACTGCAAAAGAGTCTTCAATAACGCTGTTGCTAAACAATGTGAAGAGATATTTACCAGACGCATCTATTGTAGTAGGCATCATTACTCCAAATGGTACTCAAGTATATGGCTATGGAAATATATCTAAAGCAAATAGTACAAAAGTAAATGGAAACACGATCTTTGATACTGCTTCTATTACAAAGACATTTACTACAACGCTTTTAGCTGATATGGTAAAGCAAGGTTTAGTTAACCTAGACGATCCAATTGAAAAGTATCTACCTGCTACTGTCAAGGCACCAACATACAATCGACATAAAATTACACTTGGGAATCTAGCTACACGTACATCAGGATTGCCGGATTTTCCTGCTGGATGGATTAGAAACCATACCTACACTACTCCGGGTCAACTCGTCGACTCCGCAGGTCTATAATTTTCTTTCAAATACTCCACTCCAAAGTGAACCAGGAACCAAGGCTAACTATTCTGATTTTGGTATGGGTCTTTTGGGTCATATTCTGTCCATAAGAGCAGGTGTTCCATATACCAAGCTTGTTAACGAGAGAATCTTAAGTGTGCTGGGAATGGATAGTACGGGAATTGCAATGAATAGTACGGCAATAACCCTTTCTGATGCTCTTAAATCCAGATTAGCTAAAGGTCACAGTGGTGGTAAAGAAGTTAATCTTGAATTCATTCCAGAAGCAATTCAAGGCGTAGGAGCATTACATTCAACTGCGAATGACTTGTTAAAATATCTAGCTGCTAATATTGGCTTAATTCATAGTAGTATAAATGACATAATTCAAAAAACACATCTGATAAGACATGAATATCCAGAAGCACCAACTCTTCACTTCTCTTCTGCTTCCAACAAGAGTTTGAGTGCTAGCTATGTTGGTCTTGGATGGTTTATAGATACTAATCTTGGTACAGAAGTTATGCAGCATAGTGGTGGAATAGATGGCTATAGTAGTTTTATTGGATTCAATCCAACCAAGCAAGAAGGAGTAGTAGAATTGTGTAGCTGTGGGACTAAGGATATGCCTTCGCCCGTAATAGAATCCTTGATTAAATTGAAGTTAGATACATTGTTTAGCTGATGCTGGTTCATGGATTTGTAGAATAGCACTTAGTAGTGCAATGAGAACAGGTGTCTTTTTGTTTGTTTACAAAATTTTCATCTTCTCTGGCTGAGTGCTGCTGAATGTTATTACTACCATGTGACCAGTGGAATTTGTCCTCATCCTCATGCTCATCCTTCTTCTTGTTTTTCCCATCATTACGTGGCTTCTTGCAATATTACCATTTTTCTGAATATTTTGGCAGGTCATGGATTGGCATAGGAATAGTCTATTTCTATACAGGTGACATTAGGCAACTTGATTCACATCATGAGAATTCTAGTCTATAGCCAGGTGATGTTACACATAATGTAGAAAAGCCATGTTTTACTTTAGTTATTAGTGTTTGATCGATATGATATGGAAGGACAGATAACTAAGGACGGTTATACACCTATCAAACTTCTAACGAGCCATCAAGACGAAGTCGAGTGTCGCTACTACTATACAGAAGGTGCAAAGAAGGCTGTTATCTGGGTTGGTGGTATAGGTGGTGGCTGGGATACGCCAGCTAGACAGTTGTACCCTCAACTGTGTCAGAAACTTGTAAATAACGAGAGAATTAGCTCTCTGCGAGTACGTTATCGTTATCCAATAGATCTTGATGAATCTATTACCGATGTAATTGCTAGCATAAAGTTCTTGGAACATGCAGGAATTCGGTCAGTTGGGCTTGTTGGCCATTCTTTTGGAGGAGCTGTTGTTATTAAAGCTGCAATAGATGTTCCCAATATCGTTAAGACAGTAATTACACTTTCTACTCAGAGCTACGCTGCAGTAGAAGCTGTATCTCAATTAAGACAAGGTTGCTCTATTCTACTAATACATGGTACTAATGACGATATATTATGGCCAAGCTGTTCATCTTATGTATATAATCAAGCAAACAATCCTAAGCAAATAATTCTTTATGAAGGAGCGAAGCATGGACTTGAGGAAGCAGCTGAGCAGGTTCATCAAGTAGTATACCAATGGATAGTGGAGCATTTATAAAAACAACAACAACTGACTAGAAAACTCACCACGCCAACTACAATAAAAACAAAAGCTTACTGAAAAATGATAGCAGTGAGGAAGTACCTTCTAAAACTGCTAACATACAGCTTAGGAGATATCAAAAAGAGGCAATGGAGTTCTTCATAAACACCGCGCCATTGACAAGTTCAAGAGCTATCTTGTGATGTAAGGTCATTGATAATCTTTAGTGTGCTTTGAATTATTTTTTCATGAGATTGTTCTTGCTTTTCTATAGAAACTCGTAATAAATGATCATTGTGTAATGGAAACGATGCAACCTTTATTTTCTCTCTTTCTGAGAAACTATAAATGGTCTTGCCAAAATCTTTATCAAAATCTTTACGCATTTCACTTCTAAGAGCAGATTCCAAATACAATTTTGAAGAATCTTCTTTACCTTCCATAGATTTTACGCTCTGTCTCATTCCTCCTACTATGAGTGTTCCCATTCTATTTACGACACCAGCGAAGCGTATATTGGGGTTGAGCGCAAATATGTCATTGCATAACTTTTCTAATTTGTTATTGTTAGGCATACACTGACAAACGTATGATGTCATCTTTGTGTTATTAGCCTTATTGTCTCTTTATTTTTGGTCTTTCCGTTTCTAAAGACATTGCAACTCTAAATATAGGTAGTGCTATAGTCTATGGAACCTTTGATTTTCTTATAATAGACGGCCTTTTAATAAGGTATTTATTTTAACTTGATTTTGCTGGCGTTAACATTTACTGCGAAATCCTATAGTTTTGTTGCTTTATGTAGTTTTTCATGGTATTCTATTAGGAAACGAGGGTATTGAATTTCTATATATCAAAGGTTGCTATTTTTTCTCTACTAGCAAACATTAAAGTTAAGAACTGAAGAAGCACATATACTATGAAAGTTTCACAACTATGTAAAATGATTGAAGATTCGATTCATGCTAGAAAATATCCTATGCAAACTGAACATAAACCTTTTGCAAATTTATTACAAGTTATAAACAGATCAAATTCTGATGACTTGAAAAGTAGTGAAATCAAAATAGAGGTCCGAATGCAAGACCTTTATATCGTAAGTAACTACATCCCTAACATAGAGCATTTACCTGGAATAATTGAAGCTGATGTCTTGGATTACTTTAAAATACTGTGCAGACGATTAGAAAGAATGAATATAGATGATAATAATAACAATGCAAACAATGCTAAGAATATAACAATATCTGGCGAGAAATTTAATCGGTCAGAGTAGAAACATGTAGCATAAAATGGAACGGATTTTTAATTTGTTTCTCCATCAAAAGTCATCATTGTTAAACTATGTGACAACAACAAACATAAACCATTGATGACCTCTGCGAGATGAAATTTTTCAGTAAATGTGTTGTATTATGGATTAGATGTTAGTGACATAAACGGAGGACTTGGCTTCATATCTTTTTTGTGTCTGTCTCCTCTTGCTCTTCTATCTGATGTAATCTAATAGTGGCTGCCAGATCATAAATGAAAGTAAATGACTTTCTAGAAAACAAGAGAAGATTGTGATGCATATTATTCCCAGGTAAAACCTTTGCTGCAATTCTAGAAAAGACAACATCTTTGTGTGAAGGTGAACTTGA
>Ga0173483_10000429_pt1 | contig 11865 bp, 8 predicted proteins | sample NitcycUS178409R2_FD_122621 | JGI IMG/M metagenome (GOLD analysis project Ga0173483, IMG submission 122621) | Soil microbial communities from Arlington Agricultural Research Station in Wisconsin, USA - Nitrogen cycling UWRJ-S178-409R-2 (version... | ecosystem: Environmental > Terrestrial > Soil >...
GAACGCCTTCGCCTGCTTGAGCGTAATGTGCGGCGGCAGCGGCGGCACCTCGGGGTCGGTCAGCGCCTCGTAGACCACCGGCCGGTCGGCCGAGAGGGCCTCGTCCCACGCCGGCCCGACCTCCTCCGGGTCGTCGACCCGGATGCCGAGGAAGCCGACCAGCTCCGCATAGCGCGCGTACGGGAAGTCCGGCAGCACCTGCGAGGCCTCGTACTTCGGGTCGCCCTCCATCGCGCGCTGCTCCCACGTGACCTGGTTCAGGTCGTCGTTGTGGAGCACGAGCACGACGAAGCGCGGGTCGCCCCAACGCTCCCAGTACTTCGCGACCGTGAGCAGCTCGTTCATGCCGTTCATCTGGAAGGCGCCGTCGCCGACCAGTGCGAAGACCGGCCGCTGCGGGTACGCGAACTTGGCGGCGATCGCGTACGGAACGCCCGGCCCCATCGTTGCGAGCGTCCCCGAGAGCGAGCCCCTCATCCCGCGGCGGAACTTCAGGTTCCGTGCGTACCAGTTCGCGGCCGAGCCCGAGTCGGCCGTCACGATCGCGCCGTCGGGCAGGCGCTTCGAGAGCTCCGAAAAGACGCGCTGCGGGTTTATCGGGTCGGCCGGCAGCTTCGCGCGGTGCTCGACCAGCTCCCACCACTCGCGCACGCCCTTCTCGATCTCCTCACGCCACGAGCGGTCCTCCTTGCGCTCGAGCTTCGGCAGCAGCGCCCGCAGCGTCTCCTTCGCGTCACCGACGAGGTTGACGTCCATCGGGTAGCGGATCCCGACCATGCGGCCGTCGACGTCGATCTGCACGCCGCGCGCCTGGCCCTCTTCAGGCAGGAACTCGGAGTACGGGAAGCTCGAGCCGACCATCAGGAACGCGTCGCAGCCCATCATCAGGTCCCAGCTCGGCTTCGTCCCGAGCAGCCCAATCGAGCCGGTCACGAACGGCAGGTCGTCCGGAAGCACGTCCTTGCCGAGCAGCGCCTTGGCGACACCCGCGCCGAGCGTCTCGGCGGTCTCGAGGACCTCGTCGGCGGCCCCCTTGGCGCCCTGGCCGACGAGCATCGCGACGCGGCGGCTCTCGTTCAGCAGCTGTGCCGCGCGCTCGAGGTCGGAGTCCAGCGGCACGACCCGTGGCCGCGAATAGCCGATCCCGGAATGGACGGTGCCGTGCTCGTGCGGCGGCGTCTCGACCGCCTTCTCGGACGCGAGATCGTTCGGGACGATGATGCAGGTGACGGTGCGTTGGTCGAGCGCGATCCGCATCGCGCGGTCGACGAGGTGGCGCATCTGCGCGGGGTGGGTCGCCATGTGCACGTACTCGTGCGCAACGTCCTTGAAGAGCGTCGCCAGGTCGACCTCCTGCTGGTAGTTACCGCCCAGCGATGTGCGCGCCTGCTGGCCGACGATCGCCACGACCGGCTGGTGGTCGAGCTTCGCGTCGTAGAGGCCGTTCAGGAGGTGGATCGCGCCCGGGCCCGAGGTCGCAATGCAGACGCCGGCCTCGCCGGTGAACTTCGCGTGGCCGCAGGCCATGAAGGCGGCCATCTCCTCGTGGCGTACCTGCACGAACTCGGGATCGCCGTCGGCGCGATCGAACGCGCCGAGGAAGGCGTTGATGCCGTCACCCGGGTAGCCGTAGATCCGGTGCACTCCCCACTTCGTCAGCCGCTGCAGGATGAAGTCCGCGACGAGCTCGGCCATGGCACTCCTTCGGTTGCTTCCGCGCGGCGTGTTCCCGGGCCGGAGACGCCGGAAACCGATGTTTGAATTAACGTGCCCGTATGCGCCCAAGCGACCTCTACGAGCTCCGGTGGGCCGACGATCCGCGGCTCTCGCCCGACGGCCGGACTGCCGCGTTTGTCGTGTGGAGCACCGACCGCGAGACCAACGACTACACCGCTTCGATCTGGCTCGTCGCGGTTGACGGAGCGGCCCAGCCCCGCCGTCTGACCCGTGGCAAGAAGCAGGACGTCGCGCCGCGCTGGTCGCCCGACGGGAGCCGGCTCGCCTTCGCCTCGAACCGCGACTCGAAGGCGAAGCAGCTCTACGTGCTCCCCGTTGAGGGCGGCGAGCCGCTCCAGCTGACCGAGCTCAGCGAGGACGTGACCGAGGTCGTCTGGTCGCCGGACGGGACGCGGATCGTCTTCTCGGCGCGCGTTCGCGATTCGGCCTACGAGGAGGAGGACGAGCGGAAGCGGCGGCCGCGGAGGTTCGAACGGCTGCAGTACAAGCTTGACGACGAAGGCTGGATCGGCGATCGGCGGCGGCATCTCTTCGTCGTCCCCGCCGACGGTTCGGCGCCGCCAGTTCAGCTGACCGACGGCGACTTCGAAGACGCGGCCCCGAGCTGGTCCCCGGACGGTCGCCGAATTGCGTTCGCCTCCGCGCGGCAGGAGCACTGGGACACCGAGGTCGAGCGAGACATCTTCGTAGTGGATGCCGAGGGAGGCGAGCCGCAGCGGCTCACCGGCGGCGACAGCCACTACGAGGCGCCGGCGTGGTCGCCCGACGGCTCGGCGATCGCCTGCCGCTGGGCGCCGGGGGGCTTCGACTACCCGAGGCACGGCCAGATCGCGGTCCTCGACGCGTCGACAGGCGAGCGGCGCGTGCTGACCGAGTCGCTCGACCGCAACTGTGCTCCGTATCCGGAGATCCGCGAGCCGGTCTGGGACGGCGACTCGATCCTGTTCGTGCTGGAGGAGTCGGGCTACAACGCCTTGTATCGCGTAGGGGCCGACGGGGCCGGAGAGCCCGAGGCAGTCCTCGGCGAGGTCTGGGTGACGGCCTTCGACTGTGTCGTCGGGCTGATCGCGCACGCCGCGACCACGCCCACGTCGCTGCCCGAGATCTACACCGGCGAAGGGCGGCTGACCGATGTGAGCTCGGCTGTCGAAGCCTCCGAGCCCGAGCGCTTCACGGCCGTCTCCGCGGACGGCTCCGAGGTCGAGGCCTGGATCATCCGCCCGCTCGGTTTCGAGGAGGGCCGCTATCCGCTCCTGCTGAACGTCCACGGCGGTCCGTTCGCGCAATATGGAAACAGGTTCCTAGACGAGTTCCAGGTTCAGGCCGGCGCCGGCTACGCCGTCCTCTACTCGAACCCGCGCGGCTCGTCCGGCTACAGCGAGGAATGGGGGCGCGCGATCCGCGGCCCGATCGAAGGCGGCGAGGGGTGGGGCTCACGCGACTACGAGGATGTGATGGCCGTCCTCGACGAGGCACTTGAGCGTTTCGACTTCATCGATCCGGAGCGGCTCGGCGTGCTGGGCGGCTCGTATGGAGGGTTCATGACCTCGTGGATCGTCAGCCATACCGATCGATTCCAAGCCGCGTGCTCCGAGCGCTCGGTCAACAACTTTGTGCTCGAGGGTGGCTCGGGCGACATCGGCTGGGCCTTCAAGGGCATCGTCGGCGAGTACTGGTTCGAGGCGCCTGACGCGTATCTGCAGATCTCGCCGTCGAAGTACGCCGCGAACATCACGACCCCGCTCTTGATCCTGCACTCGGAGGACGACCTCCGTTGCCCGCTCGGTCACGCCGAGGACCTGTTCGCGATCCTGCGGGTGCTGAAGCGGGACGTCGAGCTTGTCATCTTCCCGGCGGAGTCGCACAACCTCAGTCGCACAGGGTCGCCTGCGCACCGCGAGATGCGGTTCGAGGCGATTCTCGACTGGTTCGAGCGCACGCTCGTAGGTGGCGAAGCGAAGACCACCGAGCAGGCGACCGGTGCCGCGGCGGAGGCCTAGCGTAGTCCGCGAGACCGGCGGCGGACGGTGAGTTGAAGCACGTCGGGGCGGTGGTAGTGCCCGGCCGCGTCGAAGCGCTGCCGCTCCGCCAAGAGCACCTCGGGGTCGAGGTCCGCGTAGAGGATGCCCTCCTCGTCCCAGAGCGGCCCGGCGAGGTAGGAGCCGTCGGGCGCGAGGATCGCGGAGCCGCCGCGGCCGACGAGCTCGTCCCCTTCGGCGAGCGGCACGTCGTCCGGGAAGCTCGACGCCCGCTGGAAGACGCAGCACGAGAGGACGAAGGCGCGCGACTCGCGGGCGATGTGGCGCATCGAGTCGTGCCACATCTCCGAGTCCTCTGCCGTCGGAGCGAGGTAGAGCTCGACGCCGCTCTCGTAGAGCGCGAAGCGCGCGAGCGGCATGAAGTTCTCCCAGCAGATCAATCCGCCGACGCGGCCGAGGTCGGTCTCGATCGCCCGGAGCCCGCCGCCGTCGCCGGGGCCCCAGACCATGCGTTCGTGGTTCGTCGGCACGAGCTTGCGGTGGTGCAGCGCGAGCTCGCCGTCCGGGCCGTACAGCAGGAGCGCGTTGTAGATCGTCCCGCCGTCGAGCTCGTTCGCGCCGACCGCCAGCCAGAGCCCGTGCTCGCGCGCCGCGTTGCCGATGCGCTCCGAGGCCGCGGACGGTACCTCCAGCGACTCGCGCGCCAGCCGCGCGAAGACGTGCTTCGCCGCGCCGTCGCCTCCCGCGAGGTAGCGCACCCAGCGGTTGGTCGGATACCCGGGGAGAAAAGTCTCGGGGAAAAGCACGAGCTGCGCGCCCTTGCCCGCCGCCTCGGCGGCGACCTCTTCCAGGTGGCCGATCGTCGCCTCGCGGTCGAACAGCACCGGCTCGACCTGGGCGCACGCAACAGAAACGGGCTCGCGCATCTCGCGCGATTGTTGCTTCAGCGGCGACGGACGCGCAACACGGTCTGCATCCCGAGGGCGCGGTGGTCGGCCAGCGAGCACCAGAGGCGGTAGCGGCCGGGCTTCATGTTGATCGCGATCGTCCTGCGCGCATCCGGCTTGGTCTCACGGATGGTGAAGGTGTGGTGGCCGCCCACCTTGCGCACCCGCAAGTCGTGCGAGTCCTCGCCGGCGTTCTGGAGCTCGATCTCGACGACGCCCGCCTTCACCGACGCGCGCGAGAGCACGAGGTGGAACTCCTCGGCCTGGACGCCGAGCCGGGCGGGCGTGGGGTGCCAGCTCAGCGCCGCGGCCAGGACCGCCGTGCCGAGCAGCCGGATCACTTGACGAGCGCAGGCCGGGCGAACGACTTGGCGCCCGGGATGACCCCGCGCGCGTCGGCGCCGAGCCACTGTTCGAGCAGCGCGCTGTAGACGCCGCGGAAGTCCGAGGTCGGCCTCAGGTTGCCGTCGCGGTCGAGGCCGCTCGTGAGGCCCGGGAACTCGCCGACCATCTTTCCGCGGGCCCGCGAACCGATCAGGAAGGCCGCGCCCGCTGCGCCGTGGTCGGTGCCGTCGCTGCCGTTCTCCTCGCCGCGGCGGCCGAACTCCGTCCACACGAGCGTGAGCACCCGGTCGGCGAGGCCGCGCGCCTCGAGGTCGCGCTGGAACGCGAGCAGGGTGCGGGCGGTGACGTCGAGGCCGTCCGCCAGCGCCTGCGGCTGGTCGGAGTGCGTGTCGTACTCCCCGGGCGCCGTGACCGCCACGCAGCGCAGCGGCAGCTTGGCCGCGAGCATGGCCGCCAGCCCGGCGAGCTGGCGCGGAAAGCCGCTGTCGACCTTCGGGTACTGGACGGGACTGCCGTAGTTGTTGTCGCCGCTGTTCGAGAAAGGCAAGAGCTGCCGGCGGAGCCTGTCCGACTGCTTCGTCGCCTTCGCGGCCTGGTTCAGGCCGGGGTCGGCGCGGTGTGAGCCGAGCGGCGCGAGCGCCTGGAGCATCCGGTTCTCGACCTGTCCCCAGACACCAGGCGCCCAGAAGTTGTAGTCGTCGGGTGCCGCCAGGGACGCGACCGGCACCTTCAGCGAGGCCAGGGACGGCTGCAGCTGGTAGTCGAGCGAGAGCCCTTGCAGCGGGTTGCTCTTGCTGCCGTGGCGGTCGAGGTAGCGGCCCATCCAGCCGGTCGTCAGGCGCGCCTCGGTCGCGCCGACCTCCCAGAAGTGACGCGAGGTGAAGTGCGACTGGTCGGGATGCGTGTAACCGATCGCCGGCATGACGCTGACCTTGCCCTCGCCGTGCAGCGTCGCCAGCGGCTGCAGGGACGGGTGCCAGTGGAGGCGCGTGTCCTCCGCGAACGCGGGGCCGGCGTCGGCAGGCAGCGCGAGCGTCGGGCGCAGCTTGCGGTAGTTCGGGTCGAGCACCGGTGCGAGCACCGAAAGGGAGTCCGCGCCGCCGGGCAGGAAGACGGAGACGAGCACCGGCTGCGACGGCCGCGTTGCGGCGTGCGCGATGCCCTCGTCGAAGAGGTTCAGCTTGCCGAGGCCGTAGACCGAGAGGGCGAGGCCGAAGACGCCCGAGACGAAGCTGCGCCGGTCGAGCCCCGTCCCCGCGGGAACCGGCATCCCCGGCTCGATGGCGGGGAGCCCGCGGCCCGCCTCGGCGGCGCTCTTGCGCAGGAGCGCAGCGCGGGAGAACTCGTCGCAGTGGTGGCAGTTGTTCGGCATCAGCAGGTCTGGAGGTCGGGGGCGGTGGCGAGCAGCTGGCGCAGCGCGTTCTCGACGAGCGGCGGGTAGGAGCGCTTCTTCCAGTCCGCGTTCGCGTCCGCCATCGCGCGCCTGGCGAACCGCGTGAGCGTTGCCTCGGTTTGGCCGGTCAGGGTCGGGTGGCCGAAAACGGCCTCTGCGCGGTGCAGCAGCTTGTGCGGGTCGTGCGGCACGTGCTTCGCGTTGTCCTTCAGCACGCGCGGCCGGATCGCGTAGGCGGCGATCTCCCAGCGGGCGCGGAAGGTGGCCGTGTCGAGCCAGCGGGTGTCGTCCCAGCCGGCCACGTTCGGCGGATAGAAGAGCTGCTGTCCCGCGAGGCTGAGGAGCCACGTCCAGGCCTCGGTGTCGACGCCGCGACCCAGGCCGCGCAGGAGGCCGGCGAGGTAGACCGCCGGCGGCTTGACCATGCGCGGGCCGGTGTAGAGCGCGGGGTGGAGGAGGATCGCCTCGACGACGGGCTCGACCTTGTAGCCGCTGCGGACATAGATCCGCTGCAGCGACCGTCTCGTCCCGGTCTTCGGCGGCACCGGGATGAAGTAGCCCCAGAGCTTGTTTACGAAGAACGAGGGGTGCTGGCGGTGGTGCACGCAGAGGCGGCACGAGTCGCGCCAGTCGAAGTGGCCGCGCTTGCCGAAGATGCGCTTGCTGCCCGCATCGTGCCGGCGCTTGTCGTAGCGGAACTTGTACGGCCCGAGCGTCTCGCCCCACGAGTTGCGCCAACCGGTGAGCGCCCGCGCCTGCTCGCGCACGTCGCGCTCGGTGTACGCGCCGCGGTCGGCGCCGAGCGTGAACAGCTCCATCAGCTCGCGCGCGTAGTTCTCGTTCGGCGCGTCCTTTTCGTTTTCGACCCCCGAGAGCCACAGCAGCATGGCCGGGTCCTTCGTCACCTCCAGCAGCAGCACGAGGAACGAGCCGAGGCCGTTCCGGCGGAAGAGCTGGTTCTGGCGGAGCATCAGCCGTGTGGAGTCGACGCCGTCGCGGGAGGTTGCGAACCAGTCGTGCCAGACGAGCGTCATCCGCTCGTGGAGCGGCTTGGTCGTACGCACCATCCGGTCGAGCCACCAGAGCTGGTCGTGGCCCCAGCGGTCGCGCGGCGCCAGTGGCCTGCCGCGGTCGTCGTGCGGCCGCGGGCCCTTTAGCCGGTCGCGGCCAGGGCGCGTGAGCGAGTGAACGGCGCCGTGGAGGCCGAGCTTGGCGAGCCGCTCGGCCTCGCCCGGGCGCGGGCCGTAGCCAGCGCGCCAGAGCAAGCGCTCGGCCTGCTCCTTCCGGAACGGACCATGGTAGACGGGCGGCATCTTGGTCTTTTCGGCACGGCGCGGGGCCGACCTTTATGCCACGTCAGGGTAAACCAGTTCGCGCCGCAGCACCGCGGCGACGGCAGTCAGCGCCAGCTGCGTCTCCTCCAGCGCGGGCTCGCGCGTCGTGAGCCGCTGCAGCGCCAGGCCCGGAAGCAGGAACAGCCGCGCAGCCCGCGTGGGCGAAGCCTGGACGATCTGCCACACCTCCATCGTCAGCGCGAGCGACAGCAGGGTCACCGCGAAGGGGGTGTAGAGCGCCGCGGGAAGCGGCCACAGGTGGTCGAACAGCACCGACACGGGCACGACCAGGGCGGCAAAGTTCGTCCCGCAGCGCGGGGCGAAGCGCGAGGGCCGCGCCTCCGCGTCCCAGGTCGCGATGAGCCGCCGCTCTTCGGCAGCGGCGATCGCGCGGTGCTCGGCGCCGTGCAGGAAGAGCGTCCGCCCGCGGAACATCCACGCCACGAGCACCACGGCGGTACCGACTCCGAGAGGCAGCGAGGCCGACTGCGGCAGGAAGACCAGCAGGAGCGGTGCGAGGAGCAGGGCGGCCAGCAGCAGGCGCTCGCCTCGCCGCGCGACGCCCGCGCCGCGGAAGAGCGGCGCGAGTGCGGAGAAGAGGCGGATCAGCCCGCGCAGGAGCGGCACCCGCCGCGCGGCGTGTGGCGGGGCGGGCATCTCGCCTTCGCGGAGGCTGCCGTCGCGCGCGGCGAAGGCCCAGAAGCGCTCGCTCGCGATCACCACGCCCTCGGGGCGCGCCATGCCGCCCAGGCGTGGCAGCTCACCTGTCGAGTCGGCTCGGGCGAGTACCTCGAGGACGCGTTCCTGGTCCACCTAGCCAGGATCGCGCGAACGCAGCCGCCCGGCAAGTGCCGGGCGGCCTACACGGTCTGTCGGCTGAGGCCTACCAGCGGCCGCGCGAGAAGAACCCGAGCAGCAGCAGCACCAGCACGACGATCAGGATGATCCAGAGAATCGACACGGAGGAAAGCCCCCTTCGTTCGGTCGTTGTCGGTGTTCAAACGGCCGACGGCGACGAACGGTTACGCCCGGCTTGATCCATGCCTAAGCGCAGCAGCGGGTCTGTGCGGGACCGACGCTAGACCTGCGCCACCCGCTCCGGTGGCGACATGAACGCGCCGAAGATCCAGAGGATCGGGAAGAAGATCCCGAAGAAGAACAGCCACCCGTGCCGGTTCCTGATCGTCATCACACCGAGCGTGACCATCAGAACCAAATACAAGATTCCTGCGCCGATACCGATTCCCCACCACATGAGTCCTCCCTTGGACGTACGCCTTTGAACGTGTGCCTCAGACTCTCGACGCGCTGGCGAAACGGCACATCGCCCACTCCGGATGAGGCCGGGAAGAGGCGTGGGAGTGCAACTCGTGCCGCATGGCTGCAAGGGTCCCGTCGACGGTCGCGCTTAATCCATGCTTAACGCCTCGCAACGGGAGTTGAACACGGCCCGGCTATAACCGCCTCATGGCAGGTCCGACGCGGTTGCTGTACGGCGGTGGGCTCGTGGCCGCAGGCCTGCTCGGCAGCGCTTTCGCTCTCGGCGGGGCTGCGCTCCTCGGCGGCTTTGACGACGGGACGACGACGGTCAGCGTGCAGACGCCACCCGTGGCCGGGCCCATCTCTCTCAAGCAGGCCGGCACGGCGCTGACCGTCAACCAGATCTTCCGGCGCGCCGCGCCGGGAGTCGTGCAGGTGACGGCGACCCAAACGGTCACTTCGCCGAGCGTCGACCCGTTCTTCGGCCTGCCGACTCCGAGCACCCAGCAGGCCGAGGCGCTCGGGTCGGGCTTCGTGATCGACAAGGCCGGCCACATCGTCACGAACTACCACGTCGTCGAGGGCGCGAAGTCGGTCGACGTGAGCTTCTCGAACAACGAGAGCAAGAAGGCGAAGGTCGTCGGCGTCGACCCGTCCACCGACATCGCTGTGCTGCAGGTCGACGCGCACGCGCGGGCGCTGACGCCGCTCCCGCTCGGCAACTCCGACTCCGTGCACGTGGGGGACTCGGTCGTCGCCATCGGCAACCCCTTTGGCTACGACCGCACCGTCACGACCGGGATCGTCAGCGCACTCCAGCGCGTGATCCAGGCGCCGAACAGCTACTCGATCGACCACGTGATCCAGACCGACGCGGCGCTGAACAAGGGCAACTCCGGTGGGCCCCTGCTCGATGCGCGCGGTGAGGTGATCGGCGTCAACTCGCAGATCTCGACCGGCGGCTCGGGCACGAGCGGAAACGTCGGCATCGGCTTCGCGGTCCCCATCAACACGGTGAGGACCGTGGCCGCGCAGTTGATCAGCAGCGGTCACGTCAACCACGCCTACATCGGCATCACGGCGCAGCCGGTCTCGAAGTCGGCGGCCAGGCTCTTCCACCTGCCGGTCTCGCACGGCCTGCTGGTGGCGGGCGTGCAGTCCGGCAGCGGCGCGGCCAAGGCCGGCCTGCGCGCGGCGAAGCAGAGCGCGACGCTCGCGGGCGAGACGTACCCGCTGGGCGGCGACCTGATCGCCTCCGTCGACGGCACGCCGCTGTACTCGATCGACCAGCTGCGGGACGCGATCGCCAACAAGCAGCCCGGGGACGACGTGAAGCTCGGTGTTTACCGGGGGAGCGACAAGAGGACAGTGACAGTGACATTGGGACGGCAGCCCACGACCGGCTGACCGTCGAGTTGGCCCCACCACCCCCTGGGGCCTGGTTCCCGGCAGCGCCGTTCGCCAGCACGGAGCGCCGGGATAGACAGAAGGAGGCCCGAAGCCTGCCCGGGCCTCCTTCTTTTATCCGCGGAAAGTGCAAGCACTTTCCGCGGGGGGAGGGTTTCTACTTCGCTTCGCTCGTAGCTTGCGAAGGAACCCTGGAGTCAGTCCATGGACATCGAGCTGCCGACCGCCTGCTCGGCTGCGGCCTTCACGCCTTCGCCGAAGGTCGGGAAGACGTGGTGCATCCTCGTCAGCTCGCCGACGGTCGTTCCCAGCCTTAGGCCGAGCGAGAAGCCCTGGACGACTTCGCCGGCGTTGCGGGAGACGACATGCAGGCCGAGCAGCCTCCCGTCGGCGCGGTCATAGACGACCTTGAACAGGCCGTGCCTGGCGTCGATGTACGTGGAGCGGCGAACCAGCTCGTGCCGCCCGACCCCGACATCGTGGCCCTGCTCCCGGGCCTGTGCCTCGGTGAGGCCGACGCCGCCGACCTCCGGGTCGGTGAAGATCGCCGTCGGCAGGACGGAGTAGTCGGCGAGCGGTGCGTCGGCGCCGAACATGTCCGCGACGGCGATCCGCGCCTGGTACTGCGCGACCGGCGTGAACTGGGCAACTCCCGTCACGTCGCCGGCTGCCCAGATCCCGGCGACGGAGGTGCGAAGTTGCCTGTCGACGGAGACTCCGGCCCGCGTCGTCTCGACGCCGACCGCCTCGAGGTTCAGGCCCTCGACGTTGGGCGCGCGCCCCGCCGCAATCAGAAGCGTCTCCGCCCGCACCTCGAAGGGCTCCGCGCCGTTCTGCGGCGCGATGGTTGCCGCCACCTCACCGCGGTCGCGGCGGACGGACTCGACGAAGACCGAGAGCGCGAGGTCGATCCCCTCGTCGTCGAGCGCCGCGGCCAGGGTGGCCGAGGATTCGGCGTCGGCGAGCGGCGCGACCCGGTCGGCCGCGTCGACGATCGTCACGCGCGCGCCGAAGCGCGAGAATGCCTGGCCGAGCTCGAGCCCGACCGCGCCTGCGCCGACGACTAGCAGTGAGGACGGGACTTCCTCCAGCTCGAGCGCGGAGACGTGGTCGATCCAGTCGATCTCGGCGATCCCGTCGACCGGCGGGACCGCGGTACGCGAGCCGGTCGCGATCAGCATGCGCTCGCCCTCGACCTCGACGCCGCCGACGCGGACGGTGTGTGCGTCCAAGAGCGAGGCTTCGCCGTCGAATGTCGCGAAGCCGTCGGCGCGCAGGTCGGCGGCCCACTGCTCCTGCGTCTTCTTGATCGACTCCTTCCACGCGAGCACGCGGGCGAGGTCGACCCGTGCCGGGCCGGTATCCACGCCGATCCGTGCGGCGAGGTGGTTCACGTCGTGCGCGAGCTCCGCCGCGACGAGGTAGGCCTTCGTGGGCGTGCACGCGACGTTCGGGCAGCTGCC
>Ga0173483_10000434_pt1 | contig 11773 bp, 13 predicted proteins | sample NitcycUS178409R2_FD_122621 | JGI IMG/M metagenome (GOLD analysis project Ga0173483, IMG submission 122621) | Soil microbial communities from Arlington Agricultural Research Station in Wisconsin, USA - Nitrogen cycling UWRJ-S178-409R-2 (version... | ecosystem: Environmental > Terrestrial > Soil...
GTGCTCGTGGACGAGTCCGAAAGTGTCAGAGACCGGGCTCCCGAAGCACCGCGTGCCGGCGCCGCCAGAGCGGAGAGCGCTGGGTCAAGGTGCCGACGGATCGCCACGCCCAGGTCTTCGCGCGGTAGGCGGCGAGCCGCCGCGCGTCGTGACCGCGGGTCGTGACGTCGTATCCCAGGTCGTCCAGGAGATCGCCGGCGACATGCTCGAATGCCGCGACGTCGGTGGGCGCCATCTCCGTCCGCCAGTCGCGGACGCCGACCCGCGGCGGCTCGTTCAGCCGCTGCTGGTGGTCCTTCCGCGCCGACTCCGTGTGGCCCACGTAGCCGAGCATCGTCTCCTCGTAATCGAGGCCCGCGAGCTCGCAGACGCGCCGGAGCTCCGCCTCTGGACCGGCGACGAGCGCCTCGTAGCGCACCTCGAGGTAGCGGCCCGGCCCGACGCGCGCTCCGAGCGCGCGCGCCTCCCTGACCTCCGTCGCCCACTGGCACGCGAATCCCGCCGCGTCACGGGGATGGCCCCAGCCCTCGGTCATGATGCCGGGGGGAACGGAGAGGAACGAGAGCGCCGCGTCGCGCCCGTCGCGGATCAGCTGCACGTACCGAGCCGTGGGGAAGAGCCGCTCGAGGAGCCGTAGATGCTGCATGTAGAGCGGCGTCTTGTCTCCCCAGCGCGGCTTGCCGTGCTCGGCGGCGTAGGCCTCGAACACCGCAGCGATCGCCTCGCCCGTCGTCATCCCTGGCCGGAGACGCGCGCCCACCGCATCGGCTGCAAGGCCCCACTCGGCGAGGGTCGGCAGGCGGCGCAGGTCGTCCAGGAACTCGTCCACGTCGACGGTTCCGCGGTGCCGCGTGGCAAGCTGCGGGACGAAGTACGACTCGTCCGGAATCGCGAGCGCGGCGTTGCGGTCGAGCATCACGCGAAGCAGCGTCGTCCCCGAGCGCCGGACGCCGAGGACGATCGTGGGCGGGCTCGGCTCCGGCACGCCGGCACTGTACGACCTGCTAATGCTTCCCGAAATGAAGCGTGCCAAGCGGCGAGCCGATCCATATCGCGACACCCAGGTGATCGACGAGCGCGCACCGCGGGTCAACCAGACCGTCGTCGGGCTCATCTCCCTGCTGGCGGTCGGCACCGGCTGGTGGTGGCTGCTCGCCTTGCTTGCGCTGCAGCTCGCGCTCGGGCTGACGTTGGGCCGTCGCTGGTGCCTCGCGTGCGTTGCATATTTCGAGCTGATCCAGCCCCGGCTCGGGGAGGGCCGCCTCGAGGACGCGCGTCCACCGCGCTTCGCGAACCTGGTCGGGCTCGCTGTGCTGACCGGAGCGACGCTCGCATACGCGGGCGGCTTCACGACGGTCGGCGCCGCGCTCGGGCTGCTCGTCGGAGCGCTCGCGCTCCTCGCCGCGACGACCGGCTTCTGCGCGGGTTGCACCGCCTACAAGCTGGCCTACCGCCTCACCGGCAGGACGTTCGTGTCCTGCCCGCTGCCGCCGGCCCCGTGACCTGACGCTCAGGCGTCCGGCTGCGACGCCCGTGGAAGGCGCTCGGCCGAGCGCCCGACGAGCCAGCGCGCCGTGACAGCGATTGCCGCAAGCGTCGCGGCTGCGATTCCCGCGATCACGATCACGTCCGCACCCGGTGGATCGACGAGCTTCACGCCGGCGAGCGTGAGCGTCGCGGCGAGCGCGATCCGCAGCGCCCGGTCGGGCAGCTTGACCGTGAAGCGGCCCCCGATCAGGACACCGGGCACCGAGCCGATCAGGAGCCAGCCGGTCGCGCCGAGGTCGACGTGCCCCGCGAGCAGCTGGCCCGCGCCCGCCACGGCGAGCAGCACCGCGGCGTGGAAGATGTCGGTTCCGACGATCTTCGCAGCGGTGAGCGGGAACGCGATCAGCATCACGAGGCCGAACAGCGTCCCGCTTCCCACCGACGTGAGGCCGACGACGAACCCGCCGACGACGCCCGTGACGACCGCGATCACGCGATCGCGGTTCGAGAGGATGAACGGCTTGTCCTCGGGTATCGAGTGGAGGTACGCCTTGACGAGGAACGCCATCCCGCACACGACGAGCGCGACGCCGAGGATTGCTTTCGCCGTGTCCTCGTAGCCCTCGCCGTAGCGCTGCTTGAGCCACCACGAGAGCGCCACGCCGAGGAGCGAGAACGGGACGGAGCCGAGCAGCATCCAGGCGGTCAGCCGCGCGTGCACGTGTCCCATGCGGCGGTGCTGGACTGCGCCGAAGGACTTGAAGATCGCGCCGTGCACGATGTCCGTCCCGATCGCGATCGACGGCTTGAAGCCGAAGAAGAGCACGAGGAGTGGCGTCATCAGTGAGCCGCCGCCCATGCCGGTGAAGCCAACCAGGAGTCCGATCAGGAGCCCTGCGAGGGAGAGCTTCCAGTCCATCGCGAAAGCCTCGCGGCTCAGTCCCTCTCGGGGGTGGAGGCCAGGAGAACCTCTTTCAGCGTGTCGCCCCGGAGGCCGAGACGGAGCGTCTCGAGCGGGATCACCTCGTCGGGCGGGATGTTGCCGAGGTTGACGTTCGGCCCGAAGTGCTTCACGAACCACGCCTGCGACGACTTGGTGGGCGCCTCGAAGAGGACGTTCTCGATCGCGACGCCGTGCGCGATCTCGTCGAGGAGGCCCGTGCGCATGTCGCCGTCCGACCGGTAGATCCCGGCCGTCCCGCCTTCACGGCCCTCCGTGATCACCTTCCACGCACCGGCCGCGAGCTCCTCGTTGATCCACTCCACCCACTGGTACGGCGCAAAGACGACGTCGGAGTCCTTCGACCCCACTTCGGAGAGAACGGTGAAGTCCCGGGCGAAGTCCGTGATCAGCTCGAGCTTCTCCCCCCGCGGGATCTCGAGCGTGCCGTCGGAGATCTCCACGTGCGAGAAGCGGTGGTCGACGAGCCATCGCTTGAAGTCGTCCATCCGCCCGCGGCCGTAGACGGCCTCGAACAGCGTGCCCCCGCAGACTACGGGCGTCTCGAACGAGCGGTAGAGCGCGATCTTCTTCTCGAGGTTGTTCGTGACGTAGCTCGTGCCCCAACCGAACTTGACGATGTCGACGAACTGACCCGCCGTGTCGAACAGGCCCTCGATGTCACGGAGGTTGAGACCCTTGTCGATGACGTGGGTGACGCCGACCTCGCGCGGCTTCCCGGGCCGCGCCGGGACGCCGAGAAAGCCGTCATTGAAATCGGGCATAGAGCTCCTCCAGCTTCGTTTTCGCGCGGTCCTGGACGTCGTGGTAGAGGGAGTTGCCGTGGGGGTCGATGCCGACGGTGAGTGGGCCGAAGTCTTTGACGCGGAACTTCCAGAGGCACTCGGGCATCAGGTCTTCCCAGGCAACCTCTTCGATCTCCTCGATCTGGGTCGTCTCGAGCGCGGCGGCGCCGCCGACGATCGCGAGGTAGACCATCCCGAGCCTGTGCATCGGCTCGATCGCCTCGTCGGGGAAGCCGCCCTTGCCGCAGATCGCGCGGACGCCGTAGCGCTCGCCGAGCCCCTCGGTGAAGCGCACCATCCGCGCGCTGGTGGTGGTGCCGATGCAGATCTTCTCGTACCGGCCCGCCCCGAGCTTGCGCACGTTGGGCGCGGTGTGGAGCAGGAACGCGCCGCTCAGGTCCATCGGCGGCGCGGCGCCCTGGTCGAAGATGCGGATCTGGGTGCGGTCGCGGATCCCGATGATGTGACCCTGGACGACGACCTCGTCGCCGGCATGCAGCTTCAGGATCTCCGCCGGATCGGTGACGGGGAAGGTGACCTCGTGCATCGCCATCAGACCCGCCGCTCGCTCCGGGAGCCCGCCGCGCGAGCCGCTTCGGCCCTCGGCAGGGCGCGGCTCGCGTGCGCGCCCGCACGCGTCCCCCCGCCCTGGGTGGGGTAGCTTCCCGCCGCCCTCACTGCCGATTCTACGACGCCGGCGCCCGTGCCTTCGTGCCGGTAGTGCGCCAACTCGTCCCCAGGCGGCCTCGTCCCCGGCCCCGTTCGCCCCCTCCGCTTCACCCTCGCGCTCGTCTCCACGTCAGAACTCCCTGTCGAACTCGACGGCGCCGTCGGCGCCGATGTGCGCCGAGGCGCGGCGCGCGGCCCAGCACTGGTAGTTGACCGCGACCGGGTTCAAGGTCATGTGCGTGTCGGCGTGCTCGATGTGGCACTGCAGCACGGTCACGTCGCCGCCGAGGCCCATCGGGCCGATCCCCGTCTCGTTCAAGAGCCCGTACAGCTCGTCCTCCAGCTGCGCCACCAGCGGATCGGGGTTGCGTGACCCGACCGGCCGCGCGATCGCCTCCTTCGCGAGATGCAACGCATAGTCGGCCGAGCCGCCGATCCCGACCCCGACGATCCCCGGCGGGCACGGCTTCCCCCCGGCATCGACGATCGACTCGAGCACGAACCGCTTGATCCCGTTCACCCCATCGGCCGGCACCAGCATCCTCAGAAAGGTCATGTTCTCCGAGCCGGAGCCCTTCGGCACACACTTCACATCCAGCCCGTCCCAGTCGGCGACGAACTCCCAGTGCACGATCGGCACCCGATAGCCCACGTTCGCACCGGTGCTCTCGCGGGTCAGCGTGTGCACCGTGTTCGAGCGCAGCGAATTCTCGACCGTCGCCCGCTCCGTCCCCGCCCGCAACGCCCGGTAGATCCCCGCCGGATGCAACGGAAAGCCCTCCCCGACCCGGCAGTAGTAGACCGCGATCCCCGTGTCCTGACAGACAAGATTCCCCTCCTCGTCCGCGACCTCCACATTCCGCAGGATCGTCTCCAACACCCGGACCCCCGTCACCGACGTCTCCCGCCCCCTCGCCGCCACCAACGCATCACGCAGATCCCGCGGAATGTCCTTCAACGCCCACACATACAAGTGCGCGGCGGCATCCTCCACGGCCTGGCCGAGGTCGGTCCTCGTGATCGTGCTCATCCCTTCGCCTTCGTCGCTGCGTTCGCCCCGGCCCGGCGCCCGAACACGACGCATTCGAGGAGTGAGTTGCCCATCATGCGGTTTCGCCCGTGGGTGCCGCCGGCGATCTCGCCGCACGCGAAGACCCCCTCGAGGGTCGTCTCCGCGCCCGTGTCGATCACGAGGCCGCCGTTCTGGTAGTGGAGCACGGGGTACGTGAGAATCGGCTCCGACAGCGGGTCGATGCCACCTCCGCGGTAGCGGCGGAGCATGTAGGGCAGGGAGATCTCGGCGTCCTCGGGCGAGATCCTCGTCGTATCGAGCCACACAGCCGGCCGCCCGTCCTCGGTCTCGACCCCGCGCCCCGCCTCGACCTCGTCGAAGATCGCCTGCGAGACCTCGTCGCGCGGCCCGAGCGAGTCCGTGAACTCCTGCTGCCCGGCGTTCAACAGGACGGCCCCGTAGGCACGCGTCGTCTCTGGAATGGAGTACCCCTGCATCGTCGCGGGCCAGGCTCCACCGTTCGGGTGGTACTGGAGCGCGTCGAGGTCGCGCGCCTCCGCGCCGGCGTCGAGCGCGATTCGGGTCGTCTCACCCGTCGCGTTCGGATGGTTCGTCGACAGCTCGCCCCGCGTGGCCGCCTCCGCGAAGCAGCGCCCGCCCGAGGCGAGGACGATCGTCGCCGCCTCGATCTCGTCCGTGCCGTCCGGCGTCTCGAACGACGCCTTCCAGCCGGACGCGAGCGGCTCGAGCGACACGAGCCGGTGATGCGCGAGCACGGTGCCGTCGCCCGCCTCGAGCCCCTCACGCAGCGCCTTCGTGATCGCATGCCCGGTGCGGTCTCCTACCTGCAGGAGTCGCCGTCGCGAGGCGCCTCCGCAGCGGGCGAGCCTGTAGCCGCCGTTCTCCCTCGTGAAGGCGCAGCCGAGCTCCTCGAGCCACGCGATCGCAGCGGGCGCCTCGGCTGTGAGCACCTCGACGAGCGCGGGATCGGCCGTCTCGTGGGAGGAGCGCATGACGTCCTCGGCATGGAGCTCGGGCGAGTCGTCCTCGCCGAGTGACGCCTGGATCCCACCCTGGGCCTTCGACGAGTTGTTCGCCTGCAACGTGGTCTTGGTCGCCACGGCGACGCGAGCGCCGGAGCGCTCGGCGGAGACGGCCGCCGAGAGGCCTGCCGCGCCGCTGCCGACCACGAGCACGTCGATATCAGCGGCCCGCACCACGGCGAGCATCGTATCGGAATCGAGTGATCGCTAATCGCCGGGATTAGCGTCACTTATCATCGGATCGCGACGATAGACTCTCCGCATGCCGCAGCTGTCAGACGTCATTCGCCCCGAGCCGATCGAAGTCGCCCCGGAGGACACCCTCGGCGAGGTCGCCGAGCGCATGAGCGGTGCCAACGTCGGCGCGGTCATCGTCAAGGACTACGGCCGCCTGATCGGCATCCTCACCGAGCGCGACATGCTCAAGGCGATGGCGGCGCGAGTCCACACGAGCGAGGCGCGTGTGCGCCAGTGGATGACGGAGGATCCCGTCACCGCCACCCTCGAGACGGACGTCGAGGACGCCGCGCGCACGATGCTCGAGCACGGGTTCCGTCACCTCCCCGTCGCCGACGAGACTGGCCGGATCGTCGGCATCGCGAGCTTGCGGCGCGTGGTCGCAGCGAGGCAGGCCGCCGCCGACCGGGTCTGAGAACGAGACCGCTCAGCAGGCGGCAGCCGTGCCGCGGGTCAGCGCGCCGGCCGCCTGGTCGACCGTGACGTGCATGCGGCCGAGGCGCGCCCGTAACCGATCGTCGGACTTCAGTCCTCGAGCTAGCTCCCGTTGCGTCGAGTCGGGCGTGGCCTTGGCGAAGACGCACTCGCTCGCCTTCTTCCGGCCGGTGATCCAGCCCTCCGCATAGAGGTACCGGAGCGCCGCCCGGCCGTACGGGGCGTGCGCCATGACCGACCGTGCCTGCGCGGCCGGGACGCCGTTGGCGCGGGCGCTTTTCGAGATGAGCGCCTGCGCGCGCGCCGCCGTGACCGGGAGCTGGCGCGCGAGCTGCGCCTCTGGGATCGTCGCGAGCGAGATCGCAAGGCTCGCCACGACCGCGGTGATGAGCGCGTACTCGGCCACCTCCGGATGATCGGCGAGCAGCCGGACGCGGTCAACGCCCCCCGGGGTTTCGGCGCCTGTGGAAAGACCGGCACCGTTTCGATGCAAAGGACATCTGGCGCTGGACCGCCTCATTTGCGACGTTGGCAACAGTGCAATCAGACCGAAAGGAGCCGTCATGTTCGAAGAGCTGAACGAGGAGCTGCTCGACCTCTCGGCCGGTGTTCGCGGCGTTGGGAACGCCGTGTACGCCGCCTCGCAGGACGACCCGGGCTCGTGCGCCCTCTGCTGTTCCTTCGTCCTCTGCTGCTGCTGCGAGCTCTGCTGGTGAGACGCCTCGGTGCAGGAGGCGACACTCATCCCATCCCGCCCGGCTCTCGTCGGCTGGTGCCGCGTCGTCGAGGACGGATCTCGGCTCCTGCTGGAGCACGGCGGGAGCCTGGTCACGCTGGAGGGACGCGCGGTGCGGGCCCTCCTGCCCAGCCTCCTCCCGCTGCTCGACGGAACCCGCACGCGGGATGAGATCGCGGTCGCCCTCGGCCGACCGGTCGAGCCTGCCGTCGTGCACGCGCTCGCACTGCTGACGCACCACGGGCTCCTCGTCGACGGCGCGACCCGCGAGCCCGACGGCACGCCCGGCACGGCGGCGGCGTCCTACGTCGCCGCCGTGACCCGCCGCACGAACGTCACCGACGCCTCGGCAGCCCTCGGCGAGGCAAAGGTCGTCGTCCTTGGATCCGGCGTCGGGGCGGACGCGGCGGCCGAGCAGCTGCAGCACACCGGCTTTCTCCACGTCGACCGCGGGCCGATCGAAGGGCCGGTCGACGCGGACACCCTCGTCGTCGCCTCCCCGTGCCCGGAGGAGGTCGACGAGCTCACGTCCTTGAACCACAGGCGGCTCGACGACGGCGGCGCCTGGATCCAACTCCTGCCCTACGACGGGCGCCACATCGTCATCGGGCCGCTCTTCCTTCCGGGAGCGTCCGCGTGCCGAGCGTGCTACGTCATGCGTCGCGGGGCGTGCTCCGGCTACGAGGAAGACTTCGAGCGGATCGACCGCGTGCCCCTGCGGGCGTCCGCACCGCCCTCGCTCGCGGCTGCGGCGGCGGCGCTCGCCGCCGTCATGGCGCTCCGCTGGTGCACCGTCCGTGACCCGACTCTCCCCGGCTGTCTGTACGCGCTCGATCCGGGACCGGTCATCCGCCTCTCACACCATCGCTTGCTCCGCGTCCCGCGGTGCGCGGCGTGCGGACCACAACAGGCTGTCCCGTCGCCCTGGCACCAGGCGGAGTGGCCGTGAGCGTCACAGACACGCCCTTCACGCCGCTCGACGAGTCGCTACGTCGCCTCGACGCGGCGGTCTCCCAGCTCGTCGGCGTCGTGCGCCAGACCGTGACGACGATGCACGCGCCCGACGAGACCCCGCTGCCGAACTGCGCAAGCGAGCTGGCGCCGACGCTGCGAACGCTCGACGCCCCCACGGTCGAGTTCGGCAGCGGTGCGCACCCGAACCCGGCTCAGGCCCGGGCTGCGGCGATCGGTGAGGCGCTCGAGCGTTATTCGGCAGCCTTCGTCCCCGAGGAACGCGTCCACGTCGCGACCACACGAGAACTCGGCGCCGCGGCGGTCCCACCGTCGCGGTTCGGACTCTTCCACCCGTGTCAGTACGCGGACCCCGGTTTTCCGTTCACTCCGTTCACGGCGGACACGCCGACCTCCTTCGTCGAGGGGATGTCACTCGCCGACGGCTCCGCCGCCCTCGTGCCTGCCGAGCTCGTCTACCTCCGGCCACCGGCTGCAGGGACGAGGCCCATCGCGTTCGCGACGAGCAGCGGTCTCGCGTGCGGCCCCAGCTTCATGGAGGCGGCGCTCGCCGGGCTGCTCGAGCTCGTCGAGCGGGACGCCGTGATGGTCGCGTGGAGCAACCGCCTCTCACTTCCGCTGCTCACGTGGGACGGCGACCGCGAGGTCGAGTGGCTGGACCGGAGGTTCTTCGCCGTCACCGGGCTCCGCTACTCGGTCGTCGACGCGAGCGCGCTTCTCGACGTCCCCGTCGCGCTCGGCGTTCTGCACGGCCCTCCGGCCTCCCGGGCGGCGCTCGCGGTCGGCGCGGGCTGCGCGGCGCGAATGCCGGACGCCTGGCTCAAGGCGCTCTCGGAGGCCTTCGGGGTGTACCGCTGGCTCGGCCTGCAGCGTGAGGTCGAGCCTCGCCGGCCGCTTCCCCGGGCGGAGGAGGTCAGGACGTTCGACGACCATATGCTCTTCTACGCGACCCACGAGCGCGCGCAGCGGGCCGCGTTTCTCGACGGGTCGGACCTGCGGACGACCCTCGCGGCCGCGCGTCCGCTCACGGGTATCACGCCGCGTGAGCAGATCGATGCCGTCCTGGAGCGCCTCGAGCGTCACGGCGTGTCGGCCTACGCGGTCGACGTGACCTCTCCAGACGTCGAGAGCCTCGGGCTGCGGGTGGTCCGCGTGGTGGCGCCGGAGCTCTGCGCGCTGGACGTCGCCCAATCCGCCCGCTTCCTCGGGTGCCGGCGGCTCTACACCGCGGCCTTCGACGCGGGGCTGGCCCGGGCCGTGCTCGAGCCGGCGGACCTGAACGACGACCCGCACCCCTTCCCGTGAACGAGTCTGTCCCGGCCCACACAGAGGCACGGCACGGGGAGCCCGAACAGGTGCCGACCGTGCGTCTCGCGCACGTGACCGGCGTCGACGCGCTTCAGGACCCCGACCCCACGGAGGACTACCACGAGGCGTCCCGGATGTACCCCGGGATCGTCGACCCTCTCCTGACGGGGGCCACTCGCCTGGAGCAGAGCGGCGACATGCGTATCAGCGTGACGCGCGCGGTCAAGCGCCATCCCCACCGCCGATTCGTGCCGCTCCCACCCGCGGCGCTCGGCGAGGCGAGGCTCCGCGACGCGCTCGCGGCGCGACGCTCGGGTCGCGAGTACGGCACCCGGGCGCTCCGTCTCGACGAGCTCGCGACGTTGCTGCACGCTGCGTACGGGGTCACGGGCACGCTCGGGGGCCCGTATGGCGCAGTGCGCGCAGCGCCGTCCGGCGGTGCGCTGTATCCGCTGGAGCTGTACGTCGCATGCCTGCGCGTCGAGGGCGTCGACGTGGCGCTCTTCCACTTCGACCCCTCCCGACACGGGCTCGAGCTGCTGCGCTCGATCTCCTCGGACGAGGAGGTCGCAAGGCTGACGCCATATGCCGAGCTCTTGGGTCCGAGCGCCGCGGTCGTACTCGTCACGGGGATGCTCTGGCGCTCCCGGTTCAAGTACGGAGCCCGGGCGTACCGGTTCACGCTCATGGAGGCCGGGCATGCCGCGCACGGGCTCTTGCTCGCGGCGGCCGCGCTTCGGCTCGCCGCCGTGCCGGTCGGAGGCTTCTTCGACAGGAAGGTCGACGCCTTCCTCGATGTTGACGGCGTCTACGAGGCCTCGCTCTACCTGCTCGCCGTGGGAGCGGAGAGCGAATGACGGCCGTCGCGCGGCTCGGTGGCTGGCTCGTCGTGGCAGTGGCCGCGATGATCGCGGCGCCTCCGGTGGATCCCGTGGATCCGAGCCTGCACCCGTTCGGCGAGGCGCTCGCCTTCGGCGGGATCGCCGGGGCCACCCTCTTCGTCGCGCTCGCCCGGAGGCCCTTCCCCACGGCGGCGCTCAGCGCGGCTCCGCGCCGCCGCCTGCTGGTACGAAGCATCATCCTCACGGCCAGGTCGGTTCAGGAGGAGGCGGTCTGGCGCGGCCTCGTCCTCGGTCTGCTCGGGGGAACGGTCGGCCGCCTCGGCGCCCTCGTGCTGAGCTCCGGGGTGTTCGCGGCCGCACACGCGCGGCCCCAGGGCCGGGCGGCCACGGCGCACCTGGCCACGGGATCGGTGTTCGGCGCCTCGTACCTGGCTACCGGACGGCTGCTCGCCTCAATCGTCGCCCACAGCGCTTACAACGTCTGTGTGGGCGCCACGGCCCTCACACAGCACGACGTGTCCGTTTCGGACACTAGCCAGACCCAGGCACGCCCCCTAGCATCGACTCGACCCCGCCCCGCCGCCACGACGACGCAGGAGGACTCCATCCCGCAGGCACAAGCGCAGGTCGCGGCGCGCCTCGAGGGGGTCGTCAAGTCGTACGGCGTCACACGGGCGCTCGACGACGTCGACCTCGAGCTCCGTGCCGGCGAGGTCCTTGCGCTCCTCGGTCCCAACGGCGCGGGGAAGTCGACTGCCGTTGCGGTGATGCTCGGGCTTCGCAGTCCCGACGCCGGCCGCGCGTGGCTCCTCGACGGCGACCCGCGCGACCCCGCCTCCCGCCGGCGCGTCGGTGCCGTGCTCCAGGAGGTCGGCTTCCCAGCGACGCTCCGCGTCCGCGAGATCGTCGACCTCGTGCGCGCCCACTACCCCGCCCCCTACCCGGCGGACGCGGCGCTCGAGCGGCTCGACCTCACCGCAGCCGCGGGCAGGCAGGCCGTCGGCCTCTCGGGCGGCCAACAGCGACGGCTCGCCGTTGCGCTGGCGCTTGCAGGGCGACCCGAGGTCCTCTTCCTCGACGAGCCGACGGCCGGCATGGACGCGGGGACACGACGAGCTCTCCTGGGCGACCTCGCGGCCTTCGCGGCGGACGGCGGCGCCGTGCTCCTCACCACACAGCAGCTCGCCGAGGCGGAGGAGATCGCCTCGCGCGTTGTCCTGCTCGCTCGAGGGAAGGTCCTGCTCGAGGGGAGCCTCGCCGACATCCGCGCCCGCGCGGGCACCAC
>Ga0173483_10000435_pt1 | contig 11750 bp, 10 predicted proteins | sample NitcycUS178409R2_FD_122621 | JGI IMG/M metagenome (GOLD analysis project Ga0173483, IMG submission 122621) | Soil microbial communities from Arlington Agricultural Research Station in Wisconsin, USA - Nitrogen cycling UWRJ-S178-409R-2 (version... | ecosystem: Environmental > Terrestrial > Soil...
AGGAGCGCACGAAGCAGTTCCTGCAGCGGATCGTCGCCGCCGGGAGGCTCTAGCTCGCCCGCCACGCGGGATTCCGCAGAGCGAGAGCCCGCGGCTCGATCCCCGGGCTTCGGCGGGGCACATCCCGGAAGGGCTCGGCTTCGCCGCCGCAGGCGACAGGTATCCGACTGCGGCGCGGCTTCAGCCGCGTCGCTGCGTTTCGAGCCTCGACACCACGGTATCGTGAGCCCATGGTGCAGGACCCGAGCCGCGTCGACGTCACCCTCGAGCCGCTCGACGAGTACCTCGTCATCCAGCCGACCTCGGACGAGACCGAGACACGCGCCGGGTTGATCCTGCCCGCGTCCGCGGCGGCCGCGGCCGCCTGCCGCACCGGGATCGTCACCGCGATCGGTAGCGACGTGACCGGCGTCGAGCCGGGTGACAAGGTTCTCTACCCCCGCGACGCGGGCTACGAGGTCCGCCTCGGCGGCATCGAGGTCAAGGTCGTGAAGCGGGACGACCTGATCGCCCGCGTTCACGACTGACGCCCGAGGCAGAGAGGCGGTTCAGCGGAGGGGGAGGGATTTGAACCCTCGAAGAGCTTGCACCCTTAACGGTTTTCGAGACCGCCCCGTTCGACCGCTCCGGCACCCCTCCGAGCCGCGTAAGGGTACCCACGCCGCACGCGACGGGCTCGCGGTGGAACGGAGAAGGAGGGATTCGAACCCTCGAGGCAGGGATTTCCCCACCTAACGCCTTAGCAGGGCGCCGCCTTCAGCCACTCGGCCACTTCTCCGGGCTCGTCGCAGGATAACGACCGATCGCGTCGAGACCGTCCCGGGGATCGCGGTCGCGCGTCGGCACGGCGCGCTCGAACAGCCAGAACGACGCTTCGACGGTCGGCCCGATCAGCAACACGAAGGCGACCGTCCCGACGCCGACCGTGCCGCCGAGCGCCCACCCCAAGGCGAGGGCGAGCGCCTCGATCGACGCCCGGACGACGCCGATCCGCAACGACGTCCGCGTCGCGCCGATCACCATCAGGGAGTCGCGGGGGCCGGGGCCGAACCCTGCGCCGAGGTAGACCGCGGTGCCGACACCGATGAGCGCGAGCCCGCTCGCCATGAAACCGACGCGCACGGTGAGCCCGTGCTCCGACAGCGACGTGACGGCGTCCGGGAGCGTCATCAGCACGACGAAGAAGCCGACCAGCAGCGCGTTGGCGACCGTCCCGATACCGAGCTTCGCTCCGAGCGCCGCGGATATGCCGAGGACGACGACGCTGACGGTCATGTGCGCCGTGCCGAACGTGAGCGGCGTGTGCTCGGCGATGCCCTGGTGGAGCACGTCCCAGGGCGAGAGCCCGAGGTCGGACTCGAGCAGGAGGACGATCCCGGCGGCGAAGACGGCGAGCCCGAGCACGAGGGCGACGAGACGCACCCAGCGGGGACCGACGAGCTCCGGCGGCGAACACACCGGTCAGGTTCTACGCGACAGCGATCGCCGGCGCTCAGGCGCCGTCGCGCAGCCGACCGAGGAGCTCGCCGCTCGCCTCGACGAGGCGGTCGACCTCGCCACGGTCGAGGTTCGAGTTCGTGATCCCGTAGGCCCAGCGCCAATCGTCCTGGTTCAGAATCTCGTCGAGCGGGACGCCCGCGACGAGATCGAGGTCCTCGCTGGCCGGGAGGTAGCCGAGGTAGTCGTTCGTGTACGAAGCGGCGACCGTTGTGCCGAACGGGCTCTGCGCCTTGATCCGCGCGCCCGGGCCGTTGAACAGCTCGAACGAGTTGGCGACGATCGCGCTGTCGCCGACGGCGAGCGCCTGGATCTCGGTGCGCACCGGAATGTCGGCGCGCTCCAGCATGTCGGCGTACATCGTCAGCGCGCCCCACATGTACGACGCGGGGAACTGCTGGGCCGAGGTCATCGTATGGACGTCCTCCGACCATGTCTCCGGCCAGTCGAGCTGCGGTCCGGCGTGCCATTCGGCGGTCGCGTCGGCGACCTCCTCGGCCGTGTAGTCGTGGCGGCGGCGTCGGAGCTCGAGCCGGTCCGCGTCGGCCGCGACCCTCGCATCCGCCGTGGTCTCGGCACGGGCGTGTGCCTCGAGCGCGACCTCGGCGAGCTTCCCACCCAGCCAGTCACGGCGCTCGTAGGAGTGCCGGCTCGCCTTCCGGTTGCCGAACCACCAGTCGTCGAAAGGCGCGACGTCGCCGGCGCAACCCTGCACGAAGAGGCATTCGGCGCCGGGGAGAGCGCGCTCGACCCCTGCTCGCAGCGGCGCCGGGTACTCCGCGTCCCACTGGGTCGTGATCCCGCCGACAGTGATCGGGTGCGCGGTGAAGTCGACGACTGCCGCGAGCGGGGAGCCGTCGGGGCGATCGACCCGGAGAACCGCGAGGGAGTCGTCGACCGGAGCCTCGTGCCGCACGCGGTTGCCGCTGAGCCCCGGCGCACGGGTGACGGCCGAGCCGACGCGCGCCGGCGCGAGGCGCCTGTGGGCCGCGAACACCGCGCCCGACACGAGGTCCGGGAGGACCGCGGTATAGGCCTCGAACCCCGCGGCGTCCTGGAGGCCGGCGACGCCGGAGCCGCGGGAAAGGCTCGGCGCGCTGTGGTTGTGCGACGCATGGACCAGCACCGCCTCGGGTGGGATCCCCGTCAGCTCACGGACTCGCGCGCGGACGTCGTCCGTCAGATCGCGCCCGGCGAAGACGAGGTCCATCGTCACGAGCACAGCGGTGCGCTCGCCGTCGGAGAGGACGAGCGCCTGTGCGACCAGCGGCTCGCGCGCGCCCTGCGCGAGACAGCGTCGCGCCGCCCAGCAGCCCACCGGGAGCCCGAGCGGCGGCGTGATGTCGACGCGGGCCACCCCTGCCGAGAACGTGGTCATGCGCGAGCTCCTCTCGTCGTGGTCACAGCAGCTCCGTCAAGGCCCCGTAGGCCTCGGGCCGGCGCTTCTTCAGCGCGAACCAGGGGTTCTCGCGCGCGCGGGCGAGCAGCGCGGGGTCGAGCTCGGCCGAGATCCAGCCGCTGCCGACGGAGGGCTCGGACTTCGCGAGCATCGAGCCGTCCGGCGCGAGGACGTACGCGCCGCCGACATGGCTCGAGTGCCCGTCGAACCCGACCTGGTCGGAGAACACCGCGAAGACGCCGTTGTCGCGCGCGAGGAAGTCGTGGATCCGGGGCGGCCACGGTCGCTCGTCGAGCAGCTCGCGCTGAGCGCCGAGCACGCTGGCCTCCGGCTCCTCGCGGCCTCGCCCGTCGAAGGTCAGGTCGCCGCCGCCGGCGGGCATCGTGCGGTTGGCGTGCGGGAGGAGGATCACCTCGGCCCCCATGAGCGCGAGGATGCGCCAGCTCTCGAAGAAGTCGCTGTCGTGGCAGATCGCCGTGCCGACCCTGCAGAACCCCGCGTCGGCGACGTCCCACTCGTACGCCTGCCGAAAGCGGAAGAACTCGTCGTAGGACGCGTGCACCTTCCGCTGGAGGCCGAGCAGCCCGTCGGGGCCGACGAGCGCGGACGTGTTGTAGTGCGTGCCACGGTAGAGCTCGCAGAACCCGTACGAGACCACGATGCGGTGCCTCGCCGCCTCCGCCTGCAGGGTGCGATAGATCCGCCCGTCACTCGGCTCCGCGTGCCTGACGACCTCCTCGCTGCCGTTGCTCCCGGTCACCGAGCCCTCGGGGAAGACGACGAGGTGGCAGCCCGCAGCTGCGGTCTCTTCGATCAGCCGTACGTGGAGCTCGAGATTGTGGTCGACGTCGAGGTGGCGGGTCTCGACCTGCGTCGCCGCCACCGTGAATGGCTCCATCGGTCAGTACAGCTCCTCCACGGTCACCTCACGGGCGATCACGGCGACGTTGTCGCCCTGGTCGGTCGTCGCAATCGCGCGGACGACGAACACGATCCCGTCGTTCTGGGCACACACGACGGCCGGCTCGCGGTCGGGGCGCTCGAGGAAGTGGATCTGACCGACGGGCTGACCGGCGGTCACCCGCTCGCCGAGGTCGACGAACGTCTCCCAGAGGCCGCTCTCGGGAGCAAGAAGGTAGTTCTCCACGTCCGTCGCGCGGCCGATGATCCCGGGCGTCTCGCGGGCTCTCGCCTCCCCGCGCAACACGCCGACGTGCCGCAGGACATTGGCCAGCCCGGACTGCGAGATCCGGTGTGTCGCGGCGGTGACGTGCCCTCCCCCGCCGAGCTCGGTCGAGACGACCACCTTCCCCTGGCGCTCCGCCTCGCCGACGAGCAGACCTGTCCCGGCAATGTCGATGTAGACGAAGTGGTGGTCCGTCCCCCAGGCGACCATCGCATCGACCATCGCGCGCCGCTGCGCGGGGTCGTCGACCCAGTGCATCTCGGACCACGGCGGGCAGAGGCCGCTTCGTCCGCCCGAGTGCATGTCGACGATGACGTCCGCGAGTGGGAAGAGGACGGTGGAGAAGAAGTGAGCGAGCTGTCGGTCGGCCGGCCCGTCCGGATCGCCGGGGAACGAGCGATTGAAGTTGACGCCGTTCGGCCACAGCCGCGTGTACGCGCGCGAGGCCTCGGGCGAGGCGCAGGGCACGACGACGAGCCGGCCGGTGACGTCCCCCGGGGCGGTCTCGCGCGCGAGCCGGAGCGCCGCGATCTGACCCTCCGGTTCGTCGCCGTGCACCCCACCGACGACGAGCGCGGTCGGCCCGTCCGACTCGCCGGCGATCGAGACGATCGGGACGAAGAGATGCGACCAGCCGCTCGTGTTGTTCGACCGCGGCAACTCGAGGCGCCCCACCTGCTTGCCGGGGGCCTGGAGGTCGATCGTGCAGTGCACAGGCGTGGTCGCCACCCGGTTGGCGATTGTAGACAATCGACGTATAGTTGACAATCACCGTCCGACCCCGAGGAGACAGCACAGTGAAGATCACCGACGTCGAGGCCATCATCCTGCGCCAGCCCGCCCTCGACGACGGCATTGCGGACGGGAGCCAGGACGACCTGGTGATCAAGATCCACACGGACGAGGGAATCGTCGGGATCGGCGAGGTCGACTCCGCGCCCGAGGCCGTCGCGGCGCTCGTGAACCGCTCGAGCTCGCATGCGATCGCGGGCTCGCTCCGCGACCTGCTCGTCGGCGAGGACCCGCGCGACGTCGAGCGCCTGTGGCAGAAGATGTACCGCGGGCTGATCTACATCGGCCGACGCGGCATCGCGCTCCATGCGCTCTCGGGCATCGACATCGCGCTCTGGGACGTCAAGGGGAAGAGCGAGGGCAAGCCCGTCCACGAGCTCCTCGGCGGCGCGAAGCACGAGAGGGTCCGTGCGTACGCGTCGATGCTGATGCCGGACACGACCGAGGAGACCGCAGAAAGGGTGAGCGCGCTCCGTGACGAGGGCTTCACTGCCGTGAAGCTCGGCTGGGGGCCACTCGGCGAGGACGCGAAGCACGACGTGCGCCTCGCGGCTGCCGCGAAGGAGGCGGTCGGGGACGGCGAGATCCTGTTCGACGCCGGGTTCGGCTACAGCGGCGACGCGACGACGGCGATCGCGGTCGCCCGCGAGCTCGAGCAACTCGGCGTCTTCTGGCTGGAGGAGCCCTTCGAGCCGGACGAGTACGAGGCATACGCGGAGCTCGCCGACACGGTCGACATCCGCGTCGCCGCCGGCGAGCAGGACACCACCGTTTGGGGGTTCCGCGAGCTGATCGAGCGGGGTCACGTCGACCTCGTCCAGCCGGACGTCACGCGGTGCGGCGGCATCACCGAGTGGCTCCGGATCGCAGCTCTGGCGCGCGAGCACGGGCTCGAGACGGTTCCGCACGCCTGGAAAAGCGGCATCATCAAGGCCGCCTCGCTGCAGTGCAACGCCGTGATCCCGGATGCACTCTTCCAGGAGTACTGCGTCGCCGACACGCCGATCAACCAGACGCTGACGCGCGAGCGGCTGCCGCTCGAGGAGGATGGGTACGTGCGCGTCCCGACCGCGCCGGGCATCGGCGTCACGCTCGACGACGAGGTCGTCGAGCGCTACCGCGTCAACTGAGCTGAGGAGGCCCCATGGCCGTCATCCCGGACACCGACCTCGCCGCACGTGCCGCGGCCGTCATCCCCGGAGGGGTCAACAGCGGCCAGCGCCGCGTCGCGGGGCTCGAGGACCTCGTCGTGACCGCGACGAGCGGCGCGACGTTCACCGACGCGGAGGGCCGGACGTACACCGACTACCACGCCGCCTTCGGGCCACCGTTGCTCGGCCACAACGACCCGGACGTCGACGGCGCCGTGGCCGCAGCGGCGCGCTCGGTCGGGCTGATGGGAGTTGGAGTCACCCCGATCGAGATCGAGCTGGCAGAGCAGCTCTGCGAGCTCGTCCCGTCGGTCGAGCGCGTCCTGCTGACGGAGACCGGGAGCGAGGCGACGTTCCACGCGATCCGCGTGGCGCGGGCCGCGACGGGCCGCCGCCACGTGATCAAGTTCCAGGGCTGCTACCACGGCTGGCACGACGCGGTGGCGATGAACGTCATCTCGCTGCCGGAGAACGTCGGCCGCCACGACCCGCTCTCGAAGGGCGTCCTCCCCGAGGTCACGGAGGCGACGATCGTGTGCCGGTTCAACGACGCCGAGGAGGTCGAGCGGGCGCTCATCGACCACGACGTCGCCGCGATCATCCTCGAGCCGATCCCGCACAACATCGGCGCGGTGCTGCCCGAGGACGGCTTCCTCGAGCGGCTTCGCGAGCTCGCGACGAAGCACGGGACGGTGCTGATCTTCGACGAGGTGATCACGGGCTTCCGCCACGCGCTCGGCGGCTTCCAGTCGATCGCCGGCGTGACACCGGACCTGACGACGCTCGGCAAGGCGATGGGAAACGGCTGGCCGATCTCCGCGCTCGGCGGCAAGGCCGAGCTGATGGACCTGTTCTCGACGACCCCGGGCCGCCCGGCGTTCTTCGCGGGCACGTTCAACGGCCATCCGCCGACCGCCGCCGCGGCGCTCGCGACGATCGACAAGCTCCGGCGCGAGCCGGTCCACGAGCACGTCTTCCGGCTCGGGGAGCGCGCCCGCCGGGCGCTCGACGAGCTTTACCGGCGGCTCGGCATCCCGGCGGTCGTGAGCGGCTACGGGTCGGTCTTCCTCGCGTACTTCCTCGAGGGACCGGTGCGCAACTACGACGACCTCCTGCGCAACGACGTCGACCTGTTCGTCGGCTACCGGCGCGAGCTGATGAAGGACGGCATCTTCGAGCTTCCGCTCAACCTCAAGCGCAGCCACTTCTCGTACGCCCACACCGACGAGGACGTCGACCGTCTGCTCGAGGCGACCGAGGCCGCGGTGACGCGATTCCAGGGCTCCCGCGCGTGATCGACTCGCCGGTCGGCTGCACGATCGACTTCTCGCGCGCCGGGAAGCAGGTCGGCCATCTCTCGCTCCCGAAGATCACGAACACCGCCGGTTGGGCGAGCACGTTCGTCCACGTCGCGCAGGTGGCGAACGGCGACGGGCCGACGGTGCTCGTCCTGGCGGGCAACCACGGCGACGAGTACGAGGGCCAGGTCGCCGCGCTGCGGCTGCTGCAGGAGCTCCAGCCCGAGCAGGTGTCCGGGCGCGTGATCGTCATCCCCGTGCTCTCGCCCGCCGCGTCGAAGGCGAACACGCGCAACTGGCCCTCGGGCGCGAACTTCAACCGGTCGTTCCCGGGGAGGCCCGACGGCCCGCCGAACGAGCAGCTCGCCGACTACCTCACGCGCGTCCTCTTCCCGCTGGCGGACGTCGTGATCGACATGCACTCCGGCGGCCGGAGCGCCTGGTTCCTCCCGTGCTCGCACATGCACGTCGTCGACGACCCGGTCCAGCGCAAGGCGATGCTCGAGGGGATGGAGGCCTGGAACTCCGACTGGCACTACCTCTACATCGACGTCAACGGGCACGGCCTCTTGCCCGTGGAGGCGGAGAGCCAGGGCAAGCTCGTGATCACGACCGAGCTCGGAGGTGGCGGTCGTGTCCCGGCGCCGGTGCACCGGCTGGCGTGGAGCGGCCTGCAGAACGTCCTGCGCCATGTCGGGGCGCTCGAGGGCGAAGTCCAGACGCGCGCGTCGCTCGGCCTTCCGCCGGCCGCGATCCTCGACGGCCGCGATCCCGCGAACATCGTCGTCGCACCCGAGGACGGGCTTTTCGAGGCGCTCCTCGAGCCCGGCGACCCGGTCTCGGCCGGGCAGCCCGTGGGCCGCCTGTGGTTCGTCGACCGTCCGGAGCGGCCGCCCGTCGAGATCGAAGCGCCGCTCGACGGCTACGTCGCGGTGACGAAGGCGATACCGATCACCGAACAGGGCGACTGCGTGTTCGTGCTCGGCCAGCCGATCGACCGCTCCGCGCTCCTCTGAGCGCGCCACGATGAGGATGACGCGGCTCGGCGGGCGGACGTTCGCGAGCCTGCGGCACCGCGACTACCGGCTGTACTTCGCGGGCAGCGCCGTGTCCTTCATCGGCACGTGGATGCAGCAGATCGCGGCGTTCTGGCTCGTCCTCGACCTGACGCACTCGCCGGTCGCCGTCGGGGCGCTCGCGCTCGTGCAGACGCTCCCCGTCACCGTCTTCAGCCTCGTCGGCGGCTCCCTGGCGGATCGGATCGACGTGCGCCGCATGCTCATCGCGAGCGACTGCGTGCTCACCGTCCTCGCCGCGACCCTCGCCGCGCTCGCCCTGACGGACAGGATCCAGGTGTGGCACTTCTACGCGCTCGGGCTCGTCTACGGGATCGTCGTCGCTCTCGGCTCGCCCTCGCGGCACACGCTCGTGTTCCGCATCGTCGGGCGCGACGACCTCCCGAACGCGGTCGCGCTCAGCTCGGGCCTCGGGACGACCGCGCGGATCGTCGGCCCGGCTCTCGGCGGGCTCGTCGTCGCCGCGGCCGGGCCCGGGATCGCGTTCGCGACGAATGCGCTCAGCTACCTCGTCTCGGTCGCGGCGCTGCTCGCGATGCGGCTGCCGAGGCGCCCGCGTGCCGCCGGTGCGGGACGGGTCCTCACCGGCATCGCCGAGACCTTCCGCTTCGCCTTCGGCGAGCGGCGGGTGACGGTGACGTTCTTCGCGGTCCTGCTCGTGAGCACCTTCTCGTTCAACTTCGACGTCCTCCTGCCGCTCCTGGCCAGGCGGACGCTCGACGAGGGGGCGGCCGTCTTCGGCCTGATCGCCTCGGTCTTCGGGATGGGCGCGCTGTGCGGAGCGCTGATCCTCGCCACCGTCGGGCGCGCGCGGCTCCTGCTCGTGCTCGGCGGTGCCGCGGGATTCGGCGGCTTCCAGCTCGTGCTGGCGCCGCAGGACACGCTCCCCGTCGTCTGCGCCCTGCTGTTCGTGATCGGGATCTTCTACATCCTCTGGGGCTCGTCGGCCCTCGCCGTGCTGCAGCTCGCCGCCCCGGAGCACCTCCGGGGCCGCGCGGCGAGTCTCTACTTCTTCGCGTTCATGGGCGGCGCGCCGCTCGGCGGCCTGATCGCAGGCTCGCTCACCTCACTCGGGGGCACGCGCCTCGCGTTCGCGAGCGCCGGCGTCGTCGCCCTCACGGTCGCGGCCGCCGGCGCGCTCGCGCTCGTCCGCGCCTCGCCCCGGCGCGTCGAGGCACACCCGTCCTAGGACGGGACAGCCGGTCAGCCCAGCGACTCGACCGCCGCGCCGCCGTCGGAGCGAGGGTCGGACGCGGCTCGCCAGCCGGACTCCGTCACGAGCACCGACTGGGGGCGCGCGAACGACGCGTGGTAGGCGTAGAGGCTCTGCCGGACGGGCACGCCGCGGTCGCGAAGGGCGTCGACCGTCCGCTGCGGCACACGGGACTCGCAGAACACGGGCGTCCCCTCGCTGTGCAGCCTCGGCGCGACCACCGCCTCGACAGGGCTCATCCCGAAGTCGACGACGTTCGAGATCTGCTGGAGCACCGCGGACGTGATCGACCAACCGCCCGGCGCGCCGAGGACGAACCAGGGGCTGCCGTCGCGGAACACGATCGTCGGGGCGAGCGCGCTCGCGCGCGCGCGACCGGCAACGTAGGAGTTCGGCCGGCCGGGGACAGGGTCCATGAGTGCGACGCAGTCGTTCCACGTGAAGCCGGTCCCGGGGACGACGACGCCGCTGCAGCTCGTCAGCGTGTGCGTGAGCGAGGCGCAGTTGCCCTCCTCGTCGACGACCACGAGCTGTGTCGTGCCGCCGGGCTTGCCGAGCGCGACCACGTCCGGCAGGATGCCGGCGCGGATCCGCGCCTCGACCTCGTCCGCGTGGGCGTCGGAGAGGAGCTCGTCGACCGGGATCTCGTTCTGCTCGGGGTCGCTCAGGTAGCGGAAGCGCGTGACACCCGCCCAGGCGAGCGTCGCGGAGAGCACGAACGCGTGCTCCGGGCCGTTGTGCTCGAGCCCACCGAGCTCGAAGCGCTCGAGCACCTTGAGCATCTGCAGCAGGAGAATCCCGCCGGCGGGAAGGTTGGACGTCGCGACGGACAGGCCGCGGTACGAGCCCTGAAGCGGCGGCGACCATCGCTCCCGGTAGGAGGCGAGGTCCTCGCGGGTGACGAAGGCGCCGTTCTGCGCGAAATCGGCGGCGACCGTCTCCGCGAGCGCCCCGGTGGCGAGCTCGGAGGGCCCGTTTCGGGCGATCGCTCGGAGCGACTCCGCCTGATCGGGGTTCCGGTACGGATCACCTCGCTCGAGCATCCTGCCGTCCGGCCGCATCCAGAGCCGGCGCGCCTCGGCAGTCGCGCAGTACTTGTCCTGCGGGTGCGGCAGCCCGGGCATGTACGGCATCCGGCAGTACATGGCGATGTACTCGGGCCAGTCGAAGCCACGGTCGCCGAGCTCGATCGCGGGAGCGAGCAGCTGCGCCCACGGCAGCGTCCCGAAGCGCTCGTGGAGCGCGCCCAGCCCCGTCACCATGCCGGGCGTCATCACGGCGGTGTACCCGATCATGTTGCGGCTGTCGTCGAAGAGCGCGTAGCTCCAGACATCCGTGTAGCCCTTGACGTCGTCGGCCCACATCTCGGGCCACATCCGCGAGCCGATCCGGGCGGGAAAGGCGAGATCGACGACCGCCCCGGCGCGCGCGTCGTACAGGAGCGCCCCGCCCCAGCCGCCGAGCCCGCACTGGAACGGGTTCAGGACCGTCTGCGCGAACGCGGTCGCGACCGCTGCGTCGAAGGCGTTGCCGCCGTCGCGCAGCACGTCCGCGCCGATCTCCGCCGCGCGCGGCTCGGGCGCCACCACGACGCCTCTCATGCTCCGCCCTCGCCGCGACCGGCACGCTCTGCCGCCTCGAACGCGGCGAAGCCCTCGACGTCGGGTAGCGCCTCGGCAGAGACGGCGTGCCGCTCGACGACGTCCGCGACGATCCGGGCGGCCTCCTCGACGTCGTCGTCGGTGACGAGCCGGTGAGTGACGAGCCGGACGCGGGCCGCGTCGCGCTCCATCACCCACGCGCCTGCCTCCGCGAGGAGCGCCACGAGCTCGGCGGCCGTGAGGCCCGTGCCCGACACGTCGACGAGCACGATGTTCGTCTCGACCGTTTCGGGGTCGAGCCGCAGGCCCGGGATCATGGCCAGTCGGCTCCCCAGCTCGCGCGCCCGCCGGTGGTCGTCGGCGATCCGGTCGACCATCGTGTCCAGGGCGACGAGGCCGGCCGCCGCGGCGATCCCCGCCCGGTGCACCGTCGCTCCCCCGAGGCGGTGGAGCATCGTCCGGCCACGGGCCACGACCGCGGCGCTCCCGGCGAGCACGGCCCCGATCGGAGCGGAGAGCCCCTTGTTGAGCGAGAGC
>Ga0173483_10000436_pt1 | contig 11748 bp, 12 predicted proteins | sample NitcycUS178409R2_FD_122621 | JGI IMG/M metagenome (GOLD analysis project Ga0173483, IMG submission 122621) | Soil microbial communities from Arlington Agricultural Research Station in Wisconsin, USA - Nitrogen cycling UWRJ-S178-409R-2 (version... | ecosystem: Environmental > Terrestrial > Soil...
AAGCTATCAAGAGTCGCATCTACTTCTCCTTTTTCTACAGAGTCTTTGGCTCTGTTAACGATCTGACTAATATCTCTTAGTTGTTGCAAAGGTGCATATACTTCCTTGGCTTTGCCAAGAAAACCAGAACGTCTAGCAGTTCCCACCTTTTCAGCAATGTCTTTGGTGAGTTCATAATATTCTTCTTTACTTGCAAATGATTTTTTTTCTCTTTTAAGCGTTAGACCTTTCATAGATAGCCGCATCATGGCGTCTTCTACCTCCTCCGTATCCATACCGGTAATCCACACAATTTTGCCGACATAGTCATACCCCTGTCTTATTGCTTCTAAGACTACAACTTCAATAATTCGCCTAAAGCCTTCCTCTGCTCTGGCATTGTCAAAATCTCTGTCACGTACGGCCTTCTTGGCAAAAGAAATGTCTATCTCTATTGAACGTTTTAAGGCTTCCATTGCATCGTCCACCTTACCAATTAGTGCAAGGTAGCACGCCTTGTTGTACCATGACATTGCATCATTAGGGTCAATGTCGATCGCTTTGTCACACGCTCGGATAGCTTCGTCATAATTTCTTGTTTTATAATAAGCCAGACCTTTCAAATTCCAGGCTTCTGCATTATTGAGATCAATATCGAGGGCTTTATCATATGAGGAAATGGCAACAGTATATTCACCTAAATGAAAATGAGCATATCCTTTCTTGATCCATGCATCAACATAATTGGGATCAATTCTTATGGATAGGGCAAAGCTACGGATGGCGTCTTCTAGTTTCTCATTTGACATCTGATCGATACCTTTCTTGTACAAGTCGTGTTTCTGAATGTCATCAATGTTGTCAAGAACGTAGCCCTTCTGCGTCGTATTTTCGGAAGGACCATTAGAATCAAGTTTATTATTATGCTTCCTTCCTAAAAATCTGCCCATTGAAATAAAATGTTCTCTTCGCAGATAAATAGATTTGGACGATTCATCTCTGAGCTGGCATCATTATATCTATCACATTAATGCCATTATTAGGTTACGATAGAGCATTCTTAAGCTACTTGATTTGTGAAACGTTGGCGAGAGCTAGATTTACAATGTATTGTACAACCACGTCACAAAGCATAATGCATTCTGATGCTCGCAGCTAGTGCTATAGGCTTAAATGAATCCGTACCAGGATTTTTCACTAATGTTCTGCTACCACAACAACAACAACTAGTATATCCATCAACGTAAGCGGATCCGTCATGATTGTTTGCAAAATAAAGCTACAAATGCCTTAGGCGAGCAATTCGCCCGACACTAAATCATACTTCTCTATAGGTGTATGGCCTGTCTTTACCTTATGATCCTCAACATCTGAGTGGAAAACAAAGCTGCATTTACACTCGTGACACAGCCAAATAGCATTTAAATCATCGGGGTGCATGGGTAAATAGTACACTTACAGGCATCAAATTTAAAAGATTTGAAAGTTTTTCATATTCGTTTTATCAGAAACTAGTTTTTGCACAATAGGCATAAAAGACACTAAAATCTTATCCGTTTTGGCATTATATGAAATAATTGCATAAAATACATTGATATTACTAGAATTTTGTCTGGTTCGATATGTTATTGCTAGTCCACTCATCCTCCCTAGAAATCAAAATTTATCTAGTGTTGAAACATTGTTAGCGAGGTATTTTTCTCTTTGTCTGTCTATCATTATGATAAATAAAAGTGGAACTCAATTTCAACAGCTCCTTATTCTCCAAAAAAAAACAATTCTTTACTTTCTCCCGCATAGCTTTTTTAACCACATATAGCTGCAACAACATGATTGCTTTTATCAGTCTTTCAGTCAATTGTATTTTACTATTATTCCTTGCGCAATCAACATAGCAAGAATTGATACCTAATTTTTGTAGTTTACTGTTTAATTCCTTATCGTCATTGTATCCTTTGTCTCCAAGTATCATTATTTTATCACTGCTTTTAATACTGAATATAGGAGAATGACAGAATTCTTCAAAAGGATACGCAATTGACTTTAGTCCAAAAACTTCGTTTATCTTTAATGCACCATAAATTGCAACTGGAAATAACAGTCCATTGGCTAGGAAAATGTAAGACGAAGAGGTATCGGGGGTCGTAGCAATCATATTCTCAACTTCATTGTATGCTTGCTTGTAGATCATATTTAGGTGATCAAATCTTTTTATCTTGCCTAATAGAGAAAGGCAGCATAGCAAGCTAGAGGTGAAACTTATAGTGCCAGAAGTTGGAATCCCCGTACTTTTGTAGCGGAGCTCTATTATTTCGTCGCAGTTTTTGGCAAGTTTGCTTTCGGGTCTTGCAGTGATCGCGGTTGTTGGGATATTCTTTTTTTTCGAAATCTTTGCTGCAAGTATGTTTGATTTAGTATCCCCGGAAACTGAGACTATGTACAGTCTACGATTCTTTATAATTTCTGGATTGAAAACAATCTCCATCGGATTACAACATATCGTCCTGTAATTCGAAACATATTCTGTGATAAGTGCGGCAACATAAGAATCACCTGCTCCAACTATTAGACACTTGTCTAAGTTATCTTTGTTAGGCAAATCCAACTTTGGTAAATCATCTATCTGATATCTGATCTCTTTTTCCATTGCGGTTATAGAGTTCATGCTGTTCTGCTATTGTTTGCTAATAAAAATAAAACATTTACTATATCTCTTATGACTAAAGTGCTTCGGTTTCATAAAAAGATGCTTTGACATCCTTTTTCTACGATATGCAAAGAAAAATAAAAATAAAAGCAAAATAGTCTTTTCCTTGTTTATCGAAAGTTGTCTTATTTACATCATCAAGGCTCATTCCAAATGACGCGGACGGAGTTGTGAGACAGGCTATCTTATTAAGATACTTTAATGATATATGTTGCTTACGGTGTTAAAGAATACAGGAATTAGGAACCAGATTGTAGTAGAAAATATGAACCTAATGATATTCCGATTAGTACTAAATTTGTAGCCAGATGCAGAGCGTACGCGTGATTAATACTGTATTTGTTATATATGCTGCGGTAGAAAAATCCAAGCGGAAGCAATACAAGTGCAACATGAATTGCTACCCCCATGACGACATGCAGGAATGCCCAGACTATAACTCGCTTTATGTTTTTTCTAAAATAAAATTCCTCAAAGTAATTGACATGAATTAGCGTGTATACTAACATGGGTAGAAAGGGTAATATGCCAAATAGACCCTCCTTGCCAAATGGTCCAAGAGAAATGTTGTATCCAAGCCACGAGAGATTTAGCAATGGAATTTGAGACACCAAATCTTTTGCAAAAATAACATAAATCATTAACAAGCCAACCGTTAGTGGCAAAAAGATGAGTGCCTTAGCTCCGCTTTTTAAATTCAAAAGCCGCCTCTTTGTTTCCTTTGCTAATAGCAGAGAGGGCCCTACCATTGCAATGTAGATTACGATTAAGTAGATATCTTCCAAACGCAGGAATAACCGCTTAACGTCCTATTATGTTAGTTGTTAATAAAAATGTTATTTACCGGGGTTGTAATGGTATGGTTATCACACGACAGGTAGATAAATAAAAGTGATAGACCACTACAAAGTATTGGGAATTGGCAATACTGCCTCTCAGATGGATATAAAACGATCCTTTCGCGCTTTGGCATTAAAATACCATCCTGACAGAAATAAAAATTCTGAAGAAGCAAAGCAGAAATTTATGCAGATCGTTGAAGCTTATGAGGTTCTTTCTGACGAGCAAGCAAGAAAAAAGTATGACAGTAGTGTCTATTACGGCCATTATGATCAAGCTCCAATACAACGGCAATGGACTCCGCCTGCAGACTTTGATAGAATCTATAGCTATGCCGAGATCAAGAGAAAATATAGACAGGCAGGTATCGGAGGTGGTATGTGGGATATTAGTGAAACTGCAAGTCTCGGAATGTGGAAAGCCACGATGATTTTATTTGGGGGTCTTGCAGCTATTGTGATATTTATAATGCTTCTTCTTTAGCGCTTTTTTCTGCTACTACCATTGCTTCTTCTTCTTTTCCGCTCTTCATACTGTTGGATTTTTTTATCATATGTATAATACTTGTAACCAAAAAAAGCGGCTAAGCTCAAATTTGGCATTGAGAATATCAGAAATGCAAACGACGCCAACAATGCGGAGAGTATAATGCCTAGCGCTCCAATGCTCAAAGCTATAATAAATAAAATTCTGAGGTGTCTTTTCTGTGCAGCCAACATTATGATACAATATTCATGTTATAAAAAGAAATACAATTATTATTACAATCATAAGATTGGAGCAAAATTCATCATTTCACAAATATTTTTGCCGTTTCTGCTTCTAACACCTAACTTCTATTTGTGGTAGTGAAGAGAATGATATGTTTGAAAGAGCGTTTTGGCATTTGAAGCAAAATCAGCAGAATGAAATCTTTTTTACCTCAAAAAGGTTAAAAAGGGATTGAAATCAAAAGGACTTTGAAAAACGTTGCGGGTCATAGCCATAGGAAGCCGTGTATTTATCACGAGTTTTAAACTTGCAGGGGTTCAAGGGATCAAAGCTGATTCTCCCGCAGAGGCACTCTCTGAGATTAACAAGATTGGTGGCGCTAACGATGTAGGCTTGGTGCTTTTAAGCGATGACATTGGTAAAAAAATTCGATATAATCTAACCGATATAAGGACAAAGAGGCCCATTCCCCTAATTTTTGAACTTCCATCGCCAGGAAGCACCAAAGAGAATGTCGACTATAGGGCTCTTCTAAAACAGATTCTAGGTGTATAAAGTTTACAAATTCATTTGAATATCTTCATCTGTTTTATCTTCTAGTCGTCAGACAATCTGGTTATTGAAAAAACATAAGATCGAACCTTCGGAAAAACGAACACCTTGGAAAATTCAAGCTGATAAATCCTAAAATTGGAGATGATTCCAAAAAGACTAATATATCAATTTCTGAGCCTATACCACATGTCTGAAGCTGGCGAGAACAATATTGACGAATATGAAGATGACTTTGAAGAAGAAGATTTGGATATCGATGAGAATGGAGTTGAGGAATTAGACGATATTTAGCAAGGAAGAAAACAAACTTTCCAGTTAGCTCAGGAAAATCAGTTTGATCCATCTTCTGCATACTTTAAGACATTGAGTACATATTTTAGTTGATTTTCGTTAGATTGCGCTATTATTTGATTTTATAGAAGTTTTTCGGTTTTAACAAATAACATAGTCTGCTGAGATACTACTCAGTTTGTAGATGCATATTGGATGTCTAGCACAGCAGTATAACAAAAAATAATAATAATAATATACATATAGGATAACCATTAGTACCGTTAAAGCTTGTAGTCGCTCAGTATGTTGCGGTACCTTTTATCTTTATATGCTACATGTTTTACATACTCGCCATATGTTATATCCAGAGAACATTTTGCGCATTTTACGTACGTGAAATCATCCGACAATTCTGCGGTAGATTGACAATCAGGACAAACTATTTTCATATGAATTATCAGGGGTGGAAGTTATAAAAGTTTTCATATGTAGGCATCGATGTATGAGTAATGTATGCTGCCTATCTAGGGATCAAAATACTAAATTGCCTTCAGCTGTTTGACGATTGGTTGTCTAGATTTACGAAAAACTCTGAATCCACAGATGCATTTAATCTCTGGCAGCCTCGACAATTCTTCGACCGTTACAGTTGTTCCACATCTCATACATTCGTATGTTACACCTCCAAGTACCTCTGAACTTGTCATCTGTATAGAGTAAATGAGTTTAACAAATTTAAGTTTTGTCAATCGTTGAGACATGTAAAATCTGAAAGTTTTACTATATTCAGATACTACGGCTATTATGATATACCCCCGCGTGTAGAATAGTTGTTTTACCAGTTCAGCATTCAAGGCACCTTGTTGACTCGTGAACTTCTTACATGACTCTTCACTCGCCAAAAATGTACTGGCTTTGCTTCTTTTCCATATTGTTCTAGGGGATGATCACTTCCTATTAATTTAAGATCTTGCTCAGAATGTCATAAAATATAGCAGCAATAAGAAAAGCATTGTCCGCAGTATGAATTCTTCTACGAATATTCATCGTTTTTATACATGCAAGAGGCGTCGGAGAATAATAAACATGAAAAAAGATACATAAGTTCCACTTATATTTTGCGATTACATCGTACATGATATACAAATGCCTGATCCAAATCTATCGATTACCATGCTTATCCATATTCTAGATCTCTTTGGTACAATGGCCTTTGCGGTGACCGGTGCTTTCAAGGCTATTGAGCACAAGTCTGACATAATAGGTATCGTAATTCTCTCCACAATTACAGGACTTGCCGGCGGAGTAATGCGTGACATAATTTTTGGGAAATTCCCGCCTACAGCTGTTATAAATTCCCTATACTTTATAATAACTGTAAGTTCTGGCATAGTAATTTTTTTTCTCTATCCAATACTAAGGAAGCACTGGAATTTATTTTTAAAATTCGATGCACTAGGTCTTGGTGTATTTACGGTGACCGGCTCTGCTTCTGCATATAATATATTTGGTCTGAATTTTCTTGCCATGTCCTTTGCTGGTATGCTTACTGCGGTCGGAGGTGGGATTTTAAGAGATGTATTTGTTAATGAAATACCAATAGTATTTACTAAAGAGTTCTATGCTTCAGCGAGTTTCTTAGGAGTTATTGTACTTTTTATCATGCTTTCATTAGGTGTTAACTTAACTTTAGCCTCTATACCTGCTATAATGGTGGTAACGGGTATTCGCCTCGTTGCATTGAAGTATAACTGGAACATGCCACGTGCAAGAAATTGAGCATTCTTTGAGTATTTATCTATTCGAGAATCTAGACTGATTATAATACCACACAAGACAAACTTACGGGATATCAAATTCCACGAGGAAGAAAATCCTTCTGGAGTTCATAAGTATTATCTCCAAGAAAGGCATAGATGTCTCCTGCACTTCAAAATGTAAGGTATGCATGAATATAGATGCCTTACTAGTGTCTGCCTAATCCATTTATCAACTTGCAAGCATGAACAAGATAAATGATAATACAAAATATTTAGACACTAACCAAATTCTTCTTCCAATATCATTCTTTTCTTTGTCATTTGAAACAATGCATCGGACCTTTTAACTGCTTCTTGTCTAGGACGCCTAAATATCATCGATTGTATTAGCATATGATTCTCTGGTATTACCATGCCAGTTTGATCATCAGAATATGCAATCTTAATTATATCATCTTGAACTTTAAGTACTTCTTGATGGATATGCACCATGTTGGTATCACCATGTTGAAAGCCAAGCTCCATTGCTTTTTTCCTAATCGCAGCTGTTCCTTTTGCAGAGTTTACTATGGCCACTCCAAACTCAGTACGGAATGTTTCGATTATTTTATCCTTGCTTGGAGCTTTCCCATTAAATCGAATAACCATTTGGTGCAAATGCATCATCCTAGAAGGAACCTTGTAAGCATCAACATAGAGGTTTGATGTGGGAATGAAATCTTTAACGTCATCCTGATGATGAGGATTTTTATCCCATTCGATAGAATCTTTAATTTCCTTTGAATCTTCAAGATCAGCCCACCTTCTGATGAGTATAACATCGTATCTTCTTATCTTGTCTCCAAACTTTTCGATTAAGGGCTGCATTATTCTCCCCATACCTGAGACGTTGCAACTACCCTGAATAACATAAGTTTTGCCTGCTGCCTTAGCATAATTTACCCGAGAGTTATGAATCATATCAGCTACGGAGCGTTCACCATGCCGGTCCTCTCCGCCTTGAAAAATAGCCGCCTTGTTCATCGGCTCATACAGGTTCTTTTTATTATCGAATCCGCCACCTTCCCTGGCCGCATCCACTACAAGGTCACTTTTCTGAATAGCTTCGGGAATTATACCTCTTACGTCGTAGCCCTTATCCTTGAATTGCTTTACAGTCCCATTTGGAACATAAATATCAAATCCATTTTCCAACGCCTCTTTTGTTTTGTCATCAGCAGTATATTTTGCAATGCCAATAAATTGTATTTCTTTATCAGATGAAAGCGCAGTGGCAAGTCGCCGGCCAATATTGCCATAACCATTTATAAATACCTTAATCAACCTCTTATCCCTAGACTTAAATGAGCACAGTAGTTTCATTATTATATATATATTCCTTTATTGTAATATCTGTCCAGAAGGACCTAGACTTTTAAATATAATTGTGCTCTACTAGTAGGTGGGTTTGAGTCCCTGGAAAAAGGTGAAGGGGATGTGTTGGCGCTCAGTAGCATCATGATATTTTTATAAGCCGTGGTAACAAAGCTGGTATAACTACAATGAAGGTGCTAATTATAGACAATTATGATTCATTTGTGTATAATATTGCGCACCTACTAGGTGAACTTAAAACTAACCCGATAGTCATTAGAAATGACAAAATAACAATAGCAGAGATTCAAAAAATCTCCCCCGACGCTATAGTCATTTCTCCAGGACCTGGACATCCTGCGGATCGCAAGCACTTTGGAATTTGCACTGACATAATAACTGACCTTGGTCCAAGGATACCAATTCTTGGAGTCTGCCTTGGACATCAAGGGATCGTTAATGCCTTCGGCGGTGACGTAGTTAATGCCAAGGTTGTGCGGCATGGAAAAACAAGCATTATTAAATATAGAGCTGACGATATGTTATTTGAAAATGTTAGCAATCCTTTCAAGGCTACCCGTTACAATTCTCTAGTTGCAAATTCAAAAAAGATTCCAGAATGCCTTGAAGTGACTGCGAAGGCCTTAGACGACGGCGAAGTAATGGGAGTAAGACATAAGAGATACTTAATAGAAGGAGTACAGTTTCACCCAGAATCTGTTTTGACTGCAGAAGGACCTAGGATATTTCGCAATTTTATTTCCATGGTGAAATAAATTGTCTAGCACAAATTTTGCTGACCTTGGGCCAGTTATTCGCAAATTGGTTTCTAGGACAAATTTATCTGAAAATGAAATTCGTCGGTCGGTAAATTCAATACTCAAAGGAGAAGCTTCAGATGCATCAATTGCATCATTTTTGGTAGGTCTTGCCATGAAAGGAGAAACTGCCGAAGAAATCAAGGCAATTCTTCAAACTGTTAATGAACATGCGATAAAAATAACACCTAAAGTTAATGGCACGTTAATTGACACTTGTGGAACTGGGGGAGACACAATCAAATCATTTAACATAAGTACCGCTGCAGCGATAGTTGCATCATCCGCCGGGGGTAAAGTGGCAAAGCATGGAAATAGGTCTTTTTCTGGATACTGTGGTAGTGCTGACTTTCTAGAATATGTCGGATTGGATCTGAATTCTACTCCTACAAATGTTACTCAAGTCATTGAAAAGGCTGGCATAGGATTTCTTTATTCTCCTAAATTTCATCCTGCCATGAGAAACACCGCTTCTGCAAGGAAAACAATAGGAATAAGAACTGTATTCAATATTGTCGGCCCACTAAGCAATCCTTGTACTAATATTTCTGCCCAACTTGTAGGTGTTTTTGAACCTTCCTTACTTGAGACTATTCCCGTTGCTTTACAAGACGCATACGAAAACGGTTTGGCTGGGGAGGCAATGGTTATACATGCTTATGATGGTTTTGACGAGCTATCTAATACGTGTGAAAACGATATTGTATGGCTTGTCAAAAGGCAAATTAAACGAATACGGCTCCACCCAAATATCGTAAATATACAAGTTGCCAAGCCCGAGCAACTGCTTGTATATTCTAAGGAAGATTCAATCAGAGATACTCTCCAATCTATCTATGGCATTGCCAGCCGAGAGAAAGAAGACATCGTAGTTTTGAATGCTTCTGCTGCGCTTGTGATTGGGAAAGTTGCAAAAGACTTTAGGGAAGGAGTCGAAATAGCAAGATCTGCCATAAAAGAGGAAAAAGCTCAGAAAAAATTAGCTGAATTAATTTATTACTGCGGAGATAAGGCGAAATTAGCTGAAGCTGAAAAAAAATTTATATATTCTTGCTAGTTTCAACTGATGTATTTACTTCATAGTTTTCCTTTTCATAACCTTAAATTGCTAGCTAACTTAAATCCCTATATAATTCAGACGTGTGAATATATATATTGTTCTCAAATTGAGAAAAAATTATTCATGTTATTGAGGAAGTAGAAAGGATCTCGGTCAACCATACCATTAGATACTATAATGCAAATGAATTAAAGATGCTGACATCGGCTCCAGGGCTTTTGAGCTGAGGAAGTGAAAACTAAATTTCAATTAAAATATAATTATAGATATCCGACTCTCACTCTGCAGTATATTTTTATGCAATGATTTCCCATTATTCTATTATAGGGTTACTTTGGGATGATCGACAATATAAGCGAAGATCTGGCTCGTAATTTAGAATCTTCAGGATGGGATGACTTGGTCTTGATAAAAAGGAAATTATCTACATACATAAAAGAGTTGACCAATAGTCTTGTAGATGTCGAAAGAAACCAGTTTCGCTATATTAACGACAGTATTCACAAGGAGAAAGATGTGCTTAGTAGCTTGATACAGCGCTCAAAGCAAATTCGAACAGAAATTCAAATCAATAATTCCAAGCTACTTTCCATAAGCGAAAAGATCTTGCAGTCCAAGAATTTTCTTGGTTTGATGGAATACAGACTGCCATCTGAAAAACAAGATCATTTGCTTCAAGTTTTACAATCCAATCAGAAATTACTCGATCTGAAGAATTACAAAAATGAGAGAGAAAAGAATGAGATCCTTACACTAGTAAAAGATGCTTCAATGAAACTTGAAGCAATAAAAGCAACTACGATTGTCAGAGATCAATTAATAAATTTCGGGTCAGAATCGGAAATTATCAACAAATCTCTAAAGATTCTTGAGGAAGAACAACAAAGTATACAAATTAAGATTGCGGATATTAACAGCTCAATTAACCGGCTTTATGATGCTAAGCGAAATCTCTCTACAGATCGTGAAAAGTATCTAAACCAGTATAACCAAATTGCAAGCCAACTGGACAAAGTAAACGCACGTCTTGACCTGATGGCCGAAATGAGACAAAGACAACGCCAAGAATATGGACATGGGCTGCCCCACGACGCGCTTTTTAAAGTAAAAGAATCTGCAAAGAAAAAATTTCAATCTGGCTCAAAACTAAGCTTTGAAGAATTAAAGCTACTCTATGGTGAAAAGGGTATGTAGAAGAGCAACTGAAAAAGTTATATAACTATATTTTTTCTTTTAGAATTATTGGTGTGGGGGAATTTGTGACGGTATTGAGTTGCCTCCAAAGGACTGTATATATACCACTCCATGTCTTTTTGAACATCTACACAATAGTTCTTTCCTATTCTAACAAATTTTACAACATTTGAGGTTTATCCGATGTTATATGTTTATACTGTGTATAATTTTTGGCCTTTGAATTTCAAACATACAAGATAAAGCTCACTGCTTTTTTGCCTGCTAGCGTCAGGTTTACTCAACAAAACTCTGTCAAAATTATTCTTTAACTCTAGCTTAAATTCATTCAACAATTCTCCTTCAAATACCTTGACAAGCGCAATTCCACCTTGTTTTAAAACCTTCGATCCAACATCGAATGCTCTTCTGGCAAGTAAAATTTGTTTAGCATGATCCAATTCCCAAATTCCACTGATGTTCGGAGCAAGGTCAGATAATACTACATCTGCCTTGCAA
>Ga0173483_10000437_pt1 | contig 11747 bp, 13 predicted proteins | sample NitcycUS178409R2_FD_122621 | JGI IMG/M metagenome (GOLD analysis project Ga0173483, IMG submission 122621) | Soil microbial communities from Arlington Agricultural Research Station in Wisconsin, USA - Nitrogen cycling UWRJ-S178-409R-2 (version... | ecosystem: Environmental > Terrestrial > Soil...
CCTTCGCCGTCTTGCCCGGTGCCGGTCTCAGAGCTGAAATCGGATCACCGCGGACCCGCCGACTGCTCCACGCAACCACCCGATTGGAAGAGTCGACAATCTGCACTCGCTCGCCACTGCGGGGATCCTCGGCCAGGGTCGACTGAGTCTCCTCAATCCCTTCTTCCTCCAGCAGCCGGGCGGCGTCGTTGGCGCGGACAGACAGCGCGCTCCAAGCGGCAGAGGTCAGCGACGACTGCAAGACCAGAAGCAAGAAAGCCCCACCAACCAGTAAGGAGAAAGTGACGACAACAACAGCACTCAGCACAGAGCGCTTGCGGATCCCCCACCTGCTCCCTGTCGTCATTCGCGAAGCGTAATCCGGCGGTCTGTTGCCAAGAGCTCAGTTTCATCACAGCTGCCATTTGCTCAGGTTCACCACAGCAGTTATCCGGAATGCTGGGTGCATGGGCGTCCCCCCGGCCCACACCCCTGCGCTTGACCGATCCGCCAGCCCGCACTGGCTTTGGGCGATCGCCATTGCTGCTATCGCCTTTGTCATCAGGCTCGTCCCTGTGCTGCGCGGCGGCGGACTCTTCGGCCTGGGCAATTACGACGACGGGGTTTACTACGCAGCAGCGACAGCACTGGTCCACGGCCTGCTCCCCTATCAAGATTTTCTGCTACTCCACCCGCCAGGCATGCCGCTGCTGCTGACGCCGTTCGCCTTCGCCGCGCAGTTGACCAGCGACTCCTACGGCTTCGCCGCCGCACGCGTCGCGTGGATGCTGCTCGGCGCGATCAACGCAGTCCTGATCTGGAAGATCCTCAGGCCGATTGGAGCACTCGCGGCATTGTTCGGAGCACTTGCTTACGCGGTGTTCTACCCCGCCGTCTACTCCGATAAGTCGACCCTGCTTGAGTGCCCAGCGACAACGGCGCTGCTCATTGCCATCCTTTTGTTGCAGCCACTGATCAATTCCAGTTCGATCTCCCGCTGGAAGATCTTCGTCGCCGGTGCGCTGATAGGACTGACCATCGCGATCAAGATTTGGGGGGTTATCACACTCGCGATCGTCCTGGTCTGGCTGCTGCTGATCCGCCGACTCAGGGCAGTGTTGCAGGTTCTGATCGGGAGTGTGACCTCCGCCGCCCTGATCTGTTTGCCCTTCTTCGCCATCGCGCCGACGGCCATGTGGAACATGATCATTCGAGACCAGCTGTTCCGACGTGGGGGCGGCGGTAGAGCCCTTCTCGAGCGGCTCGATCAAATGGCGGGGCTGGGCATTGTGGACCGTTCGTACCCGGCCGCCATTACAGTCGCGGCAGTTGTTGTGTTGCTTTGCTGCGCTGCTCTTGCCTACAGCTATCGAGAGGCGCGGCTACCCGTGCTGCTGATGCTTGGTCAAGGTGCATTTCTGCTCATCACGCCCACCTGGTTCCCGCACTTTGCCGGTTTCACCGCAGCCTCCATCACCCTCACAGTCGGTGCGGCGATCGGCCGCTTGATCGACTTGGTCCGAGCTAAACCCGCGCAAGTCGCCGTCAGCCTTGTCCTCGCCGGCGCCTTAGTGGTGTACGCGAGCGGCTGGTCGACAACCACGTTTGGCCGGCGATTCCCCCAAGAATTTCGAGCCCTCGCTGGCGCCGCGCCAGGCTGCGTCACCTCGGATGATGCGACCGCGCTTGTCGAAAGCAATACCTTGAGCCGCAACCTGACTCGCGGTTGCCGCTTCATTGCCGATCTTGGCGGACACTCCCACGACATGGCCGCCGCCGCGGGACTCAAGGTGTCGCGCAATAACAACCAAGAGTTCCAGGCCTTTTCGTTGAACTATTTACGCAGTGGTTCGGTATCGATCTTGGTCAGGTACACCGGCGGTCGCGGCTTCAATGCGAAGACCACTGCCGTTCTTGATCAGTGGCCGTTGCTGGCGAGCTCGGGGCGGTATCAGATGCGGCAACCGGCCGCGTTGGGTCAATCGGCAACCAGAGGGTTACTGAGGCCCCAGCGTCGTTAGTCAGACTGACGACTCCGCCATGAGCTTCCGTGATCGCCTGCACGATCGCCAGACCTAAGCCGGTGGCCCGTCCAGTGCTCGCTGTTGGTGCAAAACGCGCGAACGGATGGGCCATATATTCCTGCGAGAAACCGGACCCATGATCACGGACCTGCAACTGCACAAGATCACCAACGCGTTTGCCGAGTAGCTGCATGTCACGGGCGCCGTGCATCAAGGCGTTGTCCATCAGGTTGCCGAGGGCGTACTCCAGTCGCTGCCGGTCCACTGAGATCGTGCTCTCGTCGGATACGACAGTGATCATCCGGCCTTCCAATTGGGCACGGCCCCGTCCGCGTTCAGCCACTTCCTCGAGCAGATCACGCAGCTCGACCGACTCCCGACTCAAGCTGAGGCGTTGTTCATCCGCCGCCGCAAGCACCAACAGCTGTTCAGTCAGTCGGCTTAGTCGATCAGTTTCTTCGCCGATCGAGGTCATCGCCGCGTCAAGATCCGCACCCTTCGTCGTTCCCGACTGAGCGAGCTCGACCTCGGCCTTGATAATGGCCAGCGGCGTACGCAGCTGGTGACTGGCATCCGCCAGGAACCGTCGCTGCTGCTCCAGCGCCTCGCGCTGCGCGGCCTGCGCGCGCCCGATGCGGTCGAGCATGTCGTTCAAGGTGAGCGCCAACCGCCCGATCTCATCGGCGACCGGTGAGACCGGCAGTGGTGTTCGTTCAGCATCGGCGAGGTCGTCACCACTGATCGCTGCCGCCCGCTGTCGCAGGTGCTCGACCGGACGTAGTGCCAGACCGGACACCCAATAGCCAACAGCGCAGGAGGCGGCGAGAGCGGCCGCGAGCCCAACTATTTCCACCCCCAGCGTCGACGCCAGCGTCTGGGCCCGCTCGTCGAGTGAATCGGTAACCACCACGATGAAGGTCTCATCCCGGGCGTGAACCGGCATGGCGAAAACCCGGAGAGACTCATCAAGACGCGCATCGCCCGGCCGGTCAACGAACAGCTCCCCTAGGGCAGCGTCTCGCAGCTGCTCATGGGTCAGTAGCTTGACGTCGGCGTACGCCGTGGCGGCTACCACCCCGCCGGTCGGTGTAAGGATCTGGGCAATCGTTTCATCCGGTTCCAGCTGCTCAGCAGCTGCGGTCGGCAATGCCGATATCGGCTCGCGCATGAGCAATCCGCTGAGCTGGGCGGCACGGGTGCGGAGATCCCGTTCGATGTCACGGTCCACATCAGAGCTCAGCTGAAAGTGCAGGAAGGCACCGACGGCGGTGAGCACAACCGTCAGGGCGACGGCAAAAGCGAGCGTGAGCCGCCAGCGGATGGGCAGCCGGTTCACCCAAGCTCCTCGGTTCGGAGCCGGTAACCGAAGCCGCGTACGGTCTCGATGCTCTCGGTACCGAAAGGCCGATCGACTTTCTGCCGGAGATATCCGATGTACACATCGACGATGTTGGACCGATTGTCGTAGCTGTCGTCCCAGGCGCATTCCAGCAGGTCGAAGCGCGACACCGCCTCCCCCGGCCGTCGCATCAGCGCCTCAAGCAACGCGAACTCCTTGCGGGTCAGCTCGATCGGAACTTCACCGTAGTTCACGGTACGCGCCGCCGGATCAAGCTGCAGCTGCCCTACGGTAAGCACCGGCATCCGTACGTCACGAGGACGCCGCGCCAGCGCCCGAAGCCTTGCCAGCAGTTCCTCAAAGGAAAACGGCTTAGCCAGGTAATCGTCGGCACCACTATCCAGCCCGGTAACCCGATCATGGATGGTATCGAGCGCGGTGATCATCAGCACCGGCGCCGCCACTCCGTGTTGGCGCAAATCGCGGCACAGCGTGAACCCGTCGACGTCGGGAAGCATCACGTCCAGCGTGATCGCGTCGTAGGCCGTTGCCATCGCCATGTACATGGCCTCATCGGCATCGGTTGCGAGGTCGGCCGCAAACCCCTGTGCGGTCAGTCCCTTCCGCAGCAGGCTCCCGAGCTTGGGCTCATCCTCGACGATCAGGACTCGCACAGGATCAAGGATTTCACGATGATCGACAGCGAGCCAGAGATTGAATCTCCGAGCTCATCCGGCATTTGGTTTGCCGAGCGGCCCGGTGCCATCTTTGGCACTCGCCTTGTCGACCTTGACGAGCTCCTCACGGGAGGCGCCGCCGGAGATGTCGAGGGCGAGGAGCGGCCCTACGCCGGGCGCGTAGAACTTGTATTCCACCGCGGTCTTCTCGACGCCGCTGGTGTCCATGGTGACGAGCGCCTTCTGGTAGCGCCCGGCCTTTACCTCAACCAGATGGTTGCTGGCGAGAACCTCGCCATTGTCCTCGGCCTCGCCCTTCTTGTACTCCTGCCGGTACTTCTGGCCGACCTGCGGCTGAGCTGGCAGCATGATGCCGGGCATCGCGCCGTCCTTACCGGCCTCCCAGGAACCGGCTCGGCTAACGACCTTGCCGTTCTCAAACTCGGCAGTCTGCTCACCCATGTACCAGACATTGCCCTCCGCATCTTGGGCATACCAGTCGACTGTGTCCTCAACAATCTGGCCCTGGCTTCGACCGGTATCACGAACGACCCGTGCTGTGATGCCGTTGGCTAGCTTCTTGGTGGCTGACGTAACGACCACAACGATGTCCTGTGGCGGGTTACCTGCCTCGACATTGCGGTAAGTCCACCGAGTGCCGGGCTTCATCGGCCAGTAGGGATTGGTGATGTCGGTTCTGAAGTTCGCCGGATCGAGATTGACCGGCTCTGCGCCGGTAGGCAGCTTGGGCGCCACCGATGGACTGGCTGGGCTGTCCAACGCCGGCGGGTTTGGCCGATGGGTGGCAGACGGAGCGTTCGCATTGCTTGCGCAACCTGCGCAGATGAGCGTGGCAGCTACCAGCAGTGGCCACGCGTGTAGGCACTTCCTATTCATAAGTTCCTCCCCGAGTCCCTTACCCGGACAATTTCACGGGGTGGATGAAAAACCAGTGAGAGTCCGGACGGCGTTCTTACACTGAACGCTGCAGTTCGCGAATGCGGTCGAGGAGGCCGGGCATGGCGGCTTCAATGGCCGTAAGTGTGTCGGAAAAGCCGGCGTCGGAGCCAAACCAGGGATCGGGTACGCCCGAGCCGGGCTCGGCAGCGGGATCGAAATCAGTGAGCAGACTCACCTTGCTCGGATCAGTGGCCAGCTTCAAGACGCTGCGCACGTGACTGTCCTCCATCGCGACGACGAGGTCGGCCGACTTGAGCTGGGCAGCGGTGACCCTGCGGGCCCGATGATCGGCATGCCGGTAGCCATGCTTCTCCAGTACGGTCACCGCCCGGCGGTCCATCGGGTCGTCGTACTCCTCAGAGATCGTGCCGGCGCTGGAGAACTCAACGCCCGTGATGCCCGCATCGGCGGCCGCACGTTCGGCAACCCGCTCCGCCATGGGGGAACGGCAGATGTTGCCAAGGCAGACGAAGACGACGCGAATAGGACGACTTGGCGATTGGCTTTGAGCTCGCTGGCGCTCAGCCACGTCTCTGATCGTCCGGGTCAGGCAGGAAGACGTTCAACAGGAAGCTCACGATCGAGATGATGATCGCGCCAAGTACTGCGGTCCAGAATCCGTCGACCTTCCAGCCAAGATTGAACAAGCCTGCAAGCCAAGATGTGAGCAGCAACATGCAGGCGTTGATCACAATCAGGAACAGACCCAAAGTCAGCAGAATAAGCGGCGCGGTGAAGAGGGCGAAGAGCGGCTTGATGATCGCATTCAAGATGCCGAAGATCAACGCCACGACCAGCAAGGTAATGATCTTCCTCGTCATGCTCGAGCTGGTGAGGCTAATGCCACTCAATATCCACGTCGCAACCGCGAGTGCCGCGGCATTGACCACTAGTCTCAGTAACCACCTCATAGGGTCGATGGTCCCACGGATCGCAAATTCTCCGATCGCGCCCCGCTGATCGGAGGACGAGCGAGGAGACGCACTCTTCAGTCTCCGGGAAACGTTCTCCAGTCTCCGAGCGAGGACGACGTCAGCGGGTCACGAGCGCGATCCGCGCGACGCGGACGCGTCGCAAACGCTATTGCATGACACCAGGCCACCGCTTCGACAACCGTGCTGAGAACCCGGACCGGCGGATGTTCCGGGCGCGCGATGATCACCACGGGGATCCCGAGATCGCCCGCAGCATCCAGTTTGGCAACCGTATGCGCGCCGCCGGAATCCTTGGTGAGCAGCATATCGACCGCATGCTCGTTGAGGATCTGGTGCTCGTTTGAGTAGTGGTACGGCCCCCGCGACAGGATGATCGTCCAGCGTTGCGGCAGCGACTTCGTGGGCGGATCGACAAGCCGGACCAGGACATCTCGATCGGCCCAGGAACCGAACTCCGTCAGCGATTGCCGACCGGTCGTCAAGAACGGCCGGCGGGATGGGTCGGCGGCAACCCGGGCGGCTGCGGCGTCCGGCACCCAAGTCCAGGAGCTGGCTCGCGGGTGGTCGGTCCATCCGGGACGTTCCAGCCGGATGAGTGGCGTACCGATACGACTGGCTGCCTGCATCGCGTTCTCACTGATCGTCGCTGCGAAAGGGTGGGTCGCGTCCACCAAGGCCGCACCAGGCTGATTCCGCAGGTACTCGGTGAGTCCGTCTACGCCACCGAAGCCGCCAACCCGGACACGTCCTGGAGGCAGGTTTGGACTTCGTACCCGTCCAGCGAGGGAGGAGACTACGTCGACGCCGTCGGCGACGAGCACCGAGGCAAGCTGCCGAGCCTCCCCGGTACCGCCCAAGATCACGATCATGATCGCCAGCCGCGAAGCACCACGGCCATGATCAACGCGCTTAATGAAACCGCGCATGCAAGGCGGCGGGCAGGTGCGATGTCAGCGACCTGTACTGGGCGCCCGTCGCCCAGAATCCCGCGATCTTCAACCGTCCCGTGGTAGATGTTGCAACCGCCGAGCCGGACGCCGAGCGCACCGGCGAACGCGGCCTCGACAACGCCAGCATTCGGGCTTGGATGCTGGCCGGCGTCGCGGCGTACCACACGGATTGCCTTTCCGGCAGTGCCACCAACCAGCGGTGCCCAGGCTGCTGCTGCCAATGCGGTCAGGCGAGCCGGCGCCCAGTTGAGGAGATCATCTAGCCGAGCGGCCGACCAGCCGAATCGGCGGTAGCGGGCCGTGCGGTGTCCGATCATGGCGTCCAAGGTATTGACGGCCCGATATCCGAGCAGCCCGGGCAGTCCAGCAAGTGCGCCCCACAGCAGTGGTGCGACGACCGCGTCAGAAGCGTTCTCCGCAAGGGATTCCACGGTCGCTCGTGCCACTTCCTCTGTGGAGAGTTCAGCGGTGTCGCGACCGACCAGGTTGCGGACCTGCTCCCTCGCAGCCGGCAGCTTCCCGTCGGCCAGCTGGTTGGCAATTGTGGCGCCCTCCCCGCTCAGCGAAGAACCACCGAGGACAGTCCAGGTGGCTATGGCGGTCGTCATGATCGTGGCCCCCGGACGATTAGCGCTGACTCGCTCGAGTGCAGCACCGAGCGCCGCCGCCGCTCCGACCAATGAGCCCGTATAGATCAGTCCGGCGGTACGCCTATCGGCGTAGCAGCGGGTCTCCAGCCAGGCCGCGGCCGTGCCGAAAGCGGCTACCGGATGGCCGCGGTGTGGATCGCCGAGGAGCCGGTCGGCCAGGTATCCCAGAGCAAGCCCAGCCGCCGCTGGCCCCCCCGCCAATCGCAGCCTCGATAGAGTCATCTTCGATGACCCCGCTGATTGATCCTGACCTCACCAGCCCTGATCGCCGCATTTTGGTTACCGGAGGCGTACGTTCTGGCAAGTCCCGTTACGCGGAAACGCTGCTCGCTGAGAGCTCCGAGGTGACCTATGTTGCGACCGGGCCAGTGCCCGATCCCGCGAACGACCCTGAATGGGCAGCGCGGATCATTGATCATCGAGCCCAGCGGCCGGCCCACTGGAGCACGACGGAGACCAGCGATGTCGCCGGAATGCTGCGCCGCGCATCGGGTGAGATTCTGATCGATTGCCTGGGCACATGGCTGACCGCCATAATCGACCGGCTCGGCACCTGGGAGAAGCCGTTGCCGAGCTGGCAAAGCGATTTCCATGCTGAGCTGGATGATTTGGTCAAGGCCTGGCAGGCCCGCCGCGGTCTTGCCGTCGCGGTGACCAACGAGGTCGGTTGGGGGCTGGTGTCGCCGTATCGATCGGGCCGCGTGTTTACCGAGCTGCTCGGGCGGGTCAACCAGGAGATGGCCGCGGCAAGCGATGAGGTGATCTTGATCATTGCCGGTCGCGCGCTGAGTCTGTGACCTCATATGATCATCACCACGATCATCACAGTGAAGGCGATCTCGATGCCGGCACCCATGACATCGCCAGTGACGCCACCCAGCCGGCGTACGCAGCGATAGACCAGGAGTCCCACAGCTGATGCAGCGGCTGCTGTTGCGGCGGCCATAGTTATCGGACTATGCCCAGACCAGGCTGCGGCAGCAGTCATGATCAACAACACCGCCAGCCAGCAGGCGACGGCCGCCAGCCGTGGCACGGAGCCGGCGACGGCGACGCCGAGCCCATCGTCTCTGGCGGCCGGCACGTCGCGTAGGCAGATCAGACACAGTGCCGCTCGGGAAGCGCAGACGGCCAGGCCCACCAACAAGGAACCTGCCAGGCCGTGGACCAGCTCGCCGATCGCTACCGCCTGCAGGCCCAACACAATGATCAACACCACAACGCCCATCGGCCCGACGTCGCCGCGCCGCATCACCGTTAGGGACCGTTCGGCAGTCCATCCGGATCCCAACCCGTCGATCGTGTCGGCCAGTCCGTCTAGGTGTAACGCGCGACTGCCCAGCGCGAGGCCGCCGACGACTAGCAGCCCGACCGCTAGCGGATGTAGGCCAGCAGCCTGGGCGAGCCAGCCGAGCAACGCGACCGCAGCAGCCAGCGGCAGTACCGCCAGCGGAGCGATGATTATGGCGCGAGCAGCGGTCCGGCCATCGATTTCGGCGATGCTGCCGGACGGCACGATCGTCAGCGTGCCGACCGACAGCCGCAGCGCGTCGAGCATGATCGCTTCAGCTGACGGGGATGAGATCAGCAAGCAAGGCGAGTTCGCGCAGCACGAGGACCGCCGAGCGCAATACCGGGAGCGCCGTCAGAGCGCCGGTGCCTTCACCAAGTCGCAGACCAAGATCAAGAACTGGTTCCAGGCCCAACTTGTCAAGAGCCAACTGCTGTGCTGGTTCGGTCGAGCGGTGACCAGCCGTGCACCACGCGATTACGCCCGGCTCCAGGTCCTCGGCGACGCAGGCCTCCGCGACCGAGACGACCCCGTCGAGCAGCACCGGTACGCCGCTCTTCGCGGCTGTGCGAAGGAAGCCAACCCCGGCGGCAATATCGGCAGAGCCCAGCGCCGCAAGCCGATCGATCGGGTCTTGCGCGCGATCACCGATTCGATCGAGCGCCTTCCCGATCACCTCAGTCTTGTGCCGGAGCCGATCATCATCCACTCCGCTCCCGCGCCCGACGACCTCGTCGGCCTTCAGGCCGAGACTCGCCGCCACCAGCGCTGCGGCTGGCGTCGTGTTTCCTATCCCCATGTCACCGATGATCAACAAGTCGGCACCCGCCGAAATCTCATCCTTGGCGATCATCTCGCCGGCACGCAGCGCCTGCCGGCAGTCGGCGGCTGTCAGCGCGTCGGCCCGGTCGATAGGTTCTGATGGACCCAGGTGATATACCGATACCTCGGCCGGTAGATCGTCAAGATCATCATCGACACCAAGATCGAGTACCCGCAGCGCTACGCCGTGCTGCCGAGCCAGGCAGTTGGCGCCCGCGACGCCAGCGACAAAGGCGCGCACCATGACCGGCGTGATCTCTCGGGGATAGGCCGAGACATCGTCGTGAGAGACGCCATGATCACCAGCCAAGATCACCGCGCGTACCTGATCCAAGGGACGCGGTGGACAGGTACCCTGGCAGGCCGCCATCCAGGCCGCCAGGTCTTCCAGCCGCCCGAGGGCGCCGGTGGGCTTCGCCAAGGCGTCCAGGCGGCGGCGGGCCTCGGCGTATACGCCGGACGAAGGTGGAGTGATCACGTCAAAGCGGCTGGTCGGCGTAGTCGGGCTCAGTAACCGGAAGATTGGTGCGACGTTGCAGCCGATACAGCAGCTCGCCGAGCGTGACGCCAAGCGTTGCCCACAGCGCCAGCTGCGTCACCAGACTCGCCACCCGGAACTCATACAGCACCGTCGCCGGGAAATCGGCTGGAACCTCGGAGTAACTGGGCAGCAACGCGATAGCGGTGAGAGTCACCAGAAGGTAGCCGACGACGGCGCTCAGGGATGCGTACCAGACACCCCATCGAGCCGCCAATCGACGTCCGACCACTACCGCTGTGACGGCGGCGATGATCGAGATCGCGACCAGAATGAAGTAAAGCTCCGTGCGGGTGCCGATGGTCTCCGGATGGCCGACAGCCGGCGGATTTGGCGGGTACGCCACGAACGGCAGCAAGCTGACGCTAACGAAGCCCATCGCTGCGAGCGACAGGCTGACACCGCGTACGCCGAGACGGCCAAGACGACCGAGGGCCAGCGCGCAGAGCACTCCAACTAGGCCGCCGAGCGTGACGCCGGCAACGGCAGTCCCGGTCAGTAAGCCAACAGTGGACTGCAGTGAGCGTGGCACCACCTCCTCGCCAGCACCGTGAGCCGATTCCTCGATCGCGATGGCGGCGTTGACGGACGGCTCGCCGACCAGATAGGCAACGCCGAAAGCGACGACACCAGCAAACAGGCCGGCGAGCAGACCTCTGGTGAGGAAGTCGCGTGCTGAGGTCATGAGCCCGGCTCAGTGGCAGGGAAAGCCGAGTAGGTGGCGTCCATCATGGACCCACTCGTGCAGTGCCGTCCCCGAGAAGACGGAGGTGGCACCCTGCTCGGCGGAGACGAAGTACCAGGCGACCAGGAACAACATCGCTGCGAAGAGCAGCCAGGGCAGCACCTGGGTGAAAGAGAAAGGCGGAGCTGCAATTACGACGGGCTCGGTCTGCGTGACCCCCGACATCAATTCTTCTGACATCAATTCCTCCTCCGGGTTCCTGCGACCCGCGTTGACGGAGCTCGTCGGAGGGAGGGTCTGACTCGAGCGTCGAGCTCACACAGTGGCGCGACCGTGCCGGATTCTCACCGAACTTCCAGGTCCTCCGCGAACCTCTGCACTGTATCGTCACGTCGCCGAGTTGTCAGCGGATTCAGGCTGCTGTGACCGCCGTCGCTATCCCACGCTGCGTGGGATGTTCACGCTGTACGTGGCATGCACGCCATGCACAGCGTGAGAAGACTTGGTACAGCACCTCTGGGTACGGCATGTCCCGCAGAGACAGCTGACAACTGAGCCTGCTCGGTATCGTGCCGTTGTGAAGGTCGTGGCCGACGGCGGCGTGGTGGGAAAGATTGCGAGCCACCCGTCTGCGATCTTGCTCGTTGTCCAGTTGATCGGCGTACTGCTCTACCCCTTCATGGAGACCCGCGGCGTGGGAGCCGTCGTATTCGAGGTCTTCGGTGCCCTCGTCCTGGCGCTCGCGATCTGGGCCACCCGGGAGTCGCCGGGCCCTACCTGGATCGCAGTGATCCTGGCCGTCGCGGCGTCGGGGCTCTCTATCGCGGATGAAATTCATCCCGTCCCCGCCTTGGATGCGGCCTCAGCGGTCTTACACGCGCTCTTCTACTTCTGGGC
>Ga0173483_10000438_pt1 | contig 11745 bp, 17 predicted proteins | sample NitcycUS178409R2_FD_122621 | JGI IMG/M metagenome (GOLD analysis project Ga0173483, IMG submission 122621) | Soil microbial communities from Arlington Agricultural Research Station in Wisconsin, USA - Nitrogen cycling UWRJ-S178-409R-2 (version... | ecosystem: Environmental > Terrestrial > Soil...
CCGGTCGAGCTGACCGCCAAGGCCGAATGCGATCGCCGAGCCGCCGTCGCGTCCCTGCTGACGGACGCGGAACCGCAGGTGCTTCCCCTCGCCCACCGTGCCCGCCCCGGCAGCCTCGACGCTCGCCACGAGCAGCGTGGGCTCGGGGTTCCCGAGGCCGAACGGCGCCAGGCGGTCGAGCTCCTGCGCGAGCTCGAGGGTGAGCGCTCCGGCCGGGACGATCGCGTCGATCGTCGTCGTCGGTCGCAGGTCGGCGTCGGCAAGGACGGCGTCCGCGTGAACGCCGAACGCCTCGGAGAACGCGTCGAGGCATTCCGTCTCGATCGAGAGCCCCGCGGCGGCCCGATGACCGCCGAAGCGGCCGAGATGGGACGCGCAGGCGGCGAGCCCGGCATGGAGGTCGAAGTCGGCGACGGAGCGTCCCGAGCCCTTCCAACCCTCGCCGCTTCGCGCGACGAGGACGACGGGGCGATGGAACCGCTCGACGAGCCGTGAGGCGACGATTCCGATGACGCCCTCGTGCCACCCGTCGTCCCAGAGGACGTATCCCCGTCGCGCGCGCCGTTCCGCAGGCCACGACTCGACGCGCGTGACGGCTTCCCGGAGGATCCGCTCCTCGACGGCCTGGCGCTCGCGGTTCAGGTCCTCGAGCGTGTCTGCAAGCTGACGGGCTGTCGCCGGGTCGTCGGTCAGGAGCAGCTCGAGCGCGAGGTCGGGGCGACCGAGCCGGCCCGCCGCGTTGATGCGCGGGGCGAGCCTGAACGCGACGGCGGTGGCGTCGATCGCAGCAGGGTCGACGCGCGCCGTCCGCATGAGCGCCTTCAGGCCCGGGCGACTCGTCCGCGCGAGCGTCCGCAACCCGGCGGCCGCCAGCGCCCGGTTCTCGTCGACGAGCGGGACGACGTCCGCGATCGTCGCCAGCGCAACGAGATCGAGGACGCCTGCGACGACGGGATGGTCGTCGCCGAGCAACGCTCGGGCAAGCGTGTAGACGACTCCCGTGCCGCACAGCTCCGGGCACGGGTATTCCGACGGCCTGGTCGCCACGACTGGGCAGTCGGGCAGCGTCTCGCCGGGACGGTGGTGGTCGGTGACGACGACGTCCAGGCCGAGCTCGCGCGCGCGGGCGACCTCCTCGACCGCCGTAATCCCGCAATCGACGGTGACGACGAGGTCGACGCCCTGCTCCGCGAGCTGCTCGATCGTCTCCGCGGCGAGGCCGTAGCCCTCTTCGAAGCGGCTCGGCAAGCGCCACTCGACGTCCGCGCCCGCCTCGCGGAGCACCAGCACCGCGACCGCGGTCGCCGAGATGCCGTCGACGTCGTAGTCGCCGTGCACGCAGATCCGCTCGCCTGCCGCGATGGCCGACCGGATGCGCTCGACCGCGCGGCGCATGTCGCCGAGCGCGAACGGGTCGTGTCGAGGCGGCTCCGCCGCGAGGAAGGCGCGGGCGGCCTCGGGCTCCTCGAGACCGCGCCGGACGAGCACCGTGGCCGTCGTCTCGCTGACGCCGAGGGCGTCGGCGAGCTTCTCGACGCGACTCCAGTCGCACGGTCGGGTGATCCAGCGGCCCTCCTGCATCGCCCAGCCGACGGTACGGAGGACGTCGGACGGAACTGTGCTTGCTTTGCGCGAAGCGGGAACCCAGACCCGGATTCCCGCCGCTTGATCCCCGACCTTCGCTCGGGGCGAATCCCTGGAGGCGCCAGCTGGCGCCGTCAGCAACTACCTCGTTGCCACAGCGTCAGCTACGCACGTCGTTCTCGGCGCTCGCGCGTCAGCTGCAGGATGATCTTCACCCAGAGCAGCACGATCGCGGCGGTCGCGCCGATCACGCACACGGCGAGGGGCGCGAAGAACGCCATCTGCTCGAGCGAGTACTTCGTGACGGCGGCGCCGACGAGCCAGATGAGCAGCACGGCGGCGACGACTCCGACGACCAGAGCTCGATTCTTCACAACGGCAAGCTAGCGTGCGGTCGATGGCCGACGTCATGTCGAACTACTCGTCCGGCGACGACTACACGCTCGAGTTCCTGGGGTACAGGTTCTCGTTCGGCGCCCCCGACTTCGAGGAGCGCGTGGCGGCGGCGGCCGTCCGGCTCGGCCTCGTCCCGACGAACGACCTGGACGAAGACGAGACGGCCGACCTCGTCGAGCTCGCCGCGGACGGCCGGATCGCGGAGGCCCGCAGCCCGCTCGGCTCCTACCTCGTCCGCCACTGGGAGCGGCTCGCGCTGGTCGAGGGTGAGTCGCTCGTCTACTGGCTCCGCAAGCTCGTCTTCCGCGGTGCGTACCTCGACCACCGCGTCAAGGAGGGGGTGCTCGAGGTCGTGTGGGACGACGACAGCGGCGAGTTCGCCTACGCCGAGCCCGAAGGGGGCCGAGCGCTCCTCGAGCTCGCTCCGACGCCGTCCTGGCGCGCGCTCCAGTTCCGGCGCGATTAGCCAGCCGCTGCGGGTTGCGTGCTGAACCCGAGCGCGTGCTCGTGCTCGGGCGCGGCGATCCGGAGCTCGCGGACCGCTCCGAGCGGGACGATCACGTGCTCCGGATCGCCGCCCTCACCGTGCGGCGTGAAGCTGACGAAGCCGAAGCCCGGTTCCGCGGAGAGCGTCTTCAGACGGTAGAGCGAGCCGTCCACGAGCTCGATGCTCACCTCGGCGTCGTCGAGCGAGTGCTCGGCCTTGAACGCCTCGACGCGGCGCAGGATGCGCTGCACGAGGTCTTCGAGCGGACCCGCCATGCCCGGTGTCCAGATGACGCCGCTCAGAACAGGCTGCCCTCCTCGCGTGCCGCTCCGAGGTGAGCACGTCCGTGCTCGGTGATCACGCGTCCGCGCGGCGTCCGCTGCAGGAACCCGAGCTGGAGCAGGTACGGCTCGTAGACGTCCTCGATCGTGTCGGGCTCCTCGCCCAGCGCGACCGCCAACGTCGAGAGCCCGACGGGCCCGCCACCGAACTTCTCCCCGACGGCCTCGAGCAGCTCGCGGTCGATCCGCTCCAGGCCCCGCGCGTCCACCTCCAGCAGCTCGAGGGCCTCCTGTGCCACCCGGGTCGTGATCGCACCGGCGTGCCGCACCTCGGCGACGTCGCGTACGCGCCGGAGGATCCGGTTCGCGATGCGCGGCGTGCCGCGCGACCGTGACGCGATCTCCTCGGCGGCGTCGTCGGCGATCTCGACGCCGAGGATCCCGGCCGACCGGCGCACGATCGTGCCGAGCTGGCCCGGGTCGTAGTACCCGAGCCGGAACGTCATCCCGAAGCGATCGCGAAGCGGCGTCGTGAGCAGGCCGGTGCGCGTGGTCGCGCCGACGAGCGTGAACGGCGGCAGATCGAGAGTCAGCGTCCGGGCGGCCGCCCCCTGTCCGAAGACGATGTCGAGGCGGAAGTCCTCGAGCGCCGGGTAGAGGATCTCCTCCGCCGAGCGGTTCAGCCGGTGGATCTCGTCGACGAAGAGGACGTCGCGCGGCTCGAGCGCGGTGACGATCGCGGCGATGTCCTTCTTCTCGAGCGCCGGCCCCGCCACCGTGCGCAGGCCGACGCCGAGCTCCTCTCTCACGATCTGCGCGAGGGTCGTCTTGCCGAGGCCGGGCGGCCCGGCGAGCAGGACGTGATCGAGCGCCTCGCCGCGGGCCTTCGCGGCGTCGAGCGCGATGCCGAGCTGCTCCTTCACGCGCTCCTGCCCGACGAAGTCGTCGAGCCGGCGCGGCCGGAGCGAGCGCTCGGCCTCCTCCTCCTCCGGCCGCAGGGCGGGTGCGAGGAACTGGCTCACGCTGCGGCCCCGCGGAGCGCGAGACGGACGCGCTCTTCGGCCGGAAGATCGGGATCGACCTCCGCCAGCGCCCGCTCGGCGTCGAGGACGGAGTAGCCGAGCTCGACGAGCGCGTCGCGGGCGACGATGTGCCCCGGCGCATCGCCGACCGCCGACAGCCCGGGCTCGGCGACGGAGCCGAGCTTCTCCTTGAGCTCGAGGACGATCCGCTCGGCCGTCTTCTTGCCGATCCCGGGGATCGCCTGGAAGCGGGCGTGGTCGCCGAGCGCGATCGCCTTTCGCAGCTCGGCGGCGGGGGAGCCCGAGACGACCGCGAGGGCGACCTTCGGCCCCACGCCGCTCACGGTCAGCAGGTGCACGAACAGCTCGCGCTCCTCTGCGTCACCGAAGCCGTAGAGCTGGAGCGCGTCCTCGCGCACGTGGAGGTACGTCTCGACCGTGACCTCCGAGCCGGCCGCCGCCCGGCGAAGCACCGTCGGAGTCGCGGCGACGAGGTAGCCGACACCGTTCACGTCGAGGACGAGCCCGTCCGGCGTGCGTCCCACCGGCCGTCCTCTGAGCCGCGCGATCACGGATCGCTCCTCACGACGCCAGCCTGCTGAGCGGCGGCATCGAGACGTGGCAGATCGCGACAGCGAGGGCATCCGCCGCGTGCGAGGTTTCGGGCTCCACCTCGAGCGAGAGCAGCATCCTCACCATCCGCGAGACCTGCCCCTTGTCCGCGCGCCCGTAGCCGCAGACCGCCTGCTTGACACGGGCCGGCGCATACTCGGTGCAGGCGACACCTGCACCCGCGGCCGCGACGAGCGCGGCGCCGCGCGCCTGACCGACGAAGAGCGCGATGCGGGCGTCGGCACCGACGAACGACTCCTCCAGGGCGACGGCGTCCGGCTCGTGCTCGGAGATGAGGCCGGTGACCCCGTCGAAGATCGTCCTGAGCCGGAGCTCCGGCCGCTCCCTGGCGCCTGACGTCCAGCATCCGTGGTGAGAGCCCTGATACGCCCGTCGCTTTCGTGGACGATCCCGTACCCGCATGCCGCCGTCCCTGGGTCGATGCCGAGGACCTTCACGTCGAGAGGGTACGAAGCGCTTCGGACGCTACGGTGGCCGCGTGGAGATCGTCGACCTCACCGCGCTCGACGGGCGCGGGCCGGCGTGGGGCACGGCGAGCGAGGAGCTGAACGCGACGCTGCTCGTCTGGCGCCCGGGCGAGGGCCAGCCGGAGCACGTGAACGAGGGCCGCGATGTCGCGATCGTCGTGCTCGCCGGCTCCGGTGTGCTCACGGTCGACGGAGCGGCGCACGACCTTCGCGGGGGCACGCTCGCGATCGTGCCGCGCGGATCGACACGGAGCATCATCGCCGGGCCGGAGGGGCTCCGCTGCCTGACGGTCCACCGCCGGAGGGGCGGGCTCGGGATGACGAACTTCCGCGGTGCGAGGAAGGAAGACGGGCGAGGCTGAAGCCACGCCCGGGACGCCGGGCCCGCCGGATGCTCAGCCCGCGACGGCCTCGAGCACGGCCTCCGGGATGTCGAAGTTGGCGTAGACGTCCTGGACGTCGTCGTTCTCCTCGAGGCCCTCGACGAGGCGCACGACCTGCTTCGCCGTCGACTCGTCGGCGATCGCGACCGTCGTCTTCGGCACCATCGAGAGCCCCGCCGACTCGAGCGAGTAGCCGGCGCCTTCGAGCGCCTGCCGCACCGACGACAGGTCGTCGGGCGAGGCCGAGACCACGAACGTCGTGCCGTCGAGCTCGACGTCGTCCGCCCCGGCGTCCGCGGCCGCGAGCACGAGCTCGTCCTCGTCGACGCCGTCCGCGCCGACCAGCACGACGCCGCGCCGCTCGAACTGCCAGGCGACGGCGCCCGTCGCGCCGAGGTTGCCGCCGTGCTTGGAGAACAGGTGTCTCACCTCCGAGGCGGTGCGATTGCGGTTGTCCGTCAGCGCCTCGACGATCACGGCGACGCCCTCGGGGCCGTATCCCTCGTACACGACGGTCTCGAAGATCGCGCCGTCCGTACCCTCGCCCGCGCCCTTCGCGATCGCGCGCTCGATGTTGTCCTTCGGCATCGAGTAGGAGCGCGCCTTCTCGATTGCGTTCTGCAGCGCGAGGTTCGAGCCCGGGTCCGCTCCCCCCTCCTTCGCCGCGACCATGATCGCCCGCGAGAGCTTGGAGAACAGCTTGCCCCGCTTCGCGTCGGCGGCGCCCTTCTTGTGCTTGATGGTCGACCACTTGCTATGCCCTGACACTCGTCGCCTCCGTCACCAGCTCCAGAAACCGTTCGTGGATGCGGGAATCGTCGGTCAGCTCCGGATGGAACGCCGCGACGAGCACGCGCCCGTCGCGCAGGAGCACCGGCTCGCCGTCCAGCTCGGCGAGCACCTCGACGCCGGGGCCCACGTCCCGCACGCGTGGCGCACGGATGAACACGCCGCGAAACGGCCGCTCCTCGCCGTTGAGCTCCAGGTCTGCCTCGAAGCTCGCGACCTGGCGGCCGTAGGCGTTCCTGTCGACCTCGAGATCGGCGAGGCCGAGGTGGGAGCGGTCGACGAGGATCATCCCCGCGCACGTCCCGAAGACGGGCCCCTCGAATCCCCGGATCGCGTCGTCGAGCCCGTACAGCGCCGCCAGCTTCGTGATCGTCGTCGACTCGCCGCCCGGGATGACGAACCCGTCGAGCCCGTCGAGCTGCTCGGGAAGGCGAACCTCGACGACGTCCGCACCCGCGGCCCGAAGCGCGCGCGCATGCTCGCGGAACGCTCCTTGCAGCGCCAGAACACCGACCCGGGGACGACGGTTCACGTCCCGAGAGTGTAGATCGGGCCTGCGTCTAGGCCCTCGCGCAGCGAAGGCTCACCAGCCGCGGACTTCGAGCCGCTCCGCCTCGGGCAACGTGCTCGCAGAGATGCCGACCATCGGCTCTCCGAGCCCGGCGGAGACGTCGGCGAGGATCTTCGGATCCTCGTAGTGCGTCGTGGCCTCGACGATCGCCTTTGCGCGGCGATCGGGGTCGCCCGACTTGAAGATGCCCGATCCGACGAACACGCCGTCGGCGCCGAGCTGCATGCAGAGCGCGGCGTCGGCCGGTGTCGCGATCCCACCCGCCGTGAAGGTGACGACGGGAAGCCGTCCATTTTCCGCGACCCAGCGGACGAGCTCGTAGGGTGCGCGATGATCCTTCGCCGCCGCGTAGAGCTCCTCGTCGCGCAGCCCCTGCAGCTGCCGGATCGATCCGAAGACGGCGCGCATGTGCGTGACGGCGTTGACGATGTCGCCGGTGCCCGCCTCGCCCTTCGTGCGGATCATCGCCGCACCCTCGGCGATGCGGCGGAGCGCCTCGCCGAGGTTCGTCGCGCCGCAGACGAACGGCACTGTGAAGGCGTGCTTGTCGACGTGGTGCTCGACGTCGGCCGGCGTCAAGACCTCGGACTCGTCGATGTAGTCGACCTCGAGCGCCTCGAGGATCTGCGCCTCGACGAAGTGCCCGATGCGGCACTTCGCCATGACCGGGATCGAGACGGCCTCCTGGATCTCGCGGATCTTCTCCGGATCCGACATGCGCGCGACGCCACCGTCGCGGCGAATGTCGGCGGGCACGCGCTCGAGCGCCATCACCGCGCACGCCCCCGCATCCTCGGCGATGCGGGCCTGCTCGGCGTCGACGACGTCCATGATGACGCCGCCCTTGAGCATCTCCGCGAGACCGGTTTTTACCCGCAGCGTGCCGATCTCGACCATGCGCTGAGTGTAGCGGGGCGCCCCGCCAGAACCCCGCCGCCACCTGTCACCGAGCTGACGCGGTCCTCGACGTCGGAGAGGCTCTTACGAGACGATCAGAAGCGCGATCGCCGCCCCCGAGCGACCTTCGCCCCGTGCGGGAGCTCGGCGAGCTTGTCCATTTTGCGGCCTTTGCTTTCGTCGGGGGGCGACCGATCCTCGCATTCGGCAACGCGATGTGAGACAGATACCTCACTGCGGCGCGACTCCTCTCCCCAAAGGCGAGCAGTCGCCTGATCCGACGTTGCGCCGTACTCCGGGGGCCCGAGTGCCGGGCCCCCGATTCCGTTCCAGGGGGCGGCGCGGGCCGCCGCACCTCAGGGGAGGGGGTGGCGGCGGCTCCGCAGCCGTCCTCTCGAGGGTCGGGGTCCCCGGCCCTCCGGCGGCCTGTCACCGGACATGCCGCCCCTGCGGGATACCGCGTCGGACACCCGACTCCTTCACCGGATGACGACGCTCGGCCCGAAAGGGCGTTGCGCACGCGCCGCTCGGCGGCGGGGGAGTCCGCCGAGCGGGCCTCACGGCCGGTTTCCCGGCCGGACGTTCGCGTCGCCGTTAGACGAGGAGCCAGAGGAAGGCGACGACGGCGGCGAGCAGCATGCACGCGACGGCGAGCGTCACGAAACCGAGCATCACCGCCGGATCGCTCTCGCGACGAAACTCCGAGGCGGTCCTTCCGACCGGTGCAGCTTCGGGTGTGAAGGGCTTCTGGGCCGAAGTGGCCAGATCCATCATCGCGCCGGTTGCGTGAGGCTCGAGCGTCGTGATGCCCGAGTGGATCGCCCGCGTTCCTCGTCGTGCGACCCCCCTTTCGGGGGTTCGTGACATGGGGTGCAACGTGTGCTCTGCTGCCGAGGTTTTCGTCGGGGCCGGTTCGGATACCGTGGTTCCGTATGGGCTACACGAAGAAGAATCTCGTTGGGGATGTCGAGAACCAGGCTCCGAGCTTCGGCATGCCGGACGAGCTCGACGCACGCTTCGCGCGACCGGCGCTCGGCGGCAAGACGCTCGGACTGAGCCTGATGCGCCTCGCGCCCGGCTTCCGCGTCCCGTTCGGCCACAAGCACGAGAACCAGGAGGAGGTCTACGTCGTCCTGCGCGGCTCGGCCCGAGTCAAGGTCGACGACGAGATCGTCGAGCTCGGCGAGCTCGACGCGATCCGCTTCGACAAGGGCACGATGCGGGCCGTCGAGGCCGGCTCCGACGGCGTCGAGTACGTCGCGTTCGGCGCAGGCGACGATCCACGCGACGCAGAGCTCGTTCAGGGCTGGTGGAGCGACTGACCCGTTTCTCCTCCCGTCAGTCCGGGTAAGACCTGTCCGGTTCCGGCCGCCCCGGCGGCGGCCGCAGCTACAGGGCTATGGCCGACGACGAACTCATCCGCGACGACGAGGAGACGATCGAGGTCGTCCGCGACCGACGCCCCGGCGTCCCACCGCCCGACGGATCCCTCGGCGCGCCCGACGTGGAGCAGGCCGTCGAGGTCGAATCCGAGACGGTGCGCCGGCGCGCGGACGGGACGATCGAGCGCGACACCGTGCGCGAGGAGCGCCGACGTCGGATGTCGGGCGATCGGATCGCGCTCGTCGTCGTGCTCCTGGCTCTGCTCGCCGCCGCGGCGATCGGCGCGTGGTGGTACTTCACCCAGTCGGATACCACGACGGTGCCGACCGTCGAGGGCCTGACGCTCGATCGCGCCGTGATGCGGCTCGAGGAGGAGAACCTCAAGTCGGACATCGTCACCCAGCCGAACGACGCGGCCCAGGGCACGGTCTTCCGCCAGGACCCAACCCCCGGGACCGAGGTCGACGATGGGTCGACGGTGCAGCTCCTCGTATCGGGCGGTCCCAAGAGCGGCCCCGTTCCGAACGCGGTCGGCCTTCCCGAGTCGCAGGCGCGAGACCGCCTCGTCGCAGCGGGGTTCCAGGTCGAGACGCGCAGGGTCTTCTCGCAGGGCGAGCCGGGAACCGTCGTCGCGCAGGATCCCGCTGCGGGCGCGGACGCGGCGGACGGGTCGACGGTCACGATCAACGTGTCGAAGGGCAGCGCGCAGGTGGACGTCCCGAACGTCGTCGGCATGAGCCGCTCGGAGGCGGAGACGGAGCTCGAGTCGGCGAAGCTCGTCGCGAACGCCGTGGTGGTGCCGTCGGATCAGCCGGAGGGGACGGTCGTCGCGCAGAACCCGACGGGCGGGCAGCTGAGGCAGGGCGAGACGGTGAGGATCAACGTGTCGCAGGGGCCGTCGACCACGACCACTACGACCACGACTCCGACGACGACCCAGACGACGCCGACCGACACGACGACGCCGTAGCGCTGCGCCGCATCGCGAATGGGCGTCGCTCAGCGGCTCAGGTCGACGGCGTAGACCTTCTCCGGTTCGATCGTGACGACGAACCGCGTCTGCCCGGGAGGGTCGATCCCGCTGAGATCCATGCCGTACTTCGCTCCGAACTTGGCGGCGTACGCGTACTCCGGGTCGGGCTCCACGCGGGCGCGCCCTCTGATCTCGAGGTAGCGCCGGGGATTCTCGAGGTCGAGGATCAACAGGCTGCAGACGGGACGCTCGCGGAGGTTGCGCGTCTTCCACCGCGTCCCGTTGAGCCAGAGCTTCAGCTCCCCGTCTTCGTGGAGGAACCACACCTCCGTGAGCTGGGGACGACCCTCCGAGTCGATCGTGCCGAGCGTCCCGAACGGGGCCTCGAGCAGGTCGGCATGCGGCGCGGGAAACGCGGTCAAGTCCCGATGCTACGTCTTCTCGCGAGACCGAGACGGGCCGGCCGGATCACCGCCGGCCCGTCTCGCGCTCGTCAGCTCACTCTTCTCCGAACGTCGTCTTGGTCGGGTTGCACGCGATTCCCGGGTTCAAACCGAGCCCGGTCAGGAACGCCCGACCCTCTTGCCCGGCCTGTCCCCAGTTCTGCGTGTGCGTGAACCCGTCCTCGTCCGGCAGCGGATTCCCGAGCACGTAGTTGTCGTTGAGCCCCGAGAACGCGCACGGCGACTTGCCTTTCAACGGCGCGGTCTCCGAGCCAGCGATCCACTTGCCGTTGCCCGTGATCTCCCCGGCGAACGCCGAGCCCGCCCCGAGAGCCGCGACCGCGAGGCCGCATGCCCCCACGACGAGAAGCCGCTTGGCTCTGTGCATCTTTCCCCCTTCCCCTTACCGACGCCAGGATGACGCGGTTCGGCACCGTAGCGCAGTCGAGGCGCAACATGCAAAGCGCCGATCTGGCCCGCCTGGACTCGAACATATCCGTCTCGCGCTCTTCCCCGCCTCGAGCCTCATCCCCTCCTCCAGTCGCAGACGGACTGGTACGTGTCACAGAACGTGGGGTCGAACCCCCGGAGGCTTGCCCATAACAGGGGCAACAGCAGGAAGGCGATCAGCCAAACGCCAATGATCGCGGCAAGTTTTCGGTCGGTCATGCTGCCCCCGGTTCGCCCAACGCCCTGCATACACGTCGCAGATTGGCCCTATTCGAAAGTCTAGTTCCATGCTAGACCATTGACGAGTATCGCGACAGGCCGGCGGGAGCAGGATGCAAACGCCTTTCCAATCCGGGGACTGAAGACGTGACGCCGGGGGAGGGCGTTTCCCAGCACAACCAGGAGGCTCCGCTCATGGCGGCACTCGGGGTCCATCTCCAGAACACCCTGTTCAATCTGCGTGAGCGTCAGGAAGGTCAGACGATGGCCGAGTACGCGCTCATCCTCGGCGGGATCGCGATCGTGGTGATCCTCGCGCTCGTGTTCCTCGGCGGCCGGATTCGCGACCTGTTCGAGGCGACGGGCAGCTCGGTGACCACCCCGGTCTCCTGATCGCCGTCGAGCAGGAGGCCTTTCGGGAGAGCCGCGAGCGTCGGGACATGCTCTGCCGCGGTGCCGCCGCGACGAATCCTCCTGGCGAGGTTCTGCGCCGCGAGTCGCGCTGCTGACACACCTGACCCAGCATCCGTGCGGAAACGGCTTGGATGCTGGGGTTCCGTTTGGGCCCGCCTGGACTCGAACCAGGGACCTACCGATTATGAGTCGGCTGCTCTGACCAGCTGAGCTACGGGCCCGCGCGGGTCAGCGTAGAGCCTCCACAGACGCTCGGCGCGCTTCTCCTGCGCCGATCGTCGCGCGCCTGCCACAATGGATCGCCGTGGCGAGCGCACCCGAGACCGCCGAGACCACCCTCGGCCCGACCGCGA
>Ga0173483_10000440_pt1 | contig 11726 bp, 9 predicted proteins | sample NitcycUS178409R2_FD_122621 | JGI IMG/M metagenome (GOLD analysis project Ga0173483, IMG submission 122621) | Soil microbial communities from Arlington Agricultural Research Station in Wisconsin, USA - Nitrogen cycling UWRJ-S178-409R-2 (version... | ecosystem: Environmental > Terrestrial > Soil >...
TAATAATAATAATAATAATAATAATAATAATAATAATAATAATAATAATAATAACTTTCAGCAAGATTCAGGCAATACAAGACATTGAATAATAGTCAAGCCGTTAGATAAGAGATAATGATGATGTCTTGTTCCTAATTGTGCTGTCCGTAGGAATATAATCTCATATTCACCAGTGGCTGGATTCGTAGATATGGCTTACTGTCACACGGTTGTCATTTATAACAAACTGATAAATGGGACCTAATCGGATTGCTTATGCTAATGTATAAATTAGTATTAAAAGAATTGATATTTCACTTTAATGCTAAACAGAAGACTGTGTCACGGAGCACTTTTTACATTATTAATAGTACTATTATCTTTCTCAGTCATATCTCTAACAATTTTATCATCGTTATCCTCATTCATAAACGATATGATGACCGTTGCGCAAAGAGAATATCAACACAAAGGTTATAGTTTTGCTGCACTGTCTACATTAACCGTCCACTCGCGAGTCAATCAAACTATAAATCAGCACATATCAAACTCTACTGAATCTTTTTCTTTGCCATTATCTCTGACTGATATATTCAAGCGCATAAAAAACTCTGTTGTACAAATAACAAGTACAATTTCAAATCCAAATGAAGTTATTACAATAAATGGAAAGCGCCTGAGTGGAAATAGTACTGCATTGGGTTCTGGGTTTATTTATGATAAGAAAGGACATCTCGTAACTAATGATCATGTAGTACCAGATACTTCTAATACTGCTAATAAGTTGGTGGATGTGGCTTTTACAGACGGGAACACTTACCAAGCTAAGGTTATAGGACGAGATCCATTTAGCGATATTGCAGTACTTCAACTTATTGGTAGCTTTTCTGATGAAAGACTTGTTCCCCTCTCAATTACAAATTCTTCTAATTTACAAGTAGGTCAGCAGGTTATAGCCATCGGTAATCCGTTTGGTCTCAGTGGCAGCATGACAACAGGTATTATAAGTCAAATGGCGCGTCTTTTACCAAATCCAGATACTGGGTATTCGATAGCAAACACCATCCAAACTAGTGCCGTAATTAATCCTGGCAATTCTGGTGGTCCGCTATTAAATATGCAGGGTCGTGTGATTGGAATGAATACTGCCATCATTTCAGATACAGGAACATATTCTGGAGTAGGCTTTGCAATCCCTTCTAGTGATATAGCCCGTGTAGTTCCAAAATTAATTCAAAATGGAAGTTATAGTCATCCTTGGCTAGGAATTACCGGTGGTAAAATTACGTCAGAAGTGTCTAACAGCAGTGGCTTACCTAAGAATTACAAAGGAGTTATGATAGCTACAATTCAAGCGGGTAGTCCTGCAGATAGAGCAGGATTAAGAGGTTTGAATCAGTCTAGTAATGAGAATACTATCAACGGTAATGCTCTGACATTTAGAAGCAGTAGTAACCGAGTCGCAGAGATACCAGATATAATTATAGCGATTGATGGACATCCTGTCAGGCAAATTGATGACATAATCAATTATCTCGATGGACATAAATCTGTAGGTGATACCGTAGGTTTAAAAGTAAATAGAGATGGACAAATATTGAATATTACGACTATACTTGGAGCGCGTCAAATTACACCATTTTCATCAACTCCGGACCAATCTTTAGGGCAAGCACCTCCGGTACTGCCACAGATACCAGATTTGCCATAGCCTCAATAGATATCAAAAATGGGACATGGAAGAACACAAAAGTCAGTGAAATTTAGTATATTCTTGTCGAGCTCTATCCAAGTCATATTCTACCTAAAGTTTAATCAATCCTGATTGAAACAATAACGACAAATAACCCGGATTTCCCCAAACAAATACGATATCTGCTGTGTCCTTGCCCAATATCGCATACTTATGTTCATATGCTTAAACATCGTCGTACTAAACCCTGATCACAAGGATAATTTATGTCTCCTGATAGTGAGGCGTTCCTCAATATGTACAACTTCAAGTCCATTATAAATTGTGATGAGTATTCGATCCATGATAATGGTGTATCTCAGGTTTCTTTGAAATATATATTGCCTAATCTAATCTATACGAGAATACTCGAACTTATGTCGCAACCAACTTTCTTTGTTGAATACACTGACCTGACGCTTTGTTGTACTCCTAAAACTGATCTGATCCTAGAAAGTACGGTACCATAAATATATGATCAATTAACGTATCTGTTCTCTTTGACTGAAAATAGAACTTATTCGTTGGATGAGGGATCTGAAGCATTTCTCCACTGACCTATCTTCGCATAATGAATTAATAGGATGGATATCGATGATAATATCATAAAAAAGAATCATCTTCTGTATTAAAAGTATTTAGTTTGTTAGTTTGTTAATATTAGGTCTATTCTATATTGACCTTACTTGGCATTAGGAACACCTTGGACAATAATTACTTTCCTGATAGGATTAGTTATATCGACAATAATAATATTTATAGTTACCAGGCTCTTTGGAGAAAGAGAAAGCGTCAAAATTGCCTTTATAACTGCTGTTATTGGAGCCGTGATTTACACGGTAATCTATTATCTACTGGGAAATGGATTGGTGGCAGCAATTGTTGGTGGAATTGTATGGCTAATGTCTTTAAAATGGTTATACAAGATGGGCTGGTTAAAATCGATATTAGTCGCAGTAATCATATGGATCATCACTTCAATAGTCGGTGTTTTGTTACCGACAGCTTCGGGACCATTATAAAGTGATTCTTCATGATAATCGATGATGATTAGTTGATTGACTCTAAGCAACGTATTTTCTTGATCACCACATACAAATTTGATTAAGGACTGCTTTGATATTAATTCGAATTATTCAAACTTCTACATCGACTGACTGTTGTGCTATAAAATTAATTGTTTCCAATGAAATTATTTTTAATATGTTCTATTCTAATCATATGCTCATGCTGATTAGTTATATCTCATCAGAATTCTGATACTGGCGAGGTTTCTTATAATGTATCCTTATTATAGCAGGGACTGACCAGACATTATCTCGACTGTGAAAAATGATCCGTACGACCGAACAACGGAATATTGTATGATGAATATCAACTACATTAATACGATATGCTATGTTGAATCTGAATCAATATGACGCAGTTGACGACCAGAATGACGACGAATCAGACGAGCGCTAATCCATATTCCGGGCCAGTTTAGGAATAATAATTCTCATTTCAATTACAATGTGAGAATAAGAGGAGTATCTTTATTTTACTAGTAGTAAGTCATAAATGCGTAATGCCATCTCCAGTTCCAGATGAAGTTCAAGAAGATTGTAGAGACATGCATTTATTCATCTGACTTGGAAGCTATGAAGGATTTTTACACTAAAAATCTAGGACTTGAATTCATTTCTGAAGAAAAAGGAAGACATGTATTCCTAAAGGCTGGTAAGAGTATGCTATTAATATTTAATCCTGAAAACACAAGAAGTATATGTGGAAATAATAAGAAATTACCAGCTCATGGAGCGATAACTCCTCCTGCATGCATTCATTTTGCTTTAGAAATAGAAGACGAAGACTATGATGACTGGAAATATATCCTAAAACAAAATGGAATTTATGTCGAGATGGAGGCAAGCTGGGCAGAAAAACAAGATAGCAGATCTATATACTTTCGAGACCCGGCAGGCAATCTTGTGGAGTTCGTTACTAAATGTAACTGGCCGGTAGAAGATTGATTGGATACAGTTTATAAGCTGAATGTTTGCAAGTGAAAAGAAAAGGCCAAGAAAGTGATTGATTATAGCCTTGTAAAAATATCTTGTTAATGTATGACGTTATCTCAAGCTGCCATGGCCTACGCTAGAATTGATATAAGCTAACTGACATGAGCTAACTGACCGTTGTGTAGTATTCGGGGATTTCTACATTGATAAAATGCCAAGATGAGATTTACAGTCTTAAATCGATCTTGGACAAATTTGTTTTATACATGATTATAGAGATAAACAGATGCAATTATCATCTTAAAATCCTCACATCAAATTTATGTACAAAGATCGAAACTATTTTTTATTCCTTGTTGGTCTGTATGTGCTAGCTTAAACAAAGGCATGGTTTTGTCAGCTTATGCCAGATATAGTAAGAAACTACATTCTTCGCAAAAATAGCCGAGTCTGTCAAATTCAGATGAAAGTATCATTATATCATGACAGCGAGGACACTCAATTTCATGGTCTATCTCACATTGGTTTGTATGAGTATTAGTCCCTTCACTTTCTTTAACCTGTAATTGATCAGATTCCATTTGGAGTAATGTCTTCTTCTTCCTCATAGTCAGTTTATAATATTGTGACTTTTATAAAATATGATACGTATTATGGGGGGGGAGGGGATAGAGTAAGACGTCCACGCACAAATTACTGCTATTCTTAATATGTGTATTATATCAAATACAATAATTATTCTATTTGGACAACTGTCGCCTTAGACGGCAACATCTACTTTATACATTCATGGCATTGCAACATGACTGTAACCTTTTTGATAAAGACACAAAATGATCTGATTGTTATAACATTATATCAACATCTACTCTATCACACTGTCTTAGTGACTCAATTCCTAAGATTGTTCTACTTTTTGCCTGTATCTATGTATCCTGCAATCCTGATTGGCCTAGGTCTAAAATTGTTATATTTTTAATAAGAATAACTTATCTATTGATAAATCCATAACAAGAGATGCTTAACCTCTAATTTATGTACGTTAAAAATTTTGAGGTATCCTAAGGAGAAGGGAATTCAAACCGAGAACGTAATTCCAGTCCAGGGTTTATGAGACGGTATTATAGGAGATTAATAATGGAAGAGATTTCCACAAGCGTAATTGGTCAATAGATCATTTTCCTATACACACAATACGCTGACGTATAATCATGGTATATAGATAGTATTTTAAAAACTCCTATTAGTTTCTCATTACATCGGAGCTGTTGCTGATCAATCTACTAATGCCTACTTTTTCAGAGCTCCTTAGAATAGTCTACTCGAAAAGATAATAGTAATGTCTTTATTATTCCAAGAAATTGTTTTCATGATAACCATTTTCCATCTTCTATGAAGAATTCGGAAGGTTCGAATAGTTACACGTCTAACTATTTCTTTCGCTTCGTACTCTCGATTTAATTCGTTAAAGATCAGCACTGATTTACAAAACAAAATGAGTTACTGAAATCCCATGCATCGTAATGAGAAAAGGTAACCAAGCATAATAATTATTCCAATTTGACATTGATATTGTATTAATAAAAATGGATATGAAGGTTTAATTTAGTATCTCCATTAAGAAGGTTTCGGAATCTAACTTGGAAAATATAGACAGATCTATTTGAGCTCCTGGATTCATTATCTCTCTAAGTCTCTTTCCGGACTCTCTGTTGTACCACCAGGCATCTCCAAATCTATTCTTCATATGTGAATCCAATTCAGCTGCTCTTACTGCTGCAAGTAAGTAGCTTGGAACATACATTATTGATTCGGGAAGTATATGATGTAAAAGCCAATATTGTCCAGGTATATCAAATCCTGTATATTCTTTAATTAACCGCGCATAAACTTGACAGGCCTCATCTACAGTTAGATTTTTATTCCAATATTCTAATTTCATTAGTGAATTGGCAGCATAAAATGTAACAAAAAATAATTCTAGAAATTTATTTTTTGCGCAGATTTTATTAATAATCGCTTCATTCTCTCGACCAAGAAGTGATTGCAAGTATGTTCTATTCTTAGTTATCCTTTCAAGAAGTATCGAAAATATTTCTGCTATTCCCATTGGAATCCTATACTTATCCCAATAAGGATTGTTCTCGTCGACTGAGCTTGCATGCATAGCATGACCTGTCTCATGAAAACATCCTTGTAAATCAAAATAAGGACTTTCGCTTTTGAATAGAACTCTAATATCATGAGGTATTTGTACAAAGAAGCAGATTGGTGATGGGTATTTATTCTTTCTATCTTCTATATCAAAGTAAATATTGCTTAAATCAAATTCCATTGCTCTTAGGATCTTCTTCACTTCAAACAGTGGATCTACAGCTAACCTAGATTCTATATCCTCGTAGATCTTGTTTCGGAAAAAATAAAAGTCGTCGTAATATTCTGCTTCCTTATTTAGAACAATCTTGCTAACTTCATTCAATGCTTCCCTGAATGGATTTCTAGCCCTTTGTCCTAAAAGCTTTACAAATTCAACTAATTCATCATATGTTACGTTTTCATTTTTTAGATACCCTGAAAGAGGATCTAGTCTTTGCCTTGTATTAGTTGAGTGCTCTTTAATAGCAAATTCGTATTCTTTGTACGTTTCTTTTATTGAAGAGAATCTACTTTCGATTAAAGGGCTGATGTTATGAGTTTTGCTAATAAATTCATCAAATACTTCTTTTCTACTTGCATCTGATTTCTCTTTACTGTTGAATTGTCTCCATGTGTTCCAGTTGACCGGAGTTCCATCAAAAGTGTATTTGGATGACACTATAATTTTAGTCCTTGCGTTGTGAAGTTCTATTTCAAGGCTTTTAGTTTTGGAATAAGCAGTTTCTTCTATCGCACCAAGGAGAAGTGGAGTCGGATTAGCCATATGTTCAATAAAGATTTTGGAATTACTGAGCCTTAATTCTGCTAGATGTTCCATCAACTTTTCATTATAATCAAATCCGGCATAATGTTTATACTGTTCGTCATTTTCTGCAATTGAAATGCTCTCATCTATTTTACACCATTGTTCAAGATTCAACCTTTATCATGTATCTTGCATAGCATATTAACTATTGGCGATGTGAAGTGAAGTGTTCGTGCTTTGTATGAAAATCAAGCTAAAACTGGATTGCTAGATAAAAAATGAAAAAGCTTATATCATTTAGAGCTATGGAGCCATATCCAAGAATTTCTTATCCTTTGTAAGGATAAAATAGACCTGGAACAAGAACTCTTACAAGGATCAAGTTTTGACAAAGACAATCAATTACAGCACCGCGAGTAGGCCATTTATAATGGCGTCTATAATTCTTCTATTCATCGGATCCTTTATCGGATCAATCTGGTTGATGTCTATCTTCGGCATAAATCTTCCATCATGGCTACATGGCACACTTCAACTTCATAAAATGTTACAGGTAGATGGTTTTCTAACGTTACTCATTATGGGAATAGGCTACATGATAATCCCAAGATTCAGAAATGTGCAGCTTGTGTCTGTGAAGTTGGTCTACGTTTCATTCATTTTGATACTTGTATCTTTGAGCCTCCAGGCTATACAATCAGTCAGAAGTGACAAGGATCTATCGACGGAGATTATGATTTCCAGGCTAGTTGGAATTCTAATCTTTCTAATCTTATTGTTCTGGACATTAAGAATTAGACCCAAGCTCTTGAGGCTATCAGATTATTTTATCGCTCTTTGCCTAATTACTTTAATAACTGTCAACCTTATTGATCTATCGCGAAATGGATATTCAAATTCCTTAACTCAGGTTTTATTATGGTTACTTTTTCCGACACTCATGATTTTTGGAATTGAGTATAAAACATTACCATCATTTCTTGGATATATAAGACCAAGGAAAACCTTAGCACTTATTTCATTCATATTGATATCTATCTGCATCATTTCTGGTCTTGCATCATTTCTGGTCTTGCATCTTTAATCTTCCTAAATACATTGTTACTTTCGATGGTTTTTAGTTTTACATTTTTTGCATCTGTTTTGATATTTGCTATTGCGATTTATGCATTTGGAGGATTTGATAATAGTGAGATTCTACTTCTTATTAGTGGAGAAAAAAAGGCTCGTTATAACTTTATCGTCGTTCATATTAGGTTATCTTTTATGTTTCTTCTTCTAGGTATTACAATAGCATTATTATTTTTTTTAGTTGGTCCATACTATATTTTTTATGACCTTGCGATTCACATCATAGCCATAGGATTCATTGGGCTCACCATAGCATTATACTTACCGCTTATGCTTCCTCCAATAATTGGAAAAATAGTACATTTTACTAACTTCAATAAAATCCCCCTAATTTTGATTGTTATATCTTTATGTATGCGAGCAGCTGGAGATCTTTTCCTTAGCCAACCGCTATCATCTTCTTCAGAGTTTGTTTTGAATTTGCATCGCATATTGTCATACTTTTTTGGGCTATCCGGATGGTTAGTAGTAGCGGCCATGTTCACTTTCGTCATAATGATACAGAGATCTATGAGGAATGAATCCAATATTATGTAACGATACTGCTAATTGAGAATTGCCTTAATTATGGTAAATATTATTTTCCTTGCTTCAAATTCTATCCTTATATGTATTATTGCAAACCAGTTTACTACTGACCAATGTTATGTTGTATAATTATGAATGATTTCTTAAATCTCGTCACAAATAATCAATAATAGTATTGACGAATAATCCCAAGTATTCCTATCAGAGTCCTGAAAGAGTTTCGCTAACTTCTCTATAGATTATTTCTAAAAATTCTAAGAATCTATTATCTTTTGATAGTATTGTTTTCATGTTACTTTCTAGCTCGTACAATGAAAGCCTTGCATTTTCATCTGTTGTATCAGGACTGTCAGCTAATAGATTTGATTCGCTGTACATTATCGTTAACTTAATCACTAAAATTTTAGCTTCCTGTCTCAGATCCTGCTCTATTTGTACTAGACCTTGTTCTATATTACCGAGCAATTTGGATTTATTTAGGCCATTTATAGTTACTCTACAACAGTCTTTTAAATACTGAGTTATGATTGCATAGAATCGACCAGTACATTGTCTAATTGTGTTGGGCTGTAGATATTGAAAGAGCAGGGCTTTTAGTATTGAGCTATCTTGATGATATACCAATAGCTGTGGTGGATAGTTCAGTGTATTAGAAAAGATATAAAATAGTCCAAAAGTGGTTAACTTATAATATATTGAATCACGGAGAAGTGATGGCTGTTGTACTTCACTAATAAACTTATATTCTTGCAGTCGTTTCATAACAGGAAATTCAGATTTGTATTGTGATGAGAGGCGTTTTATTCTAATATGAGATGCTATCTTGTAGGCCGAAGATTCATACGTATTTATAACTCTAAATAATAAGGATCTCTCAACTTCTTCAAGTTTTAGTTGTTTATATTCTGATATTTCAGATAGGTATATTGTATAATCATACATTAATGTAGTCTGAATCTTAAGATAAGGATCAGAGATAATATATAAACATTGTCATATTAATCGTTCAGGCGATGATGATTAAGTATGGTTAATACCCAATACTCAATGATAGACTTTAATTGGAATTATGTAATCTAACCTTATTATAAATAATATGCAAACTCTCATGATTATTAATACCATTATCGAGTAATTGTCATAATTGTATGGTTTATTATAGCACGCATAATACACGTCTTTCTTGTTAATAAGGAACGTTTAATAAACCTCCAGCGAAAATTTTTCCGATTGAATGCCTAAATTTAAATCGACACAGGATATCATTAGAATTGTTGGGAACAAAGACCAAATTCGTAATTTTGGTGTCATTGCACACGTTGATCATGGTAAGACAACGATGAGTGATAGTCTTTTAGCAGCATCTGGTATAATTTCTCCTTCAGTTGCAGGGCAAGCGCTTGCATTAGACTCAATGAAACTTGAACAGAACAGACAGATGACAATCCGTGGTGCAAATGTTACATTATTCTACGAAAGTGAGGGAAAGGAATATGTGATTAACATGATTGACACTCCTGGACACATTGATTTTACAGGAAGAGTTACCCGAGCACTTCGGGCAATTGACGGCGTCGTAGTCGTATCAGATTCTGTTGAAGGTATTATGACTCAGACAGAGACTGTAACAAGGCAGGCGCTTGAGGAAAGAGTAAGGCCAGTTTTATACATAAATAAAATTGACAGGCTAGTAAAAGAATTAAGATTAAATCCAGCTGAAATGCAGAAGTGGCTTTCAAACATAATTGCTGAATTCAATAGGCTAATTGACATTTACGCAGAGCCTGAACTGAAAGAAGTATGGAAAGTTAGCATACAAGGAAATAGTGTTGCATTCGGATCAGCAAAAGATAGGTGGGGTTTTAATTATAAAGTTGCCCAGAAAAAAGGGGTTAGTTTCAAGGATGTTTATGATGCCTATACGTCTAGCGATCCCAATGCAATAAAAACACTCGCGGAAAGAGCTCCATTACATGAAGCAGTTTTAGGGATGGTTGTACAGCATCATCCCCCGCCACACGTAGCTCAAAAGTATAGAATACCAAAGATTTGGCCAGGTGATCTAGATTCAGAAATTGGTAAGTCACTTCTTTCGTGCGACGAAAACGGTCCGGTAACCATGATGGTAACAACAATAAACGTAGATCCACAGGCGGGAAGAGTGGCGACAGGTCGACTTTTCTCGGGTACGATTAAGGATGGTGATGAAATACGTCTAATTGATGCTAAGCGACTAGGAAAGGTTCAATCTGTGAACATATACATGGGTAATACTAGAGAAGTAGTAAATATGTTACCAGCAGGGAATATCCCTGCGCTACTCGGACTCGATTATGCAGTTGCTGGTGAGACCATTTCCACTGTAAAAAGTATTCCTGCATTTGAATCAATCAAATATGTTTCGGAGCCGGTGGTTACAATTGCTGTAGAACCAAAACATCCAAAAGATTTGCCTAAATTGGTTGAAGCCTTACGAAGGATTACTGTAGAGGATCCAAATTTGATCGTTAAGATTAACGAAGAAACTGGTGAGACACTAATGGCAGGAATGGGGGTATTGCATCTCGAAATTGCTACTTCGTTACTACAAGAAGCAGGTCTTGACATAACAACTACACAACCATTAATAAATTATCGAGAAACTATACGTTCCAAAGCTGGACCGATAATGAGCAAATCACCGAACAAGCATAATAAAATTTTCATGCGGGTAGAGCCTCTTGATGAAAATATAGTCGATTTGATTAGATTCGGACATGTAAAAGAAGACATGGATAAAAAAGAAATGGCAAAAATTCTTAGAGAAAAGGGTTGGCCTGCAGATGAAGCTAGAAGTGTTGCTGCGTTAGATGTAAGCGGGAACATACTACTTGATGAAACTAAAGGTGTGCAGTTTATCCAAGAATCAATGGACTCTATCAAATCTGGTTTCGATGATGTACTTCATTCAGGCCCTATTGCACATGAGTCTGTAAGGGGCGTCAAGTTTGTATTGCATCACTTTGTACCGCACGAAGACCCAGCTCACAGAGGTCTAGCACAATTAATGCCTGCAACTAGAAGGGCTATGCTAGGCTCTATATTAATTGCAGATCCAGTTCTGCTCGAACCACTGCTCGGCATTGAGATCAAATGCCCACAAGAACAAATTGGTGTTGTAGCTGGTATATTATCTGGTAAGCGAGGTAAACTTTTGAACGTGGAACAAAAAGGAGTTGTTTCAATCATTCAAGGGGAAGTCCCAGCATCTGAAACATTTGATCTATCAGAAGTCATGCGAGGAGGTACTGCGGGTAAGGCTATGTGGAATACATATTTTAAGACATGGCAGCCTGTTCCACAATCGATATTCAAAAACTTGATAGTAGAGATAAGAAAAAGAAAGGGCTTAAATCCGGAGCCTCCAACCCCAGATGAATTCATAGACAAGGAATAAGCAGACAGACGTACA
>Ga0173483_10000442_pt1 | contig 11722 bp, 11 predicted proteins | sample NitcycUS178409R2_FD_122621 | JGI IMG/M metagenome (GOLD analysis project Ga0173483, IMG submission 122621) | Soil microbial communities from Arlington Agricultural Research Station in Wisconsin, USA - Nitrogen cycling UWRJ-S178-409R-2 (version... | ecosystem: Environmental > Terrestrial > Soil...
CCATCTTCCACAGCCTCACCATCTTCCACAGCCTCACCATCTTCCACAGCCTCACCATCTTCCACAGCCTCACCATCTTCCACAGCCTCACCATCTTCCACAGCATCTACGACTACAAATCCTGCTTGTGGACAAGTTGTTTCGGGAACTGTCACGTTGACATCCAACCTTCAATGTGCAGGAGATGGATTAATTGTAGGGGCTGACCATACAATAATAAATCTGAATGGTTATAAACTAATGGGTCCTGGAAAAGATAGTTCAAAAGTAGGTATTATGATACCTGCCACAGATGATGTCCAAGTAGTTGGGCCTGGATCTATAAGCGGCTTCCAAGCTGGAGTTTTGATGACTGGAGCTCACCACGTAAATGTCAACACACTAATTGCTCAAGACAATCAAATTGCGATGTTTATGACAGGTACACGCGATACAACGGTTACTGAAAATATACTTAAAGGAAATACAATTGGAATAGCAGCTCATTCCGCTAGCGCTATTGATGCAGAAACTAACATACTAACTGGCAATGCATTGGCCGGAATGACGCTCGTGAATAGTTTCGGATCTACTCTAGCAATGAATACCATAGCAGGATCCCAGAATGGCATATTTCTAGATCCTCAAAGTCATGATAACATAATAGACTCCAATACAGCGCTGAAAAATGTTCAAGACATGAACAATGCCAACTCCCTGCCTACAAACATTAATCATAGTGACTACAAAAATAACCTTTGTACCAATAGCAGTCCTAGTGGACTATGTAAGGGAACATAACTACTCCTCCACCCTTTACCTAATAAGTACTAGGACATCAACAGATAGCCAAAGGGTGTCCCACATCCATTTTTTATTTAAACAACATAATAACATTATGGGCTTTTGTCTATTATAGATGAAGTGCATTCAATTATGATAACTTCATTACAAAAAGGAGGAACTTAGTCTGCCTTAACCCACGAAATCTGACATCACAGTATAATTATGTGTAATTATTCAACTTAATACTAAAGTATCAGCTTCCAATAAAGGGTTTTTTTGCTTCTACTAATATATACGAAACTGCATATAGCTACAAGCTCTGTATTGCTAATATTTAAAAACATTCATATCAGTGGAAACACCACTAGATGGTAGTCTATCCTATTTGTTACTTGAGTTTTTGTAAGAGTGCAGATAATTGAATATCAGTTTAGTTGCTGTATGTATAATACAATAGTTCTGGACACACAAAACTGAATGTAGTGTTAGAATAGAAATCAGAAAAATTAATAAATTTCATACGAGTTCTTTTTTATGATGGATAAAAAACAACAGACAAATTATGTATTGCTGTCTGGAATTGCCATTTCAGCCATACTAGTAGCATCGTTACTTATCAACAATAGCCAATTCGTACACAAAACGCTAGCTCAGGGGATCGCTGCTCCAAATGCAACAAATAAAGCTGGTAGTATGACGACCGGCAATAAAACAGCAAATCAAACTGGTACTGTAACATCTAGCCAAACTGATTTGAATGCAGTACTCAATGCAGTTCGCAATACCAACGCAACAAGTACCGCAACCAAAAATATTATCAATGCAACAACAGGTAATACGACCAATAAATCTGGTTAGATTGTTACCACCATTAACATATGATAATACATAATTTCGATTAATGACAGTAACAACTGACTGACTATTCAAGCATATTATTTATATGGTATCTAAAATACCTTCCGATAATTTTTTGACTCTTCATTTAGCAAATATAAATATGTTATTGTATATATCTACCAACATAATCAATTTTAATACGTTCCAGTTTATAGTTATCTCTTTGACATGGAAAAATAGTCGAAGCTTTCGGTCATATCTTCTATGTATCGAGTACTTCTCTATGACCCTCTTTTGACGATATGCATGGGTATGGTGATATAGCTTCAGAAATTTATATGCTTGGGTATTATCTACCACCATCAGTAGAAGAAACTGGATATTTCCCATATTTTATCCAATTCTTGAAGAAATTGTTTAGCAACAAGCATGCCCTTATTTCCAGAGAATATATATCAACAAGAATTGATTTACTTTAGGTTCGATTGCAATTCATGCCTAAACTACTTTTCCTCAATTTATGCTGTGTTGCATGATTAACCAATTTTTGGTTATTAATGCAGATTCAAATCATCTGTTAAACATATTATACAATGATGCTTTCATGAACATTTCCTTTATCATGTTATGAAATTTCCTGGCAGATACATGTTCTCCAAACATTCTCTTCATTGATGAGAAGATAGTTTCTGCCATCCATCTATGTCCATATCTTAGGCTATTCCTCCATTTTTTAAAATTTTGTTGTTGTTTGATAACTGATGTATTTCTAGCTTTACAGTTCGTTGGTCCAACCTTGGAATTCTTTCTTGTCTTAATAGCTGGTTGAATGTTGTTCTTTACAAGGTATCGAAAATTATTATTGTTGTCATATGAACCATCGCAAAGTGTTCTTGCAACTGTATTGTTTTCTAAAGCATGATCAACCAGATGTTTTAACATCTTGCTATCATGTACTTCTTCACTTGTAACCTGTAGGGACACAATTTTCTTCTTTCTAATATCAACTGCAACATGTATCTTTAGATAACCTTTCCTGATGTGCCATTTGTGACGAATCCATTCATCTCTATTTGATACCTTAATACCTGTTGAGTCTATTGCAATTACAATATCATTTCCTACATGTTCATTTATTTTAATATCCAGTTGGTTTACTCTTCTGTTTATGGTACTGTAATGTGGAATTGATGATACCTTATTTCCTGCATGAGCTCTGATCACGCCTTCAGTCTGTCTATATGGTAAGTGAAAATATGTACGCATATAACCAAGTAATTGTAGGAACGAATTAGGATATGCATATGGTTCTCCTACTTTTTCTCTATTCATAAGCTCCAGTTCTTTGCTCCAATTGTCAATTACGTCCAAATCCAGAAGTACTTGACCACGCCTTACTAGTGACTCATTATATGAAACCCAATTCCTCATCAGCTTTGCAAGAATGTAGTTAAGCTAAATTGAATTCTATCAAATAAGAATGACAAATAGGTTAATCATGCAACAATGCATCAATTTACTCTAATCACTGTTTCATCGATAATAACTTGCGATATTTTCATTCTCTTTTGCCATGTCTTTTGGTTTACAATACAGGATCCAATTTCAAATGTAAACATGATTCTTTGATAAATGTTAATAACTGCTCGAATGTTTTCTAGTGAAAGACCAGAAATATGTAAGCGTAAGGTATATTAAAATTTGAGGACGTTCTACTTCTTTTGAATTGGTCAATTAAAGGAGTAAGGCGTCTTAAGCCATAAATTTATTGTTAAGTGAACCGAGCCTTTTTGACGACTTTTTCAATTGCAATTTGTCCTGTATAGCATTCTGATATTCACTCCATATTGCTTCTTTTTGATTCATAGGGAATTATGCTTTGTTTATCATATTCACAAACATTATGACTGGAATTTTATTCACAAACAAAATCTTAAAACGCCCTTAAGATATGCTAATAGCATTTAAATCATATCATTCTGTTAGTTCAACAAGAAATGTTGAATATAGCGATCGTATAAACACAAATTACTTAACCATATATAATATAATCTGTGTTCGACAGGGCAACCTTAAAGTATGCCATTTGTACGGTTTACCATTACGAATGGTTACTTCCGAGATTAAAAAACTTCCTGAAGAAGGCGACATAGTTATTGCGACTATCAGGGAAGTAACAGGTCATGGAGCGTATGTTAGATTAGATGAATATAATGAAATGACTGGGTTTCTTCATATTTCTGAAATTGCAACAGGATGGATACGTAATATTGAACGTTACGTGAGAGCAAAACAGAAGGCAGTTTTAAAAGTAATCAGAGTGGACAAGACAAGAGCTGAAGTCGATCTTTCACTGAAGCAAGTATCAGGAGAAGAAAGAAAATCCAAACTTATAGAGATTAAAAAACATGAAAAGGCATCTGCCTTCTTGGAAATTGTAAAGTCAAAAGCCAAAATTACTGATGCTCAGTTAAATGAAATAGAAGACAAAATTCTTCAAAAATATGACTATGTTTATGATGTTTTCGAAACTGTTGCAAAAAAGGGAATTGATGCTATTCAAAATCTTGGATTATCGCCTGAAGTAGTAAAGGCTATTGAAGAAGAAAGCAACAAGATACAGATTCCACATGTTGAGATCAGAGGCATAATTGAGATTTCTTTGAAAAGATCTGATGGTATAGATGTAATTAAGAATATGTTAACTGCAGTAGAATCGAGCAAAAGTAGTGCAACTGTTAATATCACCTATATTGGAGCGCCAAAATATAGGATTGTTGTAATAGCAGAAAATTTCAAGATAGCGGAGAAAGTGATGAATAATGTAATAGAAAAGGTTCATTCTTCTATTGATAAATATCATGGAACTTTTAATTTTATTCGTGAGGAATCCAAGAAGACACATCAAGGGTAGATAAATGAAACGCCTTATTCGAAAATGCCCCTTATGTGGAACGTATACATTAAAATACCACTGCCCAAAATGCAATTCACCTACAGTTGATCCGCATCCTGCAAAATACTCACCTGACGATAAGTACGTCAGATACAGAATTGCAGATCGTTATGCCGAATCGCACGAATGATCATCTAGCTTTTATCGTTGATCCTATGTAGACTTGTATTATGTATACATAACAAAATGATTCTTTAGAGAACCAGTAATTCATTAGGCTTAAATGCTGTGATATAAACTACAATTTGGCGGTCATGGTAATGAAGATTTACTATGATTCTATATATGCATCTCTAGTAAATCCTGCTGAAATATTTTCAGTTTACTGATATTAGGAAAATAATGATGCTAAATAAACATGCCTCTAGCTGTCTAATAATCTATTCCTTTCTTCGCCTTGAACCCTAACTGATAAGGATGTTTAACCTCTCTCATCTCTGTTACTATATCAGCTATTGCAATGACTTCATCTGGAGCATGATTACCTGTTAGAACCAGACTAGTTTTCTTAGGCTTTTTTTTTATAACATCAAGTACATCAAGAACAGTTATTAAATTTAGTTTCATAGCATAATTGATTTCATCTAATATCATGATGTCATATATCCCTGATGAAAGCCTTTCCTTCACCAGTGCAACAGCTTCTTGAGCGGCCTTTTGATGAATTTCGATAGGATGATCATCATCAATAATTCCCACAAATCCTTTACCTGCAGCAATCATTTCAAATTCTGGTTCTAATCTCTTTGAGCTGCCGAGTTCTCCAGAGAACCATTCCCCCTTAATAAATTGGATCATTCCCACTTTATAACCATGGCCCACTGACCGTAAAACAATTCCTAATGCAGCAGTAGTTTTGCCTTTACCCTTTCCGGTATAAACGATAACCAGACCTCTATCTGAAGACATATATGCTTATCTCATGTTACGTATGAGTAAAAAGCTCTTCTATAAAAGACGATATTCGTCTTTGACAGTAGAACCAAGTTACTGTGTGTATAGTCACTTTGCCTTCAGGCCGTACCGTGACACCTGCATTGATAGTTATAGATATGCAGAATGGTTTCGTGTCAAAGGGAGGATCGTATGATAGAATTGGTATGAACACCTCTCTGTATAGGGAGATTATTCCAAAGCTTAAGGATTTAATTGAATTCTGCAGGAGTATGGGTATTCCTGTCTTTTACACCGAAGCAGTAAAGGAGGAAAGTGGCATTGATATTCTTACAAACGTCCATAACATCTTACCCAAATCAAGACAGGAGAGATTGAAAGTACCCATATGTATTAGAGGTACTTGGGATGGAGTAACAATCGATGAACTAAAACCTAAAAAGAAAGATCCTGTAATCCTAAAACGAAGGGATTCTGCTTTCCTAGATACAGAATTCAGGATTATGCTTCAGAGTCAGGGCATTAATTTCTTGGTATTTACTGGAATTGATACTTCTATTTGTGTAGAGACTTCATTACGGGAAGGATTTAACATAGGTTACGATGTGATGATAATATCTGATGCTACGGCGTCCGGAGACAGGAGACATTATGAAACAACTCTGGAAAGAGTAAGAGATTACTATGGATTAGTAATGGATACTGAGAAGTTTAAAGAAGCGATCGGGAAACTAGATAAGATGCGAAAAGGTGAAGCTAAAGTCTTTCTTGAGTCACAAGAAGAAGCCGAAGCTTTTTTAGAGGAATTTAATTTACTAGACCCTAGGAAATTTGCTGCTGAACAAATTAACCTTTAGAATAAGTTAGTAGTGGTAGCCGGTCGAAATACAAACTCAAATGGTCTATCTTCACTTCGAGTTGGTTTACTTGTTTGCTACCATTAAGATAACTAGATTTCTCTACTATATCTAGGCATTAAAGGTCTGGCAATAACCTCTATGGTTGATCATGGTTTCATCCTTATATCATTTCTTAGAGTTGAAGTGCATTAGCCACATATGCTCTGATTTCTCTATCTGTGCTGCGCTACTTATCTTAATTCCATAATACAGGATTAATTTTTGTGCTAAAAATACTGAACTTAATTCTATAGCTGCATAACCAGAAAGTGTGATACATAGTAAATGTGAACTGGGAATACCGTTATAGATATAGCCATAATTTTGTTTATCTCACTACTGTGAGGTTTGTTTTCTATCTGGATGGTTAGTCATGTTCTTAAATATCGTAATCGTGTGATGATAGTTATATCTAGAATGGATGTTACTGTAGTTGGAGACTCACTGCTTTAAAGGTTCATGCCACGTCGTCATTCAATATCATTGTTTGTTACTACCTGGCTGTGGGCGAGGTTTGGGAAGCAGTGGAGCGACTGCCTTGGACACTATGAAACCTGTTACTGCTCCAATGACAATGACTGGTATTAGGTCAGTTTGTCCGCCGAATAGCCCCAGTAGCAGGGCAAGTGTTAATGGAATTGGGAAGAAAGCACATGCGGCACCTGCCATACCTGCAAGTACACCCACACCTTGTGGAATGAATGTTAGAATTTCTGATAGAGCCTGTCCCAACGTACCGCCTATAAATAGTAATGGAAAGATTGGACCCCCTTCAAAGCCTGTTGCAAATGAAGTACTTGTGAGCAACATCTTGACGAGCATCATCAGCAGTAGTATCCCTATACCGTATGCAGCAGGGTTATGAACAATTTGTAGTAACTGGTTCTGGCCAGAGTAAAGTGTCAGTGGAAGAAATGAACCAATTAAACCGATAATCAAAGCGCCTATGATAGAACGAACAACCGGTTTCTTATTAAGTCGGCCAAAAACACGATGGACAAGTCCGAATACTACTTTGAACAACGTCCCGATTAGTGCCGCAATAACCCCCACCAGCAAAGCCCAGACAAGGTCAACTAAACGAAGAGAGGCAAAATTAGGGAAGCTGTATACACCTAGAAATGACGTATGCAGGATGGCAAAGTAGACACCATAACCCACAGATCCTGCTATGAGCCCAGGGATCAGATGACGATACAAATTTAGCTCCTTGATGAACATGTACTCTACTGCACCAATGGCTCCAACTATGGGAGACCCGAAGAAACCACCAAATGCCCCTGCGATGGCACTGTAAACTAGTACTTGCACATCGTCTTTCTGAAGCTTCAGCCGTTCAGAGAGAAAGGTTCCTAATCCACCAGTAAGAAAAACAAGTGTCCCCTCAGGACCAACTGCTGCACCACTCCATAATGCAATAAATCCTTGAAGAAGTATACTTGGTAGGTTACGGTAGTTGAGGCCACCGGTCTGCGCGTATTGGGTTTGGACAACTCCTAGTCCTCCGTGCTGCCCAAAGAACTTGATGGCAAAGCCAATGAAGAGACCGGCTACGCCCAACAGGATAAGAGGCCAAAAGTTAATGTTATACAGGTATGCGCTATGCTGCCCAAAGAACTTGATACCCTGGTTGTAGAGTGTAATGTATCCAGTTGTGACTAGAGAGAATAGACCACCGAATAACCCCGCGTAGAGCATTAGCCTATAATAGCCGCCTTTTAATGTCGATTCTTCTGCGCCACTACTCATCGACATCTCTATCCGCTATGTCTCATATCGAAGTCTATACTTCTACAAACAGAATTAGCCTGATCTGTAGTTTCATTTGAGTAAGGGGCTTGCGACTGCATTATATGAATCACTGCTTACTAATCGGCGTTGATAAACATGCTGCTTTATTTTCTTTGCCTTCTAGCTAACGAGCAAAAGTGCATCTAAGAGCAGAAACCACTCACACTTATTGCAGTACATTTGAGAAAGCCTCATTAAATAAATCCATCGCTCGATTTAATCTTGCGCAATGGCGCATGCGGCAAGGATATAGTGGTTCCAACAGCTATAGCCGGCGCTCTGACTGCTGGAGTCGCTGCGATTCCTGCTGCCGCAGTATCAAGTTATAGAGTCCATTCGTTCGAGAAAAATTTCTGGGATTTCCAACAGTAAAACTATAATGCATATTCAACTATCATCGCTCTTATTATTACATATTATTGTCTAAACATGGACAGAGGACTTCTAACATAAGAAGATACATTCCACATATTCGTCATAGAAGTGAAGAACGGGTAAAGAGGATAAACATATAACAAAAAGATGGGTTGTAGGAAGAACAAATTCTTGGCATAATAGATTCAGAAAGTTATTAGTCAGATATGAAAAGAAATCAGCTAATTATTTGGCATTGGTACGACTCTCGCGTTGCCTAATTTTGTATAGAAGGATAATCTTGGGATCGGTTCTAATTATTTCAGACTGAATTTATTCAGTTAAAATAATGAAGCAAGTAAACAGCCATTCGATAAAGCTATACCAATTAACATTAATTCCCTGACACCTTGTTAATATTTGAATTGAAATATGGCGATAGTTGTTAGCGAACTTTTGCTAACTGGTATAGGATTAAGCCCTAAAAATATGCAATGGTAACAGTAGGTAACAGGGAAACAAATTTTGTAGCAATGGTAGCAGTAAAAGCTATAGTGTAGATCTTCCATATTATAGTAGTATCGTAATTGTAAATATCAAGTTTAAAAAGATTCTCTAATAAATTCTGGCTGTGTTAAGTTAAGAGTTATGTAAACGAGCTGATAGTCGTTTTGTAAAGCGCTAAATTCTCTATAACGCTCTTTTAAGATCCATAGAGCAGTAATTGAGTTACCTGAAGGTGTTGAGGCGACTAGAATGGATCAAGCATCTACAAATGTAAATGATGATAATCGTCTCAACTTTAGATATGAAGGAACGTATGGAAGTTTTTCAGAAAGTGTTTGGAAAGGAAGATAATGATAATAATAATAACCGTGTCTTCATTATCATCAGATCTAGAAATACATACAACCGCAGCAATATTACCTAACAACGGACTCCTTTAAACAGGCTTACATCGATATGCTAAAAGAGGAAGCGAAGAAACTTAACCATTACAACAAGCGATATGGTGAGTGCAGCAGCATGTCATTCACAACCACAAAATTCCGGACAAGGATAAGCACAAGCACAGTTGCAGACATTCAACATATTTCCCTCCAGGTTTAGAAAGTATCTACAATAAAGTTGACATCTTCTATTGACTTTGCCATTCTTCCAATCTTCACACAATCCCTTACATCTGCAGACTCCATTTTATTCCATACTGCATCAGCTGTTCATGTTCATTCCTTGTTCTCATCTAGGCGTGTAAATGTCCACATACTTATACTCTAAAATAGGATATATGAAAGCCATCTAACAGATTAAAAAAGAAGCCTTACTAGGCACTTTGTTAAACAATAACATTGAAGATATGCCTCTAAAAGATATTGAGAGCGCAGAAGTTAGATGCTTGGTTGATAACAATGTGGATATACTATTGCCAAACACCAAAATTGCATATCGTCCTTCTCTAGATGAAAATTGGTTTTTGCATCCACTAATTGCAGAGCATGGATTTTGTGCAGCTGTAAAACTAGATGTAAAGGGAACTGAACACAGACTGTTATTTGATTCCGGTTTAGACCCATTAGCAGCTAGTCACAATGCAGGAGCGTTGGATTTGGACTTGTCTTACTGTGAACTAGTAATTTCAAGTCATGGTCACATAGACCATGCAGGTGGCTTAGTAAATATTAGAAGCAAAATGGATGAAAAAAAGCAAGAACAAAAACAAAACCGACAAATTCCGCTAGTTCTTCATGAAGATGCATTTAGAAACAGGCTGGTAAAGTTCCAAGATGGTAGAATAATAAATTTACCGGCACCCAACAGATCTGATCTAATTCAGGCTGGATACAATTTAGTGGAAAAACAGTCTCAGAGCTTGTGGATTGAAGACAGTATTGTTGTTACAGGAGAAATACCTAGAACCAATGATTTTGAAAAAGGATTTCCTAATCACTATTCAGAGATAGATGGTAAGATGGAAAATGATCCATTAATCAGAGATGATCAATCTGCTATTTTGAATATTAAAGATAAGGGACTTGTAGTTATCACCGGTTGCGCGCATGCTGGAATAATAAATATCGTAAAATATGCAAAGGAGTTGAGTGGAGAGGATAGGATCTATGCTATTATTGGAGGACTGCACCTAACAGGTGGAGTATTTGAGCCATTAATTCCCAGAACAATCAATGAACTAGAACAACTAAAGCCTAAATTCATTGTTCCATGTCATTGCTCAGGCTTGAAAGCTATGACTGAAATAGCCAAAGCTATGCCTAATGCTTTTATCCAAAACAGTGTAGGAACTAATTATATCTTCTAAACAATGTTATTCAATGAAGCTTGATTTGTTTACCAATGCTACCGTAGTTGATGATGCTATTAGGTTTGTATCTAAGAAATCCATAACCAATGGATTCTATCACATAAAAGATAGCACATCTTAAAAGCTCTTTTCTGTCTGATAAAATATTATGCACCTTCTCTTCAGCAGTCTTTCTGATCTTATTGTATGCTTCATTGTCATTCTCAAACTGTCTTATAGGAGCCTCTAGTTTCATCCTCTTTTGATATAGCTGATGCATCTGTGTTATTTCGTTTTGACAGTCAAGGTGAATAGACTCTAACCTCTTGCCCATAACTATTATTTGATCGGTTAAATTCTGAAATTCTTTAGCTGAACTTTTTTTATTCAACTCTAATACAGCCATTTCTTTTTTAGCTGTTCATACCTATACTCAATTGAGGGTAGATGATTATTATTATTAGCAATCTTAAGAAGGTTAATTACATGTGATATATCCATCCTTGCAGACTTTGCTGCTCTATACAAACTTACAAAATACCAGACATTGTTACCAAGCTCCCGACAGATCTGGGTAACAGCATCAAGCTGTATTAGCCTCAAATACTCAAAGTAGTATTCAGTTACCTGAATTTCTCTAATGTTTAGCTTGATAGCTACTTCTACTGGTTTCTTATCTTGTGAAAATAACCCATAAGCTTGTGTGGATACGGATTTGTTTTCCTGTCGCTCTTTTTCTTTAGCTGGCTTGTCTACTATAGTCTTAATATCTCGTGGACTTATTTTTGCCTCTTTAGTTATTTGACGAAAGGTCTTGTTCTGGTTATAATACAGGTCTAAAACAAGCTCTTCTCTTTCCTTTCTGGGTAAAGCTAGGCAGTGTGATGGTGTTATGATTATCGATTATTATACTTTTAGCTTATA
>Ga0173483_10000443_pt1 | contig 11689 bp, 14 predicted proteins | sample NitcycUS178409R2_FD_122621 | JGI IMG/M metagenome (GOLD analysis project Ga0173483, IMG submission 122621) | Soil microbial communities from Arlington Agricultural Research Station in Wisconsin, USA - Nitrogen cycling UWRJ-S178-409R-2 (version... | ecosystem: Environmental > Terrestrial > Soil...
CGTATCTGGAAGTTGCGCAAACAGCATAGGTAAGTCTACCCAGCTTACGGAACAAACTCAATGGAACGACGGCTCGAGGACTTGATCCGCGATGGCGAGGGGGACGATGTGTCAGGCAAGAGGAAGGGGAAAGAACTGCTATGTGTTCAGCGACCCAGGGCCTCGGACACCCGGCGAGTGAATGGAGGGGACGTTGGAACCGGCCTCCAGTGGTACACCGGCCGCGAGCGATCTTCAGAGTCGGCTCACGATCTCACTAATGAATGGCGGCGGACCGTCGATTGATCGATTCAATGATCTCGTCACGGAGCTGCTCAACAGCGGCTTCCTTTGAAATGACAGTCGTCGCGCCAGCGGCAGTCATTGCCTGGCGGGTGTCATCATTGGCGTAGACCGACAACCCGACCACGACGACATGGGGATACACTCGTTTGATCAGCATCGTCGCTTTGATTCCGTCGAGCCGCGGCATATTGATATCCATGACCACCACGGAGGGTTTCAACACCTGGACCGCCTCAAGCGCTTCTTCGCCATTACACGCTTCTCCGACCACTTCAAAGTTCGGGTAGGTCGCCAGAATTTCCCGGAGCGTCTGCCGGACGTTTTCAACGTCGTCCACGAGCAGGACTCGAATGACGTCCGGTCGGCCGGGCGTGCGATTAAAACGGCGTGTTACCTGAGACATTACAAACTCCTTCCCCCTGGTCACGAGGCCGTAATGGCCGAGCACAGCAACTCCACACGTGCGCGGCCGCTCCTGTCCGTTGACGATATGAATATAGGACTATGGCTTTCTGATGGCAAATCGCAGGACCATCCCGTAGTCTCATGGAAACTCAGGCATCCGCCACCTAGGCGAATGCCTAGAAACGGTTGTTCGTGGTTCACCGGAATTCGATACTTTTTGCGCGGAACGGTGGCGATAGCCTTGACAATGGTCTGATCCAGAATGTCGCCCAAAGTTCCGCTCTTCTGCAAAGCCTTGCGCGCCCCGTTCTTCAGGGCCAGCGCCAGAAACCGTCAGTAAACCCTATATCCCTGTCCCTAGTTCATGAACTAGGGACTCCCCTAGGAGTCGGTCGCGCCATTTCTCCTTCAGGCAATGTACTTGCTACTATCTCAATCAGGCACCTTGGACATAAATGCCAATGCATCTCGAGTATAAGGGACACACCATCGAATTGATCCCCAGCGCCGAAGGCCTGATGTGGGCCTGTCAGTACGTCATTATGAAATTCAATGAGACAGAAATCGCTGGTTTTCCAGACGGCAATACCTACGACACACGAGAGGACGCTGAGGCTGCGGCGCTGACAAAAGCGAAATGCTTGATCGATGAATCTGCGATGCGGAAACATGCGTTAGGAAGCGGTCTCTCATAGTTCGCAGACAGCCAAGAAGACGAGAACGCTTGTCCGATTCGGTGACAAACCATCCTCCGGCAAGTTGCCCTAGGAGGGGCCCTCTCCGCGATCCTCAGACCGCCAGTGTTCGGCCGTGGCCCAAGGCGCTTTCCCAGTGGTGCCGCGATAGAGAACGCGTATCGTGCGCCTCATGGAAGAGGCAGTCGCTCCCGCCGCACGAGCAGAATTAGGAACACGGGTCCTCCGTATCGTGCACCGACACAACATGCCATACGGGCTAATGCATGATGACTATTGGACCTGATCTACTGGTCTTTATCTCGGCCACCAGAGCGCTGTTGCATGCGCTCAAGTACCAGCCGTTGAACGACGAGGAACGAACTGAACTCGAGTTGTGCCTGCGGGAACTCAACGCTCTACTTCCACACGACCGCAAACGCCACGCGGCATGACCCAACACCATTGCCACACATACACTACATTTGGCGCTAGGTCCGAATCAGATTGATAGCTGGAAGCCTCGCCGCGAATTACTCGCAACGACGGTGAGGCACCGCCTAATCGGCCACGTGCTCGTCCACCGCATATCGAACGAGATCCACGAGATTGCGCAATCCCAATTTTTGAAGAAGCCTCGTTTTATACGTACTCACCGTTTTTTCATTGATCTCCAGCGCTCGAGCGATGTCGCGCCTTTTCGCGCCTCTGGCAAGCAAACGCAGCACCTGAGTTTCGCGCTCGGAGAGCATTGGGTGTCGGACGAGAGGCCGTTGCACCATCCCCCCGCGAAGCGCGGCCTTGACGGATTCGACCAATGCCGACGGCGGACGGTCCTTCGAGATATAGGCGACCGCGCCTGCACGCAGCGCCCGATCGGCATACTGCTCCTCCGCGTAGAGACTAAACACGAGTATCGGCGTCTTGGGGCAATGTGATTTCGCTTGCTTGACGATGTCGAGGCCGTGAAATCTAGGAAGATTGAGGTCCAGGACGATAAACGCCCAGTGGCGGCCGCACACCTCCTCGAGAACTCCTTCTGTGCCTGGCGAGGTCGTGATCGATAAAGCGGGTACCGCTTTCTGCAGAAGGTCTTTGAGCCCTTCTCGCACGATGGGGTGATCGTCGATTACTAGTCCCTGTTGCATGATGACCTGCGGCGTTTTAGGCGACCGCGATGCGCGGCGTCATAGAGGAGCACGAGTACCTTTTCTTATGTGGTTCTGTATGGGTGGGTGATTTTGTAGGAGTATAGGCCATTTTGGCTATCAGGTTTCGTCGACAATGCTAGCGCTTAGAAGAATGGAAGGAAGACAAGAATACGAAGCTCACTTTGAGGAGGATCGGCCAACTCCGTGGCCCGGTCAGCTGAGGCTGAGGCCGCGATCAGCACCTCAGGCGGCGGTCATCGGTCTCGGCGCCTTTTCTGGATACCATCGTCGGCCGCAATTAAAACACACGTATTGAAGGATCACCACGCCTGTTTGCAGGTCGACCGCCGTTTCGGCTCGCAAACTACCTTGGCATCTCTGGCAGCGCTGTACGTTTGTTGTCCGCTCTGAAGCCATGGAATATTCTCTCATGAGGCCGTCTTCGTATTCTGGGTAAGACCGAGCCTGAACTACACCAGGAAAAGTTCCTGAGGTCTTCGTCCTCTTCCCTGGTCCCGTGTGAATCACAAGGGTCTGCCCTAGTCGACTTAGGTTCTTCTCCCCATATCCTGTATAAAGCTGACCGAAGAGGGAGCGTTAGACATGCTGGAACATTTGCTCGGATCGTTTCCCAACGTCATACAACTTTTGCGCGATGACCATAAGTTGGTGCGGTCATTGTTCGCCCAGTATGCCAAGGCCAGCAACGGGGAAAAACCTCAAATCGCACACCGGATTATCCGCGAGCTGACAATCCATGCGGCTATTGAAGAGCGCGTGATCTACCCAGCCTTTCGGGCAGTGTTTCAGGATCCTCACATGATCTATGAAGCCGTCGAGGCGCATCAGCTCATGCACGTCTTGCTTGACAAGTTGAATAAGTTCCGCCCTGGCCCCGGTTCAGCCACGTTCGATGCGAGATTTAAGGTGCTCAGAGAACTGGTCAAACATCATGTCGACGAAGAAGAAAGCCGGGTCTTCCCGAAAGCCGAAGCCCATGAGCTCGATTGGAAGGGATTGTTCGAAAAGGCACAAAAAGTCAAACAGCAGCCGCCGGAAAAACGGCAAAAAAAGAGCCGGTCGAAATCTTCACATCCCCGAGCGGCTTAACCACGCCATCACTTATACGAACACACACGAGAGGACTGATATGAAACGATGTGCCGTGCCGTTGTGTACGTGTCAAATTTCAGAGGGAAAGGAATTTTGCAGCGACGAATGCCGTAACAGCCTGCCGTCGGGCCTCTGCCATTGTCCTCACAAGGAATGCCGCGGCCATACGTCGAAGTTGTCCGGCGAGTCGCAACAGCGTTAATCGGCAGAGCGGCCGTCCGCTCCTAGAGGTTCCTGACGCCCCGTGCTTGGAAGGGATGGGCGCGATCGAAGGAGAAGTTGGAAGAGGGCTAGGCCCGTGGCTTCGGGCAATCGGGAGCTTGACGCGCCTTGCACAACTGATATCTGCCGTTTTCCGCCCAGTATCGTAACGATTCATAGACATCGGCCCACGAGTTAAACGACTCTGCACTGAGTTTCTTTCCGCCGACGCGCCGATCGACGCCTGCTCTCAGCACCTCTCCGGTTTGTGAGTCGGTCACCTTTGCCTCGATCACCGCTTCCCCTTTGAATGCCGGCTTTCCCGTTGCGACATTCTTGAGCATCGAGCCCACGGCGAAGGCATTCATGGGTGCCGGAATGGTCGACACGACGTCCAACATTGGCCACGACTCTTCGAGATGGGTGATGGCCACTTGCGCCCGTAAGGTATCGGGACCAGGCTTGTCCACCATTTCATAGTCCTTCGAGACTTCCTGATAGATCAGCGCATAAAACGTGTCGGCCATGAGCTGGGCCTGAGGCTGAGAGATGCCGTCCATCTTAGAGTGCGCACCTCGGAAGAGCAGGACAGGATCGAGCATGAATTTCTTGTAGGTATTCGGCGGAATCTGAGCGACACGTGGATTTTTATAGGTGAGCAGCGACTCTCCGGCATGCTCATCGCCTTCGACCATCTTAGGATACAGATCCTTCAGAAACCCCAACCGCTCGACAGTCCTGGCCTGCTTTGTGGCGGCGCACGCCGGACCAGCCAGAATTCCCGTAATGAGCAGGACGCTCAGCAGCCGAATATTCATGATCACTCCCTCTCTCTCAACTGTGAACCGCAAAGATCCGTACACGGTATGTAGAATATCAGCTGGACAAGCGCTTGGCTCTGACCGCAGCGAGTGCTTCTTCAATGGTATGAACCAGCTCTTCGACCGTCGTGCTCTGCTTCAACAGGCACGCATGAGCCCCATTGTGCTTGGCCATATCGAACAAATTCGGATGAGGCAGGTGCGTGAGGACGATCACGGCCACCTTCGGGCGCTGCCGGTCGGGAACTAGTTCGAGCAGAACGTGGAACCCTGATTCGGGCATATCCAGATCGAGCACAACACAATCGACCGTGCGAGCCCGGCAGACATCGAGGCCGGCCACGGCGCTGGAAGATTCCAATACCGTATAATTCGCAGACGAGCGTCTCAGCGAATCAGACCAGTACTTGAGGTCCTCTTCGTTGTCGTCGATGACCAGAACGGTCGCGGGTGTCGTCCTCTGTGTGAAAGAAGACGCAGTGGACATACTCCTCACTCCTCGGAGGGGGGGCATGCTCTCCGATCTCAATATAATTGTCAAGCGGCGGACTAAAAAACGGGCAAATTCCGCCCACTGCCGTCTATTCAACGTCCTAGGCCCGCCTCCGGTTACAACACCTGAGCGATGTTCCCACGCAACACCCGGTGAGCCTTGCAACTTACTCAAACCTCTGATACATCTGCCCCGTTTTTCACACAAGCACGAGGTGTTCATGTATCGCGATCTTGCCTTGCCCCTTCTTGTCGTCGGCGTCATGGGATGTACAAGCGTTCAATACAATGAAGTCGACTGCGGAACGCTTCCCAGCGATACATTTTGGTCTGGAAATATCGCGCTTCAATGTCAGGAGTATCGAAGGCTGCAAGCGGAAACGGCCTATCGGGCCGAAGTGGCCCAATCACTGAGAAGCTACCGGGAGTGCCTCAGCAAGCATGAAGGGTCTTTGATTGGCGCTAAAGAACAGTGCTCCGTGTATACTCAAGGCCTCCGCGATTCGCCAGGCGCCTCCCCTCCGACGAAATAGCTGGAAAGACACCTCTGTACCGGGATGCAACTGTCTTTACCGCGGGATTTCCCATGGCATAACCGGCTTTGCGGGGGTCTGTCGCGCCTCATGCTCGCCGCCGCCGGACAACTCCCCTCTGCGCTACGAGGTTCCGAGCTCGTCCCGATAGCCGTGTGGGCGGCGGCAATTCTATTGATGGGTCTGGCGGCACTCGTCGCCAGCGGCTGTGCCGCATCTGCCGAGTCTAGCCCTCGGGCTGAACTCCGGAGCCCGTCTCAAGGACCCCCTGACATCCCAAGGGATGAACCGGCGGATCTCACAACAACTTTATCCCAAATCTTCGCCACACCCGTGCCAGCCTCCCAAGTCGCATGCGGCATCCCCATATGCTTGCGCAGTTCTGCCAATTCGCCCGTTGCTCATGCAACCGGCGAATTTCAGATGAACAACGACGTCCCGCTGCGACCACCCCTACGACAAACATGGTTTCATCACCCAGCTCTTGTCCCGCTCGGAGATGACGCGGAGTTCGGGCTGCCTCATAGCGAGTTCCTTGCGCACCGTGGCGCCAGCTCATTTGGGAATTTCCGGAACCCCTATGCTGGGCTTCGCGATCAACCAATCCTTCATCGGGACACTTCACGCGCACCAGTTACGGATGCGACGCTCCAGGACGTCGGCCCTCCCCCGCCCCGCCATACACTCAAGACATTCGGGACGCTGACGGCCCTCAGTCTGATTGGCATCGGCGTGTATGCCTGGGCTCCGACATCGCTGACGGGAGCCGACCACGAGGATGAATGGGAAGAGGCCTCGGCGCATTTCAAAGAGGCCTGGACCAAACCACCCGTCATTGATAAAGACCGGGCTGCCGTAAATTATCTCGGGCATCCCTATTTCGGAATGAATTTTTACCTCTCTCAGCGAAATTACGGGGAGAGTCCTTTGTACTCATTTCTGTTCGCCACGCTCACCTCGACCTGCTTCGAATATTTCATTGAGAGCTGGTCGGAACGGCCCAGCATTCAAGATCTGCTGATCACCCCGATTGTGGGATCGATCCTCGGCGAACTCGTGTTTCGGGCCACGCAAGAAATGAGAAAGGATGGATTAACGACGGGTGAGAAAGTTATTCTAACCGTCATCAACCCGCTGTATGTGTTGCAGAATGGTTACCGGTAGGCGGTGACTTCAAGGGTTATGATGCTAGGCAGCAGCGTTCTTGATGCAGTCATACAATTCGTCGACAGCCCTTTCCTTGGTCAATACCTTGACCGCTCCGGCCCTCAGCATCGCGTCAACCTGATACCCTTGTCCGGTGACTGAGAGGCCGACAACGCTCACCTGAGCATGCTGGCTCTTGAGATGACGCGTGGCAGCCACGCCATCCATCCTCGGCATGCTGATGTCCATCACGACGACGGCCGGCAGCACAGCGGACACCTTTGACACCGCCTCTGCACCGTCGCCTGCTTCATCGACCACTTCGATATCGGGATAGGATTGAAGAAGCGTCCGTAAACCCTGCCGAAACATGGTGTGGTCGTCCACAAGTAACACTCGAATGCGCTGTGCGGTGACCATGATGATCCCTCGAGCAGCTGGACGACTATGGGTCTGGTGTTCGAGATCGGAAGGACTAAATCAAAACCCAAACGGGTGCCTCGTGCACCTGGTGCTCAGTCTCCGCCAAGGTGAGCCCACTCAACCGCCATCTCCATCCTGAGGCGGGCAGGATCAGAGGTCTCTTTCTCTCTGTCGGTGGAAGACACCTGTTCCATGATCCCTTGCTCATTCAGAGATGAGGCGTCCAATGGTCGCTGAGCATACCAGTTGACGTTGTGCATGTGCCTTCTCCTTGAGGAGATACGAAGGACAAAATACTGGAGAAGCCACAGATTTGTAGCTCGGTGATTCCCTAGCCAACTCCATGACGAGGTTTCTAGAAAGTTTTCTAGGGCAGAACAATGTCTGCTTGGTAAAAAAAGGATCGCACCTGAAGGGATTGTCAAGGATCGTCTTCGGCAGCATTATTTTGAATGACCTAGGGTTTGTTCGTTCGCTGTCGGCGGTAGAATTATCTTTAGTGGTGAGCCGTCGGGCTCGAACCCAGGGCCTCGACTTACAAGTAAGGATCTTAGCAGCGGATTGATTTTGCGAAGGTTTCTCACCAACATTCAAGAATTCGAGGGAACCTGTCTGGGTTGTCGGGTGAGGGTAATTCCGCGACCACGGATCGTGCGCAATTGACCGTCGTCCAGGCCTTCGATAGAATGCGGCCGCGAGCGTCGTCTTGGACCGCTGATATCAATCCAGTCGGCTTTTATGACCGATGGGCCACGCCCTTGGGCTTCTGTCATTGTCCCCATCAAGGATGAGCGAGAGAATCTTCCGCCTCTCATCGAGAGCTTGCTCTCGGTCATGCGCGTGCATCCCTCCTCGCGGACTCGTCCATTTGAAATTATTCTCGTCGATGACGGCAGTACCGACGGGAGCAGTGAAGTCATGGATCGATTAGCTGCTCAGTATCACGAAGTAAAAACCTTCCACTTTGATCGGAACTACGGGAAGACCGCTGCGCTCGATGCCGGGTTCAATAACAGCGACGGTGAGCTCATTATCCACACTGATGGAGATCTTCAACAGGACAGCGAAGACATCTTGAAGTTGTTGCCCTATATCGAAACCTATGACCTAGTCTGTGGCTGGCGAAAAGATCGACAAGACAACCTCGTTCGCAAGATGTCGTCGTGGGTGGGCAATTTCATCAGAAATATCTTCACCCATGACGGTGTCCATGACACGGGGTGTCCCTTAAAAATTTTTCGTCGGCCCGTCATGGAACGAGTGCAGCTCTTTGAAGGCTTGCACCGGTTTTTCCCGGCACTGGCCCTCATGTGTGGGTTCACGGTCAAAGAAGTCTCCGTCCGTCATTATTCGCGAATCCATGGAGTGTCAAAATTTGGTGTGGGGAACCGCGTTTTTAAAAGTCTGTACGATCTCATTGCCGTTCGGTGGATGATCCGACGTGTGCTCACCTACAAATACCGGAATCCGTCGTCTGCTCGCGGCGCCCTCCGGCAATAGAATACCCGATGTCGCAAACGGCCCTTCTCTCCACCTGGAATAGCTGAAAGTAAGCATGGATTCGCTCCCCACGCCCCCCGTCCCACGTCTCTCGAGCCTCGCCACTCTCATTGCGTTAAGCGGCATTCTGTTATTTGGCGGCTTGGGGTCGGTTGGTTTGACGGACCGCGACGAAGGACGAAATGCCGAAGCGGGTCGTGAAATGTTTGAAACCGGTGATTGGATCACACCGACGTTCAATTATGAACCGCGTTTTTATAAGCCGGCGTTCGTCTATTGGCTGATGACGGCCTCCTATCACCTATTTGGGACGAACGAGTTTGCTGCCAGATTCCACTCGGCACTGTTCGGAATGGCACTGATCCTTCTTCAGTACTGGTTCACGGCTCGTTGGCAGAATGAGCAGGTGGCGTTGCTGAGTTCGCTCATGTTGCTTCTCAATTGCGAAATCATATTTCTCAATCGCATGGCGTTGACCGATAGTGTATTGGTCTTTTTCACGACCGCGGCGCAATGGGGACTCTGGGCAGGCCTTCACAGTACAGGGCGAGGCCGACATTGGTTCTGGGTTTTTTATGCCGGGATGGCATTCGCCACGTTGACCAAGGGGCCCGTCGGATTCATCATCCCACTTCTTACGATGAGTCTGTATTTGTCCCTCACGCGCCGGTGGACCGGCTACTGGCACCGCGGATTCCCTCTGCTTGGATTAGGAGTCTTTATCGCTCTGACGCTCCCCTGGTACGCGACCATGTTGTGGATCCACGGGCTCGCGTATGTGACGGTTGCGAAAGCCCACACAGTCGGCCGCTTCATGGCGCCAATGGAAGGACATAGCTTCGGACTGTTTTTCTACTTTCCGGTCCTCCTTTTAGGGTTTTTCCCTTGGAGCGGCCTATTGCCCATGGCAATGTATGAGGCTGTGCAGGGCTGGCGAAGTTTGCGCAGGAGATTCGATGCATCGTTACCTCACAGACAAGACATCGAACCTGGATCCGATGAGTTACAGCTGTTTGCAACCGTCTGGATCATCGGCGCATTTGCGTTTTTTACCCTTTCCGCCACGAGGCTCCAACATTACATTGCCCCGCTCTTTCCCGCGGCCGCTCTGTTGACCGCGATGTACTGGCAGCGAGCGCTACTTGAACCGGTCCGGAAAGGCGTGCGGGCGTCCATCTATGTGATGATGGGACTTGGATTCTTATTAGCGTTGGTCTTTTCGATGATCCCATGGACCTACAACAGATTTCTGAGCAAGATGCTTAAAAATTTTCCGGCAGCAAACCTTCTAGACCCGAGCGCCTGGAATGCAGGACCCTATGTGGCTGCGATGGTCCTGCTGGTCGGCATGGCAGTCGTGGGATACTTCGGACTGTATGAACGACGTCGTGCTGGAGTATTTTGGGCTGCAGGGGTGGCATTTGCGTTGGTAGCCTTGATCGCCATCAGGTTAACCTTCCCCCTGCTGAACCGATATTTCATTGCTCCACCGCAGGAATTGGCCTATACCGCAGGTGCGAGCCTTAGCCCTAGCGATCACTTCATCGTCTATGGTTCCACCAAACCATCCGCGGTGTTTTATGCGCAACGTAAAGTCATCTTCGTTGACGTGGGAGAGGAAAACACGATCACAACTTTGTTGAGGCAACCGGGCAAGACGATGGTGTTGTTGCCGGAACCCTACCGCTTAACCTTGCCTCCTGAGGCGGAAGGCCTCATTCCGGTGATGAAACAATATGGATATGTGCTGCTTTCTAACCAGCCGAAGGTGACGATTCGCGAAGAGCAACCTGCATCGTCTACCCCCATTCCGGCCGAGTAAGCATTCGCAGTCCCTTTCAATGGCGCATTTGGCACACCTGATTATTTCATTTTCAGGGAAAATCAATGGTGAGCGTATAACCGACTGAAAACCCTGACCTGGCGGTTGGTCGCAAATCAGACGTCCTCTTAACTTGTTCCGTTCCCTGTCCGGCTTCCGCCGCTCCCCCAGATGAAACTCACCTGGAAGAAGTTCACATAGCTGGTCGGAAAGTTCCCCACGACAGCGCCTGCCAAGGGTCCCCGATTTTGGTTCACGGATAAGTCCCCGCCATAGGCCAATTCATAGCTGAACGCGACGTTGAGTTTGGGACTGGCCTGCCATTCTGCGCCCAGACCGAATCGGAATTGCTGGCCAACCGGCAGCGACACTGAATAGTTCTTACTCGGAATCATCGAACTGTCCCAGGCAAAGCCGGAGTTGATGAGCCAGGCCTGATTGACCCGATAGCGGTTTCCCAGCGCCACGTGGTAGGTATCCTGGTAATTGAGTGAGGTGGTTGTGCTTATGGTTGCAGGGGTACCGGTCAGGCCGATTTCCAGCTTCCCGAACTGACTCCAGTCCTGCCAACCGAAATCCAGCATCATCGCCCAGCGATCCGTAAATTCGTGGTATGAACTCACCATCACGGATTGCGGTACTGTGACGCCCAGGTCAAGCTCATGGTTCAACTGCCCGCGGTTTTGGAGCGCGGTTCCAATGGCACCCGACAACCCGGTGAAGGCGGGAGTGGCTGCGAAATTAAGCTTCACCTGGGAATAATAGGTGACACCGAACCTGGTGCCCTTTCTGGGTTCGTAGAGCAGGCCGACATTTCCTCCTCCTCCGACGGTGGTGTCGTTCATTGCCATGTTCCCATCAGGGGCGTTGGGGTTTAGGATCGTATCCCGGTTGTTAATGGCGGCACTGTAGTTCAGATGCCCGATCATGACGTTGACTGCGACCCCGATTGACCTTGCTCATTCATGCGATAGCTGAGTCCTGGCATGACGCTCAGGCCGAGCAAAGTGTTATTCAAGGCGTAATAGCGGCCGACCCAGCCTGCGTCGTAACTCATGCCGAGGCCAAAATTCGAAAAGATGCCGAGGCCGATTTTGAAATCTTCCCCTAGACCGTGCACATA
>Ga0173483_10000451_pt1 | contig 11641 bp, 8 predicted proteins | sample NitcycUS178409R2_FD_122621 | JGI IMG/M metagenome (GOLD analysis project Ga0173483, IMG submission 122621) | Soil microbial communities from Arlington Agricultural Research Station in Wisconsin, USA - Nitrogen cycling UWRJ-S178-409R-2 (version... | ecosystem: Environmental > Terrestrial > Soil >...
CCGGCATATCGGGCCGAGGACGCCGAGCATCGTCACCAGCACCGGCATCCGGGCCGATCGGCCGTCATCCTCGACGCGTCCGGCCGGCCCTACGGCTCACTTGGTGAGCTGGACCCGCGCACCGTCGAGGCATGGGGTCTGGCGGGCCGTCCTGTGGACGCCGCCATCGACGTCGGGCGTCTCCTCGGCCTCGTGACCGAGGCAGCTCGCTCACGGCCGGTCCCGTCGGCGCAACCGGTCGATCGGGACCTCGCCGCGGTCGTCAGCACCGCGACACCGGTGGGGGAGGTGATCCGGGTCGCGCGCATGTCGGCGGGTCCGCTCCTCGACGAGGTGCGCCTCTTTGACGTCTACCACGGCCCCCAGGTGGGCGAGGGGCGAGTCAGCTATGCGCTGGCGTTCCGATTTCAGCCGACCGACGCGGGCGACGAGAAGGCTATCGAGAAGGCGCTGAACAAGGTCCGAGGCTCGCTCAGGCACCACCTGGGCGCTGAGATCCGGTAGGAGCATCGGCTTCTTGTCGCCCGCTTGGCGGGGCTGCTACCCTTGCGGCCGCCCGAGCCGGTCCTACCGGGCTCGGGCGTGTCTCAGCGTGGAGGTATTGAAGGCGTGGAGCTGCTCTCGCAGCTGACCTGGGTCGATCTGGCGATCATCTTCATCCTGGCGGCCGGTGTCTTCATCGGCTTCACCCAGGGGATGATCCGCTACCTGCTGAACTCCATCGCGGTCATCGTCGCGTTCATCATCGCGTCGCAGCTCAAGGGGCCGATCGTCGACCTCCTCGGGTTCTGGCAGGCGTTCACGCCCGAAGGACGGGAGCTCCTGATCTACGCCGTTCTGTTCGTCGGGTTCGTCGTGGGCGGTTGGTTCCTGGTGCGGACCGTCTACCACCGCGGACGGATGCCGATCGCTCGCCAGCTCGACGAGATCGGCGGAGCGATCTTCGGCCTCCTCTGGGTCGCCCTGATCCTGGGCTTCCAGCTCGTCGTGCTCGACAGCTATTTCGTGCCCGGCGCCGAGGCGACCGGGTTCCTGGGTGGCTATTACGAGGCGATGAACGAATCGGTGATCATCACATTCTTCCGCGACACGCTGATCCCCGCCGCCGGCTTCCTCGCCCGACCTTTCGTGCCAGACGAGATCGCCAGCCTCCTGATGCCGTGACTCGCGCGGCGGCAGGGCCGTCGGCCGCACTGGAACGCGACTGGTTCGACCGGCCCGCCGAGGCGCTCGCTCCACTCCTCCTCGGCGCGCGGCTGATCCATGAGGGGCCCGATGGGTCGGTCGCCGGCCGGATCGTCGAGGTCGAGGCCTATCGCGGCCCCGAGGACCTCGCCGCGCACTCCGCCCGCGGCCGAACGCGGCGAAACGAGGTGATGTTCGGTACGCCCGGTCACCTGTACGTCTATCTGATTTACGGCCTCCACCACTGCATGAACGTCGTCGCTGGCCCGGGAGAGAAGCCGGAGGCGGTCCTCATCCGGGCGGTGGCTCTCGAGGATGGCATCGACGTCGCCCGGCGACGCCGCGGCGACCGGGTTCCCGATCGTCGGCTCGCCTCCGGGCCGGGCAACGCGGGGAGAGCGTTCGGGGTGAACCGAGCCATGAACGGGCTTGACCTGCTCGAGGGGCCAATCCGCGTGGAGCCGCGTCTCGGTCCCGCGCCGTCCGTCAGCCGCGGGCCACGCGTCGGCGTCGACTACGCCGGGCTCTGGGCCGCACGCCCGCTGCGCTTCTGGATCACCGATGACCCCCACGTCTCCCGTGCCTGAAGCTCCCGCAGCGCGCGGCTCGGCGGCCGACGAGGGGACGCTCCGAGCGCTCGAGTTCCGCGCAATCGTCGAGCTGCTGGCCGCGGCGACCTCATTCGAGCCCTCGCGCGAGCTCGCCCTGGCGACGCTCCCGGTCGCCGATGCGAAGCACGTCAGCCTCCTCCAGGACCAGACCGACGAGGCGGATCGGCTCATCGGCGAGCAGGCGCAGGCCACGATCGGGGGCGCCCGGGACATCCGAGGCGCGCTGGAGCGCGCCTCGCGCAGCGGCCGGCTCACTCCGGCCGAGCTGCTCGAGATCGCCGACACGCTCATCGCGACCGAGAAGTTCGCGACGCGTCTCCGCGACTGGCGCGGAACGCACCTGGCCGGCGTTCGCGACGCCCTCGACCCGGCGCCGGACCTGGCGCAGCGGATCGGGCGCAGCGTCGACGAGAGCGGCGAGCTGCTCGACACGGCCTCCTCTGAGCTCGCCGCCATCCGCAAGCGCCTGCGCACGGCGCAGGACCGGGTACGCGAGCGCCTCAACGCCATGCTTCGATCGACCCAGATGGCCGGGGTGATCGGCGAGCCGATCGTGACGGTCCGTGCCGGCCGGTACGTCATCCCGATCCGCGCCGAGGCGAAGGGCCGCGTGAAGGGCATCGTGCATGACCAGAGCGCGTCTGGCGCCACCCTGTTCATCGAGCCGCTCACCGTCGTCGGGCTCAACAATGCCTGGACCGAGGCCACCCTCGCCGAGACCGCCGAGGAGGAGCGGATTCTCGACGAGCTGTCCGGCATCGTGGAGAATCGTGCCGAGGCGCTGCACGAAAGCCTTGCGGCGCTCGCGCGCGCGGATCTCTGGATGGCGCGCGCCCGCGTTGCCGTGGCCATGGACGGCGTGCGCCCGGCCATCGCGGAGGACGCGGCGGAGCTCCTCTCCGCCCGGCATCCGCTGCTCGGCGCCGAGGCGGTGCCAATCGACCTGCGTCTCGGCGATCGATTCGGGTACCGAGCGCTCGTCGTGACCGGTCCGAACACGGGCGGCAAGACGGTCTCCCTCAAGACGCTCGGCCTCCTCGCGCTCATGCATCAGGCCGGCCTGCGGGTGCCCGCGGCGGGAGGGGCGCGTCTCCCGGTCTTTGCGCGCGTCATGGCTGACATCGGCGACGAGCAGAGCATCGCCCAGTCGCTCTCGACGTTCTCGAGCCACCTCCGGAACGTCGTCCGGTTCGTGGAGGTCGCCGGCCCGCAGACGCTCGTCCTCCTCGACGAGATCGGCGCGGGGACCGATCCGACCGAGGGATCGGCCCTCGCGATGGCGATCCTCGCCCGCCTGCTGGACGCCGGCGCGATGGTGGCGGCGACGACGCACTACGCGGACCTCAAGACGTTCGCGACGGAGCACGCCGGCGTGAGCAACGCCGCGGTCGAGTTCGATGTGAAGACGCTGCGACCGACGTACCGGCTGACGATCGGGCTGCCGGGAAAGAGCCAGGCGTTCGCGATTGCCGAGCGGCTCGGCCTGCCGGCGCAGATCCTGGGCGACGCCCGCGAGCGGATCACCGCGGAGCACGCCACGATGGAGGAGACGCTGGCGGCGATCACGCAGGCGCAGGAAGCCCAGGCGGCCGAGCTCGAGGCTGCGCAGGCCGAGAGGAGTGCGGCGAGCGAAGAGCGAGAGCTCGCCCGCGGAGGCGTGGCCCGCGCCCGGCGCGAGGCCGCGACGCTGCTTGCCGACGCCCGTCGAGCAGCCGACGACCTCATCGCCCGCGCCGAACGTGATGTCGCGGATCTTCGCCGCGAGATGACCCGCCAGCGCAACCTTGCCGGCAGCCGCCGCGGCGCGAACACGGCGGCATTCGACGAGATGAGCCGGCGCGCGCAGCGCGCGCGCCCCGCGACGGAGCCGCCCTCGGAGGACCTCGAAGCGATCGCCGAGGCGGGCGACCACGAGGAGCGAGCCCAACCGCGCGTCGGCCTCTGGGGTCGCTCACGGACGCTCGGAACCGACGGGCGCATCGTTGAGATCAGCGGAAGGACGGGTCGGATAACGGTCGAGACCGACGGCGCGCGCCTGGTGCTCCCTGCCGATGACGTCGAGGTCATCGATGAGCCGATCAGCGGACCGACCCCTCGCGACCTCGAGGCCGAGGAGCTCCGCCGTCGGGCGGCGGCCCGCGTCTCTCCGACGATCGACCTCCATGGCGAGCGGGTCGAGGCGGCGCTCGAGCGGCTGGCCGCCTACCTCGACGACGCGCTCCTGGCTGGCCTCGACAGCGTCGTCATCGTCCACGGCATCGGCACCGGAGCGCTCCGACGCGCGGTGCGCGACGCCCTCCGCGAGCATCCGCGCGTGCACGGGTTCCGAGGCGGGCGAAAGGACGAAGGCGGCGAGGGCGCCACCGTCGCAGAGCTCTAGGGGACGGCGGGCCTACGGAAGGGGGGTCGGCGTTGGCGTCGGCAGGGGCGTGGGTGTCGGAACGATCGTCGGGGTGGGGGTGGCGATCGGCGTGGGCGACGGCGTCGGCGTGGGCGACGGCGTGGGAGATGGAGACGGCGTCGGCGTCGACGTCGGAACCTCACCGGGCGTGCATTCCTCGACCGGCGCGAACGGCGCATCGACCGGGCCGGGGAAGGGGACTCGCACGTTCGCGTTGAGCTCCTCCTCGCGGCCCGACCACTGCTCGAGCCACGCCTGGTCGGACTCCTGCCACGCGGGATGGTCGGCGTCCCAATCGGCGAGGTCGAGGTAGACCCGCATGTCGGCCAGCGGCGCGACCGCCGGTGCGGACGGGTCAGGTGATCCGGAGGGGGCCGCGGTCTCGAAGTCGCCGCAGCCCTCCCGCCAGATCTTCCCGGTTTCGGCCTCGATGGCCAGCTCCCGATGGGTGGTGTCGTCCTGCGACGGCGAGCGGTCCGATCGCACCAGCTCGGTGACCGTCGTCTCCGTGAACTCGCCCGGCAGGAGGCCGCTCATCGCGTCGATCGTCATCTCGGTCACGCCGTCCGGCTGGCGGAAGTCGAACACGGGCAGCTCGTTCTGCTGGGCGACCTCCGCCATGTAGTCGTGCCAGATGAAGGTGGGCCCATCGGCTGCGAAGACGTCCTGGATCGCGCTGAAGTCGCTGTTGCCGACCCAGACGCCGGTGACGATGGCGCCGGTCGGGTCGTCCGGGTCGGCCGGGTTGCCGGCCAGGTAGCCGTAGGCCTGGAGGTCGCGGAAGTCGTTCGTCGTCCCCGTCTTCAGCGTCGCCGGCCGGCGCCCGCCATCGGCCTGGAGCTGGAATCTGGGACCCCACAGCGAGTTTGCGTTCGGATCGGTGTTGTCGGCCAGGATGTCGGTGACGAGGTAGGCCGATGCCTCGGTGAGGACCTGGGTGCCCTCCTCGGCATCGGTGGCATGGTCGTAGATGACGTTGCCGTCCGCGTCCTCGATGCGCTCAATGAGATAGGGCTCCTCGAGCCTGCCGCCGTTGGCGATCGCGCCGTAGGCGCCGGCGAGGTCGATCTGGTGGATGCCAAGCGTCCCGAGCGTCAGCGACGGGACGGCGAGCTCGTCGCCGTGCGCCGGGTCGAACTGAAGGCCCAGCCGCTGCGCCGTCTCGACGACGTTCTGGCTGCCGATCATCTGCTGCGCCTTGCTCACGGGGACGTTGAGCGAGTACTTGAGCGCGTCGCGCACCCGGACAGGCCCGCGCTCCTTGCCGTCGGCATTGGGCGGGTCGAAGCCGTCGGCAATGTCGGTCCGGACGTCCATCAGCATCGTCGCCGGGCTGATGACCCCGGCCTCGAACCCGGTGGCATAGGTGATCGGCTTGAAGGCGGAGCCGGACTGGCGGTAGGCCTGGCCGATGACGTCGAACTTCGGCTGATGCGCGGGAGTGGCCTCGCCGTAGAAGTTCGCGCTGCCGACGTAGGCCAGGACGGCGCCGGTGCGGTAGTTGATCGTCACGAGGGCGTCGTTATTGATGTTCCGACCTTGGAGCTGCTTGATCCAGGACAGCGCCTGCTCGCCGTACCTGGTGACGAGCTGCTCGTCGGTGAGACGATCGAGGTCATAGGCGATCTGCCCCCACTTCTCGGCGGCGACCTGGTACCCCTCGTAGTCGAGGGTCGTGAAGATGCGCAGCCCATCGGTGTCGAGCGCCTCCTCGCCCTCGAGGAGCTCGTTCGCCTCGCGCCGGACGGCATAGACGAAGTGCGGAGCCAGGTACTGCCGATTGCGAGGCGGGGCAAGGACGATCTGCTCCGCGACGGCCTGGTCGTACTGGTCCTGTGTGATGAAGCCGGACTCGAGCATCTGGTTCAGAACGAAATCCCGCACGACGATCGCCTGGGCCGTGTCCGGCACGATGTAGCGATCCTCCCCGCCGACCTGCTCGAGCACCGCCTCCGACGTCGGGTCGAGCCGCGAAGGGGCGCGCACGAGCCCGGCGAGCAGCGCCGCCTGGCTGACGGTGAGCTGGTCCTCTTGCGCATCCGATGTGAGGTCCTTGCCGAAGTAGGCACGCGCCGCGGCCCAGATCCCGTACGCGTTGTTGCCGTAGTAGACCTGGTTCAGGTACATCTCGATGAGGCGCTGCTTGCCCTCGTTGCCGGGGTACCGGTCGTCGAGGCGAAGCGCGATGATCGCCTCTTTGAGCTTGCGTTCGACCTGGCGGCTCGGATCGGCCAGGAGGTCGGCGTCGAAGAGGCGCATGCGAACGAGCTGCTGGCAGATCGTCGAGGCGCCTGAGACGGTCTGGCCGGCTTGGAAGTTCTGAAGGACGGCGCGCACGATGCTGCGGAAGTCGACGCACGGGTTCGTCCAGAACGACTGGTCCTCGGCGGCGACCTGCGCGTCGATCATGACCTGCGGGATGTCCGCGTAGTCGAGCTCCCGGCGATCCTCGATCGCGAAGGTGGCGAGCTCGACCCCGTCGGACGAGACGACGGTCGACCCCTGCGCCAGGTCGAACTCCTCGATCTGGGCGACGTCCGGCAGATCGCTGGTGAAGCTCGAGTAGGCGGCGACCAGTCCGACGAAGAGCGCGACGGCGAGCACACCGAAGAACGTGAGGATGATGCGCGGAAGCGCTGTCGAACCGGGTCGTCGTCGGGGATTGGCCCCCCTTGCCCCTGGGCGCGGTGCGGGACTCCGGCCCGGCGGCGGCGGTCGTCGGGTCATTCGGCCGGCAGGGTAGCACGGAACCCTTCCGTATACTCTTCGAACCGATGGAGACGCCGGACGCCCGCACCGCGGTGCTCGACGACCTCGCCTGGCGCCGCATGATCGCCGACCACACCGATGTCGACGTCCTCCGCGCGGCGATGGCGGCCGGCCCCATCCGCTTCTACGGCGGCTTCGATCCAACGGCGCCGAGCCTCCATTTCGGGAACCTCGTGCTCCTCGTCACCATGCGCCGCCTCCAGCTCGCGGGCCACCGGCCCATCGGCGTCGTCGGTGGTGCCACCGGGCTCGTCGGAGACCCGAGCGGTCGTGCGTCCGAGCGCACGCTCCAGGAGCCCGACGTCATCGAGGGCTGGGTGGCTCGGATCCGCTCGCAGGTCGAGCGCTACCTGTCGTTCGAGGGCGAGAACGCGGCGATCATCGTCAACAACCTGGACTGGACAGGTGAGATGAGCGCCATCGACTGGCTGCGGGACATCGGCAAGCATTTCACTGTCAATCGAATGCTCGCCAAGGAGTCCGTCAGCGCACGGCTCGAGGCGGGCGGCATCAGCTACACCGAGTTCAGCTACCAGGTCATGCAGGCGCTCGACTACCTCGAGCTGTACCGGCGCCACGACTGCGTCCTGCAGCTCGGAGGCAGCGATCAGTGGGGCAACCTGACGGCGGGCGTCGACCTCATCCGTCGGGTCGAAGGCGCCACGGTCCATGCGCTCGCCACGCCGCTCATCACCCGTCCCGACGGCGAGAAGTTCGGCAAGAGCACGGGTTCGACGCTGTGGCTCGACCCGGCGCTCACGACGCCCTTCGCCTTCTACCAGTGGTTCGTCAACGCGGATGACTCGGTCGCGGGCACGTACCTGCGCGTCTTCAGCTTCCGATCCCACGAGGAGATCGAGCAGCTCGAGGCCGCGGCCGGAGGTCGCGACACGCGTGCCGCGCAACGAGCGCTCGCTGGCGAGATCACCGAGCTGGTCCACGGGCCCGAGGCCGCGGCCCGTGCCGCGGAGGCGAGCGAGGCGCTCTTCGGCGATGGCGACCTCCGCGCAATCGATCCTGCGATGCTGGAGTCGGCCTTCGCCGAGCTCCCGCGCGCCGAGATCGCGTCCGGCAACGGGATGCCGACCGTCCTCGACCTTCTCGTCGTCTCGGGACTTTCCGACAGCCGTGGCCAGGCGCGACGCGTCGTCACCGAGGGCGGCGCCTACATCAATAACCTGCGCATCACGGATCCGTCCTCCGTCCCGGATCCCGGGGACCTGCTTGCCGGGCGATGGCTGCTGCTGCGGCGCGGGAAGCGCCAGCTCGCCGTGGCCGAGGTGCGTTCGGCGTGACCATGGCGTTCGTCACCGGCGCCATTGCATCCGGCCTCGCCGCCGCGGGGGTCACGGCGCTGGGCATCTGGATCGCAACGGTCGTGACCGGCTCGTCGGATCCCTGGGCGCTCGGGCCGTGGCTGATCCCCGTCGTGACGTTCGTGATCGGTGTGGCGACGTTCGTCGCCGAGCGTTACCTCCACGCCCTCACGGACGCTCGCAAGCGGGCCACCGGCGAGCCGTGGGCCTATCGAGACCGGGACTGAAATGAGCCGAGCGTGATCCAGGCCATCGTCGTCGGCGCGCTGGCGCAGTCGGCGCTCGTCCTGAGCGGGCTGGCGGTCTACGTCGTCAAGGTCCCGCGTCGGATCGTCGGCATCCTGGCCGGCTATGGCGCCGGTGCACTCCTTGGCGCGATCGCCTTCGACCTCATCCCGGAGAGCGAGGTCCTCGACACCGCACAGTCGGCCATCTGGCTGCTCGTCGGCGCGTCGGTCTTCGTGCTGGCTGACCGGTTCGTGGAGTCCCGGTTCGGCGAGGGTGGCGCTGCCGGTCCGCTCGGCATCGTTGTCGGAGCCGTCGTGGACGGCGTCCCGGAGTCCCTCATCTTCGGCATCCAGCTCGCCGCCGGCCAGGGGCTCAGTGCCGCGTTCCTGGCCGCCGTCTTCATCTCGAACATCCCGCAGGCGCTGGCACCATCGGTGGACCTCGCCGAGTCGGGCTGGTCGCCCGTCCGCCTCGGAGGCATGTGGGCGATCGTGGTGGTCGCCTGCGGGGTGACCGCCGGGCTCGGATTCCTCTTCGCCGATGCGACGGGGGCGAGCGGTGGTCGCGCCGCATCCTTTGCGGCTGGCGGGCTGCTGGCGATGATGACCAACTCGCTCATGCCGTTCGCGTTCGAACGCGGCGGCTCGATGGCCGGCATCGCAACCGTCGTCGGCTTCGCGGTCTCGCTCGCGTCAACCTGACGAGGGTCGGCCCTCAGTGCCCGCGCTCAGGACCGTGCCCGTTGGCGGCCGATGCCTCCGCCACCACCTTGTCCGCGATGTTGTGGGGCACCTCGGCGTAGTGATCCAGCTTCCAGCTGAAGCGTCCCCGTCCCTGGGTGATCGAACGCAGCTCGGTGGCGTAGTGGAACATCTCGGCCTGCGGCACCTGGGCCTTGAGGTGTTGGAGGCCCTCGGCCGAGTCCATCCCGAGCACATGCCCGCGTTTCGACGTGATCTGGCCCATGACGTCGCCCATGTACTCATCCGGGACGACGATGTCGACCTCGATGATCGGCTCGAGGAGCGTCGGTGATCCGGCGTCGAACGCCTTCTTCAGTGCCTGCGAAGCGGCAACCTTGAACGCCATCTCTGAGCTGTCGACGGTGTGGTACGAGCCGTCGACGAGCGTTGCCTGCAGGTCGACCACCGGGTAGCCGGCCAGGACGCCCTCGGCCATCGCCTCGCGAAGGCCCTTCTCGACCGCGGGGATGTACTGCTTGGGCACGACGCCGCCGACGATTCGGTCGCCGAACTGGAACCCGGTGCCCATCTCGCCGGGCGCGAACTCGATGACGACGTGGCCGTACTGGCCATGCCCTCCCGTCTGGCGCTTGAACCTGTTGTCGATACGAGCCGGCTCCCGGATCGTCTCGCGGTACGGGACACGGGGCGTCGCGGTCTTCACGGACGCCCCGAACTTCCGCTTGAGGCGCTCGACGATGACGTCGACGTGAGCGTCGCCCATGGCGGTCAGGATCGTCTCGCCGGTGCCGTCCTCGCGGCGGATGCCGATGGCCGGCTCCTCCTCGACCAGCCGGTGGAGCGCCTGCCCGAGCTTGTCGAGATCGGCCTTCGACTCCGGTTCGATCGCGACCTGCAGCGAGGGGGCGGGAAAGGCGAGAGGAGCGAGCTCGACCGCCCTGGACCGATCGGCGACGAGCGTGTCGCCGGCCATGGTCGAGGTCAGTTTCGCGACGGCGGCGATGTCCCCCGGCCCGACCTTCGGCAGGTTCTCCTGCTCCTTGCCCTGGATGGCGAGGAGGTTGCCGATCCGCTCTTCCTCGCGGCGGTTGGCGTTGTACACGTGGCCCTGCCCGGTGAGGCTGCCGGCGACAACGCGGAAGTACGTGAGACGGCCGACGAACGGATCGGCCGTGGCCTTGAACACCTGCGCCACGAACGGGCCATTCGGATCGGGTGTGATCTCCTTGCCATCCACGGTCTGGCGCGATCCGACCTCGGCGGGGGAGGGGACGTGCTTCACGATCATCGAGATGAGCTCGCGGACGCCGATGTTCTGGAGCGCGGAGCCGACGAACACCGGAACGACCGACCCCTCGCGGGTGCCCTTGTGGAGGGCCGCCTCGATCTCCTCGTCGGTGAACGCCTCACCCTCGAGGTACTTCTCCATGAGCTCGTCCGACGCCTCGGCTGCCGCCTCGACGAGCGCGTCACGCCGCGAATGCTCGATCCCCTCGAGCTCCGCCGGGATCGGGACCTCCTTCGGCGAGCCGTTCTCGTAGACGGTCGCGTGCTCTTCGATGACGTCGACGTACCCGATGAACGACTCGGCCGATCCGATCGGCAGGTACACCGGCGCGATCTTGGGGCCGAAGCGTGCCTTGAGGCCGTCGAGCGTCGCGTCGTAGTTCGCGTTCTCGCGGTCCATTTTGTTGATGAAGACCATCCGCGGCAGACCGCGCGCATCCGCCAGTTTCCAGACCTCCTCCGTCCCGACCTCCACGCCAGCCGACGCGTCCACCACGACGATGACGGCATCGACCGCCGCGAGCGCCTCCACGACGTCGGCCTGGAAGTCGGCATACCCCGGCGTGTCGACGATCGTGATCCGCGTGCCGTCGTGCTCGATCGAGGCGATTCCGAGATTGATGCTCTGGTTGCGCTTCTGCTCGTCGGGATCCCAGTCGAGGACCGTGGTCCCCGCGTCGACGCTGCCGAGCCGCTGAATCGCGCCGGCGTCGAGAAGCATCGCCTCGGCGAGGCTCGTCTTACCGGCGCCGCCGTGGGAGATGAGGGCGACGTTGCGGATGCGGTCGGGCGTGGTGGGCTTCATCGGTGCTCCTTGCGCGGCTGAGAGGCCCGGAGGCGCCGAACCGATGGTCGGCCTCGGGCGAGGTGGTGGCCGTGTGGGATCGGACGAGCATTATAGGCGCGGCCCTCGGCAGGGCCATGTTCACGGCAGACCGCCCTTCGCCTCCATCCGGCCGCCCATGCCGCGCCGTAAGGGACATGACGGACACGTACCACAGAGGTCGACGCATGGCCCAATCGCCGAAGGATCCAGGCGAGGGGGAGGCCGCGCCGCCACCGAAACGGCGACGGCGAGCCCCCCGATCCGCGGCGAAATCGGCTCAGTCGGATGCGCCGGCGGCGACGGCGCCCGAGACG
>Ga0173483_10000453_pt1 | contig 11611 bp, 14 predicted proteins | sample NitcycUS178409R2_FD_122621 | JGI IMG/M metagenome (GOLD analysis project Ga0173483, IMG submission 122621) | Soil microbial communities from Arlington Agricultural Research Station in Wisconsin, USA - Nitrogen cycling UWRJ-S178-409R-2 (version... | ecosystem: Environmental > Terrestrial > Soil...
GATCGCGCCTCGCTGAGAACAGCAGCACATCGATACGGTGCGACCACGAACGACGCCGTTCTGGTTGCTGTGGGTAGCGCGCTGCACAAGTACTTACTGAGCAGAGGCGAGTCAGTCGATCCGATTGCCATCACCGTGCCGGTCTCCGGTCGCCGTCCAGGTGGCGGGCCGGCAGTGGGCAATCTCGTGAGTCCGATGCTCGTCGACGTCCCGACCAGCGGGGATGTATCCGAACGTCTGGCGCAGGTTGAGGCCGCGGTACGTGCTCACAAAGCGGCAGCCACCGGTCCGCCGCCCATCGCGACTCTTGGTGGGGTGTTCCGGTTCCTCGCAAGACTTGGGGGTTATCGCCTCTATATGAACCACCAGCGCCGATTCCATACCTTAGTCACCCACGTTCGCGGTCCGGCGGAGCCCGCAACACTTGGCGGGCACCAGGTCCACGCTGCAATTCCAGTCGGGGTTGGTGAAGGGGGCAACACCACCGTCTACTTTGAGGTCCTCTCGTACGCCGGCGTGCTCACCATCGCCATCATCGCCGATCCCGATCATGCTCCCGACCTTGACGACCTGACTCACCGCTTGCAGAGCGAGCTGGAATCGATCATCGGCCATTGAGTGGCAAGAATCGCGGACCACGATGTGTGCCGTCGAGGGTGGTGGCGGTTGTCCTTGCAGATTCCGATCAAGGCTCTCCACTTGGCGTATCGCTGCCGTGACGGGCGGCGTACCACTGCTGGTACGCCTCGACTGCCGTAGGCAGGGTCATGAACACTTTGTCTTCACCGATCCGATCGATGAAGCCGGCAGAGGCCAAGATCTCGCGCAACTCGAACTTCACTCTGGCAAGTGCGAAACCGATGCCGCGTTCGGCCAATGTCCCCGCTGAAGCGCGACGAGTAGTGCGAAAGTGCCAGCTGCAACAAGCAGGGTCGGCAGATGAACCTCACCGAGATGGGCAACGAAAAAGAGCAGTTCGGAAAGGACGGACTGCCCTTCCACGGCCATACCGCTCACCTTGCCGAGCTGGCTGACGATCATCAGCCCCGCGATGCCAGCCATGTAACCGACGAGGACCGGATGGGAAAGCAGATTGGCTAGGAAGCCAAGCCTCGCCACCCAGCAGATCAGGCAGACAGCGCCTACCGCGAGTGCTAGCGCTGCTGCGGCATCTGCAGAGTTCTGCTGATCACCGGCTACCAGCGCAGTGACCGCCGCTGCGGTCATCAGCGCAGTACTGGACTCCGGGCCGACGGAGAGCTGGCGGGATGAGCCGAGAATGGCGTAGGCAACCAACGGGGCGACGGCTGCCCACAATCCAGTGATGGCGGGCAATCCGGCCACCTCCGCGTACGCCATCACCTGCGGAACTAGGTAAGCCGAAACCGTCACTCCAGCCAGCAGGTCCCCGCGCAGCCAGCTTCGCTGGTACCGCGAAGCACCCAGATCCCTGAAAAGTAGCGGCGTGTCACGGAGACCTGGCTTTTTGCGGGGGCCCGGTTCGACACACGACGACCGTATCGGGCGTCGGTCGCCCGTGATGCTGTTGCATATCAGCTGTCTGCGGTCTTCGGCTGTGTAGTCAGCGACGTATCAAAGGGTGATCAACCTGTCAGTTCTCTGAGGCTCCAAAGACAGGTCATGACCAGAAATGACAAAGTGCCCAATGATCAAGTGGTGCTCAATTTCTCAGAATCGCCCCCGAGAAGCGGCTAAGGTGCGACGGCTGAGCGTCAATCGCGCGCGCATGATTCCGCTCGAGGGAGATTCTGAGAAATTCAACGCAACGGCCCAAAGCACGCCTCTGCGGTGCGGCCCGCGACCTACGGCTTTGTAATCGAGGACCTTGGTCATTCCGGTCTCTGTTGGGCAAGCGTGCAGGCTAGAAGCGGAGGTGGTCGACATGACGAAGTCGATGGTCGTCAAGTTGTTCTGGGGCAGCCTTATTGGGCTGGTTGCGGGTCTGGTGTTAATGGGCGTCACGGTTGCTCTCGCGATCAGCAACCACATCTTCGTGATGAGCGGACCCGATGTGACCGGGATCAAATCGGGCGCGCTGTCGTGGACGTTGCTAGGCCTGATGGGGCTGGCGGTCTTGCTCTTGCTATTCGCAGCAGTGGCGCACTTCGTGGCCTGGATCGGTGCAGTGCTGAACACAGCGCATCTGCCAGACAAGACCTGGTTCGTGGTGCTGCTCGTCGTCGGCTTGCTGGGCCTGGTCTTCATCGCCACGATCGCCTACGTCATCGCAGGTCCAGACGGGCTCAAAGCTAAAGAGGACGCAAGTGCCCTGCCACCGGCTGGAGGTGTTTCGCAGCAGGTACCATCGCCGCCCATCACGGGGCCGCGCCAACGCGTTAGATAATGCCCAGCCGGCCCTTGCGGTAACCAGTCTTCAAAGGGTCGTTCGTGGCCGAACAGGGGTCTAGAGCGACGCGATACATCGACCAGAATCGCGTCCGTAAGGTCCGGCTAACGACTGTGCCCGATGACCCTGCGTCCGGAGACCTGCTCGCACAGCAGCCGTACAAACAGGTACCGGTTACCTCCGGCCCAGGGCTCCGGCATCTTCCCGTAAAGCATCCGAGCGAAGTGCTCTTCGGTCGCGAGTTCCAGGCGCCCAACCACGACCACGCTCCAGCCCGCCTCGAAAAACTCGTCGGTCTCATCGACCTCGAAGGCACACACGGAGTTAAGTGCATGGTGGTAAATCTCGCCGTCGGGAACCGTACGAAGGATGACGGAGTCCTCGGCGACGACGTAGTTGAAAGGCAGTATTCGGGCACCGTTATCAACGACGTACGCGAGCCGGCCCACGGATTGGCGGCGAGTAGCTCCAGGCACTCTTGGCGGTCGAGCTTCATGAGTGCAGTTCCGAGCTCGGCGGCTGTCCAGAATGCGTCGCGCGTGGTCTGTGCCGCGGCCGCTGAGTCCGACGTGGGTTGTTCCGATGCGGGCATGGCTGAGCCTTTCTCTGACGAGCTGTGCTGACTCCACCGTCGCTGCTTAGTGCTCATTTGGCCAGGGTCGACCGGCCCACAAGGCTAGGACGAAAGACTGTCGATCTCGTCGGCCCTGCGTCGGCGGGTCGGGCCTTTGGGCTCTGCGCCGGACTGCGTAGCGATTGAAGACTTAGATGATGCGAGCGCGGCTGCTCCGGTGGGTGCTGGTGGTGACGCTCGGAGAAGCTGTCGGTTTCACTGTTCCGGCAGCCGCCGGCGTTGCGGTGAGGACTGCAACGTGGGAACCGGCAGTGAGCCTCGTCGCGATGGTGTTGGCGGGATCGGCGGAAGGGGCCATTCTTGGCAGCGCGCAAGCCGACTGTCTGTATCGATGGGGAGTACTGCCGGCCCGGCGTCAGTGGATCGTGGCCACAAGCCTCGGCGCGGCCGTCGCCTGGTCCGTTGGGATGCTGCCGAGCACGCTCGGCGGCATGCACTGGAGTGCCGGGACCGCGGTTGCACTCGGCATCGGCGGTCTGGTCTTGCTCGCATCGTTGCCGCTGGCCCAGTACCTCGTCCTTCGTGATCATGTCAGGCCGGCGGTGCTGTGGATTCCGATCAATATGGCTGCCTGGTTACTGGGAATCGCATGGACGTTGCTGCCCTCGCTGTGGATTGATCAAGCAACGCCTACCGCGACGCTGATCTTGGTCTACGGCGTTGCTGGGCTTTGCATGGCGGCGACGGTTGCCGTTGTGACAGGGATAGGCATTATCCGACTCTTGCGGGCGCCGATCGAGAACGCCGGAAATGGCAGAAGATCATCATCGAGGAGTGAGCATCATGCCTGGAGTGAATAATGCGACTGGCCGGGCGCGGCGCTCTCAGCGCCAACTACCCGTTCCGTCGGACCATCGTTGCGGTGGAGAGCCTGGTTGGTCTGGGTGGGCTGGCGGGGAGTATTCAACTTCTCGCCGGACTGGCCACTCCGCCCGCGTCAGTGCTCAGTCCCTTGGGCCTGTCGAGCTGGGCGCTTCCGGCCGGCTGGTTATTCCTGAGTGTTGCTGTGCCGTCCGGTCTGGCTGCTTGGCTTGCTTGGCGACGCTCCGTCTGGGCACCGGCGGCGGTGCTGCTGGCGAGCGCTTTGTTAGCCGCCGAGTTGCCGGTCCAGATCCCATTTCTCGGTTTCAGCATGCTGCAGCTGATCTTTGGTGCCGTGGCGATCGGCATGGCTGTGGTGGGACTGCTGGCCCGGGGGACCGGCTGGTGGCCAGTCGGCGCCTTGCAGCAGAGCCGCCCGCAGATGGGATAGCAGAGTTGCGCGCAGGCGCGCCGCCACCACGACGATGAGCTACGCGTCCATTAACAGGCAACTGCGTTGGGCCCTGCCGGCGCTGCTCATTGGGTACGCGGCCGTACGTCGGCTCGGCCAGACGTACGGCTCAACTTCCGAGGAACGGCAGGCGCCCATGCCAGGTGATGGCATCGTGTCCAAGCCGCAATTTGTCGTCACCCACGCAATAACCATTGACGCCCCGCTAGAACGGGTATGGCCCTGGCTCGTCCAAATGGGCTGGCACCGCGGCGGCTGGTACACCGCTGGTTGGGTCGACAAGCTCTTGTTTCCGGCAAACCGTGCAAGCGCTGATCACATTGTCGAAGAGTTTCAAGATCTTCAGGTCGGTGATTTCATACCTGACGGGCCGCCTGAAACTGAGTGCGGCTTCGTGATTGAGCAGCTTGAACCATCCCGGCTTCTCGTCTTGCACTCCACCACTCACCTGCGACTGCAATGGCGCCGCAAAGGTACGGCATCAGTTGACTGGACTTGGGCCTTCAACGTCATGCCTCTCGACTCTGGAGGCGGAGCCCGTCTGATTTTCCGCTGGCGGGCCACCACCAAACCCTGGTGGCTCACTCTCGGTACCTCGGCCCTGATACTGCCGGCTGACTTTTTGATGTCGAGGGACATGCTGCGCGGAGTCAAGCGCCGTGCCGAGCAGCTAAGCCGATCAAGACCATGATCCGATCATGAAAGGTAAGGAGTGAAGAGCTCTGCGACATGGCCCGTTTTGGCGTGGCGGCCTTCCAGAACATGATCGACATCGCGGTTCCTGCAGAAGTATCTGCCAGCCCTAACTGGGGCGTCGGGATTCATGGTGTCCGATGTCCGCGGCGCTGGCTGGGCGGAAGCCATGTTTGGGCCCGGACCACCGCGAGTCCGCAGGCGCCTGAAGCAATCATCACGGCGTCCTCCCGAGCAGCATGCATGCGGACGCGGTTTATGCCGACCCTCCACAAGAAGGGTGATGGAGGCCGCCTTGCCGCGTTACTGCAGCGACGACGTGAGCCGCGCCAGATTGTCGAAGGCCTGGAGGCGGTGTGGCCGCCTCAGCCACTGATCAAGTTGCACTTGCTTGCTTTTGGCGCGGTAGTCATCTTCGACAGCTCGCATCGCATCCACGAACGAGCGTCCGTAGACGAGCACCGAGAGCTCCATATGCAGGCTCAGCGAGCGGATGTCGAGATTGCTCGAGCCGATCACCGCAACGTCGTTGTCGACGCTCAGATGCTTGGCATGCAGCACCGTGGGTGCGGGATAGAGATAGATCTTGATTCCGCTCCTGAGCAGCATCTCGTAGTAAGAGCGCTGGGCGTGAAACACCAGAAACTGATCACCGATCTCGGACACGAACAGCTCGACATCGACCCCACGGGCGCCAGCGGTCATCAGTGCAAGCATCAACGACTCATCCGGCACGAAGTAGGGGCTAGTGATGCTAATCCGGTGCCGGGCGCTGTGGATCAGCGCTAAGAACAGCTTCAAGTTGTTGTCATTGTCGAAGCTGGGGCCGCTGGGCACGATCTGTGCGTCCAAGGCGGCCGGGTCGTTCCCAATCAATACCGGGGACGTGTCGAGCGGCAGCAGCTCCTCGGACTCGCTGTACCAGTCGGTGATAAACACCGCATCCAGCTCGCGCACCACCGGCCCCTCGAATCGGGCCATCAGCTCGTGCCAATGCAGGCCTTGCTTGATGCTCTTCTTCTTGTGGTACGAGGCATCGATGAGGTTTTGCGAGCCGGTAAAGCCGACGCGCCCATCGACCACCACCAGCTTGCGATGGTTCCGTAGGTCTGGCCGCTGCCAATAACGGCGGAGCTTGATCGGCAGCATCGGGTAGTACTCGGCTCCCATCTGCTCCAAGAGCTGCACCGTCTTTTTGCGCCCCGGATACATGAACTGAGCCACGTGGTCAGACAGCACCCGGACCTTCACTCCACGTCGGCAAGCCTGCTCCAACGACTGGAAAAACTCCGCCGTCGTGTCGTCATGGACCAGGATGAAAAACTCCACGTGCACGTACGTGGTGGCCTCGTCGATCGCATCGACCATCGCCTTAATGGAGCCTTCGTAATCCTCGATCAAGATCGCGGAATTGCCACCAACCATCGGCAGGCTGCCTAGATTGCGGTTCAGCACAACTGCTGAGGGCAGCCAGGACGGCCACTCGTCGCGATGGCTGACGTCGGAGATCCCCGGCGTACGTTCCAAGATCGCCGAACAGACTTCACGCTGCTTATCGCGCCGGCTCTTCGGGAGCTTGCCGTGACCGGTAAGCAGGAACCAGATCGCACCTAGGAACGGGATGAAGATGATCGCCAGCACCCAAGCGACGGCCGAGGAGGGCTTGCGGTTGGCAGAGATCAACACCGCGGCCACCAAGACGATAAGAATGTGAGCAATCACGAGAGCTGCGGTCACCACGCTCGGTGTGGTCAGCAACGCAGCAATCCCCTCATCTTGTGGCTGCGGATCGGTGGGGCTCGCCCCAGTGGACCCTAACCCACTCCGATCGTCCTGTGGCCGGTGATCGAGCCCAGCAGCGGTTACTGCTAGATGATGTGGACCTCGCTGAGCGCTTCGGCATCTCGAAATCGGTCTGCCCTGAATGGGCGCGGATCAATGAATGAGTCGCGTTGCAGGAACAAGTCGGTGATCAACTCGCCAACGGCCGGGGCCTGCAGAAAACCATGTCCGGAAAATCCCGTCGCGTAGAGGAAGTTTCCGGGAGCGCGGGCTCTGCCGATCAAGGCATTGTGATCGGGGGTGTTTTCGTAGAGACCCGCCCAGCCCCCCTTCAGGTTTACGCCCGCGAGAGACGGCGCAACGGCGGCTGCGGCCTCGTTGAAGGCCGCGAGCCAGTCGTAGGAGAACTCCCGCCCGAAGCCCGGACCTTCGCCCGCATCGGAGATCCCCAGCAACAGACCGTCTCCGGCGTTGTGGAAGTACAGGGTGCTGACCAGATCGAGGGTGAACGGCACCGTAGGCATGGGATAGCTCAGCGGTCCGGTAAAGCCGATCTGCCTGCGGAGCGGAACGACAGGCAACAAGACCCCTGCCATCTCACCGATGCGCTGCGACCAGGCTCCGGCGGTACAGATCACAGTGTCGGTTCTCACCACACCACGGCTCGTACGGACCGCCGTCACCATGCCGTCATGAACGTCGATCGCAGCGACTTCTGTGTGCTCGCTGAAGATCACTCCCAGCTTGCGCGCCGCCTCGGCATAGCCGTAAACGACCTGCCCAGGCTGGGCGTAACCATCTCGCGGCGAGAAGGACGCGCCGAGAAGAACCGACGCGTCGATGAATGGGTTGAGTTGCGCGGCTCGGCCGGGGCTCACCATCTCCGATGAGCCGCCGAGGCGGTTCTGTAATTCCGTTGACGATTCGACTGCACTCAGAGCGGTCTCGGTCCGGCATAGGAACAGGTATCCAACCTGCCGAAGACCAATGTCGACTCCGAACTCGGCTCCAAATCGCTCAAAGGCTGCGAGACTGCGTTGCGCCAACACGATGTTGCCTGGATCCGAGAACGTTGCCCTGACCCCACCCAACGGCTTGGCCGAGGAGCCAGATCCAAGCAGGTTTTGCTCAACGACCAAGACGCCGCCAACCCCAGCGCGCGCCAGATGGAAGGCCGTGCTGACACCCATGACGCCGCCACCGATGATCGTTACCGAGGCGTACGGGGGCAAGGGCTTGGGCAGTTCCACCGAGTTATATCCGCGATCAAACACAGTCGTCCTCGTGAACGCCTAGGCGCCAATAGGAATCTGTTCCAGCGTGGCTGATAGGGGGCTTCAGCGCAATGGAAGAGTTGTCGGTCAGCGCACTGCGCGAAGCTCAGCATCAATGGCTGCGGCACAGCCTCGGAGCCTGGGTAGGAAGGACTTTTGTAGCGTCGCAAGCGGCACCCTGGTGGCATGAGCGCTGGTGTTGACCGCAGCCAGGACTCGACCGGCTGAATCATGGACGGGGACGGCGATGGATCGGACGCCGTCTTCAAGTTCTTGATCAACAAGACACCATCCGCGAGCACGTGTCCTCTCGATTTCCGCGCGTAGCCGATCTTGATCAACAATGGTGCGCTCTGTCAGCGGCTTGAGAGTTGCGGAATCGAGGTAGGCATCCAGCTGGTCGCCTGGAAGGGCAGCAAGAAGCACGCGGCCCATGGACGTCGCGTACGCGGACAACCGTGTGCCCACAGAGAGAGAAATCGTCATTATGCGCTTGGTGGCCGCGCGTGCCACGTACACGATGTCGAAGCCGTCGAGCACCGACGCCGAGCACGACTCGTGCACCTCATTGGCGAGGTCGCTGAGATGAGCTTGTGCGACATCTGCTAGGGACAGTGATGAAAGGTAGGCGTACCCAAGCGTCAAGACCCGCGGGGTGAGAGAGAACTGACGCCCATCACTGGCGACATAGCCCAGCGTCTGCAACGTGATCAATGAACGTCGGGCGGCGGCACGTGACAGCCCAGCCTGCCTCGCTACCTCCGACAGCGTGAGCCGGGGCCGATCCGCGGAGAAACAGCAGATCACCGCAAGCCCGCGATCCAAGGACTGTACATAGCCCACCGGACGCCCGATGGACTCGACCATCTGATTCAGCCCTCCATAAGTCCCGCGTCATTGACAGTGTTCTCTTCAGCGAGAGACGCTTTGAATGGCATGCGCACATATGTTCGCTATGCGAACAGCCTACCGCTAGTGGCCAGAAGGGAGTAGAAGCAAGCGATGAGTTGGAATGCCATGACGTACGAGGGCAAGGACACGGTTCTTCGTGTTGTGCGAGACCAGGCTGAAGGCTTCTTTACATTGGCTGGGGTACCGGAGACCTGGACAGCTAGAACTGCCTGCCCCGAATGGGAGGTACGCGACATCGTCGGGCACATCGTCGACACAACGGAGACCTACTTTGAAGGGTTCGATGCCGCCCGGAGTCACGCTGAGGTGGATCCTGCCTACGGGTTAGCCGGAATGGCAAAACGGGCCGAAGAGCAAGGCAAGTCGTTTCGCGATCTTCCCCAGAAAGAGATGGTCGACAGGCTGCAGACCGACTTCGACAAGATGATGGGCATCTTCGAGTCCCTGACGCCGGACGACTGGGCGGCGCTAATGGTGCCGCACTTCTATATGGGTCCGGTGCCGGCATTCTTCTACCCCGCCTTCCAATTGATGGACTACGGGATCCACTCCTGGGACATCCGGGAAGGCGCCGGACGTGAGCACGGGCTGCACAGCGACGTGGCAGACCTGCTCGTGCCATTCATGTTCGGTATCTGGGCGGGGACGATGCGCGCCACATCAGCCACCGAACCTTTCGACATCGGCGTACGCGTCACAACGGGCCCGAACGCTGGCGACACCCGCATTGGCGTGTCGTCGGACGGCATGACATATGAACAGAAAGACATTAGCGATCTTCCGGCCGTCATCGAGTTTGATCCTGGCAGCTTCGTCCTAACCGCGTTCGGCCGCTTCAACGGTGGCACGGTGCGTGGCGACAAGGCACTGGCTGACCGCTTCCTCGGCATGTTCTTCCGAATCTGAATGACTGTGACCGCCGGATAGCCGTACAGCGCAGTACAGATCCCGTTCGGCCGCTTCACTGGCGCACTCGCCGGAGTCCGACCGGACGACTTGGCCTCGTATGTGATCACTGCCCTCCTCGAGCGCATCCTCGACTGGAGGGAGCCGCGGTCGATGAAGTGATCTTCCACCGCGCCGACAATCGCGAAACTTACGCCGCGCTCGAACTCGCTGATCCGGATCGTGCCCTGAGTATTACGTCCCCCTTGAATTTGTTGCCTGGCATGGAATGACGGCTTCGAGCCAGCAGATGGACCTCCGCTGTGAGTTGGAATCGGGGTCGTACGCCACCGGACTAAGAGCTGGTGCACACTGAGTCGGTGGCCGATGTGGCGACGTACAGCGTGGTCACTGCGTTGAGCCATGCCGGCCTCGTTCGTGACCACAACGAGGACAGCCTCGTCATTGGTCAATGGACCCTATGCGCCGCTGAGACCGAGACGCCACAGAATCTTGTCTTTCCTCTCGCCAGCCCATTGGTGGTTGCGGTTGCCGACGGTCTCGGCGGACATCCTGGCGGTGATATTGCCAGCTCATTTGTGGTTCGGGAGTTGGCGGCGGCGGGCCCGACACTCGACAGCGAACAGAAGTTGCTGGCTGTCCTGCATGCCTGCAACAAGGCCCTTTACGATATCGCTGCAGATCAGCCGAGGCTGATGGCAATGGGTACGACGGTTGCCGGTGTGCTGCTCACGTCCGATCAGGTGTTCGCATTCAATATTGGAGATAGTCGGGTCTACAGTCATGGGCCGAATGGACTTCGACAGCTCAGTGTGGATGACAGCCCACCGCTAGCTCCTGGTCAGGAACATACCGTTATCGTCACGCAAACACTCGGTGGCGGACTCACCTACACAGACATTGAGCCACACGTGTCGGCATTTCCGCAGTCGACCGAAGTGCGCTGGCTTATCTGCAGTGATGGACTCTCCGACCTGGTACCCAGTGAGACTCTCAGTGAGCTGCTCGAGAAGACCAATGACAGTCGAGCCGCCTTTGAGCTCTGGAAGGCAGCAATCGAGGCTGGCGGCCATGACAACATCACATTGGCTCTTGTCCGAGTCGTCGCGGAGTCGACCGCCGCGGCCGGCTGATTGATCAGATGTTCAAGGCGAGAAGCTTCCGTGAGCCGTTGTTGCTAGGTCAAGCACTCCGCGAGAGCAGCAAACCCACCAACCGCTGGGCCGGTGAACCCTTCGACGTGCACGCCTGCGTGCAAGCGCTGTGCACCATCAAACTCCCCAAGCAGGCCGCGGATCTTCATCAACCCGCATAGCTGAAGCCCAATGTGCCGCTATACACAGGCGTTCGCCATGCAGCCGCTAGCGTGCAAGGGACGCCCGGTGAGTCGATCCGGAGCCGCCTCGCAGTCGTGCTGGAGAACCTGTGGCGTACGGCGCCGGCATCGATCTGGATCTGATCAACGCCGGCAAGCTCCCATAACTGCGACTCCAGGCGCCGGTACTTCGCACTTGTCGAGGTGGGCGAGGTGATGAAACGCTCCTTGTAGGCGATCGAGAAGGGCAGGCGCTATGGAAGAACCACGCAAGCTGTACCGGAGCCAAAACCAACGCATGCTGGCCGGGGTATGCGGCGGACTAGCGGAGTACTTCAACGTCGACGCGACGTTGATCCGAGTGCTCTTCCTGATATTGGCGGTATTCGGCGGATCTGGGCTGGTGATCTATGTGGTGATGTGGCTCATTGTCCCCGATGTAAGTAAGGCCTGA
>Ga0173483_10000454_pt1 | contig 11608 bp, 11 predicted proteins | sample NitcycUS178409R2_FD_122621 | JGI IMG/M metagenome (GOLD analysis project Ga0173483, IMG submission 122621) | Soil microbial communities from Arlington Agricultural Research Station in Wisconsin, USA - Nitrogen cycling UWRJ-S178-409R-2 (version... | ecosystem: Environmental > Terrestrial > Soil...
CGTCCAGGTTGCCCCCGAGCGCCTCGAGGATCGCGGACGCCGGATGGCCGGCCGGCAGATTCACGACGACGAGCGACTCACCGAGCGCGCGTGCACCCGTGAGCAGCTCACGCAGCGCGTCGGGTTGCCCGGCGAGCTGCAGGACGCCGACGCGACCTCCGGCGATGCGCACGAGCGCGGCCGCGCTGTCGACCATGAGCCCCCGGACCTTATCGAGGTGCGCCACCGACGCATCGTCTCGTTGCCACGGCTCGGGGTCTTCCCGGCGGGCGCGGAGCCATGCGTGCGCCCGAGCGGCGTCCACCTCACGCGGCTCACCGGGCCCATTCGGGAGCGACCAGACCTCGAGGTCGCGAACGTGCTCGAAGCCAAGGCCCTCGTAGAGCTCCCGGGCGGGGTGGTTCTGCTCGAGCACCTCCAGCGTGACGCGCTCGATTCCTGCATCACGGGCCGCCTCCAGCGTGTTGGTGAGCACCGCCCGGCCGATGCCCCGCCGCCGGTGCGGCGCGGCGACGCCCATCCCGCCGACCCATCCCTCGGAGCCGCGGCGGGCGAGAAGGACGATCGCCACCGGCTCGCCGTCGACGCTCGCCACACGTGACAGCGTGAGGTCGGCGTCCGAGACCGTTGCCATACGCGAGAACGCGACCGCATCGAGCTCGATGTGGAACCAGTAGCCCTCGTACCCCGCCGTGAAGAGCCGGGCCAGTGTCTCGGCGTCGAGATCGGCGGCCGGCGAGATGTCGACCGGCGCGTCCGTGCTGCTCGCGAGGGCAGCCATCAGGTCCTGCGCCGCAGGACGAGCTGCTCGCCGCTCCGCGGGCGCTTTGTCACGAGCACGTCCTCCACGGGAAGACGCGTGGCGACGAGCTCGACGCCGTCGAGTGACGCGAGCACCCGCGGACCGCTCTCGGCTTCGCCCACGGCCGACCAGCGTTGAAGGACCGGGCCGAGGAAGTACGCGAGCGCGGCGAGGATCCAGGCGACGCCCATCACCTTCCCGAGGGTGCTGCCGAGGTCGTCTTGCCAGATCGGGACGAGGGTGAGCGAGACGGCGACGACCGTGAGGGCACCGGCGACGAGTGCGAGCCGCTGCAGCGCCGGCCTCGTGGTGAGCAGGAGGCCCGTCGTGGCGACGAGGCCGGCGACGAGGTAGAGCGCTCCGGAGAGCGCGAGCCGCCAGGCGGTGTCTCCGTCCGCTCCCCAGATCGCGGCCGCGAGCAGCACGAACGTGACGGCCGAGAGGCCGAGGAGGGCCAAACCCAGTGGTCGAGCCTTCTCGCGCTCGGCCAGCGCGAGGCCGGCGAGCGCAGCCGCGCCGGTGTACAGCAGCGAGCCGAGCGTCGCGAGGATCCGGCCGTCGGTCTCGGAGAAGCCGCCCCCGAGGATGGCGACGAGGGAGATCAGGGCGGCGACGACCAGGATCGCCGCCGCCCCGAGCCAGAAGACGCGCGCGAGTCGCTGCCGCGTCACGTCTTGGCGGACGCCTTCGTCTTCGCGCGGTCGAGCGCGTTCTTCGTGATGAAGCGCTCGGTGTTCTCGTGCGCCTCGCTGTCGACGATCTGCACCGGAGGCGACTTCATCAGGTAGCTCGACGGAGCCTCGAGCGCGCCCGAGATCCCGTTGTTGAGCGCGAGCTTGGCGAGCCGCACCGCGTCGATCACGATGCCCGCCGAGTTGGGCGAGTCCCACACCTCGAGCTTGAGCTCCACGTTCAGCGGCACGTCGCCGAACGACGAGCCTTCCATCCGGATGTAGGCCCACTTCCGGTCGGTCAGCCAGGGCACGTAGTCGGAGGGCCCGACGTGGACGTTCTTCTCGCCGATGTCGTAGTCGAGCATCGACGTGACGGCGTTCGTCTTCGAGATCTTCTTCGACTCGAGGCGGTCGCGCTCGAGCATGTTCAGGAAGTCCGAGTTGCCGCCGACGTTGAGCTGCATCGTCTTGTCGAGATGGACGCCGCGATCGCCGAAGAGCGTCGTGAGCACGCGGTGCGTGATCGTGGCGCCGACCTGCGACTTGATGTCGTCGCCGATGATCGGGACGCCGGCGTCCTCGAAGCGCTTCTGCCAGTACGGCTCGCGCGCGATGAACACCGGCATGCAGTTCACCATCGCGACGCCCGCCTCGAGGATCTGCTCCGCGTACCACTTCGTCGCGGCCTCGGAGCCGACGGGCAGATAGTTGACGACGACGTCCGTGCCGGTCTCCTTGAGGATCCCGACGACGTCGTCCGTCGGGCCGGGCGCCTTCTCGACGACCTGCGACAGGTACTTGCCGATGCCGTCGTGCGTCATGCCGCGCGAGACCTTGATGCCGGTCTTGGGCACGTCCGCGAACTTGATCGTGTCGTTCGGATGCGCCCAGATCGCCTCGGCGAGGTCGAGACCGACCTTGCCCTTGACCACGTCGAACGCTGCGGTGAACTCGATGTCCGAGATGTGGTACCCGCCGAGGTCGACGTGCATCAGCCCGGGAACGCTGTCCTCGGGCTTCGCGTCCTTGTAGTACTCGACGCCCTGGAGGAGCGAGTTGGCGCAGTTGCCCACGCCGATGATCGCGACCCGCACCTTGTCCTTCTGCCGCGCGCCGTTCTTCGAGCCGTTCGTCTCGGCCATGGTGTCCTTTCGGTTGCCCCTGCGGGGGACGCCGAGCCCGTCCGAGAGCGCGGCGAGGATGATGTCGTTGACGTTGGCGCCCGAGCGGGAAGCCTCCGCCTGGATCTCGTCCTTCAGCTCCGGCGGGACACGGAGGAGAAGGACGGGGCTGGAGCCTGCTAGCACTTTGCGTCTGCGACCGCTCGGGTGGTAAACGACGCCGAGCTCGTCCGCAATGATCCCGGCGGCGACGTCGTTCACGTTGGAGCCGCGCCGGGCGGTCTCGCGGACGAGGGCACCCTTCAGGGATGCCGGCATCCTGACCAGGATCCCGGTTCGACTAGTTTTGCTAGCAGCCATTGTGCTAGCAGCCTACCACGGCCTTGCGAATGGCGCGAGCAGGCGTCGGGTGGCTCTAGTTGACGACGCAGCGGCCGTCGCCCGCGAGCAGCTCGCGCTGCGCGGCGTTCGCCTCCGCATCGCCTGCGGCGTCGTAGGCGCCGGGCGCAGGGCCTTGCCACATGACGTCGGGCGCCACGCCGGGGCCGATCACGGTGGCCCGATAGCGCGTTCCGCTCCCGACGCCGCGTCCGCCGTGAGGGTAGAAGCCGTAACAGAAGGCCCCACCGGGCGCATGGGTCAGGAAGCTGTTCTCCCGCTTCCATCCCGGGCCGTAGGCCGACCCCCACGTGTCGAGGAAGATGTTGCGCCCGTAGGTGTCGAGCGGCACGCCGAACCGCGTCGACGCGAACCCGAACACGCCGGCCCCGCGATACGTGAGGCGCCCGTACAGATGGTGGAAGCGACGGTACGACCAGTCGGTCCAGATCTCCAGCACCGGAAGCGGCCCCGACCAGTGGGAGAGGCGGAGCTCCCAGGCGGCCCGGTCGCCGGACGCGGCGGCGCCGTAGTTCGGCAGCATCCGCTGCCACGCCTGCACCGCCCAGTGGGATCCGTCCAGCGCAGTACACGCGGTGACGAGCCACGCGAGGGCGGGGCCCTTGTACGGCGCGCAGGCGTTGGGCCCGATCCGTCCACCGACCGTCAGGGCGAAAGCGACCTGCGAACTGCCTCGGCTGGGCGGACGCGCGTTGATGGCTCCCGACGCGACGACGACGCGCGACTGCCCCTCGGAGCGGAAGGTGACGGCAGCGCGCCCTGCGGCGTCGGCCTCCAGGCGGACGCCGGTGGCGTTACGGCCGATGAGCTCCGACGCCCCGGCGTCCGCGGGAAGGAAGGCGGTCGTCAGCATGAGGGCAGAAAAGACCACTCCCCACCAAGCGGCCCCTGCCTCATCCGCTGCCCTCCTTCTCCGCGGTCGCCGTCCCCCGATCTGTTTGCAAGGAATCGCACATTCTTCCATGCCGCGGCGCTCCTGACAAACACGGAGCACGCGGCTGTCGCGGACGGCGGTCAGGACGACGCGGCGAGCTCGCGCAGTTGGCGGCGGACGAACAGGATCCGCTGCGTGACCGTCAGCCAGGCGAGCGCGGCCAGCACGTAGACCGGCCACTGGAGCCAGCCCCAGGGCGCGAAGAAGAGCCCGACCGCGATCAGCACCACGCGCTCGACCCGCGAGCCGAAGCCGACGTCGCCGCGCAACCCGAGCGCCTCCGCCTTGGCGCGGGTGTACGAGACGAGGAACGACCCGATCACCGCGGCGAAGGCCGCGAGGAGCGCTGTCTCGTTTCCGTCGTGCATGAACGAGAGCCCGATCGCGGCGAGGATCGCGGCCTCGCCGAGACGGTCGAAAGTCGAGTCGAGGAACGCGCCGAAGACCGTCCCCTTGCTCGCGGCACGCGCGAGAGCCCCGTCGAGGATGTCCGCGATCGAGCCCACGACGAAGAGAACGCCGCCGAGCCAGAAGAAGAGGTACTCGTTGCGCGTCTCGAAGCCGACGAGCACCGCCCCGGCGAGGCAGAGCGCGACCCCGACCAGGGTGAGCATGTCGGGCGTCAGCTTCGTCTTCGCGACGCCGCGCATCGAGCGCTGCAGGATCTCGCGTGCGGCGGCGGTGTACTCCTGCTTGACCCGGTCGAGCTGGGAGACGGCGCTGGTGCCAGGCTGAAGCCCGGAACCAGCGCGATCTTTCTCCGCGTCGCCGGGGTCGCTCACCCGCGCGCCGCGATCACGCGCGGGAGCCGGCGGCGGAAGAGCACGGCCCCGGCGAGGAGAGCGATCGCGAAACCGGCCACGCAGTCGAGCCAGTAGTGGTTCCCGGTTCCCATCACGGCGAACGAGACCCACGCAGGCCAGGCGAGCCAGAGGACGCGGGCGAGCCTCGAGCGGCAGACCGACGCCATCACGATCCCGACGATCAGGGCGTCCATCGCATGGAGACTGGGCATCGCCGCGTACGGGTTCGCGGCGAACGCGATCAGCCCACTGTCGTGATTGAGTGACGCGTACTCCGCGAGCGTGTCGGAGAAGCCCCACTCGGGGAACATTCGCGGCGGTGCGGTCGGCATCACCACATAGCCGACGAGCCCCAGCAGGTTCGCTCCGATCAGCCAGTTGCGGAAGTCGGCGAAGCGGTCGTGGTGGCGGAAGTAGATCCAGAGGAGCGTGAGACCGACGACGGCGAACTGCGAGAGCCAGTAGGTGTACGAAGTCGCAAGGATGAGGAACCCGGAGCTCTGGACGAATCCCTGCACCGCGGGCTCGATGAAGGCGTGGACGCGGTTCTCGGCCTCGATCACGAGCGTGCCGTTCCAGAACGCCTCCGCGATGCTCCGGTCCGCGGCGCCGCGAGCCGCCTGGTAGGCAGCGTAGAAGCCGAACCAGACCGCGAACTGGAGGGCGAGATGGGCCCATCCACGCGGCAGCCAGCGTGCCTCCGCGTAGCTCGTCACTCGGACCCGAGTCTAACGAGAGGGGCTGCTGGCCCGCTGGAGACCCGTCTGCGAGGATCCGGGCGACCGAGGAGGAGGAATCGGCATGACCGGATTCACGATCAGGCACGACGACGAGCTCGAGCGCGACTACGGGAAGTGGGTCCTCGTGCGGCGCTCGCTCGGCGTGACGTCGTTCGGGATCAACGAGGTGGAGCTCCCGCCCGGGGAGGCGATCCCCGAGCACGACGAGACGGGCCGCGACCACGAGGAGCTCTTCTTCGTCGTGGACGGCACGCCGACGCTGGTCGTCGACGGCGCCGACCACCCGCTGCGACCGGGGTCGTTCGCCCGGATCGACCCCGACCGCGTGCGCACGGTGCGGAACGACGGTGCTGCCGTCGCGAAGGTGCTCATCGTCTCCGCGCCGGTGTCGAGCGGCTACGAGCCGCTCGACTGGGCGTAGACGCTCAGCGCAGTGCGTTCGCGGCGCCCATCGTCTCGACGTACTGGGCGCGCTCGTAGGCGCGGGGGTTCGCGCAGGCCACCTGGCTCAGGCGTCCGCGGGCGTCCGTGAGGGAGAGCTCGTTCTCGCCGAGCCAGGCGGCGAGGCCGTCGCGCACGTCGCGCATGCGCCCGATTCCATCGCGCAGGAGCGCGGACGTCATCATCACGGCGTCGGCGCCGACGAGGATCGCCTTCACCGCGTCCTCGGACGTGTGGACGCCTCCCGTGGCCGCGAGGCTCACGTCGACGCGCCCGTGGAGGAGCGCGAGCCAGCGCAGAGCGACGCGCAGCTCCTCCCGTCGCGACAGCTCGATCCCGGCCGACACCTCGACGCGCGCGACGTCGACGTCGGGCTGGACGAAGCGGTTGAAGAGGACGAGCCCATCCGCTCGCGCCTCGGCGAGACGGTGCGCGAGGCTCGCAAAGGCGGTGTAGTAGGGCGAGAGCTTGACCGCGATCGGGACCGAGACGGCCTGGCGCATCGCGACGACGAGACGCAGCAGGCGCTCTTCGACGTTCGCCCCGGACATGTACGGGTCGGTCTCGACCGAGTACACGTTGAGCTCGATCGCGTCGGCTCCGGCCTCCTGGAGCCATTCGGCCGTATGGATCCAGCCGCCCGGTGTGGAGCCGTTCAGGCTCGCGATCACGGGGATGTCGAGCTCGCGCTTCGCGTCGCGCACGAGGTCGAGGTACGCGTCGAGGTGCGCCCGGTCGACATGGGCCATGTAGGCGCGGGCTTCGCCCGCATGCTCCTCCGCGTGCCAGAGCGCGTCCTCGGCCGACACGTCCTCTTCGGCCACCTCCTCCTCGAACAGGGACGGCAGCACCACGGCGGCGGCGCCCTGGTCGGCGATCTCGCGGAGCGACTCGAGCCGGCCCGTGAGCGGGGAGGACGAAGCGATCAGCGGGCACTCGAGCTCGAGACCCAGGTACGTGGTTGTGAGGTCGGCCGACATGGCTCCTCCTTCGTGGCGGTGAGGGAAGGGTCGCGCCGCCGGATGCGGGCGCCATCGGGGGACGCGCCGATCGGCGCTGCGGCCTATCCGCCGATGTAGGACATCTCGACGCGCGTCCGCTCGGAGGTGCGCTCCGTGCGGATCTCCGAGTACCGGTCCGCGCGCCGCGCCCACACCACCGCGATCGCGTCGTGGAGCTCGTCGTCCGTGGCCCCGCCGCGGAGCAGCGCCCGGAGATCCGTGCCGCGGGCCGCGAAGAGGCACGTGTAGAGCTTGCCCTCGGCCGAGATCCGGGCGCGCGTGCAGTCGCCGCAGAACGGCTTCGAGACCGACGCGATGACGCCGATCTCGCCCTCCCCGTCGACGTACCGGTAGCGCTCGGCCACCTCGCCGCGATACGCGCGGTCGATCGGCTCGAGCGGAAAGGCGGCGTCGATCCGCTCGACGATCTCCGCCGCGGGCACGACGTCGTCGAGCCGCCAGCCGTTCGTCGTGCCGACGTCCATGTACTCGATGAAGCGGAGGGTGTGGCCCGTGCCGCGGAAGTACTGCGCCATGTCCACCACGCCGGCGTCGTTCACACCGCGCTTGACGACCGCGTTGACCTTCACTGCGAGGCCGGTGTCCGCAGCGGCCTGGATCCCGTCGAGCACGCGCGTGACCGGGAACTGCACGTCGTTCATCGCCATGAACGTCGCGTCGTCGAGCGAGTCGAGGCTCACGTTGATCCGCCGGAGGCCGGCCTCGCGCAGCGCCGCGGCCTTCTTCGCGAGGAGCGACGCGTTGGTCGTGAGCGTCAGATCCAGGCCCTCGATCGTCGCGAGCCGCTCGACGAGGTGCTCCAGCTCCTTGCGGAGCAGCGGCTCGCCGCCGGTGAGCCGGATCTTCTCGACGCCGAGGCCCGCGAAGACGCGTGCCACGCGCTCGAGCTCCTCGAACGTGAGCAGCTCCTTGCGGTCCATGAAGCGGTAGTCCTGGCCGAAGACCGTCTTCGGCATGCAGTACGCGCACCGGAAGTTGCACCGGTCCGTGACCGAGATCCGCAGGTCGCGGATCGGACGTCCGAGCGTGTCGACCGGATGCATGCGTCCAGCGTACTGACCGCGAGTCCCGAGGCGCTGTAGCGTGCTGCGATGCGGCGGCCGGCCTCCCCGTTGCTCGCGCTCGTCGTCGTCACGGCGATCTGGGGCTACACGTTCGTCCCCGTCCAGAAGGCGATCGCGGTCTATCCGCTGTTCGCATTCCTCGCGGTCCGATTCGCGATCTCGACGGCGACGCTCGCACCGTTCGCCTGGGGATCGCTGCGCGCCCTCCCGCGCGGGGGATGGGCGGCGGGGCTCGGCGCGGGGACGCTCCTCGCGCTCGCCTACGGGCTCCAGACGGCCGGGCTCGAGCTGACCACGGTCACGAGCACCGGCTTCATCACCGGGCTCTACGTCGTCTTCACGCCGCTGATCGCGCTCGCCGCCTTCCGGACGCCGGTGCCCGCGCCTCTCTGGGTCGGGGTCGTCCTCTCCCTCGCCGGGCTCCTCCTCCTGAGCGGCGCGCCCGGCGGCTCGTGGGCCGGCAACCTCCTGGTCCTCGGGAACGCCGTCGCGCAGTCGCTCCAGATCGTCGCGATGGAGCGGTACGCGCCGCGCTACGACCCCCGCGCGCTGACGTTCCTCCAGATGGGCGTCGCATTCGCCGGGTTCACCGTCGTCGCGGTCGCTGCCGCCCAGGTCGAGGCGCCGCCCGACGCGCAGACCTGGTACGCGCTCGTCGTCACGGGCGTGTTCGCCGGCGCGCTCGGCTACCTCGTCGCGACCTGGGTCCAGTCGCGGACGACGGCAGCTCGCGCCGCGCTCGTCTTCACGCTCGAGGCGCCGTTCGCGGCGCTCTTCGGCGTGGTGTTGCTCTCGGAGAGCCTCGGCTGGGCCGGCTGGGCCGGATGCGCCGTGATGCTCACCGGCATCGTCCTCGCCGAGCCCGCGGCGGCCTCCGCGCTCCGCCGCCTCGTTCCCGCCCGGTCGTAGTGGACGCTGTCGCCCTCGCGCTCGTCTCGGCCGCGCTCTTCGGGGCGATGCCCGTGGCTGTGCGCTTCGCCCTCGTCCCGCCGCTCGTCCCCGCAGCGGTCGGCGCGCTCCTGATGCAGATCGGCACGTTCGCCGTCCTCTGCGTCGCGGCCGCGATCCAGGGCGGCGTCACGCTCGAGGGGATCGGGCCCTTCCTCGTCGCCGGCGCGATCGCGCCGGGGCTCTCGAACCTCTTCATCACGATCGGGATCCGCGAGGCGGGGTCGTCGCGCGCCTCCGTGGCGTTCGGCATGGCGCCGCTCTTCGCCGTCACGATCGCGGTGCTCGTGTTCGGCGAGCGCCCGGGGGCGGGCGTGCTCGTGGGGGCGCTGCTCATCGTCGGAGGCGGAGTAGCGCTCGCGTTCGAGCCCGAGCGGCCGCGGCACGTGCGCAGGATCGGGATCGCCTTCGCGCTCGTGGGCGCCGCCCTGTTCGCACTCCGGGACAATCTCGTCCGCGACGAGTCGCTCGAGACCGAGGTCCCGTCCATGACTGCGGGAGCCGTGATGCTGGCGTCGAGCCTCGTGGTGACGTCGGCGTTCGTGCTCGCGCGCCGTCACCCCGTCGTGTGGCCCGCGCGCGTCGTCGGCCGGTGGCTGATCCCCGGCACGTTCGTGGGGCTCTCGTACATCGCGCTGTTCGAGGCGTTCTACCGGGGCGCCGTCTCGGTCGTCGCTCCGATCGTCGCGACGGAGTCGCTCTTCGGCGTCGTCTTCTCCGCGCTTCTGCTCCGGCGGACGGAGCGCATCGGCCCGCGGCTCGTCCTGGGCGCCGCCCTCGTCGTGACGGGCGGCGCCCTGATCGCCGGATTCCGCTAGCGGCTCGGTCGAAGCGGGGTGAAGTAGTGCTTCTGGAGCCAGAAGCCGACCTCCTTCCCGATCCGGACGCCCTGCACGTCCGCCGTGCGGAAGTGGATCCCGCCCCAGACGCGGGCGTTGACGATCTCCTGCAGCGCGAGAGAGAAGCGGTCGAAGTGCCGGGGCTGCGTCGGGAACCTCGTCGAGTAGAGGTCGAACGCGATCTTGTCGGTCCCGAACACCTCCCGGAACACACGGAAGACGGCGCCGCTGACGCAGCCGTGACCCGACGGGTGATCGGGGAACGGCGGCGTCACGAGTGGCGGCGTCGTCGCCGTCGAGGCATGGAACAACGGCTCCCAGGTCGGATCGGCCACGGTGTCGGGGTTGCCGTCGTTCGCCGCCTCCTGGATCGCAGCGCGGGGCCGCCAGAAGTTCCAGTGGTACTTGTCGTTCCAGCAGCTGATTGCTCCGTCGGCCGCGGCGAGGTTCAGCATCGCGAGCAGGCGTGCCTCGCGACGTGTGTCGAGCCCGCGGGCGGCGGAGAGATCGCGGGCCAGCCGGTTGTAGATCACCGCGGGTGCCGACTGCCAGAAGATCGCCGCTGTCGTCTGATCCGGCGTGCGGGTGGTGCTCTTCAGCGCGCCGACCGCCTTCACCTCGTCGAAGTCCTTCGTATACGCGGCACTCGTGAGCGCGTTCGGCCCCTTCGAGCGGAACTGCGATGGGCTCTCGATCACGAACGGCTTCAGGTTCCCGACCCACGCGTCGGGATCCGTCGCCGCCGGCGTGAGCGGGCGCCACCAGCCGGCATCGGGGCGGAGATCGAACGTGAACGGTGCGAGGTACCCGTCGGTCGCCCGCGCGGCGAGCATCGCCGCGGCCGCCGCGGCCCCGACGCGGATGCCCTCGTCCTTCGTCGCGCCGGCCGCGATCGGCTCGAGCGTCTTCGCGTACGCCGCGTCGATCTCGGCCACCCGGGTCCCGTCGACGATCGCGACGAGCACGTTGTGTGCCGCGGTCGCGATGGCTGCGTCCTGCGAGGCGAACGGCTGCGCCTTGAGCTTCGGCAGGTCGAGCAGGTACGGCTCGTACGCGGGAGCGATGGCGTTCACCGCGTCGTACACCGCCCCCTGCACCATGGCGATGCCGCGTGTCTGCCCGTGCGCCGTCGGCCGGATCGCGATCGCCTGGTTCTGCGCGATCACGTTCCAGTCGTTCAGGACGTCGGCCTGCGCCACGCCTGGAGTCGCGAGTGAGACGGCGAGGCTTGCGAGAACGAGCCCCCGCCGGATGTGACGTGTCATCTATGGCCTCCCTTGTCCCTCCGTTGGGCCAACACGATCCGTCGCCCGGAGATTGCCGTCTATGTGATGTTCGACACATCTTGTGTAGCGACCGTGCAGAGAGTTGGGCGACCGAGGATCTGCTATGATCCGACTCAGATTTCCAGCACCAGCACGCTCAAGGAAGGAGCACCACCACCATCATGGCCAAGACCATCGGCATCGACCTCGGCACGACCAACTCCTGTATGGCCGTCCTCGAGGGCGGCGAGCCCACCGTGATCCCGAACGCCGAGGGCGGCCGCACGACGCCGTCGGTCGTCGCGTTCACGAAGGACGGGCAGCGGCTCGTCGGGGCGCCCGCGAAGCGGCAGCAGGTGACGAACCCGGTGAACACGATCTTCTCGATCAAGCGCTTCATGGGGCGCAAGTGGGACGAGGTCTCGGAGGAGATGACGATCGTCCCTTATGAGGTCCAGTCGGGCGAGAACGGCGACGCGCGCGTCGAGGTCGAGGGCAAGCAGTACGCGCCGCCCGAGATCAGCGCGATGATCCTCCAGAAGCTGCGCGCGGACGC
>Ga0173483_10000455_pt1 | contig 11599 bp, 12 predicted proteins | sample NitcycUS178409R2_FD_122621 | JGI IMG/M metagenome (GOLD analysis project Ga0173483, IMG submission 122621) | Soil microbial communities from Arlington Agricultural Research Station in Wisconsin, USA - Nitrogen cycling UWRJ-S178-409R-2 (version... | ecosystem: Environmental > Terrestrial > Soil...
CAAAATGGCGAGGACGAAGATCACCAGACCGAGCGGATCAGCAGCGATAGCGGCCGGGTCTATAGCCATGCCTGATGTGATGAAAAAGATGGGAATCAGCAAACCGAAGGCCAGGCCTTCGAGTTTGTGCTCCAGTGACTCATCTCCCTCGGGAAGCGCTCGGCGGAGCACAAAACCTGTGGCGAACGCGCTAAGCACGACATCAAGATGGAAAGACAACGGGCGGCTGGACAACAATGGCAACGGCTATCTCGGCGTGCCTTGCGCTGGTCAGCCGACAACGCCGACGAGACCAAGTGCCAAGGCAAAGCAGATCAACCATGTGACTAGGGCCCTTCGGCCGCCCCGGCCGGTCAGTTCTGCCAGCTCGATCTCGTATCCGAGCAGGAACAGCATCCCGAGTCCAAGCTCGCGAAGTACTTCAAGGCCTTCGCCGACCGCCGCCAGACCAAGTACGCCAGGGCCCATCACTACACCGCGCCCAAGGAGTAGAACCACTTCGGGGATCAGTCGTCGAGGTATGAGAGCCGCCAGAACCGGGGCTGCCACAGCGGCAGAGAGCGATCCAGAACAATGACGCCGCCGTCCCCACCATGGCTACACCATCTCACCGGACACTTCCGGCGTAACAGTTCATCGGTGACTCGCGAGCCGAGGACTCAGGCCTCAATTTCCGGTTGCTGCGGCGCCGGCTCGAGCAAGCCCACGCGTTCCAGCTTGTCGGCCAGACCAGCACCGTCGGAGGCGTAGAGCCACTGCACGGGCGAACCACCCGACCTGGCGTGGCCGCGGAAGCTGCTGCCCGCGAGCACTGCCTCGCTCGGCGATAGCTGGCGGATGCACACCGCCGCCACATTGTCGGAATGCTGCGCCGCGAAGTCTCGGTAAATCGACTCATCGTGTTGACCATCGTCACCAAAGAGCAGCCACTTGATCTGCGGGAATTCGCGCGTCAGACGCTCCAGACTGCTGCGCTTGTGTTCGCGACCGCTGCGGAACCAGCTGTCCGCCGTTGGCCCCCAGTCGGTAAGCAACAACGGGCCGGCCGGATACAGGTTGCGTGACAGGAAGCGAGTCAAGGTCGGTGCGACGTTCCAGGCGCCGGTTGACAGGTAAATGAAAGGCGCACTCGGATTGCGGCTACTGAGTCGCTCGTAGAGAACCGGCATCCCAGGTGTCGTCGCCCGCGCATGTTCGTTAACCACGAACGTGTGCCAGGCGGCCAGCATTGGCCGTGGTAGTGCGGTGATCATGACTGTGTCATCGATGTCGGATACGACTCCAAACCTCGCTTGGGGATCGACGACGAAGACCAAAGCCCGCGCGACCTCCGAACCTTCGGAGCTGATGCCGATCTGATGCCAGCCCGGTTCAAGATCAACATCGATAGCCAGATCAACGATGCCGCTCGCATCGGCCTGGACTTCGTACGAGCGCTCGCCGATGTCCACACTTACTATCGCGTTCTCGATCGGGACTCCCATGAAGTTACGCCAGCCGCGTATCCCGGTCGGCGTGTCGACGCGGCGCTGGGAACTCTTCGCGAGCAGCACGCGAGCCAGCACCCGTATCCAACTCGTCGAGCCGTAGCTGGTGTAAGGAATCACCTCCGCGGTGTACCCCGCATCGCGAGCGCGTCGAGCGCGCCAACGCTGCAGCGCATGATCGATCTGAAGAGCGCGGCTTCTAAGCGGTTCCTCCACAGATCTGACCCTAGCGGCCACGCCTGCTGGTCCCACGCCTGCTGGTCCAAGGACGCCTGCTGGGCCTAGAACCCCTTACCGGTCGGAAATTTGACGACCGCTCAGCACATCAGCGGTCGAAAGGTCCGCAATGGTCGGAAATTTCAGTTGCAGCAGCAGTTGATCAGGACTCATTCACCGCCGCTGCGGCGCAGCACCTCGCTCAGCCGTTCCGCGGCTGCGATCACCGCCGGCGCATGGAGGCGGCCGGGTTGCCGAGACAGTCGTTCGATGGGGCCGGATACGCTGACCGCAGCAATGACCTTGCCAGACGGGGAGCGTACGGGCGCCGAGACCGAGGCGACGCCGGGTTCGCGCTCGCCGACCGAATGAGCCCAACCGCGACGGCGTACAGCCGCCAGTGCAACAGCGGAGAACCGGCTGCCCCGCAGCCCGCGCTGCATTCTTTCGGGCTCCTCCCAGGCCAACAGCACCTGAGCCGCCGACCCAGCGCTCATAGTCAGCTGCGTGCCGATAGGCACGCTGTCACGCAACCCCGACATTCGCTCCGCGGTAGCGACGCACACCCGGTAGTCACCTTGCCGGCGGAACATTTGAGCCGACTCGCCTGTGATGTCTCGCAGCCGAGCGAGCACCGGTCCGGCAGTCGCTAACAGCCGGTCCTCGCCAGCCGCGGACGCCAGCTCGCCGAGCCGTGGACCGAGCACGAACCGGCCTTGCAGATCCCTGCTGACCAGACGATGATGCTCGAGGGCGACGGCAAGCCGGTGGGCAGTGGGCCGAGCCAGCCCGGTCGCGGCGACGAGACCTGCCAGGGTGGTCGGCCCAGTTTCCAGGGCACTGAGCACTAGGGCGGCTTTGTCAAGGACGCCGACACCGCTAGAGTTGTCCATGCCTTGATACTGCCGTCTCGAATGCTGGAAGGCAAGTGCCACGATTAGCTTGCTGGTCGTGGGAATTGCGGAACACGCCGCGGCAGATGATGGGGAACGGGGATAAGGAGAGATCAATCATCATGGGCAAGACACTCAGCGAGAAGGTATGGGACGACCACGTCGTTCGGACCGCCGAAGGTGAGCCCGATCTGCTCTTTATTGATCTTCACCTCGTTCATGAGGTGACCAGCCCGCAGGCTTTCGATGGATTGCGGCAGGCCGGTCGGCAGGTACGCCGTCCGGATCTAACACTGGCGACAGAAGACCACAACACGCCGACGCTGAACATCGACCGTCCCATCGCGGACCCAATATCGCGGACGCAGGTCGAGACGCTGCGGAACAACGCACGAGATTTCGGCATCCGCATCCACAGCCTTGGTGATCTTGATCAGGGCATCGTGCACATCATTGGGCCGCAGCTCGGTCTGACTCAGCCAGGTTTAACTGTGGTGTGCGGCGACTCGCATACCTCCACACATGGTGCGTTCGGAGCGATCGCGTTCGGCATCGGTACTTCGGAGGTGGAGCATGTATTGGCCACCCAGACGCTTCCGCAGGCCAGGCCAAAGACGATGGCGGTGAACGTGAACGGCCAACTGCCGGTTGGCGTTACCGCGAAAGACATCGTGCTCGCGTTGATCGCCAAGGTGGGCACCGGGGGCGGCCAGGGCTACATCGTGGAATATCGCGGCTCCACCATCGAGGCTCTGAGCATGGAGGGTCGCATGACGATCTGCAACATGAGCATCGAATGGGGCGCCAAGGCCGGCATGATCGCACCGGACGAAACCACCTTTGCCTACCTCAAGGGTCGCCCGCACGCTCCCGAAGGTGCTGACTGGGACGCGGCTCTGGCCCATTGGAAGACACTCCGAAGCGACCCCGACGCCGTGTTCGATGCCGAAGTTGATCTTGATGCGAGTCAGCTGACACCGTTCGTCACCTGGGGAACCAACCCCGGTCAAGGAGTTCCGCTTGGTGCGGCAGTACCCGATCCGGAGATCTTCGCCGAGGAGTCGGATCGGACGGCCGCGATGAAGGCCCTGGAGTACATGGCCCTCAAACCTGGCCAGAAGATGCGCGACATCCGGGTGGACACGGTCTTCCTGGGTTCATGTACCAACGGGCGCATTGAGGATCTGCGCGCCGCAGCCGGCGTCATCCAGGGCCACCATGTCGCCGAGAGCGTACGGATGCTGGTCGTGCCCGGCTCCGCGCGAGTTCGTCTGCAAGCCGAGTCGGAGGGTTTGGACGTGATCTTCAAAGAGGCCGGCGCCGAATGGCGAGCGGCCGGTTGCTCCATGTGTCTGGGTATGAATCCTGATCAACTGTCTCCCGGTGAGCGGGCCGCATCTACCTCGAATCGCAACTTCGAGGGCCGCCAAGGCAAGGGTGGCCGAACTCACCTGGTATCACCGCTGGTGGCCGCTGCCACCGCGGTGACCGGTACGTTGAGCTCTCCAGCCGATCTCTCCAGGACACGATGATCATGGATGCGTTTACCACCCACACTGGCACCGCGCTTCCGTTGCGGCGTAGCAATGTCGACACCGACCAGATCATTCCCGCGGTATACCTAAAGCGAGTGACTAAGACGGGCTTCGAGGATGGCCTTTTCGCAGCTTGGCGCAACGATCCCAACTTCGTGTTGAACCTCCCGCAGTACGCCGGCGCGACGATCTTGATCGCTGGTCCGGACTTTGGCACCGGCTCTTCCCGGGAGCATGCAGTCTGGGCGCTGCAAAACCACGGGTTCAAGGTTGTGATCGGGTCAAGGTTCGGGGATATCTTCCGCAGCAATTCGGGGAAGGCCGGGCTACTTATCGCGGTCGTCGACCAGAAGATCATCGAAGAGCTGTGGGACTTTGTCGAGGAACATCCCGCTGCGCCGATCACCGTCGACCTTGTCGAGCGGCAGATCACCGCCGATGGTTTCCATGCCGAGTTCGAGATCGATGACTACACCAGGTGGCGGCTGATGGAGGGCCTGGACGACATCGGGTTGACGCTGCGTCATGTTGATCACATCGATGCGTTCGAGCGCAATCGACCGGGGTACAAGCCAAAGACTTTGCCGGCAAGGGTCGCGAGCAGCAGTTAGTACGGCGTTCGTTGCTGTTTTTTCCTTACAAGACACCAAAATGTGCAACCCAAGTGATTGTCTGGTTGCGCGATCTTCCCTAGCGTTGGGCCTGCAGGCGTACCGTACGCTGTCCAAGTTCCCAGCAAGCTTGGAACCGCATCGAGAAGGGAAGCTGTGAACAAGGCTGAATTGATTCAGGCGGTGGCTGCCTACTACGACGGCAGCAAGACCGAAGCAGCCAAGGCCCTCAATGCCGTGGTGGAAACCATCACCTACAAGACTGCAGCTGGGGAGAAGGTCTCGATCACTGGGTTTGGCGTTTTCGAAAAGGTGCCTCGTTCGGCACGGATGGTGCGTAACCCTCGTACCGGCGAGCGCAAGCGGGCCAAGGCCACGGCTGTGCCACGCTTCCGTGCGGGTTCGGACCTGAAGGCTTATGTCTCAGGAGCCAAGAAGGTGCCCAAGGCGCCCGCTAAAAAGGCGACCAGCAAAGCAACGAGCGGCAGCTCAGCAACATCGAAGACCGCAGTGCCGGCAAGCAAGACGGTTTCGAGAGCTCCCGCCAAGAAGACCACGACGACGGCCAAGAAGACCGCAAGCAAGCGTTAGTTCTTCTGGTTTGATTGCCCCGCTCGCTGCGCTCGCTCCGCGAGGATCGCGCGTTGCAAGCCGCCGCCTTCCTCACTCGCTCGCAGACGAAAAACGTGTCTGCTCGCTCATTCGTCCAGGACAGCGGCGCGCGTGATCCGGCTAAAGCCAGGCCGATAGGACTCGGCCTTCGGCTTCCACTGAGTGGAGCCGTTGGCCGACTCTGGCATGTCGAAGTTCATCGCCCAGAGCTCCAGTCGGCAAAGCGATCCGTCTTCCAGAGGCCGTCACTGCGAGCTGATCACCCTGTGCCGTACGCCATTGTGTGGCAGTGATCAACTGGTAGTGGCCGAGGCGACCCGTTCCATGATCGACAAGCGCTCCGGTTGCCCGACCTACGCCTAGTCCGATCGCCACGCCGAGATCGGCTTCAGTATCGACATCTCGCCGGGCGTCAGCAATCGGAGATCCGATCGCTTCCGCGGGCAAGTTCACCGCACCTGAGGCATAGTGGGCTGCCGCCGAGCGGCCCTGAAACTGCGGGGCTAACTCGACATTGTGCGCAATCAGGAAGGTGGTGCCTACCCCGGAGGCATCCGCAACGAAAGATCGAGAATGAGCTCGGGATGCATCAAGGATCTGAAGTATGGAATTGGGGCGTAAGGCCGGAAGATCACCCACGCACGCGAGGATCGTCGTGAATCCCTGAGCTTGTAGGGTCTTTGCCCCCCAGCTAAGAGCCGAATTCATTCCCACATGGCCGGATTCACTAATCACTTCCACAGCGAGTCCAGCGCGGCGAAGGTGCGTCTCCAGTGCAGGCTGATCACTGACGACGAGAACCCGCGACAACGCCTCAGACAACGCGGCCAGGGTGTCTAGCGCCATCGTCCAGGCAAGCCGCCGCCGCAACGGATCCGGCACCGCGAGTCGAGATTTTGCATGCGTGGTTGGTTTTAGTGCCATCACGCCTGCAGCAAGTGGTGTCGCCATCATGGGGAGTTGACGTCGCTATGCACTCTGACGAACTCCTCCCACAACGTCGTGCGGATCGCGCCTTCTGCGACGCACCGCATCGCGCGGATCGATGCTGCCATGATCCCGTAAGGTGAAGCCACTCAAGGCTGGGCGCATCAGTCCGAGCCGACGTCAACTGAACCTGGATCAGCAGAACTACCCAGATACCAAGACCGAGGTGTTGATGGCCGAGACGCCCGCCGCGAGCCGGCAGACGGTGCTCAGGCCACTGTCGGAGGCTAATCGCGAGTCGGGCGCGGAGACGATCGCAATCGTCGTCAGGATCTTGCACGCGATCATGAGGCCGCTGACTAAAAGGGACTGGCGCCATCAGGACAAGGTTCCGCAGACCGGTGGAGTGATCTTCGTCGCGAACCACATTTCCAACGCAGACCCGCTGGCTGTCGGTCAGTTTCTTGCCTTCTCAGGGCGCTGGCCGCGTTTCCTGGCGAAGGCATCGGTGTTCCAGATCCCGGTGATTGGGCGCATCATTGCTGCTTGTGGGCAAATCCCGGTTCAGCGCAGATCTGTACAATCCAGGGACGCGCTCATTGCAGCAGCTCAGGCGATCGAGCAGGACCGTGCCTTGGTGATCTATCCCGAGGGAACGATTACCTACGATCCGCAACTGTGGCCGATGAAAGGCAAAACGGGTGCGGCCCGGTTGGCCTTTGAGACGGCCTGCCCGGTAGTACCCATCGGGCAATGGGGTGCTCAGGAACTGATGCCCGGGCGCAAGCCGCGTTTCCCGAAGCTGCTTCCTCGTAAGATCCTGCGAGTCGCGGTGGGTGATCCGGTACCGCTCGATGATCTTCGTAGCAAGCCCATCAGTGCTGCGACGCTTGAGAAGGCTACGACCCGGATCATGGACGCCATCACTGTCTTGGTTGCTGAGCTGCGCCAGGAAAGGCCACCGGCCCACCGCTACGATCCGCGGACAGACATGACGACCGGAGATCAACGGTGACCGCTGCTGAGACCGCGCGAGCTCCGGCGCGGATTACGATCATGGGCTCAGGATCTTGGGGCACCGCCTTTGCTCTCGTCGTATCCGATGCCGGAAACCAGGTGACCCTCTGGGCCCGACGTCCCGAACTGGCGGACAAGATCAACTTCGATCATTGCAACCCCGACTACTTTCCCGACCTCGCGCTGCCAGAGTCGTTGAAGGCCGTCAGCGATCCTCAGCAGGCCATGAGTGGAGCTGACTTCGTGGTGTTGGCAGTGCCTTCTCAATCGCTGCGTAGCAACCTCAGTCAGTGGCAGATCCCCGAAAACGCCATCGTGGTGAGCCTGGCAAAAGGCATCGAGCTCGGCAGCGGGTTGCGGATGAGCGAAGTGATCGCCGAAGCCGGTCAGATCGCGCCGGAACGCATTGTGGTTGTCACCGGTCCAAACCTGGCTCGGGAGATCGCCGAACGCCAACCATCAGCCAGTGTGGTTGCCAGCGTCTCGCCAGCGACGGCCGAGGCTTTTCAGGCGGTGTGCCACACTGCCCGCTTCCGGGCGTACACCAATACCGATGTAGTCGGCTGCGAGCTGGGCGGAGCGACGAAGAACGTGATCGCCCTGGCAGTTGGCATGGCGATTGGGTTGGGCCTAGGTGCGAACGCAACGGCGTCGGTGATTACCAGAGGGCTCGCAGAGATCACCCGACTCGGCCTAGTGCTGGGGGCGGACCCTTACACCTTCTCGGGACTAGCCGGACTCGGTGATCTGGTCGCGACGTGCTCGTCGCCGCTGTCACGCAACCGGTCCTTCGGTGAGGAACTCGGTAGGGGACGTACGGTCGCGGAGATTACCGCCTCCACTCGGCAGGTTGCCGAGGGCGTGAAGTCTTGCGCATCGATTACCGAACTCGCGGCCAAGCATCATGTGGAAATGCCGATTGTCGAGAACGTCGCCGCTGTCATTGCGGGCGAGCTCACTCCGGCCGAGATGATCACGGCGCTAATGTCTCGCTCGGCCAAACCCGAGCGTTACTAACTTTGCTCAAGCTGATCAAGCGCCTGGGCGAGATCAGCCCACAGATCCTCGACATGCTCGACGCCAACCGACATCCGTACCAAACCTTCGGGCACCGATAGCAGTTCACCACCCCAGCGCCGGCGGCGCTCCAAGGTGGACTCGACTCCACCCAGGCTGGTGGCAAACCCCCAAAGCGAGCAGCCGTCGACGAATCTCTCCGCTGTCCTTGCGTCCTCAAGATCGATGGAAATCAGCGAGCCGAAACCCGTCATTGTGCGCTGCGCGACATCGTGCCCCGGATCGTCGGGAAGTCCAGGGAAACGCACTCGCTGCACCTGTTGGCAGCCGACAAGTCGTTCGGCGAGGATTTGCGCGCTTGCCTGAGCCTGAGCGAGACGTAGTGGCAGGGTACGCAGGCCACGCAGCGCAAGGTAGGCCTCCATGGGGCCAGGCGCGGCGCCGAAAGAGCGCCGTATGGCGTCCAATGCCTCAAAGGTCTGTCGGTGGTCGACTCTGATGACGACGGCCCCAAGCAGGACGTCGGAATGACCGGACAGCAACTTGGTGGCCGAGTGCAGGACGATATCTGCGCCGGACTCCAGCGGGCGTTGCAGCAGCGGAGTAGCGAAGGTGCTGTCGACGACGAAGAGCGCTTCGCCAGCGAGATTGCGGCCTAGCGCCGGCAAGTCGGCGACATCGATCGTCGGATTGGTGGGTGACTCGATCCACACCAGATCAGCGCCCTCGGCGGCGGCCAGCACCTCCATAGTGTCCGCGACGCTGACCCGACGTACCTGCCAGCCGTATTTGGCGGCCCGTTGATCGACAGCATCGGCAATCCCGAGGTAGCAGGTGGAGGGAATGACCACAACAGCTCGCGGCGGCATCAGCTCCAGCACCGCGTGTGCAGCTGCCATACCGGAGGCGAAGGTGAGAGCCCGACCGCCTTCCAGAGCCCCGATCGCCTGCTCCAGTGCCTGCCAGGTGGGGTTGCCGTAGCGGCCGTACCCGATCTTTGCGGTACTCGGGTCGTGTGCGCCTACGTAGGTGGATGCGAAGACCACCGGCGGATTGAGCGGCGCGTCAATGATCCGGTCGGGGCGGCCGGCGGTGACCGCAACAGTCTCCAGACGCAACCCAGGCTGCATCGTCTTATCAGGATGGTGTAGTTGCTCGCTCACAAGGCCAAGTCTGGTGCGTGGGCCGCAGGATCCGCCCACCCCGGATAAGGTCGAGGATCGTGAGTGAAAGCCAGCCGAGCGTTCGAGTCAACGGTTCTCGGCACCGCGTCGCGGTGGTCTTCGGGGGAACCAGCAGCGAACACGGCGTATCCTGTCTCACCGCTGCTGGGGTGCTCAGAGCGCTGGATAAGGATCGCTTTGATGTGGTGGGTATTGGTATCACGCGTACCGGACGCTGGATCGTGGTGGATCCGGAGACGATCAGCCGGCTGGCGGTGACCGACGGGAGATTGCCGGAGCTCAGCGAAAATGCGGCCGAAGCCTTGCTGATGCGCGTCTCCAGCGGTAGCGAGCTCGCTGTTCGGGAGCAGTCCGCACTTTCGCAGGTTGGTCCGGTTGACGTAGCGCTGGCACTGCTGCACGGACCTTTTGGTGAGGACGGCACCATCCAGGGACTGTTCGAGATGATGGGTACCCGCTATGTGGGTGCTGGTGTGCTGGCCAGCGCCGTCGGCATGGACAAGCACTACATGAAGCTCGTATTGGCCGCGTCCGGGCTGCCTATTGGACCTTTCGTTCCGATTGCCCCATCCGAGTGGCGGCGGAACAAGGCGGCTTGCCTGGAAGCTATTGCCACACTGCAATACCCGTTGTTCGTCAAGCCCGCCCGAGGCGGGTCCAGCTTGGGCATTTCCAAGGTGAAGGATCCAGCTTGCCTTGAGCGGGCCATTCGGGTCGCGCAGGCCTACGATCCCAAGATCATCATCGAACAGGGATTCGTCGGCGCCCGAGAGCTTGAGTGCGGTGTGCTGGATGATCTTGACGGCGGATCGCCGGTGGCAAGTGTGGTGGCCGAGATACGTGTGCACAGCAAGTCCGGCTTCTACGACTTTGAGGCCAAGTACCTACCCGAAGAGCAAGTTGATCTTGATGTGCCGGCACAGGTCCAGCCTGAGTTAGCTGATCAAGTCCGGCAATTGGCCATCAAGACATTTCAGGCGATTGGCTGCGAGGGTCTCGCGCGCGTTGACGTCTTCGTGACGCGTGATGGAGAGGTAGTGATCAACGAGATCAACACTATGCCGGGCTTCACCGAGCATTCGATGTTCCCCCGTATGTGGGCGGCCAGCGGCGTGCCTTATTCGGAACTGGTCGAGCGATTGATCACTTTGGCGCTACGCCGTCCTATTGGGCTGAGGTAGCAGCTGCGAGCGTCGGGAAATCGCGCGCCGCCGTGCTGAGGAGGAACGAGCGGAGGCGTAGTTTCCTCTGCGAGTGACGACGAAGTAGGCGGGCTCCACGCGCGATTGCGCGAGCAGCTCCAATTTCAAATGTGAACCACTGGGCAGGTCACAGTACGTGTAATGCCAGGCACCGTTTGTACGCGGGCGACTACCAGCTGACCAAGTTCGTCGACACTGGACGCTTCGGCGCGCACGATGACGTCGTAAGGGCCGGTCACATCTTCGGCCAACGTGACACCTTGGATGTTGGCAATTGCATGCGCGACCTCTGCCGCCTTGCCGACATTGGTCTGGACCAAGATGTATGCCTGTACGACCATCAGCTGGTACCTCCTGCGGTTTCAAGACGGCGGTGGCTTTCCGACTCTCAGGGCGCATCGTCAGCCGTTGGCAACAGACCGCGTACGCTCGCCGATGTGCGTCACGCTACAGGGTTTGTCGGCACCGTGCTTATCCGGCATTAGGGGGTCTGGGGTGAATCTGGGCCGGGACGCGACGTTGGCCGAGGTGGGGGAGTTTCCTCTCATTGCGGCGATCACCGAACGGTTGTCGTTGGGTGCCGACGTTCGGGTTGGTCCGGGCGACGATGCCGCCGTGTTGGCGATCACCGACGCCGTGGCGACGTCGGTGGATGTGCTCGTTGAGGGGGTGCATTTTCGGCGTGATTGGTCAGAAGCTCGGGACGTGGGCCGGAAGGCGGTCGCTGTGAACGTTGCCGACTTGGAGGCGATAGGCGCCCGGGCAACGGGTCTCCTTGTCGGCTTCTCTGCCCCCGCCGATCTGCTGGTGGGTTGGGTACTCGATTTCGCTGACGGGCTATGTCAGGAAGGCCACGCGGCCGGTGTCAGCCTGATCGGTGGTGATGTGACCAAAGCTC
>Ga0173483_10000456_pt1 | contig 11561 bp, 8 predicted proteins | sample NitcycUS178409R2_FD_122621 | JGI IMG/M metagenome (GOLD analysis project Ga0173483, IMG submission 122621) | Soil microbial communities from Arlington Agricultural Research Station in Wisconsin, USA - Nitrogen cycling UWRJ-S178-409R-2 (version... | ecosystem: Environmental > Terrestrial > Soil >...
CGGGGTTGCTGCGTGTCTCCGAGGTCGACCTCGACTGGCGAGTGATGGTCTATGCACTGGGCATCTCTCTCGCCACCGGAACCGCGGTGGGCCTGATGCCGGCGTTCTCGGTCGCGAGACGCTCGCTCGTCACCGGCTTGCGCGAGAGCAGCCGCAACGTCACGCAGTCTGCACGTCTTCGTCAGGGGCTGGTCGTGGCGCAGGTCGCGATGACGATCGTGTTGCTCTGCGCGGCCGGACTGCTGGTGCGAACCGTGATTGCGCTGACCTCCGCAAAAAGCGGACTCGACAAGAGCAACCTGATGACGATGGAGGTGATACTACCCAGCTCGCGCTACACGCCACCACGCGTCTCGGAGTTCTTCGCCCGCGTGCTGGGTGAGCTGCGATCGATGCCTGGCGTCGAATCGGCCGGTGCTGGCAATAGTCTGCCAGTCGTTGGCGGTCCGCGTGGCGGAACCGGCTTCCATCGTCTTGGAACGCCGGTACCGGCGTCGCCGAGCGACTTCCCAACTGCGACGATTCGTGTCGTGACGTCCGGATATTTCAAGACGCTGCGCATCCCGGTTCTTCGCGGACGCGAGTTCGACTCGACCGACGAGGCTCCAGGGACCGCACCCGGCTTCGTCGTCAACGATGCATTCGTGCGGCAGTACCTGCGTGATGTCGATCCGTTGTCGACATCAATCTCCGTCAGGATGCAACCCGAGAATCCATACCGGCAGATCATCGGAGTGGTCGGAGACGTGCCAGAAGGCTCGATTCGCGGCGAAGTCCGGCCGACAGTTTTCTACAGCCAGCAGCAGATGCCGCAAGCAGGCATGTCGCTGCTGATTCGCGCGCCGCAGGCAGCGGCGTTCGCGCGCCGCGCCGTGGAGGTGCTTCACCAGATCGATCCCAACCTCGCTGTCACGTCTGTGATGACGATGGAAACAGCGATGGGCGAGAGCATCGCGCGCGAGCGATTGAACGCGCTCGTCTCCGCGACGTTTGCGATCAGTGGACTGCTGCTCGCCGCGCTCGGCCTGTATGGACTGTTGTCGTACTTCGTCACCGAGCGCACGAAGGAGATCGGTATTCGCATCTCGCTGGGCGCGCCACTCGGAAGGCTCACCGGATCGATCGTGGCTGGTGGCTTCCGGCTTGTCGCAATCGGCGCCGTTGTCGGCATCGGCAGTTCGCTGCTGCTGGCGCGCTGGCTAGAATCGCTGCTCTTCGGCGTCGAACCGTACGATCTGCCGACTTATGCCACCGTGCTCGCGCTCCTGAGCGCGGTCACAGCGATCGCATCATGGGTGCCGGCACGAAGGGCCGCAAGTGTAGAGCCGCTTGCCGCGCTGCGGCAGGAATGACCATTACGCCTGAGCTCGACGCAATCGGTGACAGTGACCTGCCCAAAACAGCTGCATTCCGCTCACGAGGTCTGGCATTGATCTCGCAGTGAGTCTCTCTGCTGAATCGCAGAGGAGATCAGCTGATGCGTGTTGTTGTGATTATGTTGTCCATGATGATCGGTGCCGCGGGATGCGCGCGGAAGGTGCCGGAGACGCCACAACCGACTCCTGCGACCACTGATGTCTCGCCTCCGGCGACGACTGCCCCGGCGAAGCCATCCCCCCCGCCGCCATTGACTGTGACAAACAAGCCCGAGGAGGAAGGGTCGCCGGAGAAGCCTGCGCCGCCATCGAAGCCATCAGCGTCGGCTCCGGCCGCAGAACCCGCTGCTCCAGCGACGCCCCCCGCGAAACCTGCGCCACCAACGGCTACGGCGAAGCCCGCGCCGACGAAACCCGCGACGCCGGCGCCGACGGCGAAGCCCGCGACACCGCCGGCTCAAGCAGCAGCAAAGCCGACGGCGCCGGCACCGCGCGCGACGTCACCCAACCCAACGCTGGATCTCACGGCGTTGAAGGAGCAGCTCAAGTCGACGAAAGCCATCGGCCTCATGACGAAGCTGACGCTGAAGAATCAGGTGGACGATCTGCTGGACGGATTCCGTGACCTCTATGCCGGCAAGGGCAAGAGCACGATGCCGCAACTGCGGCAGTCTTACGACATGTTGATGATGAAGGTGCTGTCGCTGCTCCAGGACAAGGACCAGAAGCTGGCGTCCGACATCGTGGCCTCACGCGAGGTGATCTGGGGGCTTCTGGCGGACCCGAAGAAGTTTGCCGCCCTCGATGTATGAACGCAGGAGAGACTATGAACAGACGAATTCGGACATTCGCCTACTCGCTTCTTCTCACCGGCGCGCTGGCTGCGCCGTCGTTCGCGCAGGACGAGGACGCGCTCAAGAAAGACCTCACGTCAGTGATCGCGCTTCACGGGCAGCCGTGCGGCGAGGTTGTCGCCGTGAAGGTACAGAAAGAGAACGACTATTTCGCATCGTGCAAGGACGGCAATCGCTACCACGTGTACGAGAGCGAAAAGGGACGCGTGGTGGTGGATAAGCAGTAGGCGGGTAGGCCGTAGGCAGCAAGCGGTAGGCAGCAGGCGTTGTACGGCGGGTCTTGAGACCCGCCGTTTTTGCGCCGGCACTACCTGGTCGATCCCGACTCCGAGGTCTTCTCTGCCGCGCGCGCGGCGCTCAGCATGTTGAACATCGCGTGATTGCCTTCGTGGCACGCGTATTCGAACATCTCGTCCGGCTGCGTCTTCATATTGAGCGCAGCCGTCCATGACTTTGCGAACGTCGTCGCATCCTCCACGGTGACTTCGTACCGCAGATCGTCGTTGCCAACGCGCGTGAAGCGCTCGACGAGATGCAGGTTCTGGCCTGCCCCACGGTAGTTCACCCTGTCGTTGAAGTTCCGCACATCGACCACGAGCGTGTCGCCGTCCCATCGGCCGCGCGAGTCGCCATGGTACTGACGGATGTCCGACGCGATGTGATCGCGGCCATCAACCGGGATGATGCGCGTTTCGTGGATCATCTCGTAGGTAATCGCGACAAAGCCCGGACCTTGCACGATGCGCGTGTTCGCGTTGTAGACCGCCGGGAACATCGAGCCCGGCACGCCGCGCGTGATGCAGCGATCGTAGAGCGTGAAGTCAGTGGGACCGTTGAATGGGCCGTTGCCGAAGCTGCCACGCACCTGCCGCTGGATCCGGGCGCGCGCGTCGGCGGTGATCGCCGGGACGCGCCCATCTGGCGGATCGATCACCATCGACGTTCGTCGTGATGGATTCCCGCGTTCGAGCCAGTGCGGTGGCGGCGACGTCGCCGAGCCCACGGCACCGGCGTTGCTGCGATCGGCAGACTCCAGATCGAATTCCGCGTTGTCGCGCTCTCGCTCGGCGCTGAGCCGCTGGGCGGCCTTCGCGAACTCCTCGTCACTCAACTCCTGTCGAGTGCCAAACTCCGCCGCGCGCTCGAACGGAACGCCAAGCTCACTCTGGCTGGTCCAGTCCCCCTGCAAATCCGGATCACCCCACGGCGTACGCGGCGACTTCGATGCAGACTGCGCGATGGCCATCGCGGGAAGGGCAACAACACCGACGAACAACACGACGACGAGGACCGGTATGGGCTGCGCTCGCATAGGTCACTCCTTGAATCGTGCGGACATGATACTCAGAACTGGGTCGTCTTCGTGTCACCGGTAATCAACCGGGCGCCTCGCTGGAACGTGAGATAGGCCATGGCCCATTCGAACAACACGACCACTCGGTTCCTGAAGCCCACGAGCATGAAGATGTGCAGGAACAGCCAGGCCAGCCAGGCCAGCGCTCCCGACAGCCTGATCCACCCGAGGTCGCTGATGGCCGCACGGCGACCCACGATCGCCATACTGCCCAGATCGCGATACACGAACGGCGTCGTCGGCTCACCGCGTAGCCGTCGCAGGATGTTCTTCGCCGCATGACGTGCGCCCTGCATCGCCGTCTGCGCGACTCCCGGCAGGAGCTTGCCGCCCTGATGCGTGAACGCCGCGGCATCGCCGACGACAAACACTTCCGGGTGACCAGGGATCGACAGATCCGGCTCGACGACCACGCGTCCCGCTCGATCGAGTGGAACGCCCAGTGTCTTCACCAGCGACGAGGCAGCAACGCCGGCTGCCCAGAGCACTGTTCCCGCATCGACGCGCTCGGAACCGATCATGACGCCAAGCGAATCGACCGCGGTCACGGCAACACCTTCGCGAACCTCGATGCCCAGGCGAACGAGCGATGCGCGTGCGGCATCGCGCAGGTTCTCGGGGAACGTCTGCAGGATCGTCGGTCCTGCTTCGACCAGAAGGATGCGGGCGCGCGTCGTATCAATAGTGCGGAACTCGTCGCGCAGCGTCTGTCGCGCGATCTCGGCCAGCGTCCCCGCAAGCTCGACTCCGGTTGGTCCCCCGCCGACGATCACGAACGTGAGCAGATCGCGTTGTCGGCGAGCATCCTCCTCGCGCTCGGCACGCTCGAATGCGATCAGGATGCGCCGCCTGATCGCGATGGCATCCTCGAGTGTCTTGAGGCCCGGCGCATTCGGCTCCCAGTCGTCGTGACCGAAGTACGCGTGTTTCGATCCGGTGGCGACGATCAGCCAGTCGTAGTCGAGCGAACCGCCGTCGGAGAGAGCGATGCGCCGTGCAGCCACATCGATGCACGTGGCGTTCGCAAGCAGCACTCTCACGTTCCTGATGCCGCGCAGGATCCAACGGATCGGCGCGGCGATGTCACCGGGCGAGAGCGTCGCGGTCGCGACCTGATACAGCAGCGGTTGAAAGACGTGATGGTTGCGACGATCGATCAGCGTGACGCGAACGTCCGCATGGCGGAGGGCGCGAGCAGCGGAGAGCCCGCCAAAGCCGCCGCCGATGATCACGATGTGAGGGACCACGGAATTGTTGAGGGCCGATCTTTGATTAATGATTCGTTGTTGATTGGTGATTGTCGATTGAGGATTGAAAGGCAAATCAACAATCAGCAATCAACGATCAACAACGATTCAAAGATCAAAGATCCCTCATTCGACAATGATTCATCAAGCCCAGCGGAAGCCCAGCTTCGAGATCGGCAGCGATCGAATCCGCTTGCCGGTTGCGGCAAAGATCGCATTCGCCAGAGCTGGAATCGTCGGCGGCAGCGCAGGCTCGCCGAGACCCGTCGGCGGATTGTCGGTCACGACGAAGTGAACGTCCACCTCGGGCGCCTGCGTGATGCGCACAGTCGGGTACTGATGGAAGTTGCTCTGCACGGCCTTGCCGCCCTGGATCGCGATCTCCCATCCCATCAGGTGACTCATGCCCTCGACCACGGCGCCCTGGCTCTGGTTGATCGCGCTGCTCGGGTTGACGATCTGCCGTCCCACGTCGCCCGCCACCCACACCTTGTTCACCTTCACGCGATTGAGGTCGTCCACGCTCACCTCGGCGACGTTGGCGAAGTAGCCGCGATGGCTGTACTGGAACCCCACGCCCATCGCGGTGCCCTTGGGCAACGTTCGCTTACCCCAGCCCGACCGGTCTCGCACGGCCTCGAGCACTCCGCGGGCGCGCACGTGATCGAAGCCGTTGCCGCCCTGCGCTGGATCCGGGAAGATCGGCGTCTCGAGCAACTCGAGCCGAAACGCAAGTGGATCCTTACCGGCGGCGATTGCCACCTCGTCGATGAACGACTGGAACACGAACGAGAACGCATTGCTGCGCGGCGCGCGATGCGCACCCGTCGGCACACCGAGCGCCATCAGCGTCGCCTGGAAGTCGTAGTTCGGGATGAAACGGGCGGGGAACTCGACGCCCGGGATGTTCGCGGAATTCGAGAAGCCCTGGTCGCCCTTCGAGTTGTCACCGTAGCTCACGAAGTGATTGCGCCACGCCACGAGCTTGCCGGACGAATCGACGCCCGCTTTGAGGAAATGGAATCCTCCCGGCCGGTAATGGTCATGATGCATGTCGTCTTCACGTGTCCACAGCACCTTGACCGGCACACCGATCTGCCTGGTGATGGCTGCGGCTTCGCCCATGTAGTCGTTCGTGAGACGACGGCCGAATCCACCGCCAGCGCGCTGAATGTGGATCGTGATGTTCGGCTCGGGGATACCGAGCGCAGTGGACACGAGCTGACGTCCGTTGGCCGGCGTCTGCGTGGGCGCCCAGATCTCCATCGTCCCGTCGTGCCAATGCGCGGTGCAGTTCTGCGGCTCGAGTGGTGCGTGTGAGATGAACGGATAGTCGTACGCCGCTTCGACGACCATAGCTGCGCCGGCGAGCGCCTGCTCGGCGTTGCCATCGACGCGCAGCGGAAACGAGGGCTTCTGCGTCGAGAGTTCCTTCGCCTGACGGGTCCAGGCTTCACTGCTCTGCTGTGCAGTCGCGCCTTCGTTCCACTGCACCTGCAACTTCTCGCGCGCGGTCTTCGCCTGCCACCAGCTGTCGGCGACGATGGCGACACCAGGCATCAGGCCGCGAAGGTCGTCGGTACCGGCAACAGCAAACACGTGGCGCACGCCGGGCATCGCCTTGATCTGATCGTAGTTCGCGCTTACGACTTTGCCGCCGTAGACGGGACACTTCTCATACACGGCCCAGAGCATGTTGGGCAGCGTGAAGTCGATGCCGAACGTGGGCTGACCGGTAACGATGCGCGCGTTGTCGACACCGCGCGTGAACGTTCCGATGATCTTGTAATCGGCGGCCGCCTTGAGCTTGACCTTCGACATATCCGGCGGCGTCAGCGTCGCGGCACGTGACGCGAGTTCGCCGTAGGTCTTGCTACGGTTGCTTGCGCGATGCGACACTCGGGCATCGGCGGCGACAATCTCGGACGCCGGCACGTTCCACTCCTGCGCTGCCGCCGCGATCAACATCTCGCGAATCGACGCGGCCACCTGCCGCAACGGATCCCAGTTGGTCGGCGTCGCCGTGCTTCCACCTGCGTTCTGCCGGCCGTACTTCGTCTCATCGAGGTCGGCCTGCTCGATGCGGATGCCCGCCCACGGTACGCCGAGCTCGTCGGCGAGGATCATCGGCAGCGACGTCTTGATGCCCTGACCGATCTCGGGATTCTTCGAGACGATCGTGACGACGTTGTCGGGCGTGATCGTGATGAAGGCATTAGGAACAAACGCCTGCCCGGGTCCCTGCGCGACGACTCGCGCAACAGGATCGAGGTACGCGGCGACAAGCATGCCGCCACCGGCCAACGCCGACACGCGCAGGAACGACCGTCGATCGAGCTGGAATGCAGGATTCTTTGTCATCGCGACTCTTTGGGGCTTCGGGCTTGGGGAGGTTCAGGGTTCGGCGGCAACATTGTAAGATACGCGCGTCCCAGAGGTACTGAATGATTCGTCTCGCTCTTGTTGCGATTACGCTTGCGACACTCGCCTTTCCCCTCCCGCTACGAGCTCAGGGCACGGAGACTTATGCGGCCCGGCTGGGATGGGTGCCGACCACGCCAACCGATCGGCCGAATGTCACCGGCAAGGGTTCGGCCACAGCCACGCTGGCAGGACGCAAGCTGACGATCTCCGGTGCGTTCGATGGCCTGGCCTCTCCAGCGACCGTTGCCCGGCTCCATCGCGGTATCGCCAAGGGCGCACGCGGTGCAGCCATCGGCGACCTCATAGTCACCCAGGCCGCCAGTGGAAAGCTCTCGGGTTCGATCGATCTGACGGCGGAACAGGTTGAAGCACTCAAGCAAGGCAAGCTGTACGTGCAACTGCACACGGCGAAGGGTGTTCCCCCCGATGGCAGCACGCTCTGGGGGTGGTTGCTGAAGTAGCCGAGGGGAAAGGTTCAAAGGTCAAAGGTCAAGGGTCAAAGGTCAAAGTAAGCCATCCTGAGGTCACGATGATGTTGCGTAAGAGCTCGGCTCATTTGCTGGCGTTTGCGAGTCTGGTTGCGTCAGGCGTGTTGCTCACCGGACAGCAGCCGGCGGGCGGGCCGTACACCGCGGAGCAGGCGACTCAGGGCAAAGCGGCATATGAGGCGAACTGCGCTTCATGTCATGGCTCCGACCTGATGGGTGCGCCGCCACTTGCCGGCGAAGGATTCATCGGTGGATGGCGCACGCGCAGCACGCGCGAGTTGTACACCCTCATTCGCAACTCGATGCCCGCAGACAACCCGGGCGGCCTGTCCGAGAACAACTACGCGAACATCGTCGCCTACATCCTCCAGTTCAACGGCGTTCCCGCAGGCACGACGCCACTGACGCCAACGACTGACGTCAGGATCGGTGGTCCCGCTCCATCGGCTGCTGCTCCCGCACGCGGCGCGGCTCCGCAAGCCGCTGCCGCGCAGGCGCAGGCGCCAGCAGGGCGAGGCGCCGGCGCACAAGGCGCAGCCGCAGGCGGTGGACGCGGACGCGGGCAGGAGCCACCACCCACCGGTCTCACGGTGAAGGGCGAGGTGAAGAACTTCGCGCGCGTCACCGACGACATGCTGCGTAATCCGGCTCAGGGCGACTGGCCGATGCTGCGACACGATCAGTACGCATCGAGCTACAGCCCGTTGACGCAGATCACGCGAGACAACGCGCAGGATCTTCAGCTGCAGTGGATCTGGCCGATGAACGAGGGGGGAACCAATCAGCCCTCACCGCTCGCCTACAACGGGACGGTCTTCCTGAACAACACGGGCGGCATCGTTCAGGCGATCGATGGCAAGACCGGCGATCTGATCTGGGAGCAGCGTCTCGGCGTCAACATCGCGATGCGCGGGATGACGCTCTACAACGACAAGCTGTATCTCGCGCTGAGCAACGCACATCTCGTCGCCATCAACGCGCGCACCGGTGACGTGGCATGGGATGTCGCGATGCCCGATGGCCGCGGCAGCTCCAGTGGCCCCCTCGTCGCGAAAGGCAAAGTCATCCAGGGCATGGGCGGCTGCCAGCAGTACGTCGAGCAGAAGTGCTTCATCAGCGCCTACGACGCCGAGACCGGCAAGCAGCTGTGGCGCTTCAACACCGTGGCGAAAGACGGCGAACCTGGCGGCAACACGTGGGGCAGCCTCTCGAGTCTGTTCCGTGCGGGCGGCGAGACATGGATCACCGGCAGCTACGATCCGGATCTGAATCTGACGTTCTGGGGCACTGCACAGGCCAAGCCGTGGATGCCAGTCAGCCGCGGCATGTACACGCTCGACAAGGCACTCTACACGAGCTCAACGCTGGCGCTCGACGTGGACACCGGCAAACTGGCCTGGTACTACTCGCACGCGCCCGGCGAAGCGCTCGACCTCGACATTGTCTTCGAGCGCGTGCTCGTGGACAGCGGCGGGCAGAATTTCGTGTTCACAATGGGCAAGGATGCCGTCCTGTGGAAGCTCGATCGCAAGACGGGCAAGTATCTCGGCCACAAAGAAGGAACGTTCCAGAACGTCTGGGAGAGTTTCGATCCGAAGACTGGTGAACCGCGTTACCGCGCGGACATCATCGACCACGAAGTCGGCCAGTGGATCGATGGATGCCCGAGCACCGAGGGTGGACACAACTGGCAGGCGATGAGCCACAACAAGGCCACCAACCAACTCATCGTTCCGATCAGCCAGAGCTGCATCGCGATTCGCGCGCAGAAGATCGAGCAGGTCGCGGGCGGCGGCAGCGGCGGCGGTGCGGACCGGCGCTTCTACGAGATGCCAGGCACCGATGGGAACATCGGCAAGCTCGCAGCATTCGACGTGAACAGCTTGAAAGAAACCTGGGCGCTGCAGCAGCGGGCGCCGTTCCTGACGTCTGTGCTGTCAACGGCTGGTGGCGTGGCGTTCGTGGGTGATCTCGACCGCGAGTTCAAAGCCGTTGACGTGAGGACCGGTAAGGTCCTGTGGCGCACGCGACTCTCGACGTCCGTGCAGGGCTTCCCGATCTCGTTCTCCGTCGACGGCCGTCAGTACATCGCGGTGACGACGGGCCTTGGCGGGGGCAGCCCTCGGCTGGTGCCATCGACGATCGCCCCGGAAATCCGCGTCCCAACGACGGGGCAGGCGCTCTACGTGTTCGCGCTTCCGGAACCACGTCGCTAGTCGCTGAACGAGGTACGACTACGACGACGACGGCCGATGTGACCGCAGGAACGAACGGATCTGACGCACGGCCAGCGGGATGCGCTCCTTCGGCTCCTTCCACGGGAATATGCTCACTTCGGCGTTCGGCGCGAGCATCGCAGCCTCCATGGCGACTGCGTACGGATGTGCCGGGATGTCGTCCGGCAGAATCAGCACGGGAGTCTTACAGCTGCGCACGAAGTCGCGCGTCACGGTGAAGACGAAGTCGGTGTTCGTGCGGTACATCTTCGTCAGGAACTTGTCCACCGTTTCCATCGTGATATCGGGCCGGCGTTTCACCAGTTCGGGACCCCACCCCTTGATGTTGTTCTCGTAGAACAGATCGCGCATCTCTGGGCGCGATCCGCTCGGCTGCGCGAGTACCGCAGCGACAACCCGATTGGGTGCGCGCTCCAGCAGATTCCAGATGAACGGACCTCCGATGCAGAAGCCCAGCACCATGAACTTGTCGATGCGCAGGTGATCCATCAGACCGATATGGTCATCGGTGTAGGCATCCCAGGGCCGGTCGATCTCGAGGGGGCCCGACGACTGACCGGTGTTGGCGTTGCGCAGGTCCGAGTAGATGCAGCGGAACTCGCCCTTGAACTCGTCGATCGGGTGAAACGGATCGCCGCTCTTCAAACCGGAGATCGACGAGTTGAGTCCCCCACCGGCAATGAGCAGCAACGGAAAACCCTTGCCCGATTCCTCGTAGTGAATGCGAACGGGGCCCTTCTCGTAGAACGACATGGCGCTTTCTCCTTGCCTCGTTTGTTGAGCCAACACGCGCGAGGCGGTGGCCATCGCCGTCGCCGCAGCGCCCGCTGCCAGGAGCTTCCGTCTGACAGGATCCATATCGCGTCCTCCTCTATCGGCTCACAATCCGTCCGGTTTCGTCCCGCACCTCATTGGCGCGGGCATTCTAGCTCAGTCCGATGGCCCCGGAAGCCGACGTGCTGATGGGGGCCGTTCCGCGTCGTTCATCGTTGACCTCGCCCCGTCGGTGTGTCGTCAATATGTAAGGGCGACCAAGGACGATCCGGCATGACGAAACCGAAGGCAGCGATCTCGTGGAGCGGTGGCAAAGACTGTTGCCTGGCCATGCTGCGGGCATGGAACAGCTTCCACGTTGTGGCCATGGTTACGATGTTCAATGAAGACGGCGGGCGAAGCCGTTCGCACGGCTTGCGACCAGCCATCCTGGCGGCACACGCGGCCCGGCTCGAGTTGGAGGAGTTCTCCGCCCGCTGCAGCTGGGACACCTACACCGACGAATACATCGCGACATTGGCGCGCCTGCCGGAGCGAGGCATCACCCACGTCGTGTTCGGCGACATCATGGGTGACGGACATCGCGAATGGAATGAGCGCGTGTGCCAGGCGCACGGCCTCACGGCAATCATGCCGCTCTGGGCGCAACCCACGGATCAGCTCGTCCGCGAGTTCATCGCGCTCGGCGGAGAGGCCCGGCTCGTCACCGTACGAGAGCCCCTCCTGGATCGGTCCTGGCTGGGACTGACGCTGACGGAAGAGACCGTGCGTCGCTTGGAATCCATCGGCGTCGATCCCTGTGGCGAA
>Ga0173483_10000457_pt1 | contig 11548 bp, 13 predicted proteins | sample NitcycUS178409R2_FD_122621 | JGI IMG/M metagenome (GOLD analysis project Ga0173483, IMG submission 122621) | Soil microbial communities from Arlington Agricultural Research Station in Wisconsin, USA - Nitrogen cycling UWRJ-S178-409R-2 (version... | ecosystem: Environmental > Terrestrial > Soil...
CGCGCGCGGTGCAGCGGGATGTACGAGCGCGCGCGCGGATCGCGCACGTCGGTGGCGATGCGGTCGAGCGCTTCGATCGCCATGTCGGCGCCGGCGAGGTCGTCCATCTCGAGCAGCAGGTCGATCGCCCACGAGCGCGCGCGCACCGACAGCTCGGGATCGCCGACCTCCTCGGCCAGCGTGAAGAGCTCCTGCGCCCACTCCAGGCCGCGCTCGGTCGTGTCCGGCCCGCTCGTGGCGAGCGCGCCGAGATCGAGGACGTAGGCGAGCGTGGCGCGGTCGCCGAGGCGGCGCGCGATCGCGAGCGCCTCCTGGACGAGCTCCTCACGGCGCTGCACGCGGTCGGAGAAGTAGAGCGCCGCGGCGAGGCGCACGAGCACGCGCGCGCGCAGCGCGCTGTCCTCGGGCGAGAGCGCCGCGAACGCCTCCTCGAGCGTCGCGACGAGGAGGTCGTCGACGATCCCGGGAGAGAGGCCGAAGCCGCCGAGGCTGAGCGCCGCGCGGGCCATCAGCTCCATCGCGCCGAGCTCGCGCGCGAGCGCGATCGTCTCGGTCAGCGTCGGGACCGCGCCCTGGTCGGCCGCGTGCATGAGCGCCTGCCCGCGGGCGAGCATGAGCTCGCAGCGGCGGCGCTCGTCGGGCTGGTCCTCGAGCTCGAGCGCGCGTAGCGCGCGCTCGAACAGCTCGGCCGCCTGCTCGTACGCGAGGACCGCGAGCGCCTCCTGACCGGCGCGCTCGGAGTACTCGAGCGCCTTGGCCGCGGCCTCGGGCACGGCGGCCTCGATGTAGTGGTGGGCGAGCTCGAGCGCGCTCGCGCCGCCGGCGCGGCCCTCGAGCGCGCGCGCGACGGCCCCGTGGAGCTCGGCGCGGCGGGTGGCGCCCAGGCTCGCGTACAGCGTCTCGCGCACGAGCCCGTGGCTGAAGCGCACGACGCCCGGGCGGCCCGGGATCTCGAGCACGAGGCGCGCGGCGATGGCCTCCTCGAGGCGGCCCAGGAGATCGGGCCGAGCGATCCCGAGCGCGCGGGCGAGCGTCTCGACGCGGAACGCGCGGCCGATGACCGACGCGGCCTCGAGCGCCTCGACCGTCGACGGCGCGAGCGGGCGCAGCCGGCGGCGGATCGCGTCGCGCACGCCGTCGGGCAGCGGCAGGCGCCCACCGGGCGGCGCGTCGACGAGGCCCTCGGCCGCGAGCAGGCGCACGACCTCCTCGCTGAAGAACGGGTTGCCCTCGGTGACGTCGTGGACGGCGCGCACCAGCGCCGCGCTCGGCTCGGTCCCCGCCCGGTACTCGATGAGCCGGCGCAGGTCGTCCTCGTCGAGGCCCTTGAGCTCCACGCGCCGCCCGAATCGCGTCAGCTCGCCGAAGACCGCGCTGACGTCCTCGGGCCGGTGCGCGTCGGCGTCGTGGTGGGTCGTGACGACGAGGATCGGCACGTCCTCGACCTGGCGGATGAGGAAGGCCAGCAGCAGCAGCGACGGCAGGCCCGCCGTGTGCATGTCGTCGAAGAGCAGCACGACCGGTCCGCGGCGGGCGGCGCCGCGCAGGAACATCGTCACCGCGTCGAAGAGCGCGAACCGCGCCTGCTCGGACTCGAGGCTGTCGGCCGTCGCGGCGACCCCGAGCCGCTCGCGGACCTGGGGGGCGATCTGCGCGACCCAGCGCGCCCCGGACCCGAGATCGGCCGCGAGCTCGTCGTCGCTGCGCGCCTCGGCGACCGCGCGCACGATCTGCTGCCAGGGCCAGTAGGGCGGGGCGCCGCCCCCGTCCCAGCCGCGCGCCGGGGCGACGAACGCGCCGCGCTCGTGGGCTCGGTCGACGAGCGCGCCGGCCAGGCGCGTCTTGCCGATGCCCGGCTCGCCGGTGATGAGGAGCAGGCCGCCGTGCCCCGCGACGGCGCCGTCGAGCGCCTCGTCGAGCTCTGCGAGCTCGCGCTCGCGGCCGAGGAGCGGCGGCTCGCCTGCCCCGGCTGGACCCCATCGTGCGGCGGCGGAGGGCGGCTGTGAGGACATGGCCGAGCGAGGCAACTCTACCGTTGCCCGGGTCGGTGCTAGCGGGTCGCCCATGAACGGTGCGCCCGGGGATTTCGGGTGGAATGTTCGCGGGAGGCCGACTAGCGTCGCGAGCCGATGGCGCCGACGCCGGTCACCGTCCTCTCGCCGGTGCCGTGGTGGTGGGCGTTGTGGGTGCGCTACGTGACCTGGCGCGCGGCGCGCGTCTGCCCGGCGCTCGTCGCGGAGCTGCGGCGCCTTCGGTTCATCCGCTTCGCCCACTGGGCGCTGGCGAGCCGCTGGCCGCCGGATCGCGCCGTGCGCCGCGACCGGGCGGCCGCTCGCTGCCTCGTCTTCCTGACGACGTACGACGGCTCCGAGAACCAGTACTTCGACGCCTTCGTACGCGTCGTGCGGCTCAACATCCTCGCCGCCTACCGTGGATCGCAGGACTTCCCGAAGCTGCGCTACAGGACGATCGACGCCTACCTGAAGGCGCACATGCACGAGCTCGGCCACGCGTACTGCGCGAACCCGGAGGCGGCCGTGCGCACGACCGAGCAGGCGCTCGAGCTCCGCCGGCGCCTGGAAGCGTTCGCGGAGCGGTCGCGCGGCGCGTCGCCGGAGCGCTTCGCGCCGATGTGGCGCGCCTTCGTGACCGAGGTGCAGGGCCTGCTGTGAGGCCCCGCCGCTACGTGGTCGAGCGCGGCGCCGGAGATCGCCCGCGTCGAGATCCAGCTCTACGACCGTATGCGTGGAAAACCTGGAAGTCGCACGGCGCGGCCGGCACGACGGTGGCGCCTGCGCCGGTCCTCGGTGAACACGTGACGGTGCGGTCGCGGTGAACCGCGTCGGCGCCACCGAGGGCCTCGTGGTCCTGGCCCGGGTCGTCGCCGGCCGCGCCGAGCAGGCGCGGGCGGCGATCGCCGCGCTGCCCGTCGATCCCAGCCCGTTCGCGTCCGTCGACGGCACCAGCCTCGCCCGGCTGCAGGTGCTGCGCCCGCCGCGGCGGCGGCTGACCGCGCGGCGCCCGCGCGAGCATCTCCTCTGGGCCGTCGACGTCGACGCCCCGCTCGACGGGTGGCTGGCGCGCGCGTGCGAGCGCATCGGGCCGCAGCTCGACGACGTGTTCGGCCACTGCGCGTTCTGGCCGGGCGCCGAGACCCCGGCGGCCGTCGCGCGCTGGGTCGCGGCCAACCGCCTGGCGATCGGCTTCTCGGTCATCGGCTCGCCGCAGGCGAGCGTGGCCGAGATCGCGGAGGCGCTGAAGGCCCGGGCGCAGCTCGGCGACTTCGCGCGTGGCGCCCAGGGGCTCGACGACGCCGAGCTGCACGACGCATGGATGGAGTTCAGGCCGTGACCGCGCTCGAGCGCGACGACATCCAGGGCGGCGTCCTGCGCGGCTACCGGCAGCTCGACCACGCCGCCTACCTCTTCGCGCGCGTCCGCGACGCCGGCGCCGCTCGCCGCGCGCTCGCCGCGCTCGCCGACCCCGTCCAGGCCGAGGCCGAGTGGGACGGACCCGACGCGGTGCTCAACGTCGCGCTCTCGTTCCGCGCGCTCGAGCGGCTCGGGCTGCCGCCCGCGGTCCTGCGGACGTTCCCGCGCGCGTTCCGCGAGGGGATGGCGGCGCGCCGCGTGGAGCTCGACGACGACCACGACGCGTGGCAGCCCGAGCTCAGCGAGCTCGAGCTGCTGCTCACGATCCACGCCCGCGGCGAGTCCGCGCTCGAGGCCGAGGCCGCGCGCTGGCGGGCGTGGCTCGCCGTGGCGGAGCACGGCCTCGAGGCCGTGCACGAGGAGCAGGCCGCGGTCCTCGACGGCGATCAGCGCGAGCACTTCGGGTTCACCGACGGCTTCGGGCAGCCCGCGATCGAGGGCGCCGCGCGGCGCCAGATCCGCGGGCAGGGGACGTTGATCCGCTGGCGCCCGTGGATGCGCGAGTGCGACGATCGCGTGCGCAGCCGCACGGACCCCCGCTGGGGCTGGCGCGCGCTCAAGTCGGGCGAGTTCGTGCTCGGCTACGAGGACGAGGACGGCGGCCTGCCCCCGGCTCCGGTCGAGCCGTTCGGGCGCAACGCGACGTTCGCGGTCTGGCGCAAGCTGCGCCAGGACGTCGCGGGCTACCGCGCCGCGGTCGCCGGCGAGGCCTCCGCGCTCGGCGTCGCCCCCGAGTGGCTCGCGGCGCGGATCGTCGGCCGCTGGGCGGACGGCTCGCCGCTCGTCCTGCGCCCCGATGCCGCCGACCCGGACCTCGGGTTCGACCGCGAGCGCGTCAACGACTTCGTCTTCGCGCGCGACCGCGACGGCCTGCGCTGCCCGCTCGGCGCCCACGTCCGCCGGGCCAACCCCCGCGACGCCTTCGGCCACGCTGGGCAGCTCACCGTCCGCCACCGGATCCTGCGCCGCGGCATGCCCTACGGGCCGCCGCTGGGCGAGGGCGAGGCGCCCGGCGACGTCGAGCGCGGGCTCGTCTTCGTCTGCTACCAGGCCGACATCGAGCGCCAGTTCGAGGTCATCCAGCGGCGGTGGATGCGCGACGGCACCGGATTCGGCCTCGGCCCGGAGCCCGATCCCGTCGTCGGCGGCGGCGGCCGGATCACCGTCCAGGGCCGCCCGCCGCGCTTCGTCACCGGGCTCGGCGCGCACGTGGCGCTGCGTGGAGGCGAGTACCTCTGGGTGCCCGGCCTGACCGCGCTCGCAGCCCTCGCCGACGAGTGAACATCGTTCCCTCGACGGTCACGCCCCGGGGTCATGACCAGTCGTGACCACGCCCGGAGGCTGATGCTCATCCTCCTCGCCAACGACCGCGCCGGCCTGCGCCTCGACCAGGACGCCCCGACCGCCCACCGGGCGGCCGGCCGCGACCATGAGGACTCCCGAGGCAAGCGCCGCGCGGCGGCGGGCGCCCGGCCGACGACGAACCACGCCGTCCCGGGAGGCGCGCTGGTGCGGGCTGCTTGACACGGTCGTCCCGCCGTCCCGCGGGGGTGCTGACGACCTCTGCAACCGGACGGCGGACGACGGGCGCCACCGCGCCGCGGCCGCACTGTGGGGGGCGGCCGCGGCGTGATCGGGTCCGGAGCCCATCATGGGGAGGCTCCGGAGGCCTCGGCGCCCGTGGCCGGGTCGCCGCGCACCAACGAGCGCGTGGCGTCCCGGGGCCTGCAGCGGGCTCCGGTTCCCCGACCCTCCTCGGGGGACCGGAGCACCCGCTGTGCCGCTTCGAAAGACGCCGGGGCCCCGCCGGAGACGGCCGGCGGGGCCCCGTCCATCCCCTCCTCGTCTAGGCGAGCGACGCCATGACGTGCTTGACCTGCGTGTACTCCTCCAGCGAGTACATCGACAGGTCCTTGCCGTAGCCGGACTGCCCGAAGCCGCCGTGCGGCATCTCCGATGCGAGCGGGATGTGGTCGTTGATCCACACGCAGCCGAAGCGCAGCGCCTTCGAGACGCGCAGCGCGCGGCCGACGTCGCGCGTCCACACAGACGAGGCCAGGCCGTACGGCGTGCCGTTGGCCCAGGCGATCGCCTCGTTCTCGTCGGAGAACGCCTGCACCGTGATGACCGGCCCGAAGATCTCGCGCTGGATCATCTCGTCGTCCTGGCGCAGGCCGGCGACGACCGTCGGCTCGAGGAAGAACCCGGGCAAGTCGGGCTCGGATCCGCCCGTGACGATCTCGGCGTTGTCGGGCTTGCGCTCGAGGAAGCCCTCGACGCGCTCGCGCTGGCGCGCGGAGTTCAGGGGCCCGAGCGTTGTGTCCGGCGCACGGGTGTCGCCCATGACGTAGCCCTTTGCCTGCTCGGCGAGGCCGTTGACGACGTCGTCGAGGACCTTGGAGGAGGCGAGCACGCGCGTGGCCGCCGTGCAGTCCTGGCCTGCGTTGTAGTAGCCGGTCCCCGCGATCGTCTCCAGCACGGTGTCCATCTCGACGTCGTCGAAGACGACGACGGGCGCCTTGCCGCCGAGCTCGAGATGGACCTTCTTCAGCGTCGGCGCGGCGTGGGCGGCGATCCACTTTCCGGTCTCGACCGAGCCGGTGAGCGAGACCATCTGGACGTCGGGGTGCTCGACGATCGCGGCGCCCGGGTCGTTGCCGCCGGCGACGACGTTGAGGACGCCCTTGGGCAGGTGCTCGGCCGCGAGCTCGGCGAGCCTGATCGTGCTCACCGGCGTCGTCGGCGCCGGCTTGAGAACGACCGTGTTGCCGGCCGCGAGCGCGGGGCCGATCTTCCAGATCGCCATCATCAGCGGGTAGTTCCATGGCGCGATCTGGCCGATCACGCCGACCGGCTCGCGGCGGATGAACGACGTGTAGCCCTCGAGGTACTCGCCGGCCGCCTTGCCCTCGAGGCACCGCGCGGCGCCCGCGAAGAAGCGCAGGTTGTCGACCAGGGCGGGAACCTCGTCGTCCTTGAACGCCTGGAGCGGCTTGCCGGCGTTGGCCGACTCGAGCTCGGCGAGCTCGTCCGCGTTCTCCTCGAGCGCGTCGGCGAGGCGGTAGAGCGCGAGCGAGCGCTCCCCGGGCGTCGCGTTCGACCACGAGCCGTCCTCGAAGGCGGCGCGCGCGGCTGCGACCGCGCGGTCGACGTCGGTCGCGTCGGAGTCCGGGGCCTGCGCGATCTCCTGGCCCGTTGCGGGGTTGAAGACGGGCATCGTGCGGCCGGAGGCCGGCTCCACGTGCTCGCCGTCGATGAAGTTCCTCAGGGTCTGCGTGGCGGTGGCCATCGCTGGGTGTCTCCTCTCTGTTACTGCAGGTAGTTGCGCGGGTCGCGCAGCGACGCCTCGTCCGGGTCCAGCCCGGCGTTCTCGTGGGCGCGGCGCTGGCGCAGCAGGTCCCAGAAGCGGTCGAGCTCGACGCGGATCTGCGCGAGCCGACGGTGCTCCTCGGGACCCAGCCCTTCCCCCTCCGAGTGGGCGTCGAGCAGGCGATGCTCCTCGGCGACGAGCGCCTCGATGTGATCGCGGACGGCGTCGTCGTTCATGCTGGTGAGCCTAGTGGGCCTCGTGGCGACGTTGCACGCCGCAAGACCCACTAGCTCCAGACGCGGTGCGGGTGGGTAGCCTGCCGTGCGCATGGGGCTCTTCTCCGACGCCGACGAGCTCTACGCCCACCTCGGCCGGCTCTTCGCCGAGGCGGCGGCGGACGAGGAGCTGGGGGCTCGGCTCGCCGAGGCGAACACGATCCTGCAGCTGCGCCTGCGCGACCCCGACGCGGTCGTGACGGTCAAGGTGCTGGCGGCCGAGGAGCGCAAGGTCGACCTCGGCGACACCACGCTGCGCCCCGAGGTCGTGCTGGCCATGGACGCCGACGTCGCCCACGGCCTGTGGCTGGGGACGGTCAACATCACGGTCGCCCTGGCCCGCGGGCACATCGTCGCCCAGGGCCCGGTCGCGAAGGTGCTCAAGGTCGTCCCGCTCATGCGCTTGCTCGCCCCGCGCTACCGCGCGCTGCTCGAGGGCGCGGGGCGCGAGGACCTAGTCGCGGCGGCGTAGGACGCGGCGCGGCGGGGTAGGCCCGGCGGCGATGAGGCTGCTCGTCCTCACCACCGACCCCGTCGACGCGGACGCCGTGCGGGCGGCGCTGCCCGGCGAGGACCTCGAGGGCACCGAGGTCCTCGTGGTCTCGCCCGCGGTCAACGAGTCCGCGCTGGCCTTCTGGGTCTCGGACGCCGACGAGGCGATCGCCGAGGCGGAGTCCGCCGCCCGGGCGACGGCCGAGGGCCTGCGCGAGCAGGGCGCGCGCACGCAGGCGCAGGCCGGCGAGAGCGAGCCGCTGCTCGCGCTCCAGGACGCGCTGGCGACGTACCCGGCCGATCGCGTGCTCGTCTTCGTCCGCGACGACGAGGACGCGGCGCGCTACCGCGAGGACGACGTCCTCGGCGAGGCCGAGCGCCGCTTCGGCGTGCCGGTCACCGAAGTCCGGCACTGACCGGCGGCGCGCGCCGCCGGCTCAGCCCGAGGCGTCGAGCACGCGGTGCGGGCGCAGCACCCAGCGGCCGCGCTCCTCGACGAGGTCGCCGCAGAGCTGCAGGCCGGCCGCGAAGAGGCAGGCGAGCCCGGGCTCGATCGGCGCGCCGACGGGATCGGCGTCGAGGTGCACGACGCGGCCGGCGCGGTCCGCCCGCGCGGGCACGCGGACGGCAAACGGGAAGCCGTCGGGGCCGACGAAGGCCAGCGCCGCGCGGATCCGGTCGACCGCGTCGAGGCGCGGGTCCCACGCCGGCGCGCCGCCCTCGGGCGGCGCGTGGCCGGTCTCGGGCTCCTCGTTGTGGGCCGAGCGCACCTCCTCGAGGTGGGCGTCGAAGAGGCGGGGCTCGGCGTCCAGGTCGCCCTCGGGCCAGGCGTAGATCCGCTCGGGGCGCACCCGCAGGCGTCCGACCGCGAGCACGCGCGCGGTGCCCTGGACGAGGACGAGCGGCGCGTCGCCGACGAGCACCCCGACGCGCGGGTCGCGTTGCGCGCGGCGCGACGGGGCGTCGGCGGTGGCGAGCTCGAGGCAGCCCGCCCGCGCATCGAGCTCGCCGCGCGCGGGCGACGCCGCCGGCTGGCCGTGCGCGTCCACGGTGACGAGCTCGCCCTCGGGCGAGCGCTCGACCGCCTGCAGGAGCTCGTCGGGCAGCGGACCCGTCATGTCGCAGCCGATCCTAGCGCGCAGCCGGAGCGAGCTGAACGGCGTTCACGACGCGTAGCCGGGCTCGCCGGGCAGGACGATCCGCGCCGCCTCGCCCGTGCCCAGGACCCGCGGCTCGACGGCCACGACCTCGTGACCGCGCGCCCACGCGAGGAGCTCGTCGGCGCTCGTGAACCCGCGCAGGCGCTCGAGCTGCTTGACCGTGGGGAAGACGAGGCGCAGGCCGCCGGAGCGCTGCGCGTCGAGCGCAGCCTGCGGCGCGAGCCAGCGGTGGTCGGTGATCTCGGACCCGTCGACGACCGGCTCCTGGCCGTCGGGCGCAGCGGCGAGGAAGAAGTGCGTGTCGAAGCGGATCGCCACCTCGGGTGGGGTGATCCAGCGCGCGACCTTGACGAGCGCGCCCGGGTCGTCGAGCGTGATCCCGGCCTCCTCGCGCAGCTCGCGGACGGCCGCGAGACGGTGCGCGGCGTCGCCGTCGCCCTCGGCGGCGTCGACCGCGCCGCCGGGGAAGACCCAGACGCCGCCCATGAAGCGCGCGCGCTCGGTGCGCTTGACGAGCAGCAGCTCGAGCAACTGGGCGCCGCCGCGCAGGAGGATCACGGTCGCCGCCTGCCGCGGCACGGTCACGCGGCCGGTCGCGTTCAGCTCCTCCCCGGGCGCCGGGCGATCGCCCTCCATCGGCTGAGGCTACTCTTCGGGCCCATGACGGAGACGAAGACCGCACAGCGGTGGATGTGCGAGTCCTGCGGCTTTATCTACGACCCGGCGGACGGCGATCCGGACGGCGGGATCCCGCCCGGGACGGCGTTCGAGGACATCCCCGACACCTGGTTCTGTCCCGTTTGCGGGGCACGGAAGCGCGACTTCAGCCCGTACGAGGAATAGGCGACCTGGCCAAGACGCCCAAGCGGCCCAAGGCGACCAAGCCCGCGACGGTCGCCGCTCCGCCGGTCGCGCCGCCGGCGCAGCCGGCCCCACCCACCGACGGCGTGCGCGGGCTGCGCCGCCTCCTCGTCGCCGCGACCGGTGCCCGCCTCTGCTACGGCGATCCCGTCCGCGTCGGCGAGCGCACCGTCATCCCGTTCGCGCGCGGCCGCGCGGCGGGCGGCTTCGGCCGTGGCGGACCGGGCGGCGGGAGCCTGACCGCCGAGCCGCTGGGCATCGACGTCACCACCGCCGGCGCGCGCTTCGAGCCGGTCGGGCGCGCGCGGTCGACAGGGCGGATGCCCGGCGCCGGCCTCGCCGTCGCCGCGGCCGCCGGGGTGGCCGTCTCGGCGCTGCTGCGCCGGGGGCGGCGTCCGCTGCTGCCGCCCTGAGTACCCTCAGCGGGGCCGTGCCCTCCCGGAGGATCGAGCTGCTGGCCGCCGTCGTCGGCGCGGCGTCGCTGGGGGCCGAGATCGCCGCGGCCCGCCTCCTCGCACCGTGGTTCGGCGCCTCGACGATCGTGTGGGGGAACACGATCGCCACTGTCCTGGTCGCGCTCAGCATCGGCTACTGGATCGGCGGCCGCCTCGCCGACCGCGACCCGACCCTCGCGGGCCTGAGCCGCGTCGTCCTCGCCGCGGCCGCGCTCCTGGCCCTCGTGCCGTTCGTCGCCGCCCCGTTCCTGCGCGTCTCCGTCGACGCGCTCGACCGCGTGCAGGCCGGCGCGTTCGCGGGCTCGCTCCTCGCGGTCCTCGCGCTCGTCGCGGCGCCGGTGGTCCTCCTCGGCTGCGTGGCCCCCTACGCCGTGCGCCTCTCCGTCCGGTCGGTCGACGAGGCCGGGCGCGTCTCCGGCCGCCTCTATGCGATCTCGACGCTCGGCTCGCTGGCGGGCGTCTTCCTGAGCGCGCTCGTGCTCATCCCGCTCGTCGGCACGCGCCGCACGTTCCTGACCTTTGCGCTCGCGCTGGCGCTGGCGGCCGTGCCGGCGCTGGGGCGGCGCTTCGTCCTCGCCCCGGTCGGCGTCGCGCTCCTGCTCGCGATCCCGGTCGGGACCGTGAAGGCGACCGGGAACGGGCGGGTGATCTGGGATCGCGAGACCGAGTACCAGTACGCGCGCGTCGTCGAGGAGCCCAGCGGCGAGCGCCGCCTCGAGCTCAACGAGGGCCAGGCCGTGCACTCGGTCTACCGGCCGGGCGAGTGGCTCACCGGCGACTACTGGGACGAGATGCTCCTCGCCCCGTTCGCGGCGGCGGGCGCGCGAACGCCGCGCTCGGTGGCGATCCTCGGCAACGCCGCGGGCACGACGGCGCGCGCCTACGGGCACTTCTTCCCGCGCGCCCGGGTCGACGGCGTCGAGCTCGACGGGGCGCTGAGCGACGTCGGCCGGCGCCTCTTCGACCTCCGCGGCCCGCACCTTCACCTGCACACGGCCGACGCGCGGCCGTTCCTGCGCCGCGCGACGCGGCGGTGGGACGTGATCGTCGTCGACGCCTACCGCCAGCCCTACATCCCGTTCTACCTGGCCACGCGCGAGTTCTTCGACGAGGTCGGCGATCACCTCACGCCGCGCGGCGTCGTCGCGGTCAACGTCGGCCACCCCGAGGGATCGGACCGCCTCGAGCAGGTGCTGACCGCGACGATGGCGGACGTCTTCGCCCACGTCGCCCGCGACCCGGTCGAGCCGACGAACACGGTGCTCATCGGGTCGCGCGCGGCGCTCGACGCGCGTGCCCTGCGCCGCGTCGCGCCGCGGCTGCCGGCGGCGCTGCGCGCTGCCGCGAGGGCCACCGCGCGCCGCCTGCAGCCGGGCCTTGCAGGTGGTCGCGTCTACACCGACGACGTCGCGCCGGTCGAGTGGCTCGTCGACACGTCGATCGTCAAGGTCGCGGCGCACGGCGAGCGGTGAGTGGCGCGCTTCTGGCGCGCGGCGCCGGTGGCGGCGCTTGGCGTCGAGGGGAGCGGGCCGCTGGCCCGCACCAGATTCCGGCATGCTGAGTA
>Ga0173483_10000458_pt1 | contig 11536 bp, 13 predicted proteins | sample NitcycUS178409R2_FD_122621 | JGI IMG/M metagenome (GOLD analysis project Ga0173483, IMG submission 122621) | Soil microbial communities from Arlington Agricultural Research Station in Wisconsin, USA - Nitrogen cycling UWRJ-S178-409R-2 (version... | ecosystem: Environmental > Terrestrial > Soil...
ACTGCTCGATGAACATCCTCTACTCACTGCAGCACCTCGGTTACACGATTCCGCCGCAGGCGGACGCGGGCTGGATCGGCGAAGCCGGGCCCGGCCCCTCCTACCTCGACCCGGACTCCGGGGGCCCGGGGAACGACTTCACGAACCGGAACACGACGTTCATGACCTGGAACCTGATGCACGTGGCGCGGCTACTGCGCGACGCCGGAGGAATCCCGGCCCACGGCAACCAGCGCTCGCTCTGGGACGCAGGCTGCCGCTGGGACCTCCCGAACCCCGAGCGCCGCTGAGGACGGGCCTCGCGGGGGAGGAGTGAGCTCTCCTCCACCCGCGCGGCGTGTGCCTAGCCGACCGAGTCGCGGAAGGCGACTGCTTCTCCGGCGAGCGCGGACGACTCCTCGATCGGCAGGATCGGGGTCGACGTGAACCGCAGCCACGGCGCCCAGGGTGCAGTGGTGCGGGCGAGAGTTGCGGCGCTGTCGGCCTCGATCAGGGCCACACCCCCACCACCGTCCGCGAAGCCGTAGAAGCCCTTGAACTCCGCGCCGGCCGGCGGCTGCCACTTCGAGAACACGTCGAGCGACCGACGAATGCCCTCCTCGCTCGTGTCGATGAATTCCCAGGTGACGTGAAAGAGCATCGGCGCATCCTTTCCCGAGGCTGATTGCCGAGCGAGCTGTGGGGCCGAGCGCGGCCCTCCGTCAGGCCTCGACGAGGATCACGAGCGTCTCCGGGACGACTCCGTCGTGCGCCATCGCCTCGGCGGCCGCCTCAGTCTCCATCGCAGCCATCACGGCGTCCATGTCCGGGACGTCCATCAGCAGGCCGACTCTCGAGGGGTTCTGCGGATCGACGAACGTCCGGATGTTGGTGACGCCGAGAGGCCCGAAGAACTCCTCGCGTTTGGGCGAGGCGAGCCAGTGGTCCCTGTCTTTCACGTCGTGGTAGCCAATGACGGTGGGCATCGCCCTCCTTCGGGTCGGCCGGCCGCTCGATGCGCACCGGTGGCCCGAGTGACCGTACTCTCTCGCAGCTCGAGGTGCCAACGAACGGGAGGACGGCGCATGCGCGACCGTGTGTCCAGCCGTCCGGCTCGTACGATGGCGGAGGAGGATGCCACGTGGCCACGTCTGATCCGATTGCCGAGATCATCGGCGACTATCGAGCCTTCGCGGCGATGCAGCGCGACCGACTCATCGCCCGGGGCATCGACATCTCGCCCTACGCGCTCAGCCACCTCGCCGTCCGCGTCGCCGATTGGGACCTGTACGTCCACCAGCGCACGCTGCTCGAGCGTCATGCGAGGGCGAACAGCGAGAACCTCTGGAACGGGCGTCCGATCTCGCTGATCGTGCTCGCCGAGCCGCTCGAGGTCCTCGACGGGACTCCGGTCTCGCTCATCGAGCTCATCCCGCCCGTTCACCAGCGCGTGTACCGCATGGGCCTCGAGCACCTCGGCGTCGTCGTCGGTGAGGAGATCGACGACTTCTCGCGAGTGCATCGAGGCGCGCTGACCGGCCAGCAGTTCCAGAGCCCCGACGTCGAGCCGTACTACGTGCTATTCGAGGACTTCACCCACGTGAAGTTCTATCGCCGCTCCTTGCATGACGGCGCTCTCCTCCAGGGTGCGCGCTTCGACGGCTTCAGCCACGTCGACGACTGGGTGCCGCAGCGACTGGTCACCGCCACCGGCCCGAACCCGCTCCCGCGGTGACGTATGGCTGAGGGACAGATGACCGGGGCGCGCGAGCGCCCCGGTCATCGCTGGGGTCAGGAGACCACGACGGTCGCGCGCATCCAGGGGTGAATGAGGCACTCGAAGCGGTGCGTTCCCGGCCCGAGCGTCACGGAGAGCGTCCCGCCGGCGTGGATCAGCGTCGCTCCGAACGCCCCGCCCGGGAACCCAGCGCACTCCGGAACCGGTGTCAGCCCCAGCAGGCTGTTGAGGACCGCCACGCACCCGCCGCCGAAGTTCGCCACCTCGGTGAAGGTGTGATCCTCGCCGCCCTTGTTGCTGCCCTCGACCGTCCCGCCCCCGGCCAGCTTCAGCTGGTCGGGCGCGAAGCGCCACGCCGGCGCGCTCCCCTGAGCGAGGAGCTGGCCGATGAAGTCCGAAAAGGTCGTGCTGCCGGCTTTGACGCATGTGCCCGGCCCGATGGCAGCGTTGAAGCTCGCCGGGTCACAGTCGTCGCGGATCACGACCTGTCTGCTGTCACTCACTGCTGAGGAGCCACTCGCGAGCAGCAGCGCGAGCAGAGCAGTGAGTCCGAGCATGGGGAGAAATCGCATACCTGTGCCTCCCTTCTTTCTCCCTTGCGACGATCGGTACGACCGGCAGCGCCGATCGGATTGCAGCCGGCCCTCACGTGCGGACGACGTTCGCGTCCGTGAACTCGTCCAGTCCGTCGCGGCTCGTGGTCGAGACGGCGTAGAGCTCGGCCTCCCCGCGCCCGCGCTCGTCGATCACGCTCCGGCTACAGGTTTCGGACGCTCGCGAGGATCTCGTAGGAGTGGACGCGTGCCGAATGGTCGTGGATCGCGGCTGCGACGATCAACTCATCCGCCTGAGTCTCGGCGACGACCGATTCGAGGCCCTCTCGAACCGTGTCCGGCGATCCGACGTACGAGCGGCTCAACATGCTCGAGACGTGAGCCTTCTCGGCGGGCGACCAGTGCGCCTCGATGTCGTCGACGGGAGGCGGCAGCTGACCCCGGCTGCCGCGGATGACGTTCGTGAACGCCAGCTGCGCCGACGTGAAGAGCCGCTGCGCCGTCGGGTCGTCGTTCGCTGCGACGACGTTCACGGCGACCATCACGTACGGCTCCTGGAGCTGCGTCGAAGGTTGGAAGCGCGCGCGGTACACCTCGAGCGCCGGCAGCAGCAGATCGGGCGCGAAGTGCGAGGCGAATGCATACGGGAGACCGAGCGCCGCCGCGAGTTGCGCGCCGTAGAGGCTCGAGCCGAGGATCCAGAGCGGCACGTGCGAGCCGACGCCGGGAATCGCGAACACCGTTTGCCCGGGGAGTGGATCCCCGAGCAGCGCCTGGAGCTCGAGAACGTCCTGAGGGAACGAGTCGGCTGTGGGATCGCCCCGCAGGGCGCGCAGCGTGACCTGGTCGGTGCCGGGCGCGCGTCCGAGCCCCAGATCGATCCTGCCCGGATGCAGCGCCTCGAGCGTCCCGAACTGCTCGGCGATCACGAGCGGCGCGTGGTTCGGGAGCATGATCCCTCCCGCTCCGACCCGGATCGACTCGGTCGCGTCTGCAAGGTGCGCGATCACGACCGAGGTCGCCGCGCTCGCGATCCCGTTCAGGTTGTGGTGCTCGGCGACCCAGTACCGCTTGTAGCCGAGCCGCTCGGCGTGCTGCACGAGGTCGATCGAGTTGCGAAGCGCCTGCCTCGCCGTGCCGCCCTCGACGATCGGTGCGAGGTCGAGAATCGAGACGGGCAGCACGCCCCGAACATACCCACGACACGATGAGTTTCCGGTGGTTTGTCAGTCTCTACCGCGCACGGGTCCACGTGAGATGCGGCCGGAGCGGGCCGCGGCGAGAAGGGAGTGCATGACATGACGCGGTACCTGGTTTCGTTCCCCAGCGGCGCGATGAGTCACATCCCCGCGGAGGAGTTGCCCGCCGTGGGAGACGCTGCTCATGCGGTTGTCCGGGAGGCGATCGACGCAGGCGTGTGGGTGTTCGGGGGCGGACTGGCCGAGAACGTGGCTCCCGTCATGGTGGCGGGTGACGGGACGATCACCACGGGCACCTACCCGCAGACCAAGGAGCTCGACGGAGGCTTTGCCGTCCTCGACACCCCCTCACGGGAGGCAGCCCTGGAGTGGGCCGCGAAGCTCGCGACCGCCTGCCGCTGTGCTCAGGAGATCCGCGAGTTCATGCCCGACCCTGCGGTTGGCAACTGATCGCCTTGGTGACGACACCGCCCACGATCACGCCGCTGCTCGTGGCCGACTTGCTCGCCGAGGGCGAGCGGATGCCCGTCTACGTGCACGTCATCGATCATCCGGACGCCCGGGTGCTGGTCGACACCGGCATGACCGAGCTGCACCCGGCGGCGGCCGACCTCGACCCCCGCATCGTCCCGCTGAGCGAGCAGGACTTCGACCTCGCCGGCGTCGACGTCGTCGTCAACACGCACCTGCACTTCGACCACTGCGGCGGCAACCACCTCTTCGCCGGCAAGCCGATCTACGTCCAGCGGCAGGAGCTCGAGGACGCGCGCACGCAGGGCGACTACACGATCCGCGAGTGGGTCGACCCGCCCGGCGTGCGCTACGAGCCGGTCGACGGCGAGCTCGAGCTGCTGCCCGGCCTCCGGCTCGTCCCCGCACCGGGCCACACGCGAGGCATGCAGGTGGTCGTGGTCGAGACGGGCGGGCGTCCGCTCGTGGTGGGCGGCGACGTGGCGGTCTGGTTCGGCGAGCTCGACGAGCCGCACACCGAAGGACAGCTGCGGGTGCGCGCCCTCGAGCCCGAGCTGGTCTGGCTCGCGCACGAGCACGAGCCCTGGCGGCCGCGCACGAACTAACGCGCGTTTATCGACCGGCTAGAGACTGCGTCCGCGTTCGGGAATGCCAATCTCGAGCACGACCTTGCCACGCTTCCCGCGACCCGCGACTCGCTCGAAGGCCGCCCGGGCCTCGGTGAGCGGAAACACCGAGTCGACCTCCGTGCCAAGCTCGCCTGCGTCCACGAGCGTTCCCAACTCTTCGAGTTGCCCCTGGTCGGGTTCGACGATGAAGTAGGTCGCGCCCGGCATCTCCTCCGCGATCGTGACCACGCGATCGCCGGCGGGGACCTCGCCGCCACGAGTGTCGAGAACCAGATCGGCCGGACCGCTCTCGACGACCGCTGCTCCGGCGTGTCGCGCAAGCTGGACGGCGATGTGCCCGACCCCGCCCGAGGCGCCCGTGATCAGCACGCGCTCGCCACGGACGAGCCGGCCGTGCACGAACAGTGCTTGCCAGGCGGTCAGCCCGCCCATCGGGAGAGCCGCTGCCTCGACGTGGCTCAGCCGCGAGGGCTTCGGTGCAAGCACCTCTGCCGGGACGACGGCGTACTCGGCCGCCACGCCGTCACGATCGAAGGGCGTGAGCGCATATACCTCGTCGCCGCTGTCGACCACGACGCCCGAGAGCTCGTACGACGGAATCGCCGGCAGTCGATCGACCGGCCACTGCAGCTCGTCACGCGTAATCGCTGCCGCATGGACGCGCACCAGCACCTCGCCCGGAGCCGGCGACGGCGTCTCGATCTCCTCGACCTTCAGGCCGTCATCGTGCAGTCGTACCGCTAGCACACCGCTCCTCTCCCGCCCGAGCCGGAACTTCGTTCCTCAGGAGATCGTGCCATCCACCGCCCTCCTGCTCGAAGCTGTCGTCTGTCCGAGCGTGTGAGAATGTCACTTGACGTTAGACGTGGGCCGCACCTGGACCATGCCACGACGGCGAGCCGATGTTCGAGCCGCTTCCCGAGGCGTAGCCAGCTCTCGAGACGAAGCGAGGCCTCCGCGGACCAGGCGGACGAGCGCGACGGGCGCCCGTCGCCGTCGAATCAGGCGAGAGCCGCGGCTTCGGGCTGTTGAGGCGGGACACGACGAGGCCCCGCCCGCGGCCGAGACGCAGGTAGCGGCTCTGCATCACGGGCACGCGAGGTGGTTCGCGGCGAACCGAAACTCCGGGTGTCCCGTCGCTCTCGGGAGGCGACGCTGCACGGGGGTCAGTCCCTTGCGGGACAGAGGGCCGGGTCAGGGTCGGCTCAGGGTCATTCCGGATGGTGTCGCGGAGGGGGCGGCGCCATCCTGGAGACATGAGCGAAACAACCACACATATCCCCGAGATCCGCCGCCTGCAGCGCAGCCGGTCGGATCGCATGCTTGCCGGCGTCAGCGGGGGCCTGGCTCGCTACTTCGAGATCCATCCCGCTGTCTTCCGCGTCGGCTTCGTCGTCCTGACCCTCCTCGGCGGGGCCGGCATCCTCATCTACGCGGCCGCCGCGCTCGTGATGCCCGACGAGGGCAAGGAGGACTCGATCGCCACGGCGGCGCTCCGCAACCGGCAGGACCGGCCGTGGCCCCTGATCGGGCTCGGCCTGCTCGCGGTCGCGGGCGCGATCCTGCTCTCACGGGCGGTGTTCTGGCCCGGCGGTGACGCCTGGTGGCTCTTCCTGATCGCCGGCGGCCTGATCCTCTGGATCACGCGGCAGCCTGCCGCCACGCCGTCGGCCGACGCGAAGGAGCTCGCGGCCGAGGACTCGCGTCGCGTACGGCGCTTCTTCCGCCGGCTCGCGATCGCGTTCGCCGTGTTCCTCGCGATCCTCGTCGCGGCAGCCGCCGCCTTCGCAGCCGTCTTCGACGTCCACGTCGGACGAGGCATCGGCGATCGCGACTACGTCGTGACGAGCGCGCAGGAGCTCGACGACAGCTACCGGCTCGGGATCGGCACGCTCGACCTCGACCTGAGCCGGCTGCAGCTCCCCGTCGGAGAGACGCATCTCGAAACCCGCGTCGACGTCGGCGACCTGCACGTGATCGTTCCCCAGGGCGTCGCGCTCCGCGCGCACGGCGAGGCGCAGATCGGAGACGTCCGTGTCCTCGACGCACACGACGACGGCCGCAACGCCGACGTGGACGTGAGCGGAACCGGCGCCCGCGTGCTCGTCCTCGACGCGCACGTCGGCGTGGGATCGCTCCACGTCGAGCGCGCCGTACGATGAGGCCCGATGTCGCTGCGGGCATTCGCGCCGAGCTCGGACGAACGGGTGATCGCGGGGGTCTGCGCGGGCATCGCGCAGACCCTCGCGGTCGACGCCACGCTCGTCCGGCTCGTCTTCGCGCTGCTGGCGCTGGCCGGCGGAGCCGGGATCCTCCTGTACCTCGCTCTCTGGGCGTGGGCGGAGGGGAAGCGCGTGTGGATCGCCGGCCTCGCCGCGTTCCTCGCGGGCTGCGCGCTGCTCGGCGCGCTGGGCTTCTCGGGTCGCTCGGTGACCGGCATCGCGCTGATCGCCGCCGGCCTCGCGCTCGCGTGGCGCCAGGGCGGCAGCTTCCACCCGGAGGCTCCGCTCTCGTACGGCGGCATCGCCCTGGCCGCGCTGGGAGCGGTGGTGCTGCTCTCGGACGGGGGCACCTCGACCGCGCTGCTCGCGCCCGGCGCCGTGGCCGGTGCGCTGCTCCTGATCGGCGGGCCCTGGGTCTGGCGACTCGCGATGGAGCGTGACGTCGAGCGCACGGCGCGGATCCGCAGCGAGGAGCGGTCGGACGTGGCTGCGCGCGTGCACGACTCGGTGCTGCAGACGCTGGCGCTGATCCAGCGGGACGCGGAGAATCCGCGGCGCGTCGCGTCGCTCGCCCGCAGGCAGGAACGAGAGCTCCGCGGCTGGCTCTACGGCGACCAGCCGCTCGGCGACGAGACCGCCTCGCTGGTCGCGGCGCTCGAGGCGGCGGCGGGCGACGTCGAGGAGCTCCACGGCGTGCGGATCGAGCTCGCGAGCGCCGGCGACTGCCCGGTCGACGCGTCGGTGCAGGCGCTCGTTCTTGCGGCGCGCGAGGCGATGACGAACGCGGCCAAGTTCGCGGGCGTCGAGGAGATCGACGTGTACCTCGAGGTGACGGATGACGCGGTGAGCGTGTTCGTGCGCGATCGAGGCGCTGGGTTCGACCGCGCGGCGGTGCCCACCGACCGCAAGGGATTGGCCCAGTCGATCGAGGGGCGGATGGAGCGCGCCGGCGGTCGCGCGACGATCGTTTCCGGCGTCGGCGGCGGGACCGAGGTCGAGCTCCACCTACCGAGGGAGTCGTCGTGAAGCGCCGCGTCGTGCTCGTGGACGATCACGACCTGTTCCTTTCGGGTGTCCGGGCCGAGCTCGGCGACGCGGTCGACGTGGTCGGGCAGGCCGGCAGCGTCGCCGAGGCTGTGCCGCTGATCGTCGAGCTCGACCCGGAGGTCGTCCTCCTCGACGTGCACCTGCCCGACGGGAGCGGCGACGCGATCATCAACGCCGTCGCGCCGGAGCGGCCGGGCGTGAAGTTCCTGGCGCTGTCGGTCTCGGACGCGGCCGAGGACGTGATCGCCGTGATCCGCGCGGGCGCGCGCGGCTACGTGACGAAGACGATCTCCGGCCCGGAGCTGGCCGCCGCGATCGAGCGGGTCGCGACGGGCGACGCCGTCTTCTCGCCACGGCTCGCGGGCTTCGTGCTCGACGCGTTCCGTGCAGGCGAGCAGGTCGGCGGCGACGCCGAGCTCGACGAGCTCACGCCGCGCGAGCGGGAGGTGCTGCAGCTGATCGCGCGCGGCTACATGTACAAGGAGATCGCCGCGCGCCTGCACCTCTCGGTGAAGACGGTGGAGAGCCACGTGTCGAACGTCCTGCGCAAGCTCCAGCTGTCGACGCGGCACGAGCTCGCGCGGTGGGCGACGCAGCATCGGCTCGTGTAGGGCGCACCAAGAGGGGCGAAGCCACGCCCCAGCACCCGCAAGACCGGCGAGGCTGAAGCCACGCCCGGGCCGCCGGAGTAGGGCTGCCCGTACCCCAGGAGGTCGGCCCGCCACCCGGTGAAGCCCTTCGGGCTGCAGCAACCCTCGAGAGAGAAGCGACTCGAGGGAGGCAATGGCGTGGAGACGACGGCACTCGACGGCGGACTGTTCGGTGGAGAGCGGCGGAGGTGGTGGACGCTCGGGGCGGTGTCGCTCGGGCTGTTCATGATCATGCTCGACAACACGGTCGTGAACGTCGCGCTGCCGTCGATCCAGCAGTCGCTCGGGCTCTCGCTGTCCGAGCTCGAGTGGGTCGTGGCCGGCTACGCGTTGACGTTCGCGGCGCTGATGCTCACGGGCGGCAAGCTCGCCGACCTGCTCGGCAGGCGACGCGTGTTCGTCGCGGGCCTCGTCGTCTTCACGTTGGCCTCCCTCGCGTGCGGCCTCGCGGGAAGCGCAGAAGTGCTGATCGGCGCGCGGGTCGTCCAGGGAATCGGGGCGGCGATGATGAACCCGGCGACGCTGTCGATCATCACGGCGACGTTCCCGCCGCGGCAGCGCGGCACCGCGATCGGCATCTGGGCCGGCGTCTCGGCGCTCGCGCTCGCGATCGGGCCGCTCGTCGGCGGGCTGCTTTCCGAGCACGTCGACTGGAGCTGGATCTTCTTCGTGAACGTGCCCGTGGGGATCGTCGCGATCGCCGCCGCGTACGCGTTCATCGACGAGTCGCGGGACACCTCGCGCGACCAGCGCCCCGACGTGCCTGGGCTCGTGACGTCCGGCGTCGGGCTGTTCGCGCTCACGTACGCGCTGATCGAGGCGAACTCCCACGGCTGGGGGTCGACGCGGATCCTCGGCGCATTCGCGCTGGCGGCCGTGTCGCTCGCGGCGTTCGTGCTCCTCGAGCTGCGACAGCGCCGGCCGATGCTCGACCTGACGCTCTTCCGCAATGCGACATTCTCGGGCGCGAACGTCGCGATGCTCCTCGTCGCGCTCGCCATGTTCGGCGTCTTCTTCTACGTGTCGCTCTACGTCCAGCAGATCCTCGGTTACTCGCCGGTGGAGGCGGGCGCCAGCTTCCTGCCCGCGACGATCCTGATCGCGGTGCTCGCGCCGTTCGTCGGCCGTGTCGTCGACCGCGTCGGCTCGCGCTGGCTGACCTCGAGCGGGATGGTGCTGCTGGCTCTCTCACTCGTGCTCTTCGCGCGGCTCGGGACCGGGTCGAGCTACTGGGAGATCCTCCCCGGCCTCGTCGTGATGGGCGTCGGCATGGCGCTGACGATGACGCCGACGACGGCCGCGGCGATGGGCTCCGTGCCACGCGACCAGGCGGGCGTCGGCTCAGCGGTGCTGAACAGCATGCGTCAGGTCGGCGGCTCGCTCGGGATCGCGATCACCGGCGCGATCGTCGCTCACGTCACCTCGACCTCGCTCGCAGCGGGCGATACGCAGCCTGTCGCGTTCGTCCACGGCTTCCAGCGTGGGCTCGAGGTCGCGGCCGCAATCGCGCTGGCGGGCGCCGTCGTGGCGGTCGTCTCGATGCGCGGGCACCGGGAGCAGCTGCGGGCGCCGAGCGACGAGCCGGCGTTCCAGGAGGCGGCCTGACGGGCGCTCGTGCCCGCTAGGCCCGCTGGACGGAGACCGCGGTGCCGTACGCGGCGACCTCGGTCATGTTCGAGCCGAGCTCGTTGCAGTCGAAGCGCATCGCGATGACCGCGTTGGCGCCGGTCTCGCGGGCCGCGTCGCGCAGCCGGTCGACCGCCTGCAGGCGGCTGTCGGCGAGCATCTTCGTGTAGCCCTTCACCTCGCCACCGATGAGGCCTTTGAGGCTCGCACCGATGTCCGAGCCGATGTTTCGGCTCCGCACCGTGAGGCCGAACACCTCGCCGTACACCTCCGCGACGCGGTAGCCGGGCAGGTCGTTCATCGTGGTGACCATGACGTCGGACATGCGATCTCCTTCTCGCGTGAGCTCGTGTGTCACGACGCTATCGCGCGGCCGGCCGATGGGTCGCAAGTCCGGGATGCCGAAGGAGAGGACGGCATCCCGGACTGCTACCTGCACGGGGGCTCGGCGCAGGCAGCCGCGCCCCCGCACACGTGCGCTACGAGGCAGCGAGCGCGGCCACGTAGCTCGGCGCCCAGGGGGTGCCGAACCCGGTCGTCATGTCCCAGCCGGCCAGCGTCGGCCAGCCGGGGATGGAGCCCACGGTGACGGGGTTGCCGTCGCCGTTGTACGAAAACATCGTGTTCGAGTCGAGGTTCCCGCTGATCACGCCGACGGCGCCCTGGTGCACCGGGACGACGTCGGTGAATGCCCCGCTGCCGAGCGAGTAGAGCCGCTGACCGACGTTGCCGAGCGGCGACTTCGCCTGTGACTCGCGACGCTCGTTCGCGAGCGCGCTGAGCGCGGCGACCTGCGGGGTTGCGGCACTCGTGCCGCCGACGAGATAGAAGCCCTGCTGGTCGGCGGGAAGGAACGACTGCAGGTCGACGAGCACGGCGCCGTTGACGGCCGCGTTCCAGCTCACGTCCGGAAGCCCGCGGTGGTCGCCGCCGATCACCGACTGGACGGCGCTCTGCCAGCTGGGCAGCGGATAGATCACGCTCGGCCCGCCTCCGGTGGCGGCCGGGAGCCAGGATTCGTTCCAGACGACGTTCGTCGTGCTCGAGCTGCCGGGCGCATTGGCCGCGTTGAAGTACGGGTGGTTGAAGCTCCCGTCGGCGTTGAATGCCACATCGCTCTGCGGGCTCCACGTCCAGCCGAACTGCAGCTGTGTCCCCCCGACCGACGTCACGTACGGACTCGAGCTCGGCCACTCCGAGGTCGGGAACGGGAAGAGACGCGTGTCCTTCTGCTGCTTCGACTGGTTCGCCGTGCCGAAGTCGCCGGACGCGCCGAAGAACGAGTCGCCCTTCGCAATGCCCTTCTGAAAGACCTGGTCGAAGCGGGCGGTCTGCGTCGCGGCCGCGCCGCCGAAGGTCTGCTCGGCCGCGGCGAGGCTCATCGAGAAGACGGTGCCCGCCGGGTAGGCGTCGATCGCCTG
>Ga0173483_10000460_pt1 | contig 11532 bp, 12 predicted proteins | sample NitcycUS178409R2_FD_122621 | JGI IMG/M metagenome (GOLD analysis project Ga0173483, IMG submission 122621) | Soil microbial communities from Arlington Agricultural Research Station in Wisconsin, USA - Nitrogen cycling UWRJ-S178-409R-2 (version... | ecosystem: Environmental > Terrestrial > Soil...
AATTATCTCTCTTATTAGCACCTCTCCATTTGGAACCATGTTATCAGCCAACAAATACTGCCCTCCTGCAATCTCAATTTTATTATCCTTAATAAGGTCACTTATATCTGCATAAATATGTGGATAATCCTTTTCTATTTTTTCTAATAAAAAAGTTTGTTCTAGCATGAATTTATAATCAAATTTTTTAATAAGATTGATAGCTTGTTTAAGAATATACTCAATATTTACAAAGTAATAATCTTCTTTGTTAAGAATCCATACTGCATCATAGTGCATGTGGGGAACTATGTGAATAGTTGATTCCTTCATTTTCTCTACTTTTTGAGTATGTAATTTAATATTATTTCTTTCCATCCTGTCTGTCCAACTCCATTTACTCTGGTAAGATTATTTATTTTCATGGGGGTATAACCATTTTGAAGATTTCTTACTAGAAATGGTTTGTCAACATTTTCAAACATTGGAATGTCATTAACGGCATCGCCTATTCCTATCGATTCAATTTTTTCATTTTCAAATTTTATTGCATATAATTTCTTTAATATAGAAATTGCAGAACCTTTATCATGTAAAGAGGAAATTGTATTGTATCTAGTTCCCTGTAAAATACGAAGTCCTCTATCATTTAATATTTTTTTTAGCTTATCTAAATCTTTCATATTACTAAATTCAAGTACTGTTTCACTATATTCCCTTGATGCCATGAGTTTTGCATCATTTATAGTTATTCCTACCTTTTGAGCTAATTGTTGCAATGAAAGATCATGTACAGCAATGAAGTCAATGTGGAATAGATCTCTTATTTCTTCAAGAGTTTCTATTATTCTATTGTATGATTTTCCTAATTCTACAACTAAATTTTTATTGAGATGGTTGATTGATAAACCTAATTCTTCAAGATCTATAGGAAAATAATTCTCAGGAATATAAATTGCTCCACCGTTTTCAACTATAAATGGATCTTCTATCTCTAGATATTTTCTTATTTTTTCCTGTTCTACTCGGGTTTTTGATGAACATAAAACTAAAGGAATATTGTTTTTACGTAATCTTTGAACAATTTCTTTAATTTCTCCATAGTCTTCAGTATGATAAATTTCTCCTTCTTTTATAATATATGATTGGAGAAGTGTATTATCTATATCAGAAAAAATCAAATATCGTGACATTCTATTTACTTTACCTTTTAAAAGTAGGAAATACTTTATACTTTAACGTAGGAATTTATATAAAAATATTCTATATCATGGAAAGATTTGTCTTCCGGTATATCTGTCAATAATTATGATTGCTTTGGTTGGGCATGTTTGTGCAGCATTTAAAATAGACTCAAACTTGTCTCCAGTCTCGGATACTACCACTGCCTTGGGATTGATAATTTTATTAGTTTCCACATGAAAAACATGTGGCGCTAAAATTTCACAACTTCCAAAAGCCATACATAAAGATGGTTCAACAATTATTTTAAACCTAGATGTTTCAGTAGGAATTTTTGTTCTTGCTGTTGTAGCAGTAGTAAGATTATTTTCTATACCTTCATTATAATTTCTTAATTTAGTCTCTTGTTCCGTATAATGATTTGAATTTAATGTTTGAACTTTTGAACATAAAAGATCATATTCCATCCTCTTTTTTTTATCAGACAGAACCTCAAAAGCAATATTAATTTTCTTTATCATCTCAGACTCAATTTCTTTTCCAGAATTTCTATCAGGATGATATTTTTTTACTAGAACTCTGTAGGCCTTTTTGATATCTACATGTGTCGCATCTTGACTTACTCCTAATATGCTATAGTATTCACGAATATCCAATTAATAATGATAATAAACTTGATTGGGTATTTCTTTATTTAGATTTACTTCTTCAAATTTTGATATCTTTTCTTTCTTCGTATAAAAAATAAGCTAGTATATAAGATCAGAGCTAATATTAAGTAACTCTTTATTTTCTAGAAAATAACAATTTTTTAATTTTTTTTCTTTTGCTAGCCCATATACAAATAACTGGACAAAGAATGATGAGAAAAATACAATGTCCATGTTAGTATCAAAAGGTATTTCAATAAGAAAGGAATAAAATTTATGCTTCTTTAAAAGAAAGTTTAACTTGTTAGCTTTTTCATTGATCTTTCGATTCGTGGATGAAAAAATAATTACTATGTCTTTATGTGTTAAACTAAATAATGGTGAATGACAAAAATATTCAACTGAAAATGCGGACGATTTTAATCCTAATACTTCATTTATTTTTAAGGAACCATAACAAGAAATTGGAAATAAAGTTGAGGAACCTAGAAAAAAAAATGATTTGTCGTTATTTAAAGCAGAATAGCCTTTAATTTTATCAATTATATCATTTGCATATTGCTCAGCTTTCTCATAAATTATTTGTATGTTCTTAACTGTATTTGATTTCCTTGCTAACGCTAATGTCGTCATCGTAGTTAACATAAACCCTAAAGTGCCTGCAGTAGGGAAAGAAGGTTTTGGATAATCTAAATTAATTGTTCTCATACAATTTTTTGCGAGGTCACTAGTAGGATTAGCAGTAATAGCTATTGTTTCTTTACAGTATTTTCTTACTTTTTTTGCTGCTAAAATATTTGCCTTTGTTTTTCCAGAAATTGAAATAAAGAATACTCTTTTATTCTTACTCAAAGTGGGACTAATTATTAATTCAACAGGATCTGTACATAAACAATTAAAATTAGATTCATAACTTGCTATTAAACCAGAAACAAAAGAATCCCCTAAACCCACAAAAAGATATTCAGAAATATTTTTATTTTTTTCACAGACACTAATTTTTTTTAATTTATCTATTTGTTGTTCAATTTCTTTTTTCATTAATTCTATAGAATTCATATTAGCTATCAAAGAGAGATAACATCTTTAGATATATATTATCATTTTATTATTCTTGTTAAAGTAATTCTTTAATTTTTATTATATGATTATTCAAATACAACTTTTACTTTTTGTGGATCTACAGACTGAAAATGATAAACCCGTTATTGTTAATTCTAATATCAAATTTTGTAAATAATCAAATTTAAATTGAGTCATCTCCATTCTCCATCCTGAACGATAAGAAATATTTTGAGCAATTAAGTTACCCATTTTGTATTTTATAGCGAAAATATAATCACGTGTTTATGTTATTTTTGTTTATATCTGTACAAATAATTTTAAAATGAGTAGGTTCATTTCAAGGCATAAAGTGCTACTATGTAAATAGATATCTGTATCTTTAAGTTCAGTTTTTTTAGTTTCAAGTTTTTTTGTCACATCAACAATTCCTTTAATCCAAGGATTTTGAGGAAATTGAAATTTATATTTACCAATATTTGCAAATTTAAATGAAAAAGTATCTTTAGAATTGATTCTATAATTTTTAATAGTAACATTATCCTCACTTTGTATTTCTATTTCTTGGGGATTATTGTCAGCATTATTCCACTATATTGGTGGTTTATCTGGTTCTATTGGATAATAAGTGAGATCATAGGATCTTTCTCTGTTTTCATCCCTTAATCCTGGAATGATAGTTATGATATCTTCAGCATATATGAAAGTAAAATAATCTTGTTTTTGTATAAATATAAATAAAGGTAGACAAAAATGAAGAGAATAGTAAATTTCCAAATTATCCATTAAATATTGCTATAGTTAATATCTATCTCATAAACAAAAAAGATTTTTTAACATCGTAACTAACATTGACCTTCCCTATTTCAGTCTTCATGATAGTAAAAAAGTGAATATAAAGAGATCGATTTAAAATGATGTAATTATTATAACATAGATGTATATGAATTTAACAAATAAAGTTGCCATTATAACCGGAGCCGGTGGCACAGTAGGCAGAGATATCACAAAATCTCTCATTTCTGAAGGTTGCCAAGTTGTTATAAATGGGCGTGATGCTAAAAAACTAAATAGTCTTTCGAAGGAAATAGGAAATAAAAAGGACATCTTAATTCTTCCAGGAGACATAGCGAAAGAAGGAGATGTTTTGAATATGATAGAACAAATATCAAATAATTATAGTAAAATTGACATTTTAATAAATAATGCCGGTGTCATAAATGATCCAAAGTCTTTTCATCTAACCAGTCATGAAGAATGGATGAACCTTATCAATGTTCATATTATAGGTGTACTCCAAATGACAAAGGCAGTCTTGCCACTTATGATTGAAAATAGGGATGGTTGTATTATTAATATTTCTTCTACTTTGGGAAAAAGAGCAATTCCTGGGGTGCCATTGTCAATATACGGACTCACTAAAGGAGGTATAATTTCGTTTACTAAACATATTGCTGTAGAATATGGGCCATACGGCATCAGGTGCAATTGTATAGTTCCCTCCACTATTAGAACTCCCTTTCTTGAACCTTTTATGCGAGATGAAAATGCAAGGAAAACTTTAGAATCATCTTTTCCCCTACGCCGAATTGGTGAGCCATCTGATATATCCGATGCTATTTTATTTCTTTGTTCTGATAAATCAAAATGGGTAACAGGAACAGAAATCGATATAGACGGGGGAATAACAGCAAAATAAATAATATTTATTCATTCATTCATTTATTTATTATATTGAATTGGGATCATTTGGTGGTTAAAAATTTAAAGTAAATCAGACATCAAACCTATATTGTACTTGTATGTTTTACGGATCGTCCCGGCTCTATTCATTTAGCGATAGGACTATAGATTAAATAGTTAAACAATTATCCATATTACCAAAAGAGCATCTTAAAAGTACATTCTCTATGCACTACAAATTGTATTCTTCAGGTTTATCTTTAAGAACGACATCGGAAAGATTATTGCCATTTATCAAAAAGAATCATGTTTATATTTGGAATTGGATTCAGAAATCTAAACCAAAGAAAACATTACAAAAGAGAAAGACGATAGGAGAATTTATTGTAGATGCAACTTTACTCAAGTTAATAACCAATTCATTTGGGTTTGGATTGCTATTGATTCAATAGATAATTCAAGAGATAAAATAATTCTTGGTATTCATATTTCCATTGAAAGAACAATGTTAATTGCTGCAAGGTTTATTAAAAATTTGGTAAAAAGATATGAAAAACATTCAGTATCAACTGATGGGTATGTGGTATCCTCAAGTTTGTAAATTTAAGATTGAAACACCATTTGCATTTGTTATATGAGAAAAGAACATCATAGAAAGAACAATACAGAATTTAAAGGGTAGAACTGAAGGATTTGATGATTGATTTTCCATGTAGAAAATACAATTGCAAATTACAGCATGTATTGAATTGGTTAATTCTGATTATTGATATGCATAATAGAATGATTCTAAAAAAGTAATCAAATGAACAAAACTATCGTCACTAAATAACATTTTACACGAAATCTAATTTCCCTACTTTTTGAATGATCTTCAAATATATTGCTTACAACTCTTTATAATGAAGTCTAAATTTCGATTTTACATTGCAACACAGTAAAATTGACTTTTTTAATATGAATTATAAACACGGAATTATGAGAGTACCTGCATGCATTGTTGTTGGAGGAATGGCATTGCTAATTAGGTTCAAAAAGAAAAATTAATTTAGTTAGTGATATTTTTTTTACCTCTCAAGATTTTTTTATTGTAATTTTTGAATTTTATAGTATCATCTATCAATTCATGAATTCTTATTCTTAGTTCCATTAAAAAATTGATAATTTGTGTTCTCTCTCCTGGTTCGATTGAAATTTGCGTTTCTTCTATCAAGTTATCTATTCTTGCCAAAGTAACTTTGAGAGATAGGGATGCTTTTTTGGTGATCTTTAAGGATTTTGATAGATAATTGTTACCATTGGTCAAACCTATATTGCTATAATCCTCAGAAATATTGTCTTTTAAAATCATTTTTAATTCTCTAATTCTTTTTACAGAAAGATTTTTTTCTATTATTTCTCCAACTATCTGTGATTGCTTTTCAATTGGAATAGTTGATATCTCAATAGCTTTACTAACGTTTAACCTATTTGAAGCGATTTTTTTCTTTATTTCTTCAGAAAGCTTTAGAAGCTGAATTCTATGAGATACATATTCCTCACTTTTTCCAATCTTCTTGGCAAGGTCACTCATACCGCCCCAACCAAAATCAATTACATATCTTCTAAATGCTTCTGCCTCTTCAATAGGATCCATCGATTTCCTTTGTATATTTTCAGAGAGCTGAATTTCGAATGCTTGTTTATTAGTCATCTCTCGAATTTTGCAATTGATAAATCTCCATCTAAGAGATTTACACGCTTGATATCTTCTATGACCTGCTACTATTTCGAATCCTTGAGATAGTGGTCTAATTAAGATGGGTTGGATTAAACCATGCTCTCTAATACTAATAATAAGAGATTCATCATCTTCACAATATTTTTGAAATTTATCTCTTACTGCAAATGATGAAGGGCGGATAAGTTTCATTTCTATTTGTTCTGTTATACTTGTGTCAACAAGTTCCACACTTACTAATCACAAATTTACTTTATATTGTTTATGATTTTTTGAGGATTTTAGTCTTTTACAATAATTATTTGGAAGTATTATATTTTCTTTATATAAATTTGCAATTGATACTTTCTATATTGGGTACAAAAATGATTGTGTTGAGATAAAAGGGAGTAAGCAGACGTGTGATAAGAACCAAAAGTGTCCGTTTTATTTTGTCGTTATGAGTTTTAATTACAACTATTCAAGCAGTAAGTTTTCATGGCGTAATACAGTCTTATATAAACTATTTAAAATAAATAAAAAAATATTAGTCTAAAAGAGTTACTCTGAATAACTCTTTTATAAAATTTAAATTAATGTGTGTATAATCTATACTGATGAAGATTCCAAAATGGATTTGTAGCAAATGTGATCAAACATTTACAAGAAGATGGAATGCTGAACGACATTGTAACAATATCCATGATGGAGAAATTGATCATATTATTTATTTCAGAGATTACTTAAGACAAACAGCATATTCTCAATTGCCTCAAAACTTACATGGATCTTTAGCAGATGATATTACTATACTACCCTATCAGCAACCCATATCTATTCAAAGTGAGCATTTAAATCCATATATCCGATCTATCATGCATGATTCAGCAAGAAATCCTAATCCAAAGAATTTACTATACGCTACACTGAATGATCTTGCTACACGATATGAAGAATTAGAAAATCTTTTATCTCAACTACCAGAACAAAAAAGGCGATATATTCTAGGAAGTATTATAAGCAGAGCAATTTACTCAGATAATCCTGTAACTTGCATAAGTAAGGAAGTAAGGGCTTGGAGGAGGACAAAACTATATGACAATATGCTAAATAATGTTTCTATTTTTCTTAATTATGATAGACAACGTACGATAGAATATTTAAAAAATGGGATTAAAATAAAATAACTTATCAAAAACTATTTTTCTTTGAAATGAGGGCTAAAAGTAGGATTTTGTGAAAAAATTGGTTAAATAAGGTAAACTCATCAAAAATTAGGGTGAAAGACCCTGGATTGCTCACTTTGCCCTGAGATAATCTATTTTTAGGAGATATTTTTTAATAATTATTCTATCTAAAAATAATTATAACCTAATCATAGATATAGAAGATATCAATCGAGTAGACCGAGGAATTCAGAAACTCTAAAAGGAATTGGTTGACTTTTATAATAATTATTTAATGTTCATGTCTATGTTCTTCCGAATGAGTATGAAGATGAGAATGTTTTTGCTCACCGTGAAAATGAATATGACGTAATTTTTTCAATTGAGAATAGATTATAGTTATAATGAATGAAGTAGTGCCGAATAACACTATTGTAGCCCCAGATGGCGAATCAATGTAAAAACTAGAATACATACCAAGAAAAGCGTTTATTATTCCTATAATCGTAGAGAGAATTAATATTTTGGAAAAGTTATTGGTAATTAGCCTGGCTGATATCGCAGGAGCTATAATAGCAGCCGCTAGAAGTGTAACTCCTATTGAATTCATTGCTGATATTACAACAATAGCAAGAACAATGGAAAATAACATTTCTACTCTATCTGTTTTTACTCCGTATACTTTTGCTGTTTCACTATCAAATATTGTAAATAACAGTCTTTTCTGAAAAAAGAAAATGTAGGTTATAGTAATAATGAATACTATTAATATAAAAATAAAATCTAAATCGGTAACTGCTAATATATTCCCAAATAATAACGATTCAATGTTTCTTAAAGGAGTTTGACTTGTGTTCATTAAAAATATTCCAATTGCGAATCCTGCAGTAGTTACAACTCCAATTGCAGCATCTGCTTTTATTTTATATCTCTTATTTATTTCAGTAATCAAAACTCCTGATAATATGCCCCAAATTGCTGCACCTATATAAAAATAAATTCCCATTATATTGCTAATTATCGCGCCGCCAAAAACTGCATGGGACATTCCATGCCCAATATAACTCATACCTCGTAATACTATATAAACACCAAGTAAACCACATGTAGCACCTATTAATATCGAAACAATAATTGCTCTGGTAAAAAATTCATAATGAAAAGGTTGAATTAAGAAATCCGTAAATATCAAATCAACAAATCCTTTTGATTATCCAAGATCACCGACTCCAAAATGGATATTTTCAGACAAATTTGAATCTGGCGGTCCCTGCCAAATTATAGATTTATTAAGACATACTATCCACGGTAATTTTCTGGCTACACCATTAATATCATGTGTAGTAAGAATTATAGTAATACCTCTTGCATTAAGAACTCTTAAGATCTGTAAAAAGTTATCCTTAGTAACATTATCGAGCCCAACAGTAGGCTCATCTAAAATAAGTATCTCTGGATTATGAATTAATGCTCTTGCTAAAAATACTCGTTTTTGTTCTCCACCAGATAGTTTTTTAATTTGGCGATCCGCATAGCCGTCTATTCCTAACTCCTCAAGTATTAGGTCAATTTCAATTCTCGATGGTTTATTTAACCAGGGGAAAAAACCAGATCGATTCCATATGCCCATTGAGACCAGTTCCCTAACTGTTACTGGAAAATCCCAATCTATTCCTTCAACTTGTGGTGAATATCCAATTTGTGAAAATTTTCTATCATTATCAAGTTTTGAAAATATTATTTCTCCATCCCATGGTTTGTATATACCGACAATCAATTTCAAAAGAGTTGATTTGCCTGAACCACTAGGACCTAACATCCCAATGAAACTTCCTTTAGATACATCCAATGTCACTCCATCAATAACAGGGGAATGATAATCGTACCCGAATAATACGTTTTTTAAACTTAAAATGCTTTCAGAAGGTTTCATATTTCTATTTCCATTTATTTATTTTCTTTTGCTATTGTAATAAGGATAATAATCTTTATTTTGTATTATAAAATATAAATAAAAAAGTAACCTAAGTGAAAGGTACATTTTTAGGATTGATATTTTCTAATGCATCAATATTACCACCTAAAGGAATGATCATATTTCTCATATTCTCTATCATCATCCCGACGTAAGAGTGATTGTTATCTCCTATATTGCCAGGTAAATCATCATCACTTAACGTCTTAATAACAGTAACATTTCCTTCTTTGGCTATTTGATCAACTATATTGGTAGGAAATACCTCAGAAGCAAATATTGCTGGTACTTTTTCAACACGAACTTGATCTATCAACTCCCCAACATCTTTAGGACTAGGATCACTAAAATCTGAAGCTTGAATGGCTCCTATTACTGTCATACCATAACGAGGAGCAAAATATGCCCATGAATCATGATATGTAAGCAATTTTCTATTTTCTACTGGAATTGTCTCAATAGATTTTTTTATTCCTTCATCTAATTGTTTTAGTAATTTTATATATTTTTCTGAATTTTCTGTATAGTATTTTGAATTAGAAGGATCCATTTCTATTAATTTTTCACGAGTTAAATTTGCAAATTTTATTGCATAATCTACATTCAACCAAAGATGAGGATTAGGATCACCATTTTCTTTGGGAAAACTAAAGTCAAATATCCAATCTGATTTCGATATCGCTTTGTCTCCTAGTTTTAATAGTTGGATATGAGGATTTTTAGTAATGGCATTGCTTGCAATCTTTTCCAGACCTGCCTCTAAATTAAGTCCATCAATAATAATTAGATTTGCGTTATTGATTTTAATTGCATCTGATGGGACAATCTCGAATGTATGTGAATTTACTCCCTCAGGTACTAGACCAATTAAGTTAATTTTATGACCGCCTATATTGTGAACTATATTTGTTATAGGAGAAACTGAAGTTACTACAATTAGTTTATCTGTCTCTTTAGTAGTATTTTGAGCGTAGGAACTTGTCAAAGAAATAAAAAAAACAATGCTTACTAGACCAAAAGAAATTGTTTTAATCTTATCTGATAAGAATTTCATAAAATGATTTTATTATTCTAGTATTAAATATTATACAATTAGTAATACTTTTTTTATTTTATGCACTAAAATGGTTTACTATCTAAATTAATTTAATATTGAACCAAATTATCTTTATTCTTTTGGTATTCCAACGTAATGCATTTTAAGACTTTTAATTCCTCTACTTTCAGAAATAAATTTCATGAAAACCTTTATTCTTTTAATTTTTCCTCTAAGCATTATTGTTTCTAGACAATTATGTTGATCAAGATGTAGATGGGTACTTGAAACTATTATGTCTGTATATTCGTGTTGATTTTGTATTGACCCCGTGTCAGTTCCGAAGAGATGGTTATCGTATAAAATTACTAATACCCCCGCTCCATTACTATCATCAAGTTCATTTTTTTTCCATTCATTATTGTAAATGAACTCATAAAGAGAGGATTGAATAGCTTTAGATCGATCTGCAAATCCTGCATTTTTCATTGACTTATCAAATTGATCCAGTAATGTATTAGGCAATGACATACTAATTCTTCTTAAATGTGATTTTGAACTTTCTTTCATTTTTTTCAATTCGAAAAGTGTATTAATTTAATAATTCATAAATTTTGTTCAAATTTGATAAGATATAGTTTTTCTTACATATTCTTAAAAACTGACTTTTACTGGTCAACAGTTAAAAATTATAAATAAAAAAATTATAAGTAAACAAGACAATTGTTTTGCTTAATAAAGATATTTGATTTACAAATTAATAAAGAATACCCTATGAATTTCAAATATCATGGTAGTGGCAGATTTTGTGTCTAACAACGCTATTTTAGACTTTTTCTATATTCTATTTAATGGAATTTCAGAGGTTCCCCTATTTAGTTCCCCTATTACCGGTATCCTGATACTCGCAGGAGTATTTCTAGCTTCACGAAGCGCTGGTATAATGATGGTTATATCTGGATTAATCGGAGCAGGAATGGCTATACTTCTTGGTGCCCCTTATGGACTAGTGGCATTTGGATTGTTTGGGTATAACTCTATACTAACTGGAATGGCTTTCTGGTCAGGTCCTTTTGTAAAACCTAACAAAGCAACCTTCT
>Ga0173483_10000461_pt1 | contig 11503 bp, 9 predicted proteins | sample NitcycUS178409R2_FD_122621 | JGI IMG/M metagenome (GOLD analysis project Ga0173483, IMG submission 122621) | Soil microbial communities from Arlington Agricultural Research Station in Wisconsin, USA - Nitrogen cycling UWRJ-S178-409R-2 (version... | ecosystem: Environmental > Terrestrial > Soil >...
CGCTTGCAGCAAGAGCAAGCCCGGCGGCCGCGACGACTGTGAGAAGCGTTCGTTTGATCATGGTGCGATCCTAAACGGGTTTTCTCGACATTGGTAAACCCGTGTCAGACACCGGAACTGGTGTGTGTTTTGCGACGGTGTCTGACACGCGCCCGGGGCGCTCGTCAGCGAGGCAAGTCACGCCTCCGTGACAAACACGTCACGAACTCCGGATGCGGCGCGGTCCGTCTATAGCCCCGCCCGCAGCTGCTCCATGCCTACACCCGCTTCGTGTCGCGCTCGTACGCGCGGCGGGCCAGCATGGCGCAGGCGACCGTCCACACCGCGACGACCACCCACCCCTTGGTACCCCAGCCCGCGCCCCCGAGGCCGACGTGGTCGGCCTGCACGAGCCAGTACGACGGCAGCGCCTCGGCGACCTTGTGCATGGCACCGCCCGTGACCGGGAACCAGACCCCGCCAAGCAGCGCGAAGAAGGCGACCGTCCCGCCGATCGCCGGCCCGATGGAATCCGGCGTCATCAGGTGCCCGAACAGGATCCCGATCGCCGCGAACGGGGCGAGGCCGATCAGGATCAAGGCGGTCATCCGCAGCCAGTCGCCCGCAGCGAGACGAACTCCGAGCGTGGCACCGGCCGCGTACAGCAGCGCGATCGTGGCAAGGGCCATCACGTACGCCGTGAGCACCTTGACCCGGAAGTACGTGCGCGTCGGGAGCGGCGTCAAGCGGAGCTGCCGGTTCCACCCGACGGCTCGCTCGGCCGCGATCCGCGCACCGCAGCCGACGACCGCGTTCATGGCCCCGAACGCCGTCAGACCGACCATGAAGTAGACCGGGGCCGCGATTCCCGTCCCGCCGATGCTGTGCTCGCCGCGGTTGGGAGCAGCGATCGCGTAGTAGAGGGCGAGCGGGAAGGCGAACGAGAGAATGTAGAGGCGGCGGTTACGGAAGGTGCGCCGGAGCTCGTAGCGCGCGTACTCGAGCGTGTGGCTCACGCGGCCACCTCCTCCTCGACGCCGGTGAGCTGGAGGAACGCCTCCTCGAGACCTGCGCCGCGGACCTCGATGTCGTGTGCCAGCGGATGGGCGGAAAGCAGTGCGCGCAAAGCGGCGTCCGAGTCGGAGCAGGCCAGCACGACGGTGTCGCCGCGACGCTCCGCCCTCGTCACTCCGGGAAGGCCGGCGAGCCTCTCCGCCGGAACCCCGGGGAGCGTCGCGCGGATCGTGCGCGCGCCCACGATGGCCTTGACCTCGTGAGGCGGCCCGTCCGCGACGATCCGTCCGTGTGCCATCAGGAGCACGCGGTCGGCGTACTCGTCCGCCTCCTCGAGGTAGTGCCTGGCGAAGAGAAACGTCTTTCCGGCTTCGGAGAGCTCGCGCACGGTCGTCCAGAACGCGTGTCGCGACACGACGTCCATGCCGACGGTCGGCTCGTCGAGCACGAGCAGGTCGGGATCGCTCACGAGCGCGACTGCGAACCGCAGCCGCTGCGTCTCGCCGCCGCTCAGCCGCTCCGTGCGGCGGTCGGCGAGCTCGTCCAGCCGGGCCAGCCGCAGCGTCTCGTCGACGTCGAGTGGAGCCGGATAGAGCGCGGCCATCATCGCCAGCAGCTCGCACACGGTCAGGTCCCGGAGAACGCCTCCCCCCTGCAGCATCGCCCCGATCCGGCCGGCGACGACCGCACGCTGCGGCGGTCCACCGAAGACGTCCACGGTGCCGTCGTCCGGCTCCTGCAGCCCGAGCAGCATGTCGACCGTCGTCGACTTGCCGGCGCCGTTCGGGCCGAGCAGCGCGACCAGTTCGCCGACCTCAACATGGGCGTTGAGGTCGCGAACGGCTTCCACTGGCCCACCGGGCGACCGGTACGTCTTCCTCAGCCCCCGGAGCGTGATCCCGTAGCCGTTGTTCCGGCCCGCCTCCACGTCCGCCACGCTAGCGCGATCCTCTGTTGCGGCGAGGTTAAGTCGAGCACGTAGGATCGCGGCATGTGCCGAAACATCCACACGCTCTTCAACTTCGAGCCTCCCGCGACCGAGGACGAGGTGCGCGACGCCGCGCTGCAGTACGTGCGCAAGATCAGCGGCTTCACCAAGCCGTCCCGCGCGAACGAGGTGGCGTTCGAACGCGCCGTGGACGAGGTCACGGCCGCGACGGCCCGCCTCGTCGACGGGCTCGTGACGAACGCGCCGCCGAGGGACCGCGAGGTCGAGGCCCGACGCAAGCGCGAGCGCGCCGCCAAGCGCTTCGCAACGGCGTAGTTGGAGCTCACCCGCTACGACGACGCCGCGAGCTTTCTCGCCACGGCGGGTGTCTTCCTCGGCGCGCGCGAGGCCGAGCACAACCTGATCCTCGGGCTCAGCTCGCGGCTCGAGCGCGAGCCGCTGCTGTACGGCGAGCCGCCGTACCTCGCGGTGGCGGAGGACGAAGGCCGGATCGCCGGCGTGGCGATGCGGACCCCGCCACACAACCTCATCCTCTCGGAGATCGAGGAGGACGCTGCGGTGGGCCTCTTCGTCGAGGACGTACGCGAGGCGTTCGACGCCCTCCCTGGCGTGATCGGGCCGAAGGCCCGCGTGGCACAGTTCGCCAACGCGTGGCGCGCGGCCGCCGGCGCGACGCCGCGGCTCGAGATCTCTCAGCGGATCTTTGCCGCCGACCACGTCGACGAGCCTCGGCCCACCACGGGCGCGATGCGCGACTACGAGCCCGCCGGCGACCGTGAGCTCGCAATCCGTTGGATGGACGAGTTCGTCGCCGAGGCGATGCCCGAGGACGCCGCTCATCCGGAGTCGAGCGCCGAGTTCGTCGACCGCCGCGAGGAGGACCCGGAGGCGGGCCTCGTCGTCTGGGAAGATGAGCGCCCTGTCTCGATGGCGGGTTTCGGCGGCCGCACGCCGAACGGCATCCGCGTCGGGCCCGTCTACACGCCGCGGGACCTGCGCGGCCGCGGCTACGCGAGTGCGGTCACCGCGGCGCTGACGCAACGGCTGCTCGACTCGGGGCGGCGGTTCTGCTTCCTCTACACCGACCTCGCAAACCCGACTTCGAACAGCATCTACCAGCAGATCGGCTACCGCGCCGTAGCCGATTCCGACCTCTGGACCTTCACCCGCTAGGGTCCGCGGCTCCGTCAGCTCACCAGGGGGTTCTCGTGTCGAAACGGCTTCTTGCCCTGCTCGCGACTCTTGTCGTTGCGCTGGCCGTCGCCGCAGCGCCGGCCGGGGCCGTGTCCGAGCGAGCGCACCAGCCGTCGCTCCAGTTCATCGGGCAGGCGGTCATCCCGACCGGCACGACCTTCGCGGGGACGACCATCGGCGGCCTGTCCTCGATCACCTACGACTCGAGCCGCAACGTCTACTACGTCCTCTCGGACGATCAGTCGCAGATCAACCCGGCGCGCTTCTACACGGTCGGCATCGACGTCGGCTCGACCTTCGACGCGAGCGACGTGCACTTCAACGCGGTCACGACGCTGCAACAGCCTGGCGGCGGGCCGTACCCGGTCGGCGGCCTCGACCCCGAGGGCCTGGTGCTCACGAAGGACCGCGAGCTGATCCTGACCTCCGAGGGCAACACGAACACGCTGCTCGCCCCGTTCGTGCGTCGCTACGACCTCGTCGGCGACTACGTCGCCGACCTCCCGGTGCCCGGTTACTACCTGCCGACGGCCGACCACTCGAGTGGGATCCGCTTCAACCTCGCGTTCGAGTCGGCAGGCGTGCCCCCGAACGGCCGGTTCGTCTTCACGGCGACCGAGAACGCGCTGTTCCAGGACGGGCCGGCGGCGACGCCGACCAACGGGAGCCCGTCACGGATCCTGCGCTACGACCTCCAGACGGGCCGGCTCGATCGCGAGTACCTGTACAACACCGACCCGATCTTCCAGCCGCCAGTGCCTCCGACGAACTTCGCGGTGAACGGGATCGTCGAGCTGCTGCCGTTCAACAACGAGCACCTGCTCTCGATGGAGCGGTCGTTCTCGGTGGGCGTGCCGGGGACCGGGAACGAGATCAAGCTGTACTCGGTCGCGCTTCCGGGAGCGACGAACGTCCTGGGTGTGCCCAGCCTGGCCGGGCTCGACGTGCGGCCCGCGCAGAAGACGCTGCTCTTCGACCTTGGGTCGCTCGGGATCCCGCTCGACAACGTCGAGGGGATGACGCTCGGCCCGAAGCTCCCGGACGGGCGGCAGTCGCTCGTGCTTGTCAGCGACAACAACTTCGCCGCCTCGCAGTTCACGCAGTTCCTGCTGTTCGCGCTCAGCTGAGAGCCAGCTCGAGGCCTTCGAGGCCCCAGATGACGAAGGCGCGGTTGCGCCGGGGCTCCTCCGCCAGGGAAAGCCTCGGCGCCCGCTCCACGAGCGCACCGAGTGCCGCGGCCAGCTCGATCCGCGCGAGCGGCGCGCCGATGCAGACGTGGATCCCGCCGCCGAAGCCGATGTGCTCGGCCGCGTTCTTGCGCGCGACGTCGAAGGCGTCGGGGTCGGCGAACACGCGCGGGTCGCGGTTGGCCGAGCCGAACAGCAGCGCCACCTTCTCGCCGCGTGGGACGGGCTCGCCGGCGATCTCGACGCCGTCCTCGAGCACCCAGCGCTCGAAGAGCTGGAGTGGGGGGTCCCAGCGGATCAGCTCCTCGACGGCGGTGTCCGGCCCGACCTTGCCCTCGACGAGCCGCGCCCACTGCCGTTCGTGGCGCAGCAGCGCCAGGACGCCGTTTCCGAGCGTGTTGACCGTCGCCTCGTGGCCGGCGTTGAGCAGGACGATGATGGTGGAGACGAGCTCCGCATCAGTGAGGCGCCTGCCTTCGACCTCGACCTCGACCAGGCGTGTCACGAGGTCGTCCTGCGGCTCCCGTCGCCGCTCGCCGACGACGCGCAGCACGTAGTCACGGAACTCGGCCGCTGCCAGCGTGGCGGCCTCGGCCTGCTCGAGCGTCGTGTCGAGCTCGTACATCTTCACCATCGTGTGCGACCAGTCGAGCAGGTCGCGCCCGCGGTCGGTGGGGACGCCGAGGAGCCTGCAGATGACCGCGATCGAGTACGGCTGGGCGAAGTCGCGCAACAGATCGAACCTGCCGTCGGGCAGCAGCTCGTGGGCGAGCTCCGCGCAGGGGCCGCGCAGCGCCTCGACCGAGCGCGGGGTGAACGCGGCCGCCACGAGCTTCCGGATCCGCGTGTGCTCGGGCGGCTCGAGCCAGAGCAAGCTCCACCGCTCGCTGTCCCAGAAGGCCTGCCAGCGCGGGTCGAGCGGCTCGGCGGCCGCGAACTCGTGCTCCGAGCCGAGGTGGCGGAAGTTGCGGCCCAGCCGCCGGTCGCGGAGGCACGCGCGCACATCGGCGTGGCGCGTGACGAACCAGCGCTCCAGTGACTCCTCGTAGAAGAGCGGCGTCTCTTCGCGCAACGCCGCGAGCTTCGGATACGGATCGGCGAGGAAGGCCGGGTCGGTCGGGTCGAAGTGAGCGTTCAGGTTGCCGCGACGATCGTGATCCCGCCGCGCGCCTTCTGCCGCAGCGTGACGTGCACCTTCTCGGCCGGCAGCTCGAGCGCCTGCGCCGCGTCGTCGCGGATCCGCACCGCCAGGGCCTCGCAGAACGCGCCCTCGTTCCGGAAGCTCGCGAGGTAGAGCTTGAGCGACTTGGACTCGATGCAGAGCTCCTCGGGCTCGTACTCGATGGTCGCGACGTACATATCCGGCTGGTTCGTGACCGGGCACATCGCGACGAGCTCGTCGCTCGTCATCTCGACCCTTGCGACACCCGGGTTCGGGAACGTCTCGATCCCCGCGTAGTGCTCCGAGCCCGCGTGGCCGAGGGCGACGAACTCCGTGGAGCGCTCGTTCACGCTGCGTAGTGTGCACCGCGCTCGAGGCCGCCGTCGACGTGGTGTCCGGCCAGATACCGGACGGTATCCGCCGGGACTACTTTCTCAGCCGACCACGAAGGAGCTCTGGCCGAGCAGCGCGCCGTAGCGGCCGAGTCTCCGCGGGCCGCGACCCGGCCACACGTACCACGTGTACGTGCCGCGCTCGAGACGTCGCGCCTCGCGGTTGTAGCTCCACCGCGCCGGCAACCGGAGCCGCGGGCGTGCGGGCCACCAACTGCCGGCCTGGTGGCCGTCCACCCAGAGCTGGAAGTTGTAGTAGCGCGCTCTCTTCGCGGGCTTCCAGGCGAAAAGTGGCCTTGCATGCACGCGGAGATGAGCACCGCCGCGCGGTGCGTACAGCACCGGCAGCGGCATCACCGACGCCGTCCGCTGCACGGTGTTCCCGGCCGGGTCCTCCGCGGTCAGCGTGTAGCGGTAGCGCACGTAGTTCTCGACGTTCCGGTCGGTGAACGTGCCCCCGTCACCGGCGTAGATCTCGCTCGAGGATCGACGCTTCGTCCCGGGCGAGCGCACAAGGCGCAACTGATCGGCGCCGGCGACCTTCCAGCTCAGCCTGACCAGGTCATCGAGGGCCTTGAGCGAGAGCGCCGCGAGGGTCGGCGGAGTGGCGTCGTAGCTCAGCACAAACGGGACCGGCGGGCTGGCATTCCCCGCGAGGTCGGTGCACCTGCCGGAAAGGGTCCCGCCGGAGGGGCCGGCGTAGGTGAGCGAACTGCAGGACGCGATCCCGGCCAGGCCGTCGGAGCCGGACCAGCGGATCCCGACAGGCTGGTTGTACCAGCCGTCGTGGTCCGGGGCGCGGTCCGCCTTGGCGGCGATCGCACCGGGCGCCGTGGAGTCGTAGTGGACGACCCAGGTGACGGGCGCGGACATGTTCCCCGCCTTGTCGGTGCACGTGCCGAGCCGGCTGTCGCTGCCGGTGTCGGGGCCTGAGTAGACGAGCGAGCTGCAGGAAGCGACCCCTGACGCCCGGTCGGTCCCCCTCCAGCCGATCGCGACCGGGTGGTTGTACCAGCCGTTCCTGTCGGGTAGGCGCGCGGGAGCGATCGACGTGACCGGCGCTGTGGCGTCGTACTTGAACGACAGCGGAGGAGGCGAGGCACTGTTGCCCGCGTGATCGGTGCAGCCGCCCCCAGAGCTCGCGTTGCTGCTGTCCGGGCCGCTGTAGGTGACGGTCGGCGTGCAGGAGTCGATCCCCGAGGTCGCGTCCGTGCCGCTCCAGCTAATCGAGACCGGGCGGTTGTACCACCCAGCCTGGTCCGCCGGGCGCGCCGGTGTGACCGTCACGGTTGGCCCGGTCGCGTCGTAGTCGAGCGGGAAATCTCGGCTCGCGCTGTTCCCTGCGGCGTCCGTGCACGTTCCGACGGGGTCGGCGTTCGCGTCGTCCGGGCCGCCGTACGTGCGTGACGTACATGAAGCGATTCCCGAGGTGCTGTCATTTCCGCTCCAGTCGATCCGGACCGGATGGTTGTACCAGCCGTCGTGATCAGCATTCCGACCCGGACTGGGCGCGTTGACGGACGGCGCCGTCGCGTCGTACTTCACGAGAACGTCGTCCGAGGAGCTGTTGCCGGCCTTGTCAGTGCAGGCTCCGCTCCTGGTGGTACCGGTCGTGTCCGGCCCGGAGTAGGTGAGCGGCGCACGGCAGGAGTCGATCCCGGATCCGCCTGGATCGGAGCCGGCCCAGCTGATCGACAGCGGTGCGCTGTACCAGCCGGCGCTGTTGGGTGACGGGGTCGGCGTGGCGACGGTCACCGGCGCGTGGGTGTCGTACTTGACGACGAAGGTGTCCGACGAGTTGTTCCCCGCACGGTCGGTACAACTGCCGCCGACGGGTGTGCTGTTGGTGTCCGGACCGCTGTAAGGGAAGGCGGCACGGCACGAGGCGATCCCGGAGGTCCCGTCCGTTCCGCTCCAGGCGATCGAGAGCGGCGCGTTGAACCAGCCGTTCGCGTTCGGCGCCGGAGTGGATGCGGCGTCCGTAACCGGAGGCGTCGTGTCGTACTTCACGCGGTATGTGGCCGAGGAGCTGTTGCCCGCGATGTCCGTGCAGCTGCCCGTCTTGTCGGCACCGGTCGTGTCGGGGCCGCTGTAGGCGAGGGAGGAGCTGCAGGAGGCGATGCCCGAGATTGGATCCGAGCCACTCCAGGCGATCGAGAGCGGCGCCTTGAACCAACCGTCGGCGTTGGGCGAGCGGCTCGGCGTGGCGACCGTGGTGGGGGGCGAGTCGTCGTAGGCGAACTGCAGCGAGCCGCTTGCGCTGTTGCCTGCGTTGTCGGTGCAGGTCCCGGCGACGCTCGCGGTTCCGCTATCGGGACCGGTGAAGGTAACGGGAGCGCTGCAGGAAGCGATTCCCGAGGTTGGATCTACGCCGTGCGAGGAAATGACGAGCGAGCTGTTGTACCAGCCGTTGTTGTCCGGATTTCGGACGGGCGTGACGGTCACCGCCGGCGTTGTGGCGTCGTATGCGAGTGCGAAGTTCCGCCCGGTGACGTTGCCCGCGACGTCCGTGCAGTTGCCGCTTGCGATTGCCGTGGCGTTATCGGGCCCGCCGTAGGTGCTCGAGCTGCACGATGCGATGCCGGAGGTCGCATCGCTCCCGCTCCAGTCGATCCGAACCGGATGGTTGAACCAACCGCTCTGGTCGGGGTTCCGACCAGGGGTCGGTGGGTTGACGGTCGGGCCCGTCCCGTCGTACCTCACGACGAAGCTGTCGGAGGAACTGTTGCCCGCCTTGTCCGTACAGCTGCCGCTGCTGGGCGCTCCGCCCGTGTCGGGGCCGGAGTAGGTGAGCGGCGCACGGCAGGAGTCGATCCCGGATCCGCCGGGGTCGGAGCCTGCCCAGCTGATCGACAGCGGGGCGTTGTACCAGCCCGCGCCATTGGCCGGCCGGCTCGGACTCGCCACGGTGGTCGGCGCGTGCGTGTCGTACTTGACGACGAAGGTGCCGGTAGAGCTGTTCCCTGCGCGGTCGGTGCAGCTGCCGCTCACGGACGTGCCATTCGTGTCCGGACCGCTGTACGGGTCGGCGGAATCGCAGGACGCGATCCCGGAGGTGGCGTCGCTGCCCTGCCAGCCGACGGAGAGGGGGGCCTTGAACCAGCCGTTTGCGTTGGGCGCCGGCGTGGGCGAGGCCTGGGTGGTCGGAGGTGTCGAGTCGTACTTGAGGAGGACATCGTCCGAGGAACTGTTCCCGGCGTTGTCCGTGCAGCTGCCGGTCACCGTTGTGCCGCTCGTGTCCGGCCCGCTGAAGTCGAGCTGGGGCCGGCACGAGGCGATTCCAGAGCCGCCGGTGTCGGAACCGCTCCAGGTGATCGAGAGCGGGCTCCGATACCAGGCTGCGGCATTCGGCGGGCGACTCACGCTCGCGACGCTCGTCGGTGCCTGCGTGTCGTACCTGACCATGAACGGGTCCGAGGAGCTGTTGCCGGCGATGTCAGTACACGTTCCGCTGACGCTGGTGCCGTTCGTGTCCGGGCCGTTGTAGTTGAGGTCGGTCCGGCACGACGCGACCCCGGATCCTCCCGGGTCGGACCCGTCCCAGCTGAGGGTGAACGGCGCTCTGAACCAGCCCGCTCCGTTCGGCGGTCGGCTCGGGTCGACGTTCGTGTCCGGGGGAACGGTGTCGTACTTGACGAGAAACGAGTCCGAGGAGCTGTTGCCCGCGTTGTCGATGCAGGTGCCGGTCTCGCTCGCTCCCGTCGTCTGCGGTCCACTGTAGGCAAGCGTGCCGGTGCACGACGCTATCCCCGAGGTGGCATCCGAGCCGGGCCAGGAGATCGAGAAGGGCGCGTTGAACCAGTCGGCGGCGTTGGGCTGGCGGCTCGGCGTGGCAGTGGTGGTCGGCGGGTCCGCGTCGATCTTGAGAAATCGCGTGGTGATCGAGGTCGTGCCGCCGTCGCTCGTCGCGGTGCAGGTTCGCGTGGTGCCCGGGGCCGGCACTGGTCCCGGGATCTGGATGGCGGGGTCGCAGCCGGTCGTCGAGGTGATCGTCGACTCGGGATCGCTGACGGACCAGCGCACGGTGATGTTGTTGCCGTGCGTGCTGCCGCGGAACCAGTCGTTGGTGCCGGCGATCCCGTCGATGGAGTACGACACGATCGGAGGCGTGTCATCGGACTCCGGGAGTCCGCGCGCGGCATGGGGGAGGAACAGCACGGCGGCAAACATGACCGCGACCGCTGCATGCCGACCGTTGCGCATCAGCGAACGGCGAACGTGCTCTTGCCCACCATGGGCCCGTACTCGCCCAGCCGGCGCGCGCCGCGTCCGGGCCAGACGTACCAGGTGTAGGCACCGCTCTTGAGCCGCCTCGTCTTGCCCTCGGAGTGCCAGCGGGAAGGAAGCCGTAGCCGTGGCGAGGAGGGCCACCAGCTGCCGATCTTGCGTCCGCCGCGCCAGAGCTGCAGGTTGTAGTAGTCGGCCTTCTTCGCCGCCTTCCACGCGAACAGGAGCGAAGGCGTTCGGCCGAGACGAGCGCCGGGCCGGGGTGCGTAGAGGACCGGGAGCGGAACGGCGGAGATGCTGCGAGCGGCCCTGTTGCCGGCCGCGTCCGTTGCGCTCAGCGTGTAGCGGTAGCGGACGTAGTTCTCGACGCGACCGTCCGCGAAACCGCCGCCGTTACCGCTGTAGACGTCGCTCGAGGCGGCCTGCTTCATCCCCGGCGAGCGAGAGAGCCGGAGGCCGGCCGCGCCGGAGATCTTCCAGTGCAGTCTGACCTTGCCGTCGAGGGCCTTGAGCGCGAGTGCTCGGAAGACCGGCGCGGTCGTGTCGTACTTCACGAGGAAACCGCCCGACGAGCTGTTCCCAGCGTTGTCGGTGCAGCGCCCGCTTATCTCCGTCCCGGTCGTATCGGGGCCGCTGTACGTGAGTCTTGGGCGGCACGAGGCGATGCCCGAGGTGACATCGCTTCCGCTCCAGCCGACCGAGAGCGGAGACCTGAACCATCCGGCCGCGTTCGGCGCGGGCGCGGACGCTGCGTCCGTGACCGGCGGCGTGGAGTCGTACCTGAACGAGACGGCGGCCGACGATGTGTTGCCGGCGTTGTCGGTGCAGTTGCCGACCACGGACGTTCCTGTCGTGTCGGGCTCCGCGTAGTTCAGCGTCGGGCGGCAGCCCGCAATCCCCGAGGTCGCGTCGGTGCCGCTCCAGCTGATCGCGACCGGCGTGCGATACCAGCCGGCCCCGTTGGGTGGTCGGTTGGTCAGTGCGGACGTCGCCGGCGGGTCGGCATCGATCTTGAGCAGCTTCGTCGTGATCGTCGTCGTCCCGCCGTCACTGGTTGCGCTGCAAGTCCTGGTGGTTCCCGTGTTCGGACCCGGGATCTGGATGGCCGGGTCACAACCAGTGGTCGAGATGATGGGTGACTCGTTATCGCTGACGGCCCAGCCGACGACGATGAAGTTGCCGTGCGTGCTGCCGCGGTACCACTTGTTGGTGCCGGCGATCCCGTCGATCGAGTAGGTCACGATCGGCGGCGTGTCGTCCGTCACCCCCGCCCACGACGGCGACGCGTGGGGAAGAAGCAGAAACACCGCCGAAGCGAGCGCGAGCGCGGTGTACCACGCCTTGCGCCGCAGCTGGGACCTAGGCGGCCAGATCACAGCTCTCCTCCCCCCGGAGTTAC
>Ga0173483_10000462_pt1 | contig 11477 bp, 7 predicted proteins | sample NitcycUS178409R2_FD_122621 | JGI IMG/M metagenome (GOLD analysis project Ga0173483, IMG submission 122621) | Soil microbial communities from Arlington Agricultural Research Station in Wisconsin, USA - Nitrogen cycling UWRJ-S178-409R-2 (version... | ecosystem: Environmental > Terrestrial > Soil >...
ATTAATTTTGATCCTTTAATATTAGATCTGACTTCTTTTACTCCTTCCTTATACTTATTGGACGATTTTGCCTCTTTAATTATTTTCTCCAGATTCTTCATTTTGTTCATTCACTTTCATATAGAGATCAACCATTCCTGTTCCAACTGGTACGGTTGCTCCTACAATCACATTTTCTGTAACTCCTTTTAATGCTTCCGTTTGGCCTTCCATAGATGCTTTAGCAATGGTTGGAACAGTAATTTCAAAAGCAGCCCGTGCCAAGACAGAAGTCTTAGTTCCAGCTATCCCATGTCTACCGATTTGCTGAAGGTAGCCTTTAGATGTCATTAAATCAGCTACTAGCATTATATGTCTGATATCTACTTCTAGCCCTTGTTCTTCGAGAGTATTAGTAACTTCTCGTACAAGAGCCGTTCTAGCTGCTTCTATTCCTAAAGTTTGCCATATTTCATACACATTATTTGTAGTAACTCGTGAAAGATCAATTCCATCTACATATATTATTTTAGATAGATTAGATCCAGCCGTCTGTATTACCCATTCCTCGTTTTGTTTAACTATTGTAACTCGTTCAATATCTGGTACACCTTTTATTCTTGTATTAAGAAGTTTATTCTTTAAGAGTAACAAAGTTTGAGCATCTAACTCTTCGTTCATCTTTAAAACAATAGTCATTTCCTGTTCGTCAAGAGTAGAATCATATTTCTTTTTGGAGCCCTTTAGAATTTCAAAAATATCCGTTAAAATGCAACCTCTATCATTTAATTTGTTCTCAGAGAAGCTCAGTTTTATAATTCCACTATAATCAATATCTGTCTTTTCTACTACATCAATAACCTTAGTATGAATTATCTCTTTTGCAACACTTAAGGCTTTTTCTCTTGAAATACGATGTTCTTCATCTAGGTAAATATCCATTGTAGGGGTTATGGGCTTTTTCCTTGCATCTACTAACTCAATTAAACGCGGAAGTCCTAGTGTTACATTTCGTTCTTTAACTCCTGCATAATGAAATGTTCTCAAAGTCATCTGTGTACCAGGTTCTCCAATAGATTGAGCAGTAACTACTCCTACTGCCTCTCCTGGCTCAACCATAGCTCTTTCTATCAAATCAATAATTTTTTTAATAATCTTTTCTATCCCTTGTTTGCTAAGTTTATTTTGAAGTAATAGATTTTCAATATTACTTTTTAATTTTAAATTAATATTAGAAATATTTTGATTTATTATATCTCTAATTTCTTCATCCGTTGCTCTTGTTCCCTCATCAACCACGGATGCACTCTCAATTATTCTTGAAATATTAACTGCTTCGCCATGGTCACTTTTTGCAGGATCAATTCCATCCTCTCCATATAAATATTGAATAATATTGCCATGAGGGTCTCTAACAGTACTATCATATTCGAGTTTCAAATGTTCAAGAGCATTGATTAATCTTCTTTGCATATACCCTGATTGCTGGGTTCTTACAGCAGTGTCCACTAAGCCTTCTCTTCCTCCCATTGCATGGAAAAAGAATTCGAGTGGAGTGAGCCCATCACGGTAATTAGATTTAACAAAACCTTTTGCATCAGGATTTGTATCATTTATTTTGAAATGTGGTAATGATCTATTATGATAACCTTTATGGATTCTTTTTCCTCGTATAGATTGTTGACCTAAAACTGCTGTCATTTGTCCAATATTTAATGTTGAACCTCTGGCACCTGTAGAAGCCATGATCACCCCTGCATTGTTATTTGGAAATGACCTATCAGCAATTCTACCAGCTCTATCTCTAGCCCTGGAAAGTTCATTCACAAGGTATAGTTCTAAGGCTTCTTCTGGTGATAATCCTCTAGTCAATGGTAACGTACCGTCTTTGTATTGTTGAATTAATTCACCAATCTTATCATATGCTTTCTTAATTACTTCAGTAATTTCCTTATGTGTATCTTCTGATAACCAGAGATCTGAATAACCATATGTGAAACCTCTATGAGTAATAAAGGTTTTCAACATAACTAAGATAGAATTAAGAAATTGTTGTGCTACATCATTTCCATAATCTTTTGCTATTCGGTGTAAAACACTATCAGGTTCTTCAGCGCCAATTGATGCTTTATCTATGACACCACTAATCAACTGTCCGTTTTTGATTACGACATCTTTTCCTTCTCCCTTAATAGATTTGTTCCATTTTGAAGTAATAATGAAATTAAAATCCTTTGGAAGAAATAACGAAAAGAGTTGTTTACCAGTATATAATTTTGTCCCATCTTTCTCTCCTTTAGGCTCTGGAAGGACCCCTACATACCCTCCTAATAATGCCAAGTTAAAGAATTCCTCCTTCGATAGAAAGCTTTCGTCCCTTGTTAAAATATAAGCTCCTGTAATGAAGTCACGAATACCTCCTATTATAGGTCCCCCATACCTTGGAGATATTAACTGATCTTGAACACTCATCAATAAAGCAGCCTCCGATCTGGCCTCTTCGCTTTGTGGAACATGAAGATTCATTTCATCACCATCAAAATCTGCATTGTATGGTGGACATACAGCTGGATGAAGTCTAAAAGTTCTATAAGGGAGTACCCTGACATAATGTGCCATAATGGACATTCTATGTAAGGAAGGTTGTCGGTTGAAAATAACTATATCAGAATCAGATAAATGGCGTTCAATTATATAACCTGGTACGATCGAATCAGCAACCATTTGTCTATCATTTACATAATCAAGTCGTATTTTGACTCCATCTGGCCTAATGATATAATTAGCTCCAGGATAGTTATTAGGCCCATTAAATACTAGTGTTTTTAATTTATCTATATTCCAATTTGATACTGTTTCAGGAATTGTCAATTTTTTTGCTACTTCAAATGGAATGCCTACCTCAGAAATAGCAATATTTGGATCCGGTGAGATAACAGTTCGACTTGAAAAGTCGACTCGTTTTCCAGACAAAGAACCTCTAAATCTACCCTCTTTACCTTTTAATCTTTGAGTTAAAGTTTTTAATGGTCTACCTGAACGATGATGAGCCTGTGGAATTCCAGACACTTCATTATCAAAATAAGTCGTAACGTGATATTGCAATAAGTCTACCAAATCCTGGACAATTAATGGAGGAGTACCCGCTTCTTTACTTTCTTTGAGTCGTTGATTTACACGGATAATATCTACCAGCTTGTGAGTTAAATCATCTTCAGATCGAATCCCTGTCTCAAGGATAATTGATGGTCTAACAGTGACTGGAGGGACTGGTAGAACTTGAAGTATAAACCATTCCGGACGAGCAGTAGAAGGATCATATCCAAGCAGTTTTAGATCATCATCACTAATATTTGATAATCTTTCTCGAATAGTTATTGGTAATAGTCGATTTTCCCCAGCATCTGTCTTTTCTACAAAAATAGTAGGTTTAGTAAAGATAAGATCATATTGTTCCTTTTGACAATGAGGACAAATCTTAATTTTTTTGGATTTTTCTATTATTTCATCTTTGATATTATCTAATGTTATAACAGCATAGGAAGCTTTGGCATTTCTAATATCTCTATAAGAATCTAGTTCTGAGTTTTCTAACTTAATTCTGTTACAAGATCTACAGGTTGTAAGTAATAATTTATGAATGTCATCTACAAATGCTATATGTAATACAGGTTCTGCTAATTCTATGTGACCAAAATGACCTGGACATTTTACTGAAGTATTTCCACATGTTATACATTTTTGGCCAGGCTCAAGAGTTCCTAACCGATTATCCATCAGTCCTCCCAGTACAGGCATTCCATCTTCATCATATGTCTCAGGGGCGGTGATTTCAGCAACACTAAATTTTCTAATTTCTATTGGAGACCAAACACTAAATTTTATCGCTCCTAAATTTTTAATTGATTCTTCCACATCTTTTCACCTTACCTACAATTTGTCTTTTGGAATAAGTCTTGGAGCTATATTCAGACTCATCATTTCTTGAAGGAGTAGTTTAAAGGCATATGCAATAACAACAGTGGAAATTTTTGCCTTATCCCCACAAACTCGGCAAATGTATCTTCGTTGCTTGATATCATAGTATGATAAAAGACCGCAACGTTCACATACATTAATTTCTGCTTTATCTGACTCTTCTAGTAATCGATCTTTTAACATCATTGAAGCCCCATATGCAATAAGGCAATCTCTTTCCATTTCTCCAAACCTTAGTCCACCTCCCCGTGCTCTACCTTCTGTAGGTTGTTTGGTTAACATTTGAACTTGTCCGCGTGCTCGACTATGAATCTTATCAGCTACCATGTGATGAAGTTTCTGATAGTATACCACTCCAATATAAACCTCGACAGGAAATTTTAATCCAGTCCGTCCATCATACATCTCCTCTTTTCCACTATATTTGAATCCGTATTGTTCCATAAACCCTTTGATATCATTTAATTTTTCCCCAAGAAAAGCAGAACCGTCGACTACTTTTCCTCTTAAAGCGGCTGCTTTCCCACCCAACGATTCCATAAATTGACCTACGGTCATTCTGGATGGAAATGCATGTGGATTTATCATTATATCTGGAACTATTCCATCCTGAGTATATGGTAAATCCTCCTGATTGACTAACATGCCAAGAATTCCTTTTTGTCCATGCCTAGAAGCGAATTTATCACCTATTTCTGGAATTCTCATGTCCCTTACTCGAATCTTATACATTTTACCGCCTTCGACTGACTGGGTCATTATTACACTATCTACAACGCCATTCTCTGAAGGTCTTACTCCTATCGATGTATCGCGTCTATATGGTCCTTTAACTTCAAATTCTTTGTATTCTTCAATAAACCTTGGAGGAGAGGTTCTACCAATTAATATATCTCCACCAGTAACTATTGCTTCATGCATAACTGCACCATCTTGTTCTAACAATCGATAGGCTTTTTCTCCTCTAAAACCACGAATATTTTCATCCGCTGAAGGTAATTCAAAAGTATCCTTCATTCCTCCTGGATACTGTTTGGCTTCCGCCTCATATACTCTGTAAAAAAATGTTCTTGCTAACCCTCGCTCCACTGATGACTTGTTAAAAACTACTGCATCTTCTATATTATAACCCTCAAATGGTAGTACTGCCACTATGCAATTCTGTCCAGTAGGACGTTCATCAAGCCCAAGGAGGTTTATTGCTTTAGTACTTACGATAGGGATTTGTGGATATAACATAAAATGTTGTCTTACATAAGTGCTTGCATTCATGAGTGGTGTGGAAAAGCCGAGGCTTTGTTTCGCCATTGCACTTTCATATGTGTTTCGTGGAGATTGATTATGTTCAGGATAGGGTATAACAGATGCACCAATTCCGAGGATCGATGGCGGATATATTTCAATATGAGTTGTATTAGCATCTATAGCATTTAGATCAATAGAGATAAAACAATTTTCCTCCTCATTCGCATCTACTAATTCTATTATTCCCATATAGATAAGATCTATCCATGAGAGAAACTTTTTGTTGATCTTCTCCACTATTTCCGATGTCATGAGAGATTTGCCTTCTTTAACAATTGCAAGTGGTCTTAGAACTCGTCCTGAGTTACAAGATATGTATAATCTTTTTGTTGCATTTGAATTTAAAGAAGAGTAAAAATAGATCCCAATATGTGGATGAATTTTGCCATTTCTACGAAGGTTTTTCAGTGTATTTGCGAGGTGCAAGCCATCTTCAATATATCCTATTAATTTTCCATCTACAAATATCCTACAACCATTATATCTTAAACTTTCATCTGCATCATCAATATGTTGAACCCTCAATTCATATAACTTTTCAATAATTTCTGAGGATTGGACACTCACTGAGATTATTGCAGAAAGAGCAAGATTTTTTACGAGTCCACAATTTGAACCCTCAGGAGTCTCTGCTGGGCAGATTCTGCCAAAATGAGTAGTGTGTAAATCCCTAGCTTCAAAATTAGGTTGACTCCTACTAAGAGGAGATTGTATTCTACGCAAATGACTAATAGTAGACATATAATTAGTTCTATCGAGTAATTGTGTTACTCCTACTCGACCTCTTCCCCAATTACCCGTAGCTATTGCATTATTCAATTTATCAGATATTATACCAGGCCTAACTGCTGCGGCTACGGCATTAATTCCTCTTTTCTGTCCAGAACGTTCAAGTTGATATTTCATATCTCTTATTAAATTTCTAAATGCAGTCCTAAAAAGGTCTGCAAGCATTTGTCCGGCAAATTTTATAACTTTATTTCCATAATGATCTTTATCATCATTATCAACCCATCCAAGTTTAAGTTCCACTAACTTACTAGCAGCTTCCCCAAGAAAAAGTGCTTTTTCACCACGGTTTTCTGGATTTTTTCCCAAATGAGGTAACAGTCCCCAATCTAATAATGTTTCAGCTCGCTTTATTTGGAATTCTTCAAGCATACCGGGGGCAATTCTTTTACTGATATAGACAATGGCATCTCTGCTTGAAATGATTTCTCCAACTTTTTCAAATGAAGGCTCTAATTCATCCTGTATTTTTTCTTTAAAGGAAACAGCATTGGCGATATCTCTATCAGATTCTAAGCCCAAAGCACGAATCAATGTTACTAAAGGTATATCAACAGGGGAGCCAGGAATCTTCGCTACTATTGAACCATCAGGTTTCATAATAAGTTCTAATTTTGCTCGATATCCAACAATGGAAGAATAAACTTTTGCTTTGTAGGTCAGTGTTCCAGCAGTTTCTTCTGCATCAACAATAATTTTATTATATGATAAATCTTCTAACCCTACTATGACTCTTTCTGATCCATTTATAACAAAATACCCCCCAGGATCCCGAGGGTCTTCCCCTAATTCAATTAATTTAGATTCTGGAAGATTATGAAGGATACAAACATTCGATTTTACCATGACAGGCATATCACCTACATGAATGAATCTAGACTCTATTATACGTCCATCTTCAACTATACTGCATTCAAGCATTATTGGGGAAGCATATGTAAGATTCCTTAGTCTAGCCTCCACAGGAGCCACATGAGTAATAGAACCGTCTAGCTCCATTATACGAGGACGTTGAAGTTTTATTTTACCTAACTTCAACTTGTATGGAAATTCTGCTGTTTCTATCTCTACTTCATTTACTTCATCTATTATACTTTGTAAACCTGATTCCATAAACTCATTGTAAGAATTCAAGTGCTGTCGTGCAATACCTTCTCGTCTTAAAATATCATTAATAATAGGCCATATATCAACAAAATTACTAACCAAATAACTTGTATCTCCTTATCCTTGTACTACATATCTGTAATATACACTTTCACCTGCAGTTGGACTTTTTCGTGTAATTTTAATTATATCTCCCGGTCGAATATCTAAGTCTTCTAATCCTTTATCGCTTGACATAATGTATGGTAGTTGATTAGTTCTTACATTAAATTTTTTAAGGATTTCTTCAGCTTCATTTTTTGGAAGAATTTCATGTTTAGGTTGATAGATGTGATTTTTTACTTTGACAATTTTTTTATCTGCTGACAAATTAACAGAACTCCTCTATATTTATCATTAGATAAATAAATCTAGATAAAATAGCTTCTAACAATCAAAATCAGTAACATTCATGTGGCCGGACATATATGTAGTTTATTACAAAATATTAAAATTAATAACATAATATTTCATATTTATTTAGGCCTTCGGAGGGATTTGAACCCTCCTCAAGCGGTTTCTTTCTTTAGTATTTATATCAAAAGACCACAGCCGCCTATACTAACCAGGCTATACTACGAAGGCCACTGATATTTTATGAAATTCTGCAATATTTATTCTTTAGAGGAATAAATAAAAGAAATCAACCATTATTATCATCAATTAAACCACGCTTAAATATTACTATACCTCTTTTTTCTAATTCATTACAAATTTTGTTCATTCCGATTGAATCTCCTGCTAAATGTCCAAGGATAATAAGATTCTTACATGTTTTATCTTTTTTCACTTTTTTTAGTTCATTATAATCGATATGAAGATATATTACTGTGGAAACATTATTTTCATAATAAGTGCGTGCAATATCATATCCGCCATTTGATCCAGCTGCTATAACAAGGACCCAATTACCTATTTCATTACTTGCCTTTCCATTACAAATTATAATGCGTGTTAAGGCTTTTTTGAATTCTGTTATCTCTTCTATTGCTTCTATTAAATCAGAAAGAGTTTTTAATTTAGATTTATAAAGCTTGAATAAAATTACTTTTCTCATATATTCATCAAGGGGCTGATGTATATTCAATAATGGCATTTTGAGAATCTGTGCGGTACTAATTACATCGTTGTAAATTAAAGAATGGGATTTTAAATAAGCTCTATATTTTAAATCTTTGACCAACGAAATTGCCAAATTTTTTTTGACCCCTTTTTCCATCATATACTCAACATGTCTATCAAAAACTTTATGAAATGAAACCGCTGACTTTCCTATTGGATGATGTGTTAATACACAATCACAACCTTGAGTCTTAGCAAGATAGATATCAAATGGGCTCACATCAATGGAAACGAAAACCTTTTTGATATTACTGCCCTTAACATGAATCGCACTATCAGATGGTATTTTTTTCCAACCAGCCAATTTGAGTCCGATTTTCATTAATTCCTCTGTATTCAACCCGTCCAATATACTATAAAATTACCATTCTTGTAGAATATTTACTTTTAACTCTATCCAATACTTTTTTTCTAAATTATATACAACTAATATGTGGTTTATACAGATAATTTATCATATAGGTATAGATAAAAATAATAATCATAAAAACTAGGAAAAATTAACTTATTATGTTTAAACAAATTATGGATTTTTATCTTCGATACCAAAATATTAATTTAAAAATCTCATTCATATTAATCTCATTACAATTATTACATCTTTATTGGCTGACCACGTACGTTGTATTATATCGTCTTACAGGAATAGATTATTTTGGAGAATTATCTGATTTTATTTTATTATTTATTATAATTGACTATATAGAGATTCCGGCTTTAGTTTCAGGTGTAATATATTATTTGTTTACTATAATTTATGATAAAAAAGAAAAAGAAAAAAGGACTAAAAATACAGTATTATTAATTCTCTTGGCAATCCAATCCATTCATATCTTTTGGATTACTGATGACATTGTTTATACAACTTTTGTAGGATCCGAATTGATCTATATGCCAGAGTATCTTGCTTGGATTGCTATTCTAATAGACTATTTAGAATTGCCTGTAATTTATGATCTTTTAAAAAGAATCATAAAAAAAAGAACCTAATAAAATGAATTATACAGTGTGGATAAATTGTGAATAGAAATAATAATATAACTCCAATCAATATAATGTGACCTAAGTGAGAACCTTAAGGTTACATTATTATTGAACTATAGTAGGTTCGAAATATTCTTTTATCCACCGGTTAGTATATCTATTTTCATTTTGCAAAACTACTATTCTAGAAATTTCACTTTCATCCATTATATTATAATGTTGCAAATATTTTTGAAGACTATTACTAAATTCTTTAACCTCTCTAACTTCAAGCATATTATTGTGCTCTAGTCTATTGGTTGACATTCCTATGTGCATATATGATTTAACTTCAATAAAATGTGGATTTGCTTTCTTGATTAGATTTACAAATGCAGGTATATTACCTAAATCAGAGTTATAATTACGGATAAGGGTCATTCTTAAAACAGTTCTTGTATTAATTTCAGCAAGAATATTTAAGGTATTAAGCCATCTCTCCCAAGCATCTTTATATTTCGGTCTATTTATTTGATAAAACATTTTTCTATTTGATGCATTTGTAGACAAATATAATTGGGTTGGTAAAGCATCCTCCTTTATTAGACGTTTAATCATTTCGGGTTCTTGTCCATTTGTTACCAAAAAAATGGACTTTGTATTGTTCAACGATTTAAGATATTTAATTAGATTTGGGAGTTTAGGATACATTGTTGGTTCTCCAGATAAAGAAATTGCATAATGCGCTGGAAATAATGACTCGTCGAGCTTTTTCTTATTAGATTTAGAATTCCCATAAAATCCCATAATTAATCTTTCTCTTTCTTTCAAGAGTTGATGTATAATTGCATCAGGTTCGTCTACTAAGTGCTCCGGCATTTGTAATGTATCATAGAATTCTGTTGGACGCCAACAATAGATACACCTATTTTCACAATTCATCGCAGTGGGTGTCATTTCCATACATCTATGAGTAGAGATGCCATAGAATTTGTGTTTATAGCAGTTACCTTCATCATAAAACGATTTTTTGGTCCAATGGCACAATTCTACAGCAGAATGATTAAATACACCATACTTTGCCTTACGAAGTTTTGCTTGTAGACTTGGAGTAATATTTATCAAATTATTTTGTGTATCATGATAAACATATTCATCCGAACAACTCATTAACTGAAATAAATATCCAAGTTATTTATATTTTGATTAATATGAATGAACTAATGTAATTACTAAATGACAAAAAAATACAATTACTCTTACATATAGGCATATTAACACTAATATCATTAGATTGAATAAAACTCTTGCTATTGATTTAGACTCGGTTTTAGCAGATGTTGTAGTGACATGGGTTAATGAATATAATAGACTAAAAGATTCTAATATAATAAAAGAAGATATCGTTGCGTGGGATATTCATACTCTTTTACCAATCACAGAAACGGAAAGTAATTCATTATTTTCCGATGTTTGGATATATAGATGGAAGGATATTCCTCCTACTCAAAATAAGATTGGAAAAATAATAGAGAGACTAAAAATCCAAAATTATAGAATATCTATTCTAACAAGAAGAGACAAGAAAACTATTCCTTATGTGTATAATTGGTTAGAAGTTAATGAAATAGACTGTGATGATCTAATATGTGTTTTTGATTCTAATCCAAAAAGTATTTATCCCTTTGATATTTTAATTGATGATGCTCCACAAAATATAATTGATATAAAATATCCAAAAAAAGGAATTTTATTTGATCAGCCTTGGAATAGAAGCTTTTATTGGCCAATTAGAATAAACCGCTTATCAGATTTGTTTCATTGTCTATCATGAATTTTATAAGCATCATCTAAAAAATTAACTGTTATCCAATTCAATTAATGCTCTATTAATTACTGATGAGAGCCCATTATATTGTGTTAACATTTCTATTGCATTATCAAAAGCATCTTTACCACGATACCCTTCATCATATTTCATTATTACAGTTCCCTTATTTGTTTCGAGGATAATAATTAAAATTGAATAATCTCCAAGTATTTTATGATGATTTGTAGTATATATTGATAATTCTAGTTTTGTTATAAAATATATATCTTCATAAATAATATTAGATAAAATAATTTTAGAATTCTTAGGAGGTTTTTGTAATAATTTGGTAGTTTCAAGGTCCCAAGCAATACTTATCTTATTC
>Ga0173483_10000463_pt1 | contig 11476 bp, 10 predicted proteins | sample NitcycUS178409R2_FD_122621 | JGI IMG/M metagenome (GOLD analysis project Ga0173483, IMG submission 122621) | Soil microbial communities from Arlington Agricultural Research Station in Wisconsin, USA - Nitrogen cycling UWRJ-S178-409R-2 (version... | ecosystem: Environmental > Terrestrial > Soil...
CGCATCAGCGGGATGTTCTCCCGGATACGGTCGAAGATGATGATCGTGTCGTAGATCGAGTAGCCGAGCACCGTTAGGACCGCGGCCACGGTCGAGTTCGACACCTCTCTCCCGAGAAGGGCGTACACCCCGACGGTGATGATGATGTCGTGTACCAGTGCGACGATCACCGGCACCGCGAACTTGAAGTCGAATCTGATCGCGATGTAGAGGATGATCAGGAGCAGCGAGAAGAGGATCGCGATGATCGCCCCTCGCGCGATCTGTCTACCGAAGCTCGCGGAAACCGTTTGGATCTGGATCTTCGTCGTGTGGAACTGCTGCGTGACCGCGTCCTTGAGCGCGCTCGTCTGCGGCCCGTTGAGCGTGCGTAGGCGGAGCTGGAAGCTCTTGTACTGGTCGCCGCCGAAGCTCTTGCCCCGACCCTGGACGACCGGCTCCTTGCCGAACTTGGTCGTCTCCGAGCGCACGGACGATAGGGACGTCGGCTGCGGCGTCGTGAACGACACCTGCGTGCCGCCCTTGAAGTCGATGCCGAGATTCAGGCCCTTCACGGCGAGCGCGCCGATCGAGATCGCCACGACGCAACCGGAGATCGCCAGCCACACGTAGCGGCGCTTCATGAAATCGACCTGCAGCCACTTGCCGTGCTGCTCGCCGGCCGCGCCCATGAAGCGCGGGTTCTCGAACCAGCGGAAGCCGGAGAGCAGGCCGAGCATCGCGCGGGTCGCCGCGACGGCCGTGATCAGCGAGATGACCGTGCCGATCATCAGCATCAGCGCGAAGCCCTTCACGCCCGCGGTCGCGACCGCGAAGAGCACCAGCGCCGTGATCACGGTCACGACGTTCGCATCGATGATGGTGTGGAAGCCCTTCCCGTAGCCGGCCGCGATCCCGGCGCGCACGGACTTCCCGGACCGCACCTCTTCCTTGATGCGTTCGAAGATGACGACGTTTGCGTCTGCTGCGACGCCGATCGTCAGGATCAGGCCGGCGAAGCCCGGCAGCGTCAGCGTGACGCCGAAGAGCAGGATCGCCGCGTAGAGGAAGGCGGCGTAGATGCCGAGGCCGATGACCGCGACGACACCGAGGAAGCGGTACAGGATCAGCAGGAAGGCGGCGACGACGAGTAGGCCGATCAGCGCGGCAGTCTTGGCCTCCTTGAGCGAGTCCTTGCCGAGCGTCGCGGAGACGTCGGTGCGCTCGATCTGCTGGAACTCGACCGGCAGGGCGCCGGTCTGGAGCACGAGCGCGAGGTCCTTCGCCTCGCCGAAGCTGTTGATGTTCGAGATCTCGGCTCCGGTCCCCCTGGGGTCGATTCCGTCCGGGTTCTGCTTGTAGTCGATGTACGGCGTCGAGCGCAGCTCGTTGTCGAGCACGATCGCGAAGTGCTGCGCGAACTGCTGGACGGTCGCCAGGTCGCTCCCCGTCTGGCCCGCGGCCGCGGCGAGCCTAGCGCCGCGATGGGCCTCCTCGCGCGTGATGTCGTGGAATTTCGTCGCGCCCTCGCCGGTGAAGCCGAGCTGCACGACGTTGCCCTGCCCCTGCGTGCTGATGTCGGCTCGGATCGCCGACAGCTTCAGGTCTTTCCCCGTCGCCTCCGGAACCGGGTTCGACTGGTTATCGGGGTCGTACTTGAAGAGGTAGTAGAGGACCGGTGCGGCAGCGTCTGCCTGCTGCTGGCCGAGGCAGCCGGTCGTCGCCTCGCAGCTGACGACGGTCATCCCCTCCGGGACGGCGAGGATCGTCGAGCCCTTCGGCTGCTTGCCGTTGAGCTTCGGCGTGTCGAGCAGCTTCTCGACCGTGTCCTCGGGCCCGTTGATCACCTTCTTCTGCTTGTTGAAGAGGTAGTAGGCGGTCGGCGTGCCCTTCTTCGCATCCTCCTTCACCTGCGTGAGCAGCTTGTAGAGGCTCGCGGTGGCGACGGCCTGGCCGCCGTTGTTCGAGGGACCGACGAGATCGTTCTCGAAGTCGTAGAACTGGAGCTGGGCGGTCGTGCCGATGATCTGGGCCGCCTTGTTGACGTCGTGGACGCCGGCCAGCTGGATGACGATCTGGTCCTTGCCCTGCTTGCGGATCTCGGGCTCGGACACGCCGAGCTTGTCGATGCGGCTCCGCATGATCGAGATCGAGCGGTCCATGCAGGCGGCGTCGCAGGTCTTCCCCTTCGGCGGCACCGCCTTGAGGACGACCTCGAGCCCGCCCTGCAGATCGAGGCCGAGCGTGACCTTCTTGTGCGCGGGCGAACCGGGGATGGCAAGCAGCGCCACTCCGGCCAGAGCGGCCAGGATCATGCCGACGAGAATCAGGTGTGAGCGACGTGTGGCCACGCGAGGAGTCGGAACAGATTAGCTTTCGTCGCCCGACGCGGCCTGCTCCGGTTGGGCCAAAGCTTCGGGTTCGTGCTCAGTCTCTGGCTCCTGCGCGACCGCGGCGACGGCGCGCCGATCGAGGCGAACGGTCGTGCCGGGTGCGATCTCCACGCGGACGATCTCGCCCTCGATCTCGCGCACGGTTCCGTGGATTCCGCCTGCTGTCAGAACGTCGTCGCCGACCTCGACCGAGTCCTGCATCCGCGACTGCGCGAGTTGCTTGCGGCGTTGCGGCCTGATCAGGAGCAGCCACATCAGCGCGAAGACCGCGGCGAGGATGATCACGTAGCTGCCCACTCTGCCTCCCCGGAGCGCTGGAGCCTCGCCAGCGCGTCCTCTTTGTACGACTGCAGCTCTCCCCGCTCGATCGCGGCGCGAGCGCCGGCGACGAGGTCGAGCACGAAACGCAAATTATGCAGGCTCAGGAGCCGTAGCCCGAGGATCTCCTGCTGGTTGAGTAGGTGCCGCACGTACGCGCGCGTGAACCTGGTGCACGCCGGGCAGCCGCAGCCCTCGTCGAGCGGGCGTGGGTCACGCGCGAACTTCCCGGCCTTGATGTTCAGCTGGCCCTCCCAGGTGAGGGCGCTCCCGGTGCGCGCATTCCGCGTCGGGAGCACGCAGTCGAACATGTCGATGCCGCGCTCGATGACCTCGAGGATGCCGACCGGATCGCCGATCCCCATGAAGTAGCGCGGTTTGTCGGCCGGAAGCAGCTGCGCCGCCCACGCGGTCGTGTCGAGCATCTCCTCGCGCGACTCGCCGATCGCGAGGCCGCCGAGCGCGTTGCCGTCGAAGCCGAGCTCCGCGATCTCGTTGGCGCTCCGGCGGCGGAGCTCGCGGTCCGTGCCACCCTGCGCGATGCCGAAGAGGAGCTGGCCGGGAGCGCGCTCGGCCTGTTGCTGGCGCTGCGCCCAGAGCGTGGTGCGACGGACGGCCTCCTCGAGCTCGCGCCGCGGGGTGTCGGGCGGCGGCACGACATCGAGACACATCGCGATGTCGGAGCCCAACTGCGCCTGGATGCGCGCTGCGAGCTCGGGCGTGAAACGCGCTTCGTCGCCGTCGTAGACCGAGCGGAACGTCACCCCCTCGTCGTCCTGGCGCAGGATCGTGTGCCGCAGCGAGAAGACCTGGAAGCCGCCGGAGTCGGTCAGGATCGGTCGGTCCCAGGCCATCAGCTCGTTCAGGCCGCCGAGCTCCGCGATCAGGTCGGCGCCGGGACGGAAGTGCAGGTGGTACGTGTTGCAGAGCAGGATCTCGGCGCCGAGGTCGCGCAGCTCGTCAGGATCGACGGCCTTGACGGTTGCCTTGGTGCCGACGGGCATGAACACGGGCGTGCGCAGCTCACCGTGCGCGGTGCGGAGCACGCCGGTCCGAGCCTCGCCGTCGGTCGCTTGAACGGTGAACGACCCGTCAGCCAAGACGCGCACCCCCTCCCTCGCTCACAACAGCAGCATCGCGTCGCCGAACGAGTAGAAGCGATACCGCTCCTCGATCGCGAGCCGGTAGAGCCCCCGAGTCTTCTCCACGCCCGCGAATGCCATCACGAGCGCGAGCAGTGTCGAGCGGGGCAGGTGGAAGTTCGTCAGCAGGGCGTCGACCCGCCGGAATTCGAACCCGGGCGTCACGAACAGGTCGGTGCGCCCGCTCAGCGGCGCCCCGCGCGCGAGCGACTCGAGCACGCGCACCGTCGTCGTCCCGACCGCGAGCACGCGCTCGGCACGGAGAATCCGCTCCCACGCCTCCGGCGCCACCTCGTACCGCTCACTGTGCAGCGGGTGCTCCTCCACGACGTCGGCTGCGAGCGGGCGGAAGGTGTCGAGTCCCACGTGCAGCGTCACGCGCTCGGTGTCGAACCGCGCGAGCAGCTCGGGCGTGAAGTGCAGCCCTGCGGTCGGGGCGGCGGCCGAGCCCTCACTCTCTGCGTAGACGGTCTGGTAACGCTCCGGATCTGCGAGTGGCTCGTGGATGTACGGCGGCAGCGGCGCCTCGCCGGCCGGCGGGCCCTCGAGCCGCAGCCGCCAACGACCCTCGCCGAGTGGCTCCAGCAGCTCCACCGGCCCGAGGCGCTGGCCGAGCCGGAGCTTGCGCGACGGGCGCGCGAGGCCCTCCCACGTGCGGTTCTCGCCCAGCTGCTCGAGCAGCAGCACCTCGGCCGCGCCCCCGCCTGGCCGCTCGAGCCGCAACCGCGCTGGCAGTACGCGCGTGTCGTTGACGACGACCAGCGTCCCCTCCGGGAGCTCGGCCGGCAGATCGTCGAAACGGCGATGTCGCGTCTCGCCCGTCGCGCGGTCGTGGACGAGCAGGCGCGAGCTGTCGCGCCGCTCGAGCGGCTGCTGTGCGATCAGCTCCTGCGGCAGCTCGTAGTCGAGCTCGGAAGACCTCATCCGACGCGAACGCTAGCGTTGCTGCCCATGACTGACGACGCCATCGAGAAGGCGCGAGAGCGGCTGCGGGAGGCCGCCGAGGGCCGCCCCGACGCGGCCGCGGTCGACGCCGTGCTCGAGCGCGCGCGGGCGCAGGTCGAGGAGTTGGCGCAGACTGCGGCCCAGCTCGAGGCGACGATCCCGACGCAGGTCGAGCACGCCGTCGGCGAGGGCCTGCGCGAGCAGGTTCGCCCGGTGGGGCGCAACCTCGCCGAGATCCGCGGTCTGATGAACCAGGTGATCCGGCGGCTCGAGCGGGTAGAGGGCGACCTGCTCTCGGAGCGGCACGCGCGGGTCGACGACCTCGGGCTGCTGGTCGACCTGATCACCTCCGGCTGGAAGTCGGTCGAGCGCCGCCTGTCGACGCTCGAGCGGAAGCTCGAGTCCGGCGAGGGCGCGATGGTCTACCGCATGGAAGAGCGCCGCACCGGCTGAGCCCTGGCAGCAACCCGCGACTCGACCGCCAGCCCGATCAACCCGAGCGCGACCGCGAACCACAGCGTCGCGAGCCGGATCAGCAACGTCGCCGCGGCGGCGGCGGCCCTCGACGTGTTACCGAGCACACGGATCAGCCCGATCATGCTCGCCTCGGCGACGCCGAGCCCGCCTGGGAGGAACGAGGCGGCGCCTGCCAGGCTGCCGAGCGAGAAGGCGACGACCGTGTCGGCAAGCGACAGGTTGAGGCCGAGGCCGCGCACGCAGACGTAGGCCGCCAGGCATTCGCAGAACCAGGAGACGGCCGAGAGCAGCGTCATCCCGACGAGCAGCGGCGTCCTCAGCAGGGCGCGCGAGGCCTCGGTCGCCTCGCCGAAGAACGCGAAACGCTCGAGCAGCGGGCTCCGCACGACCGCGACCACGCCGACGACGCCGACGAATGCGGCAACCAGAAGCGGCCAGCTTCGCGTCCCGGCACCGCCGACGAGCGCGAGGACGACGACGCCGCTCGCGTCCGTGACGCGCTCCGCGAGCACGACCGGAGCCGAGCGCCGGACCGGGACGCCGTACGACCGGTGCAGCAGCGCGCACTTCAGCAGCTCCCCGAGTTTGGCGGGCGTGATCGTCATCGTCAGGCCCGCTGCGAAGATGGCGAGGCTCCCGCCCCAGGGAACGTGGACGTCGACGCGGTCGAGATACCACTGCCACCGCCAGAAGCGCAGCAGGTAGTTGAGCGCAGTGAACGCAAGTGCGAGCGGGAACAGCTCCCAGCGGAAGCTCGCCAGCTCGTCGCCCAGCTGGCCGAAGTCGGCGTACAGCCCGAGGCCGAGCACCACGGCGACCGTGAGCACGGCGACGAGAACAAGAGTGCGTTTCAGGAGAAAGCGAGGATGGCCGCGGCGGTCACGATCCAGCCCGCGACGGCGAGCAGGATCGGCACGTCTGTCAGCAGCACCTGCTCGGGCTCCTCGCCGACGTCGTCGCGGTGCATCAGCAGCAGGTAACGGAAGACGCCGAAGACGACGAACGGCACCGTCGCGAGCAGGACGCGCGAGTGGTTGCCGGTGAGCGTGTAGATCGCGTACGCGATCACGGTGGCCGAGGCGACGATCGCGGTCAGCTGGTCAACGAGCTCGAGCGAGTAGCCGTCGAGCACCGGCCGCCCCGGTGTGCGGCCGGCCCCCACGAGCACGAGCTCGCCCCGGCGCTTCGCCAGCGCGAGAAAGAGCGCGAGCAGCGCCGTGCAGAGCAGCAGCCAGCCGGAGATCGGGACGTGCACCGCCTCCGCACCCGCGGCGGCGCGGATGACGAAGAGCGCCGCGATTGCGCTGACGTCGAGCAGCGCGACGTGCTTCAGCCTCAGCGTGTACGCGGCCTGGAGCACTGCGAACGCGGCGATCAGCAGCACCGAGGGAAGCCCGAGCGGCGCGACCAGCACGAGCGCCAGCAGGGCGAGCGCGCCGGCGATCGTCAGCGCAGCCCGCGGCGAAAGCTCGCCGCGCGCGATCGGGCGCGAGCGCTTGATCGGGTGTAACCGGTCATCCTCGCGGTCGCGCACGTCGTTCGCGAGGTACGACGCGCTCGAGATTGCGCAGTAGGCGACGAAGCAGACCCACGCGTCGAGCCAGCGCCACGGGTCGCCGAGCTTCGCCGCGAAGACGAGGCCGGCGAAGACGAGCAGGTTCTTCGACCACTGCCGCGGTCGCAGTGCGACCAGCACCGCGCGCGCGGGCGAGCGCCGGCGCGGCAGCGGGACGAGCTCGGGGGCGGCGGCCACGCGCGGATTCTGCCGTCAGCGCGGGCGCACGGGCAGCATCAGCTCGAAGCGGCTGCCCTTCTCAGCCGAGCTCTCGAGGCTGATCCTCCCCCCGAGCGCGGCCGCGAGCTCGTTGGCGATCGCAAGGCCGAGGCCAGTGCCGCCGCCGCCGCGTGACCAGAACGGCCGGAAGATTCGCTCCCGCTCCGACGGCGGGATTCCGGGCCCGCTGTCGGCGACGCCGACGTAGACGGAGCCGTCCGTGGCCGAGAGCTCGAGCCCGACCGAGCCGCCGTCCGGGGTCCACCGGAAGGCGTTCGAGAGCAGGTTCGAGATGATCTGGAGCACACGGTCGCCGTCGGAGACGATCACCGGCTTGGCCTCGAGGTCGCAGCGGTACTCGATCCCTCGGCGCCGCGCCTCCTCGGTGAATGTCGTGTACGCGCGGTCGACCAGCCGCTCCATGTCGACCTCCTCCTGCAGGACGGTGAACCGGTGGGCGTCCAGCTTGGCGAGGTCGAGCACGTCCCCAACGAGGCGCTCGAGCCGTTCCCCCTCGTCGGCGATCACCTCGAACGACTCCCTGCGCGTCTCCTCGTCGGCGACGACGCCCTCCCGGAGGGCCTCGACGTGCCCGAGGATCGCGGTGAGCGGGGTGCGCAGCTCGTGCGTCACGCTCATCAGGAAGTTTCGCTCCAGCTCCTCCGACTCGCTCAGCCGCGACGCCATCTCGCCGAAGCGGTCGGACAGCAGCCCGATCTCGCCGGCCGCGCCGCTCGGCACCTCGACGTCGTAGTTCCCGCTGGCGACCTGGTCCGCGGCGTGCGTCAGCTGGACTACCGGCGTCGTGATCCGCCGCGACAGGTACCACCCGAACGCGCCGGCGACCAGCACTCCGCCGGCAAACGCGAGCAACAGCCGCTCGATCAGCGCCAGCCACTTCTGGTTGAGCACCGTCTCCGGCTTCGCCACCACCAGCGTCCCGAAGAGGCTGTTCCCGACCCGTAGCGGGAGCGCGGCAGCGAGCAGCTGCTGGTCGCTGCCTGGCGGCCGAAAGGTGAAGTTGAGCGGCCTCTTCCGCTGCCGGATCGCCCGCTCGTTCACGACACCCTTCGGCAACGGGGTAATCCTGCCGGTGAAGAGGTCGAGTCCCCGGTAGAAGACCTTGTCGCCGGTTGCGAGCTCCACCCCGGAAGCCGGAAGCAGCTTCACCCCGGCCCGCTTCGAGTAGAGCTGCGTGAGCCCGTCGGCCTCCCGGCCGAGCTCCTGGTAGGCCTGGGTGCGCGCCTGGTTTTGCGCGTATTCGCGGAAGAGCCGCAGCGCGATCGCCGCGGAGACCAGCCCCGAGATCACCACCGCCAGCAGGAAGAGCGCCGGAAGCTGGAAGCGGAGCGACCGCAGCATCGCGGCCTCGGCTCGGCTAGGCGCTCACGGCCGCGTCCCGCGCGGGAGCGACCTTGTACCCGACCCCCCAGACCGTGACGATCGGGGAGGCCTCGCCGAGCTTGCGGCGGAGTTGGCGCACGTGCACGTCGACGGTGCGCGTGTCGCCGGCGAACGTGTAGCCCCAGACGCGCTCGAGCAGCTGGTCGCGCGTGAGGACGAGACCCTTGTGGTCGAGCAGCTCCCAGAGCAGGTCGAACTCCTTGGGCGCCAGCTGCACTTCCGTGCCGGCCACGCGCGCCTCGCGGCGGCCGGCGTCGATCTCGAGGTCGCCGTGCTTGATCTGCTTCGACTCGCTCTCGCGCCGGTCGGGCACGGCACGCCGAAGGATCGACTTCACGCGCGCGACGAGCTCGCGCGGGTTGAACGGCTTCGTCAGGTAGTCGTCGGCCCCGACCTCGAGGCCGATGATCTTGTCGACGTCCTCGTCGCGGGCGGTCAGCATCAGGATCGGCACGTCGGAGCGCTGACGGATCCGGCGGCACACCTCGATCCCGTCGACGTCCGGGAGCATCAGGTCGAGGATGATCAGGTCGGGCCGCTGCGACTCTGCCTCGGCGAGCGCGTCACCGCCGGTCGCCACCGTGCGGACCCCGTAGCCCGCGTTCTTCAGGTAGAGGGCGACGAAGGACGCGATCGAGGACTCGTCCTCGACCACCAGCACTGTCTGCGCCTGAGCTGTCACGGGACTCAGGATGCCAGAGACGGCTGTCAGCCCCGCGGCGGCGGCGGCGTTCCGAGGTAGAACGTCGTCGAGAAGTCCGGAAGCGACTCGTAGGGTGCCGAGTCGATCGACATCGTGCCGTCGTTCACGCCGAGGTCGCCGGCGCCGTCGACGGTCACGTTGCCGTAGCCGACCGCGGAGATCGAGATGTTCGCGCCGCGCACGTTGACGTTGAAGCGTCCCTTGTCGATGCGGAAGGCGATGTTGCGGCCCTTGCAGAGCCACGTCCCCACGGCGATGCGGTGCGCATGCGGCCTGCAGGTGAGCTGCGGGACGTTCGCGTCGAAGGGCTTGAAGTCACGGATCTGGACACGTCCGTTCCGCGCGACGCGCCCGATCACGGCCCCCTTGAGCTTGAGCACGACGGTGCCGCGGCCGCGCTTGACCGACAGCGTGCCGTCCGCCGGCGTGTCGGCTGCGAGCGCGAGCGGTACCGTGATGACTGCGAGCACGGTTGCGATGGCGAGAACGCCTCTCATGTGCACGGAAGTATCGGTACCCCCGGTGAGTTGGGGATAAGCGGGTTGTAAGGAATGCGTAAACGTCTACGAGGAGCGGGGCTTTCGGCCGCTGGAGCGGCGCTGGCGGCGGTCGGGCTCGCGGCCTCCGCGCCCGCGCAGCCTGGACCGCCGAACCTGCTCGGCCTGCGCATCTCCAACGGAGGCACGCCGTTTGCCGGCGATACTCCCTGGCTGGCGACGGTGAGCCCGAACGGCGACGGCTTCCGGGACCGCGCGCTGATCCGCTTCAAGCTCGACCGCCCGGCGACTGTCGAGGTCCGCGCGGTCGCGACGGCCGAGGTGCAGCAGCCCGCGAAGACCGTCTGGAGCGTGCGGCGCCAGCTGGGGTCCGGCCCGCACGTAATCGCCTGGAAGCCGAAGCGCTCGACGCCCTCCCGCACGTACCTGCTCCGCTTCGTCGTGGTGGGATCTGGCGGCGCGCGGCGCGTCTACGGGTTCGAGCCTCTGCGCCGCGGCAAGCTGACCAGCGGCCTGGTCGTCCGCGTCCAGAGCGTGGAGGTGGGCTTCCTCGCACGCAGCTACCCCGTCGGAGGCGAGGCGACCGTGGCTATCGCGAGCGATGCGCGGCGGGTGAGGCTTCAGCTGTTGTCATTCGCGAACCTGCCGAGACCGAACGTCCGCGACCTGCGTACCCGCGGAGTCCCGGTCGGCCCGGCGGTGCGGATCGACTGGCAGGTCCGCGGCAGCTCCACCCGCTACGTGCAGATCGACCCTGCTGACGTTGCGAGAAGCGGGCTCTACGTCCTGCGCGTGACCGCCTCCGACCGGCGCGTCGGCTACGCGCCGTTGATCCTGCGGCCGCGCACGCTCGGCGAACATCGGGTCGCGGTCGTCGTCTCGACGAACACCTGGCAGGCGTACAACTTCGACGACGTGAGCGGCGACGGCTGGGGCGACAGCTGGAACGTCGGAGCCGGCTCGACCGTCGACCTGCGGCGGCCCTACCTCGACTTCGCCGTGCCGTCGCGGTACCGCGACTGGGACCTGAGCTTCATCTCCTGGCTCAACCGAACGGGAAAGGCGGTCGACTTCCTCTCTGACGACGACCTCGATCGCGTCCGCACCGGCGAGGCCCTTCGCCGCGCGTACGACCTCGTCGTCTTCCCTGGCCACGAGGAGTACGCGAGCGGGCATGTCTACGACGTCGTGCGCCGCTACCGCGACCTCGGCGGTCGCCTGATGTTCCTGTCCGGGGACAACTTCCTCTGGCGTGTGAAGCGCGAGGGGCAGGTGCTGCGGCGCGCGGCGATGTGGCGGAACCTCGGCCGGCCGGAGGCGTCGCTGGTCGGGGCCCAGTGGGCGGCCAGCGGCGGACGCCGCCAGGCGCCCTACGTCGTTCAGGGGGCGACCGCGAGCCCGTGGGCGTTCGCCGGCACGGGGCTGCGGAACGGCTCGATGTTCGGGCGCTATGGGCTCGAGCTCGATGCACGTGCACCAAGCTCGCCGGCCGGCACGCGGGTGCTCGCGCGGATCCCGAACCTGATTGGCAAGCGCGACGCGGAGATGACGTACTACGAGACCAATGCCGGGGCGCGCGTGTTCGCGGCGGGTGTTGTCGACTTCGCGGCCTCGATCAACAACCCGGCGGTGTCGCGGCTCGTCGACAACGTCTGGTCGCGGCTCGCGCGTTAAGTCGACTCGTAGTCGTAGAAGCCGCGGCCGGTCTTGCGGCCGAGCTGCCCTTCACGCTGCATCTCGAGCAGCCGCTCCGGCGGCGCCATCCGCTCCTCGCCGAGCGCGCCGTGGAGCGCCTCGGAGGCGTGGACGTGCACGTCGACGCCGATCAGGTCGATCAGCGCGCA
>Ga0173483_10000464_pt1 | contig 11453 bp, 14 predicted proteins | sample NitcycUS178409R2_FD_122621 | JGI IMG/M metagenome (GOLD analysis project Ga0173483, IMG submission 122621) | Soil microbial communities from Arlington Agricultural Research Station in Wisconsin, USA - Nitrogen cycling UWRJ-S178-409R-2 (version... | ecosystem: Environmental > Terrestrial > Soil...
TATTTCGACTTTGTTAACGACCTAGTTAAATTTGTAAAATCATCTTTTAATAAACACTTTCTAATTTCTGATTACTAGAGCATAAGGGGATAATAGTTAATACGTGCAGATTCGAATTATCGGCTATGGATCTGACTACAATAATACTACTTAATCAAGATTTATTACGTAATTAAAATCAGAAGACATAGATCCAAAAATCTTGTGGCTAGATGGATAATTATAGGTTTATTTTGTTTTGCCTAGAGTTATCATATTATTGTAGTATCGTTTTATCTTGTTAAGATGATACCTTCACGGAGCTTATCTAAAATTATTATGATATTACATAATTAATCTTCTTAATTGCACTAGGGTGTAATCTATACTATCAACACTCTGCATTTGGCTGCTTTATGGTATTGGCTAAATATTAAAGCAATATTACTTTGCTCTTGAAATTGAGACTTCTATTGTAGAAACATTCCGAATCTTACCATCTTGAGAATGGACTACTTCAGAACCTATCTTTACAGGACCAATCCTGTATCCCAGTGTATCCATCCTCTTTACAATTATCTGTGCCACATCAACAGCTCTTGTTATGCTCTTGCCTCTCGCCTTTATGATTACAATAGGCTCATTGGCTAATTGAACTAGAGTGGCAGTTACATAAGTCATAAGTGGTTTTTTACCTATAAAGATCTCATTACTTGCTTTGTGTTCTGGATTTGCATTGCTTGTCGTCGTCATTAACTAGAGTTATTTCTTATGGTTGAATATAATGTTGTTGATTGCCAAACCCGGGCCTCATTTATTCTCGGAATATTTTTTAAGTATATTTTCAATGTCTGATGGATTATCAAAGATTTCTTTTGCAGCCGACGGATCCTCCAGCTCATAGCAGTGAAGTAATTCCTCTTCATCCTTGTAGAAAAGGAAAACCTTATCCTCAAATAGGCAATGATATAATTGGTCTATGACCATTTTTTCAGGCTGAAGTTTAATACCATCAGGCTGAACTATTACAGGATAATCCAAGGTTTCTGATTGACTGTATGTTAAACATAAAGAAAAGCTTATCGAAACTAAGGTGAATGCAACTGTTTTATCAAGAACAGCATATCGTATCTTACAATGATTGATGTCCATGTCCATAAAGCATCTTAATTTCATATCTTTGACTTTAAGATCAATAATAATTTCTTGTGTGCCCTAACTTGAATAATCATCGAAGAGTATATAATTGCCACAAGAATCGAGGTTTTAGATCGCTACCAAATAAAGCTATAATATCTGATTGATTATATTATTCTTCATTTCTTATTGTAATATCACTGCCTACTTTCAATTTGTTGTATTATTGATTTTGGGCAGTGATTCTTAATCTAAGACTTATCCATTCTACTAGTAATTCTTAATGGTAGTAATACCTAAAATATATCCAATGAGATTCAGCTTTGTTCCGATTTATACATAATTTGTTTACAAAAAATAATGCGTACATTGTGCTTAATGGAGAAATGCTTTTGAGTTTATCGAACTCAGAATGATGACAATATTCCCAAAGATTCCTTATGATATTCATGCCTTATAATTCCTAACTACAATTTATATGATTAAGCCGCGGTGCATGTGGAGCATTGCTATGCTCCACAATTTTCCATTGATTGGCCTCTAACAAAGCATTAATGTCACATTTGGATATGGGTCGTGATTTGCTGCTCAATATTACAGACATAAGATCACCATTAAAGTTCGCGTGTCCAATCCCTAGAGCATGACCTATCTCATGTTCCGTCAGCTGCTCTATTTTATTTAAGCTTAATGTATTGCCAAAGGCACTTCTAGAAATACTGATCCGTACACTAGTTATGAAACCATTTTCATCAAAGTTATCTACAGATTGGCCCGCTGTTACAGCGGTTTTAAGCGTCTGTCCTGCTGATGTTGTCATATCACCAACACTCGCATGAATCTTTTGTGCTGTTGGATTGAAATTGACCTCTATGTCTGCTTTAACGTTAGGTAAAGTTTCCGTTAGCTTTATATCTTTTAGTTCTGCGTTCCATAGATTTACTGCATTCCTCACAGCCTGGTGTGCGAGTGCATCACCTCCAATTATCTTGTATGTTAGTGTCCCATTTGCTAGTTTACGACCCCAAGTACAGCAAATCTGAATGAAGTGTTTCTGAGATTGCTTTTTGTTACTGTTGTCAATTAATGGGGACCCTTTTACTAATTGGGGAAAGATATCTATCTGCTGTTGAGTCACCATGGCGACTAATATTAAAACTATTGCCAATCTTTTTAATAATGCAGAGGATAGTTGCAATGGCAAATATACCATCCGCTTAATATCCTATATGGATTCAATACCAATCCTTAGTCCATTTGCTCTACAAAAAACTATCTTGCTTAGTCCCTTAAAATATCTTATATTTCATCTTTCTACTTAATAAATCTCTGATGATTGTGATTGATACCATATTAAATACAAAAAAGCAATTTTACCTCAAATCAAATCCTTCTAGTTGCCTTGGAATGACGGCTCTAGTTAGGATCTTTGTGTATTCGGTAGTATTGCTCCTTCATTTAATCAGGCAAATTCTTATTGATTTTGGGCTACACTTGTACCATGTGAGGGTGAGAAAGAAAGATGATGAGTAGCAATAGGGTTCGAAAGTCGATTTAAACATTCAGGAAGGAATCTGATCAATATTACCAAAATGATGGGAGCATAGCCTGAACAACCCTTATAGGAGAAGCTGCTGTAGGCAATGCGTTTAAGAGGTATTGACATTTACATTTCCCGTAATAACGATCTCACGATTGTCGAAACTTTTCAGTCTTCTTCCACATCATCATCTTCTTCTTCCACATCGTCTTGTTCGTCGTCTTGCAATTCATGAGTTTCATCCTTGATTTCTTCCCTTTCGGTTTGTTTGCTCATCTCCTTTATCTATATCGTGCTTATATTATATATTATACGCGTATCATTATTCTAACAACTGCAAATAATATCCATATAACTACTGTAACCTTGGTATAAGTTAGCTAAAAGAATACAAATATGATACAATCTTGACTGGTTCTCAAGGGGTAATTGAAACGATCTCCTCATTAAAAGGATAGCAGCATACGAAATGAATATTAGAATAAATACATAATATATTAGAAAAGAGATGTTTTAAAAATGAATAATGCGAATAATTATTCTTTGCCTTCATGATGTATTCTATAGACAAATGGCTACTATATGTCCTTCGCAATTTGCCATCTGTCTCTTTCTTGACTCGATTATACATGTGGTAATAATATGATGCTCAAAGAAGAGGGAGTTAACTACCTCGGGTATATTGGTTTATTATAATCAACTATCATTCTTTGAAATCCATCAAGAAGCTTTTATAATGCTAATTTTCTTACCAACTAAATGCCAATCAGTGCCGGAGATAGCTCATGGATGCTTGTTTCTACTGGTTTAGTCATGCTAATGATACCTGCTTTAGGCTTTTTTGAAGCCGGTCTTATCAGAAGTAAAAATTCAGTCTCTGTAATTATGCAAACTTTCTCTGGCCTTGCAATTCTCTCGATCCTCTGGATAGTTGTAGGTTTCACATTGGTCTTTGCTCCATCACATGGAGGTATTATTGGTGGCCTTGATTGGATGATTTTCAATAATGTTCCTTTTGATAAACCGTTAAACTATGCCCCAACTATTCCCGGAGTTAGTTTCGCTACATACCAAATGATGTTTGCTGTAATTACGCCTCTCCTCATTACCGGTGCGTTTGCTGAACGAATGAAGTTTAACTCTTTTATCGTTTTTATTATTTTATGGAGTATCCTCATTTATTATCCTCTAGCACACTGGGTCTGGGGTAAAGGATGGCTTGCAAATCTCGGTGTATTTGATTTTGCAGGAGGTCTTGTAGTTCATACTAGTGCTGGTATGGGATCACTTGCTGCTGCGCTCATTTTTGGCCATAGAAAGGGTTTTGGTCCTACTATCTCAACACCACACAATTTACCACTCGCTGCAATTGGAGCTTCATTGTTATGGGTTGGCTGGTTTGGATTTAATGCAGGTAGCGCGTTGGCATCTGGATCATTAGCAGCTAATACTCTACTGGTAACTCATGCCGCATCTGCAGCATCCTCGGTAGTATGGATTTTACTTTCATGGAAAAGATCGGGAAAACCTTCTACGATTGCGGCCATCAATGGTGCAATAGCTGGTTTAGCCGGCATAACTCCTGCTTCAGGATTTATCAGTGTACAAAATTCTTTAATTTTAGGAACAGTAATCGGTTTAGTTTCATACTATACAATCATACTACTGAAGGAACACCTAAGGATAGATGATGCACTTGATGTTAGCTCTGTTCATGGTGTTACAGGCATTATAGGGTCATTAGCAATCGGCTTTATTGCAAGCACACTTATCAATCCAGCAGGGCCTAACGGCTTAGTGTACGGAAATCCAGTGCAACTAGGCATTCAAGCCATTGGAGTCGCGGCCTCCGCTGCTCTTGCATTTGGAGGAACCATATTTATTATAAAGATAATTGACGTTACGATACGAATAAGAGTTAAAGAAAATGAGGAGGATATTGGGCTGGATATAAGCCAACATGCAGAGAGGGCATATATAGATTAATAACAACTATGGATTTTTGGATTCAACTATTCTGCCTAGTTCGTTTGCTTTTTTAATTGAGCACAGGCCATAACCCATTTTAAGAGCATTCGGACACTAAAATACTGCAATGAGGAAGATAGAGGCTATTGTAAGATCAGAACGAATGCCTGTTGTAAAAGAACATCTTCGACAGATAGGGATCGATGGTATGACGATTTCTACAGTTTCAGGATGGAGCAAGCAGAGGGAACTCCATTTGCAGTGGAGAGGACAACCTATTGCATTTGATCTTCTTCCAAGAGCAAAATTCGAGATTGTTATTCCCGATTCACAGTTAGAATCAGTTATTCGAGCAATTGCGCAATCTGCTAGAACAGGAGATAAAGGAGAACACGGAGACGGAATTATTTTCGTATCAAGCGTAGATCAAGTAATTAATATTGCTGTATCGTCAGATTATGGAGATAAAATAAGTTCATAGTAACGATATATTCTAATATTACCTTATTTAAAATAGAATAGCATTACAGTTGTATCCTTCCAATTAGTGCTTGATGGTATTTGATCACAATTGCTATTATGACAGTATTGACTCTCATCAATAGCGCTGTTTTTAACAAAAATTAATCTGTCAAATCAACAAAAACAGCTTTTTTATATATCCCATAATATCTACAACGGGTTTTATCTCAAATAGAGATCATTTGCACAGGGGTTGTTGGAAATCTTCCATAAGGATAATTCTTACTAAGCAATACTAGCGTTCCAGGCTGATAGAGATGCATATACAACAACATTTTGATGATTGCCCAGATACACTGCAAGACCAAAGGTGATGATGATCAAGTCCTGTTCTTGCCCTCTCCTAGGATTGTCTTTTCAAAGTAGCCGTCACAGCTGCAACCCAAGAATTGGTTCCAAGTGTAAGACAAAGATGTTTAAGGTAGACGAGTGAACAAAGGTCTTTGAATATACATTACTATCTAAACTGCTCAAAGTTTTAAAGAAGGTATTTTATTATTGCCATTACATAATTGCCAAAGAAGCTATTTGTAGTTGGGGTGGGTCCAGGTTCACCAAAATATTTGACTGATGTAGCTAAAGATGCCATTCATAAATCTCACTATATAGCTGGATACAAGTATGCCTTAACAATAGTCGAAACCATAGTTAACAGAAGTATGCAGCAAATATATGAAATTACAATGAAAACCCAAGAAGACATTTACCGGAATATACACTCAAAAATGAATGATGATGAATATTGTGCCATACCTTTTACGGGCGATGTGAATTTTTCAGAATCTGAGGTTGTAGATAGACTACTAGAACTATTTGGTCATGACAACGTGGAAATTATTCCCGGTATAAGTTCAATTCAAATTGCAGCAGCAAAATCCAAAGTGCCACTTGATAAGGCACATATCATTACTTTCCACGTAAGTGGCGATATTGAACAAAAAAAGTTGGAATTGATTAAAGCTGTATCTGATAGGAAAAGTGTAATCTTATTACCACGACCATGGGCAAAAGATCGTACAAAGGAATTTATGCAATCTGAGATTGCTATTTTCTTGAAAACGAATGGAATTGATACGTCAAATCTTAACACATGGGTTTTTGAGAATCTAACAATTAATGATAAAGAGACTATTTTCAAAGGCAAAGTTAATGATTTGGAAGGAAGAGAATTTAGTGAACTTTCTGTTATGGTAATTGATCAAGTAAAGCGTCAAACATACTTGGAATTTGGCTAATTATGTTACTTAATCCCAATAAAATAAAACAAGACAGAAATTCATACCGAATATATCCTAAGCCTGCTACAAAGTAATTATAGAAAAAATGAAGATAAAGTCACTTCACACTATATCTAATAGTGATTAACTATAGGTACTTTTAGGCTACTTATATATAAAAACAAACAAAACTGTTTAAAATATAATTTAAGTTATAAAGATGACTACAAAGATATTGTCGACTGAAGATGATGTGGACGTTAGATAGACGGGATGAATGGGAACAATTACATTGAATGAAAAGACGCGAACTTGGCAATATCATAAAGAAGAAAGGATTTGTAATAAAGGATAAACCAATCGAGCTATCGAGCGGTGAAAAGACCTTTTATTATTACAATATAAAGAACGTTGCTCTTGATCCAGTTGGATCAAATCTCATAGGGGATTAGGATCCGAAATAGTATCTTCGAAATGGAGAGGTAGATCAATAGGAGGTTTGGAACTAGGAGCAATACCTATTGCTGTATCTATCTGTATAAAGAGTAAAAGTGCTGTCCAGGCATTCTTTGTTAGAAAAGAAGTAAAGGTTCATGGGCTTCAACAGGAGATAGAAGGCAATATAGAATTACCCGTAGTCATAGTAGATGATGTAACTACAAAAGGTCGAAGTGTTATGCAAGCTATCGAAAAGGGCATGAAACACAATTTTGAGATAGCTGGTGTTATTACTATTGTTGATAGAGAGGCAGGTGCATCTGATCTATTCAAAGACAACAAAATTGAATTTTTTCCGATCTTTGAACACAAATACTTTGAGGATTATGTAAGAACAATGATAAAGGCAAAATCGACCTATACAAAAGAAGTTAAAACTGAATCTTATCCGCCTATTTAACTATAGACTATTCAATAATCCAACTATACGATCTATTTTCTTATTGATATTAAGACTTCTTAATGTATTTATAATATCTACCATAATGGCTATTTTTTCAAATTGCAGTTTTTCCATTTGCAAACCACTTATGCTTGCCCCTTCTCATCTGCCATTATGATTGCTTGGTTGACATAACCCTTAATGTCTTTCAATGAAAGAAATATTTCCTTTAGGACACATATGATCAAGTAAGCGTGCAAGAATCCATAGCGGACAATGATTTTCACTCATATTTTATATAAACAAAGGCTTATCGGCAACATGTTTTGCAAAGGATGCAATAGACTTCTGTTCCTTCACTAAATCCTACTAGACTTAGCGTTTGAGCCTTTATAGATGCATCTAAAGGTGATAATATATTATACATCAAACTCAAACATATTGAATCTATGATGAATATCAAGTTTTCATCATAATTTGATATATCCGACCAATCGGAATTGTCCTACGAACATTTATCTACTCCAATTAAGTTTCTGTTCTGACGGTTTCACATTTCCTAGATTTTACAAAGTCTTAATAGAATTAAATTCTTTTAATGATTCCGCCTCCCAATTTGTTGTTAAAATGTCCGTTTCTGAGTACCGAAAGTTAATTGAAGACTTGCTCAAAAATGAGAATAAGCCTTATTCAGAACATCATATAAGGGAAAAACTTTTTGATATCCGCATAAACGAAGGCATTCCTTCTTCAACAGAAGAATTATTAATATTATCACGTATCAAAGAAGCATTAAAAAGCCTCACAAAAGAACAGAAGGTTGCAGGGTCGTTAATCGAAGATCCTATTACTAAGGAACAAGTAGTGTATTACTCTACCAGCGGGCACTATGCAGGACCTGATGATTAGCTGCCACAATATAAGTATGTATGTACTGTTTGCGATTAGATAGCTGCTTCTTTTCTTGTACCTGTGGTTATGCCATTACTTTGCTTTACATGGTTAATACTTTGACGATTCTAAATCTGACTAAAAGCTTTGTTACTTATTTCTTCTATTCTTACTAGCTTTAATGGCGTAAAGTTATGGTTAACATCTGGTTGTAAAATGGTATAGTCTGGTTACGATGGTTAACGATGTTTAATCTATCATATGCTACACACATAGAGAACGTCAGTGGAACATTTCTAGTACGAATACTCAAGATACTTACTAACAAATAACACGAAAACGCAGTAAATGGAAAATGAGAACGTTATCGCAGCCTTCTTCTAATGTATCATTTATCTTCTTCAAATAGTATGTGAAGCGGTATATAATGCCGGATGGAGACAGTGTGAATTAAATTTGAAATGATTTTTAAGCCCAACCATACTTACTATTATCTTATAATGTAATACGAAATCCTAGTCTTATTCCATGCAATACGCTTATCATTTCTTTTATGTTAACATTAGAGTCCTCTGAAGATCATGAAAATGCGTTGTTGCATAAATTTGCCGAATGTTCTATAAGGGAGAGCTTACTAGATCATTAGTATGAAAAAGACAGACATACATCTTCAACAAGTAAATCAAAATATAAAACCAAAAACACCAAACGGTTGTGAAGAATGCCTGCAAATGGGTTCTGATTGGGTACATTTGCGTTTATGTTTGACGTGCGGTCATGTAGGTTGTTGTGATTCTTCTCCTAATAAGCATGCAACAAAACATTTCAAAGCGACTGAACACCCTATCATAAGATCTTTTCAGCCAGGTGAGAAGTGGGAATGGTGTTATGTGGATAATATTATGATTGAATAACGAGACTATTATTAGGAGCACAGATATATTAACAACAACAAACCGCCAACTCGATATGGACAAAATTGCTTGTGTATCCTGTGGAAGGGCATAGTCAGTACCTAAATTTTGAAAAACGATGGCTAGGATGACGTTTTGCATATATTAGGAGAGTCCGCAGCGATGCCATTAAGAAAGACAAAAAAGAGGACACAGATCACTGATCTAGAGAAGAAAGTAAAAGCCCTTCTAAATATTGAATTTAATCCCTCAAATGATATTTCATACTATATAATAATCGCATCTGCCTGTTGATGACTGGGTTATGGAACGTTCTTGATAATGTTCAATCCTTCCTCAGCGGTAAATGCTTTCATGGTTTTGGTTCTCACGTTTCCAGCTGACCCGACTTTGAGCATCAGAGACATTACTACTTCATCGTTTGGAGCTTCTATGATTATTATTACATCATATTCTCCGAAAGTATAGTAACCTCCAATCAGTTTTCCACCTGCTTTTTCGACCGATGATTTAAAGGAATTGTAACGGTCTGAAGATTCTTTGATCTTGCTAATCCCTTGCTGCGTCCAGTTTATGAGTAAAATATACTGTGACAATTGTAACAGATAGATACATAGGCTATTATTTATATGTCATCATCCCGGTTGGCTTTATATACCATCTAAAACAATAGTTGCATCTACAAATCGTTTTCTCTATATGGGTACAGCAATATTGTATATGGTATTATATTATGATCGTCATTTTTCTACAATTTCAGCTTCAATATCTTGCTCTTTCTTCTCTTGATTCTCTTCTCTATGCTTCTTTTTGAAATTGTGATAAATACTCCTATCAAATCCAAGGAATCCTAAGACGGTTTCTGTAGTATGAAGCGTTATTTCTGTTTTTTTCTCATTGTCGTCTAGCAGTAAATCATTCTGTAATAGTGCACATGACAGTATAAAGTTTAAAGGTGAACAAAAAATAACCTGAAAGGTGAATGCAATAATGGCTAATTTAATGTTCTCTGAAAAAGAAATAGGATATCTCAAGTCACAGCGTCTTGCAAGAATAGCTACAGCAGCAGATTCATCATCTGAAGAATCTATGCAGCCAGATGTTGTGCCCGTTGGCTTTGATTTTGATGATGACTACTTTTATGTAGGCGGAATGAACATTCTAAAATCTACAAAATACAAAAATGTACTCAAAAATAACAAAGTCGCACTCGTTATCGATGACTTGAAGACTGTTGATCCATGGGATCCTCGAGGCATTAGAATTCATGGCACTGCTGACATAGTATTCCGTAAAGGTGGATACATGGAAGGGACAGGTCATTCAGAGGCTACTTATATCAGGATAAAGCCTAAGAAGAAGTGGAGTTGGGGAATTGAAGAACCTGTATTTCTAGAAGGTAGATTCAATGTTAAAAGAGCAGAGAGAAGCTAAAGGCAAACAAATCTGGAGTTCGCAACAAATAGGATCTGATAAGCTTGTAGCAACACAACCTCGAATGCCATGCTATAAACTTGTTTGGTTTGGACATATGGAAATAATTAGAAGATTTTTGGCAAGTAGTCGTCCTGGTATTTACTTTTAGTTATTAAAAGAAGCAGAAGTCCAAATAGATGATAAGATATATCTTATAAGAAGAGACAAAATATAAGGATGTATCAAGAACATATGGAATTACTTGAACAAGTTGGTATCTTATATTGGGTTTAGGCTCATCTGGAGAATTGAAGCATTAGATAGATTTGCAAAGTCTATAAAAACTGTCTTGATTTCAAATTTCCATGCATTATTAGCTAATAATATGATCCTTCCTTCATGAGTTAACCATGCGCGGCCAAATTCGCTGATGAATTACATCTCTACTTTAAATCCCGCGTTATGTATAGTTACCGCTGATGGATTATAAAAAAATAGACTACGAAAAAATATATGAAGACATTATCAACATAGATCCAAGGATTAGGCTGGTCACTATATGTAATTCAAATGGTAGAGTAATGTACTCTGACCATCGTGAAGGTATAAAGAATTTGCTAACACCAGAAGAAAGTAAGGAATCATTGGAACTAGCTGTGAATGCATGGAAAACACGTACAAAACTTGCATCAAAAATAGGAAAAGGAAAATATGTATTGGCAGAATACGAAAAGCTTAAGCGTATTACGATGCCATTAGGTGATGATAACCATCTCCTCTATATAACTACTGAGGTACAGGCTGATCATTCAAACATTATTCGTAGAATCGGTGGAATAACTATACGAAAATTATTGCTTTGAACTAAAGCCCAGAACAGTCGTTGGATTTATGTTTCCGTATAATACCTATATCAATGAACGGATATGATACAAGACTTAAGAATTTGTAGAAAATGTGGAGTACTCTTTGATTTTGAGATTAGAAAA
>Ga0173483_10000467_pt1 | contig 11430 bp, 8 predicted proteins | sample NitcycUS178409R2_FD_122621 | JGI IMG/M metagenome (GOLD analysis project Ga0173483, IMG submission 122621) | Soil microbial communities from Arlington Agricultural Research Station in Wisconsin, USA - Nitrogen cycling UWRJ-S178-409R-2 (version... | ecosystem: Environmental > Terrestrial > Soil >...
AGCGGCTGCGAACGTTGCTGGCCGAGCGTGCGGCCGAGCGTGGCATCTCTTTGCGTACGCCGCGGCCGAACCTGTGCACAGACAATGGCGCCATGATCGCGGTTCTCGGTGCCGAGATCGTCGCTGCTGGTGGCAAACCGTCTGCCCTTGACATTGGAGCCGACTCGACACTGCCAGTGAACAAGATCTTGGTCTAAGTCCTACGAGAGCTCCTGAATCTAGGTTTCCCGTCTTGGGATGGCTAAGAGATGCCTCTCCGGCGAATTCGGCAGCTGTTTGCCGTCTGCGACGGCTAACGTCGGCAGGTCAGACGGAGCTAACACAATGTGAACGTGTCGCTACCTTTCGGGCTGACCGAGGACGCCCTTGCTGCGGCGATGTCGGAGGAGGATCTGGAGTCGTTGCCAGCTGCATCTCGGATGCGGGAGCGGTACGGTCCTGAGCTTGCCGCGGCCGCTCTCACTCAGGCCGGGTTGCGTCGGCAGGCGAAGGCCAAGTTCGGCGAGGCTGCCCTGGAGATGTTTTTTACTAGAGCCGGTCTTGAGCAGGCCACACGACCGGAGGTCGCTGACTACCATGCGAGCTGGTTTCTTCGGGCGGGAGTCCGCCGCATAATCGACATCGGCTGCGGCATCGGCTCAGATTCCATGGCATTTGCTCGAGCCGGTCTCGAGGTATTCGCTGTGGAGCTCGATTCGGTGACGGCCGCGGTCGCGCGAGCCAATCTTGCCGGCCGCGCTGAAGTCATCTGTGCCGACGCGACCCAGGTGGCCGAGCAGCTGATAGAGCCGGGCGTGGCTGTGTTCTGCGACCCCGCCCGTCGCAACGATCATGGGCGGGTGTGGCGCGTGGAGGACTTTGCCCCTCCCTGGTCGTTTGTTGCGGGCTTGCTCGACGGCACGCGTACCGCAGGCGTCAAACTGGGTCCAGCGCTGCCGCACTCGCTGATTCCCGAGATGGTCGAGGCCGAATGGATCACCCATCGTGGCGACACGGTCGAGGTGGCACTGTGGGCGGGCGCCGGCTCGAACGCCGGGCGACGCTCGGCCCTGGTTCTGCCTGATGCGCGCCTGACCGTAAGGGGAGCACCGCCGCTACCAGTACGCGAGCTTGGCCGTTACCTTTACGAGCCTGCTGGCGCCGTCATTCGCGCGGGCGCGATTCCCGAGCTGGGTAGTCAGCTCGGTGCTGGACTCCTGCACCCCAAGGTTGCGTACTTGACGAGTGATCAACTGTGCGGCACACCATTCGCAACCGCATTTGAGGTGCGGCAAAGGTTGAACTTCCACCTCAAGGCGCTCCGCGCCTGGGTGCGTGAAGCCCAGATCGGTGTGCTGGAGATCAAGAAACGGGGTATCGATGTCGATCCTGCAGAGCTGCGAAAGCGGCTGCGGCTAGCTGGGCCCAACACAGCGACCCTAGTCATTTCTCCAACCCCCAAGGGCGCCATCGCTGCGATTGTGGAGCGACCCTGAGTTGCCTGACCAGACTCGATGGGCACACCCGTTGGCACTCTCATATATCGAGTGCTAATGTCTGGTTAGCACTCTCCTTATGAGTGTGCCAGCTCACGCTGGCGGTCGGGATGGCACCCGCGACGACGTCTCGACCACCGCATACATCCGGACATATCACTGTGAAAGGGGTTTGACGTGGCAGTCACGATCAAGCCGCTCGAGGATCGCATCCTCGTTGAGCCGCTCGAGGCAGAGCAGACCACGGCTTCGGGCCTGGTCATTCCTGACACCGCCAAGGAAAAGCCGCAGGAGGGCAAGGTACTTGCCACCGGCCCTGGCCGTGTTGACGACAACGGCAACCGGGTACCCCTCGATGTCTCTGAGGGTGACGTCGTGATCTTTAGCAAGTACGGCGGTACCGAGGTCAAGTACGACGGCAAAGAGTTGTTGCTGCTGAATGCCCGCGACATCCTCGCGGTCGTAACCAAGTAGGGGGATCCGTACCTATGGCAAAGATCCTTCAGTTCGACGAGGAGGCACGGCTCTCGCTAGAGCGTGGTGTCGACATTCTCGCCAACACCGTGAAGGTCACACTCGGTCCTAGGGGCCGTTACGTCGTGCTTGACAAGAAGTGGGGCGCTCCCACCATCACCAACGATGGTGTGACCGTAGCCCGCGATGTCGAGCTTGAGAACCCATACGAGAACCTCGGCGCGCAGCTCGCCAAGGAAGTCGCCACCAAGACCAACGACGTGGCGGGTGACGGAACGACAACCGCCACGGTGCTCGCCCAGGCACTGGTGCATGAGGGTCTCCGGGCAGTTGCCGCCGGTGCCAGCCCGGTGGGGCTCAAGCGCGGCATCGACGCCGCCGTCGCTGCAGTCGAGGACCGGCTCCGGGAGAACTCCCGAGAGGTGGAGACGACCGAGGACATGGCTCATGTGGCCACCATTTCCGCGCGCGATGAAGAGATCGGTCGCTTGATCGCCGAGGCCTTCGACAAGGTGGGCAAGGACGGTGTCATCACCGTCGACGAGTCGCAGACCATGGGTACTGAGCTCGAGTTCACCGAAGGCATGCAGTTCGACAAGGGTTACCTCTCGCCGTACTTCGTGACCGACCCGGAGCGGATGGAAGCCGTTCTCGAGGATCCGTACATCTTGATCAACTCGGGCAAGATCTCCTCGATGACCGATCTACTTCCGTTGCTGGAAAAGGTCATTGGCGCGTCGGGAACTTTGTTCATTGTGGCTGAGGATGTCGATGGTGAGGCACTCTCCACCCTGGTAGTGAACAAGATCCGCGGCACCTTCACTTCCGTCGCCGTTAAGGCTCCGGCGTTTGGTGATCGCCGCAAGGCAATGCTGGAGGACATCGCCATTCTGACCGGTGGCGAGGTTGTCTCCCCTGAGGTCGGTCTCAAGCTTGATCAGGTTGGGCTCGATGTCTTGGGTCGCGCTCGCCGCATTGTGGTGACCAAGGACAACACCACGATTGTTGACGGCGCCGGCGACGGAGCAGAGGTCAAGGCTCGGGTGGCACAGCTGCAGGCCGAGATCGCCCGCACGGACTCCGACTGGGATCGGGAGAAGCTGCAGGAGCGGGTGGCCAAGCTCGCTGGTGGCGTCTGCGTGATCAAGGTCGGCGCCGCCACAGAGGTGGAGCTCAAGGAGAAGAAGCACCGCATCGAAGATGCTGTCTCGGCGACTCGAGCAGCCATCGAAGAGGGCATCGTCGCCGGTGGCGGCTCGGCCCTGATTCATGCGGCGCAAGCGCTGAACGGCGACTTGGGTCTCACCGATGACGAAAAGCTCGGTGTTGGCATCGTCCGGAAGGCGTTGGCTGAGCCGCTCCGCTGGATCGCCGAAAATGGTGGCGAGCAGGGCTATGTCGTGACGTCCAAGGTTGCCGAGCTGGCGCCTGGCCAGGGCTACAACGCAGACACCGGCACGTACGGTGACCTGTACGCCGACGGTGTCATCGACCCGGTCAAGGTGACGCGCTCCGCACTGGCTAATGCTGCTTCGATCGCCTCACTGCTGCTGACCACCGAGACGTTGGTGGTGGAAAAGCCTGAGGAAGAGGAGTCGACGCCGGCCGGCCACGGGCACACTCACTGACGCAAGTCACCAGCAGAACTAGAGGCCTCCCTCCAACCGAGGGAGGCCTTTGGCTGTGTTGAGCCGCCAGCAACGGGGTACCCGAAGGATGTGCCCAATGACGGACTGCCCTCTATCTGGCTAGACCCTCCGCCGGCCATAGAGACTGACTCGCTTAAGCCCGGTGCGCATTACGACGACGTCGTCGTTGGAGCCGGGCTGACGGGTCTAATCACCGCCACTTTGCTTGCGCGCGCAGGTCGACAGGTGGCCGTACTGGAAGCTCGCTCGGTCGGGGCGGTAACAACAGGCCACTCCACCGCCAAGGTCAGCCTGTTGCAGGCCACTCGGTTGTCCACCATCGTGGGCAATCACACCGAGCATGTCGCCGCGGCCTATGTGGACGGTAATAGGGAAGCGCAGGAGTGGCTGCTGGCGTACTGCGACAAGCACAGCATTCAGATCGAGCGCCGAGATGCCTACACCTACGCAGGGACCCAGGCGGGCGCTTCGGCCGTCCGTCGCGAGTTCGACATTGGTCGCAGGCTCGATCTGGCCTTTGAGATGACCGATGCTATTGAGTTGCCCTATCCCACCTACGCAGCAATGTGCCTTCGTGATCAACTGCAGTTCAATCCCGTAGATGTCCTCAGTGCACTGGTACGCGAACTGCGTGAGGCGGGCGGCGTCGTCATCGACGGAGTTCGGGTGATCAAGGTCAACCCGGGCGAAAGCTCGGAGGTGGTCACCTCGGCGGGCGGCGTGACCGGCAACAATGTGGTGCTTGCCACCGGCATCCCCTTCCTAGACCGCGGTTTGTACTTCACGAAGGTCACCGCACAACGCTCGTATGCGCTGGCTTTTCGGGTTCCCGGGCAAATCCCGCGTGGCATGTACATCTCGGCGGATTCGCCAACCAGGTCCTTGCGTACCGCAATGCATGATGGCGAAGAGCTGCTGCTGGTTGGTGGCAACGGCCACGCAGTCGGCCGGCAACGGAGGAGTCCCTCCGAGCTGGTGGCCGATTTGACCTCCTGGACCGACAAGTGGTTTACCGGGGTCGAACGAACCCATGTCTGGTCGGCGCAGGATTACCAGGCGCACGGCGGCGTGCCGTTCGTTGGCAAGCTGCCGCGTGGCGGAGGGCATGTCTATCTCGCTACTGGTTACAGCAAGTGGGGCATGACCAACGCGGCCGCGGCCGCCTTGCGGATCAGTGGGGAAATCCTTGATCAGGTACCGCAATGGGCTCGGATTCTGGGGACTCGGGTGAGTAAGCCGGCAAGTGCGGTGCGGTACGTCCAAGCCAATGCCGAGATGGGACTCGCGGCCACCAAAGGATGGCTAGGGGCAGAACTCCACCCTCTGAAGGAGGAGGACCGGACGCCGGCGGAGGGCAGCGGTGTTGTGGGTGCACAGCGAGGCGAGCCGGTCGCGATCTCGACGGTCAACGGTGAAACCTGCGCACTGTCTGCGGTGTGTACGCACCTCGGCGGCATCGTCCGCTTCAACGATCTCGAGAAGTCTTGGGACTGCCCGTTGCACGGCTCGCGGTTCGCCGCCGACGGGACCGTACTGGAGGGACCGGCGACGAGCGACCTCAAGCAGCGACCCGCCTGAGCCGGCTTGGCCAACATCCCACGCAGCGTGGGAAACTCACGCTGTACGCGGGGTGCATGCCATGTACAGCGTCAAGATCCCATGCAGCGTGGGATGTTGCGTTGCGGTGGCTGTGCCACGCGCTCGGTGCCTGAGCCCGGCTGGTGACGGTCTTCCAGAATCGCCATGGCACGGCCCCAGCGCAATTGGAAGCTGCGCCGTTGAACATGTGGACTCGACTAACATGAGCCTCTACTCGTCAGGTGAAAGGCTTGCCGTGTTGCCGTCCTCCGATGATCTCAGCCCAGTTGGTGTGCCGCATGCCTTCGAGACTCTCGGGCTGACCTTTGACGACGTGTTGCTTCAGCCCGCTGAGAGCGACGTCATCCCGTCCGAGGTCGACACCGCGTCTCGGGTCTCCAAGCGCATTACGGTCAAGGTGCCGTTGGTCTCCTCACCCATGGATACCGTCACTGAAGCGCGGATGGCGGTCGCGATTGCCCGGCAGGGAGGTCTCGGCATCATCCACCGCAACCTTTCCATCGAGGATCAGGCCCACCAAGTAGACGTCGTGAAGCGCTCCGAGGCGGGCATGATCGAGGAGCCGATCACCATCTCGCCGAATGCCACAATCGGGGAAGCGGATGCAATGTGTGGCCGTTTCCATATCTCCGGGGTCCCGGTTGTTGATCGTGAACTCCGGCTGCTCGGCATTATCACCAACCGTGACATGCGTTTCGAAAGCGATGCCACCCGGCCGGTGGGTGAGGTCATGACCCCGATGCCGTTGATCACCGGCCCAGTAGGAATCAGCCGTAACGATGCGATGCAGCTGCTGGCTCAGAACAAGATCGAAAAGCTGCCGTTGGTCGATGATCAAGGCCGGCTCAAGGGCTTGATCACGCTGAAGGACTTCGTCAAGTCTGGGCTGTACCCGGATGCCTCCAAAGATGATCAAGGTCGGTTACGTGTCGGTGCAGCGGTTGGATACTTCGGTGACGCCTGGAAGCGGGCAATGGCACTCATTGAGGAGGGCGTTGACCTGCTGGTAGTCGACACCGCGCATGGCCACTCCCAGGGCGTGCTGGAAATGGTGCGGCGGCTGAAGTCGGACGCCGCTGCGGCCAAGGTCGACATCGTCGCCGGCAATGTGGCCACCTACGCCGGGGCGAAGGCGCTGGTCGATGCGGGCGCCGACGGCGTCAAGGTCGGAGTCGGCCCGGGCTCGATTTGCACTACCCGGGTGGTGGCCGGCGTCGGGGTTCCGCAGGTAACCGCAATTCATAATGCGGCGTTGGCCTGTCGTCCTGCGGGCGTGCCGCTTATTGGCGACGGCGGCCTGCAGTACTCCGGCGATATCGCCAAGGCGCTCGTGGCTGGCGCAGACACTGTGATGCTCGGCTCCCTGCTGGCCGGCTGCGAGGAGAGCCCCGGTGAGCTGATCTTTCTCAATGGCAAGCAGTACAAGACTTATCGCGGCATGGGCTCACTCGGTGCGATGGCCACCCGCGGCCGCAGCGCCTCCTACTCCAAGGACCGTTACTTCCAAAGCGATGTCAGCTCCGACTCAATGCTGATCGCGGAGGGCATCGAGGGTCAGGTTCCATACCGGGGACCCGTTGCCGCCGTCGCGTACCAGCTGATCGGCGGTCTGCGACAGGCCATGTTCTACACCGGAGCATCGACGATTCCGGAGCTGCAGGAGCGCGGTTCGTTTGTCCGGATTACCTCTGCGGGTCTGCGCGAGTCTCATCCTCATGACATCCAGATGACCGTCGAAGCGCCCAACTATTCCGGCTGATCTTCGGCAGGACGCAGGAGGAGGTAGCCCATGTTTGACGTGGGTCGCAGTAAGCGTGCCCAGCAGGCGTTTGCGTTCGACGACATCACTATCGTGCCGTCACGGCGTACCCGCGGCGAGGAGGAGGTCTCGCTGCAGTGGCGAATCGACGCGTACAGCTTCGACTTCCCGCTGCTCGCCGCGCCGATGGACTCGGTGGTCTCACCAGCCACGGCCATCCGAATTGGCCAGCTGGGTGGGCTGGGTGTGCTCAACCTCGAGGGCATCTGGACTCGCTACGACGACCCACAGCCACTGCTCGAAGAGATCATCGCCGCGGACGATCCGATCGAGGCGACCCGGCGGATGCAGAAGATCTACGCCGAGCCCGTCAAGTCCGAGCTCATTGGCAAGCGTGTCGCCCAAATTCGGGAGGCGGGAGTGCCAACCGCCGGTGCGCTTTCGCCGCAGAATACGCGGGCGTACGCCCAGGCCGTGGTGGATTCTGGGGTCGACTTCTTTGTCATCCGCGGCACCACTGTCTCCGCCGAGCATGTCTCTTCTGATCTTGAGCCGTTGAACCTCAAAAAGTTCATCTATGAGCTAGACGTACCAGTGATCGTGGGCGGCTGCGCAACCTATCAAGCGGCGTTGCACCTGATGCGTACCGGTGCCGCCGGTGTCCTGGTTGGATTCGGCGGCGGAACGGCGTACACCAGTCGCTCGGTGCTTGGCGTCGCGGTCCCGATGGCGTCGGCTGTCTCCGATGTAGCCGCGGCACGGCGCGATTATCTTGACGAGTCCGGTGGCCGCTATGTGCATGTGATCGCCGATGGTTCCGTCGTACGCTCTGGCGACATTGCCAAGGCCATCGCCTGCGGCGCAGACGCGGTGATGGTCGGCTCGCCTTTGGCCAGGGCCGAGGAAGCGCCGGGACGCGGTTACCACTGGGGACCGGAGGCCTGGCACGAGAAGCTGCCGCGTGGCGAACGTGCCAAGTTCTCAACGATCGGCACCTTGGAGCACATCTTGGTTGGTCCGTCAACAGTCCCTGACGGCACCATGAATTTGGCTGGCGCCTTGCGTAAGGCAATGGCGACGACCGGCTATACCGAGATCAAAGAATTCCAGCGCGTCGAGATTGTCGTCGGCTGACCAAGTTGTCAGTTTCTATAACCCTCTGAGACGCTGACAAGTCGGTGTTAGGTGCCGCCACGTGGCAGTAACCCCTCCATGAGCTTCCACCGGCTGATCTGACATCCGTCGTTGCGCGCGAACCTGCTCATCACCCGCTTGCCCTGCCAGGTCCCAGTAATAGTGGCGGTCTCTGGCCCTCCATAGATCTGGGTGCAAACCTTGTCCTTCGGCACCGGCGGTAGCGCCGCAGCTCCATTCGCCTCGAGTACCCGGCAGGCAGTATCCGGATGCGGATGGGTACCGCCCGGGGGCTCACAAGTCAGTCGCCAGGTTGAGGTCTTACCCGAGCCATCCCGGACCACGATCGTTAGATCGGTGTCTTCGGACTCGGCTGGCGTTGCACTGGAGGCCCTGCCGGGCGTCGAGGAAGACGGGATTTCGGGCATCGTGGTAGTCCCTGATGTCGGGCCGGAGGTTTCGTCGATCTGGTTTGCACAGCCGGCGACAAGCATCAAGATCGGAAAGCTGAGCGCCATTAATCGTCGGGCCGTGGCCAGTCGATTTTTCATGGTTCGCAAATGTTTTCGATCTCCGGCGTGCCTCCTCGCCTGCTGCTAGCGTCGAGCCTACTTTTGCTCGACTCGCCGCGCTCGCTGTCGCGAGAATCACCGCGAGGGGGACGAGCAATCCATCTGGGGAACTGAAATCAGTGGGGGAACTTCGTGCTGTCCTGTGCCCGTCGCGCCCATTTTGCGGCCATTGCCACGAGCCTCGCGGTCGCAGGACTGCTGACATTCACTCAGTCGCCGCTGGCGAACGCTGAACCGCAGGCCCCGGCCAAGCCGCCTCTTCCGGCTCCTATTCCGAATCGCTACATCGTCACACTCACAGGAAAGCCCATTGCCACCTACAACGGCGATGTGAATGGTTTGCGGGCCACCCGACCGAGCAAGGGTGAGCGGGTGGACGTAAGCTCCGGCAACGCGAAGCGCTATCGGGCATACCTGAAAAAGCAGCAGACCAATGCAGCCGCGAGGGTTGGCGCAAAGCCGCTGAAGCACTACGCGGTCAGTCTCAACGGCTTCGCGACGACTCTTACGCCTGACCAGGCGCGTACGCTGCAACGTGCGCCGGGCGTTCTGTCGGTGACTGAGGACCGACCACGCAAGCTCGTCAACAACAAGAAGCCGATCGACTTCTTGAAGCTGTCCGGTTCCAACGGCGTATGGTCGGCACTCGGTGGCAAGCAGCGCGCTGGCCGCGGTGTCGTCGTTGGGGTCTTGGACTCCGGCTACTGGCCGGAGAGCAAATCCTTCGCTGGCGAAGCACTCGGCACAACCGCGCCGGGGCCATCCGACCCTTTCCGGCCCTATCGCTCGGGCAACAACATCGTGATGCGAAAGGCCGATGGCGGTAAGTTCATCGGGACTTGTCAGGCCGGCGACTCATTCACCGGTGATGAGTGCAACACCAAAGTGATCGGTGCTCGCTACTTCGCAAGGACGTACCAGTCGCAGACTCCGGCCTCACAACGCACGGATTTCCTTTCTCCCCGGGACGGCGCCGGCCATGGCACGCATGTGGCGTCCACTGCTGCAGGCAACGCAGGCGTCTCCACCTCAATCGCGGGTCACTCGTTTGGAAAGATCTCAGGGGTCGCACCGGCTGCCAAGCTCGCGATCTACAAGGTCGGCTTCACCAGCGCCACTAATTCCGAGCCGGCTATCTATATTGGCGATGCGCTCGCAGCCATTGATGCCGCCATCTCCGATGGCGTCGATGTCATCAATTACTCCATCAGCAGCTCCGATGCCGTGGATGATCCCGTCGACCTAGCCTTCCTTTCAGCGGCCTCAGCCGGGATCTTCGTCTCAACGGCGGCCGGCAACGAGGGACCCGGGTCAGCAACCCTGAACCATGTCACCCCATGGCTGACGACGGTCGCAGCAAGCACCGTTGCGCCGTACGCCGGCACGGTCGTTCTCGGCAATGGCAAGAAGTACGCGGGAAGCAGCACCACTGTCTTTGCCAAGGTTGGGGCCGCCAAGCTGGTGACAGCCCGATCGGTCAAACGAGCCTCGGCGGCGGGTGCGGATGCCGCGGTTTGTGCGCCGAATACTCTCAGCAGCACCAAGGCCGCTGGCAAGATCGTGGTCTGTGACCGAGGCATGGCGACGCGAGTTGAGAAGTCGACAGAAGTAAAGCGGGTACGCGGCAAGGGCATGGTGTTGGTCGATCTGACTGACAACTCAACTGATGGTGACACCCATGCCGTACCGACGGTGCACCTCAACGTGCCGTTCGGCCCAGCCGTCAAGGCCTACGCCAAGAAGGCGGGGGCAACGGCCACGCTCAGACCAGGAAATTTGTCTTCAAAGCCGATCAGATATCCGCAGGTGGCAGGCTTCTCTTCCCGTGGCCCCTCAATCGGTACTGGGGGTGACCTGTTGAAGCCGGACATTTCCGCGCCGGGTGTCTCCATCCTTGCCGCAGTCGCGCCACCGTCGAACCACAACCGCAAGTTCGACTTCTACTCCGGCACCTCTATGGCTGCACCTCATGTCGCTGGCATTGCAGCCCTCTTCTTCGGTGTGCATCCGAAGTGGTCGCCGATGGCGGTGAAGTCAGCGATGATGACGACTGCTGCGAGGGTGAAGAAAGCCAATGGCAAGCTGAGCCGGGATTACTTTGCCCAAGGAGCAGGCAATGTGCGCCCGGGCCGGATGTTCAACCCTGGAGTAATCTTCAACGCCGGTGATCGTGACTGGCTCGGCTTCCTCGAGGGCATGGGCGTCGACACCGATAGCGGCGTCAGCCCAATCGATCCGAGCGACTACAACTCGCCGTCAATCGCAATCGGAAGGCTTGTTGGTTCCCAGACGGTCACCAGAAGAGTTACCGCTGTGAAACCAGGCTCCTACCAAGCGAGCATCTCTGTGCCAGGTGTAACGGCGACGGTGAGTCCCTCGGTTGTCAACTTCAGTAGTGCCGGTCAGACCAAGGCCATCAACGTCACGTTTCGACGTAAGGCTGCGCCTTTCTCTGAGGCTGTGCTCGGTTCACTGAAGCTCAAAGGAGCGGGCGCGGTTGCTCGGCTACCCATCGCGGTAGTGCCAGAGGCCGCCGCGGCGCCGAATGTTGTGACCGGCGCCGGAGCCAGCGGATAGCTGAACTGCCAAATCAAGCCGGCCTTTGACGGCAGGTTGCCTATCACGGTTCATGGTCTGGCTGCTGCGCACCCCAACCGGGCTCGTGACACAGGCTAGCCTGGCTAGGCTGAGCGCTATGGGTGACCCGGTGGCCGATGAGTTGCTCCGGCTGCGGATGAGCATCGACAACATGGATGCCGCACTTGTGC
>Ga0173483_10000470_pt1 | contig 11393 bp, 16 predicted proteins | sample NitcycUS178409R2_FD_122621 | JGI IMG/M metagenome (GOLD analysis project Ga0173483, IMG submission 122621) | Soil microbial communities from Arlington Agricultural Research Station in Wisconsin, USA - Nitrogen cycling UWRJ-S178-409R-2 (version... | ecosystem: Environmental > Terrestrial > Soil...
AGGGCGGCCTTGGCACCCTTCGTGCGGGCCGTGTCGGTGAGCACCACGACCTCGGCCGGGCCCAACGGGTCGTCGCCCGACTTGTAGGTGCTGAAGCGGTAGCCGCCGAGGATGACGCCCTCGACGACGGCGCGGACCTGCTGTTCGTCGAGCGCCGGGAGCGCCAGCGCGACGGAGGCGGCGTTGGACACCGCGCGCGCCGCGACCCCTGCGTCGACGCCGCCGCACCCGGCGCCGGTGCCGGACCAGGGCTCGGCGACGGCCTCGCTGCCCCCGCAGCCGCCGGCCGCCGACGAGGCGCCGGACCCGACCCCGCCCGTGACGACCATCCCGGTCACCACGACGCCTGCGACAGCGGCGACGCCCGCGACCACCACGGCGCCCGCAGCGACCACGCCGACCCCGCCGGCGGCCGACCCGGCGCCCGACCCGGTGCCGCCGGTCACCACGACGCCGCCCGCCGACCCCACGCCCGCGCCCGCGCCGCCCGCCGACGCCCCGCCCCCGCCCCCGCCGGCGCCTTAGTTCTCTAGTGCACGAACGGCGCGGTCCGCGGGTCCGCGCGCAGCGCCTCCCACTCGGCGTCGTCGACCGGCTGCGGGCGGTCGCGGTCGCCGTCGACCGTGCACAGGAAGCCGAAGGGCTCGTCGCCGGCGCACACCCAGCGGTGCGGAGCCAGCGGCGGCGACTGGACGAGATCCATCGGCTCGAGCTCGACGACGGCGTCGCCGACGAGCGCGCGCCCGCGCCCGCGCACCGCGACGACGACGTGCACGTGGCGGTGCTTCTCGAGGCTCGAGAAGCCGCCGGGCGCGATCTCGAAGTAGCGCAGCTCGAAGGCCGCGCCGGCCTCGGGCGCCCGGACGAGCGTGTGCCGGGTCACGCCGCGCCAGCCCATCCCGCGCGGCTCGCCGCCGCGCGGCTTGTACGCCTGCTCCTCGACGCCAGCCCAGCGGAAGGCCGCGGGATCGAACGGGGCGCGGCGCGGCGGCATCGCGCGACTATCCCACGCGGTCGCCGAGCGCGGCCGTCGGCTCGGGGCTCAGCAGCTGCACCGTGCCGTCGTGCGCGTAGGTGCCGAGCACGAGGCACTCCGACCGCACGGGGCCGATCTGCTTGGGCGGGAAGTTCACGACCCCGACGACGAGGCGCCCCTCGAGCTCCTCGCGCGGGTAGGTCCGGATCCGCGCCGACGAGCGGCGGACGCCGAGCTGCGGTCCGAAGTCGACGCGCAGCTTCCAGGCCGGCGAGCGCGCCTCCGGGAAGTCCTCGACCGCCACGATGCGCCCGACGCGCATGTCGACGCGCTCGAACTCCGCCCACTCCAGCGGCTGCGCGTCCATCGCCTACGCGACGGCGGCGAGGCCGATGACCTTGAGGCGGCGCTCGAGCGCCTGCATGGCGAACGCCCGCGTCTCGGTCACGCTCGCGCCGAAGAACTCCGTGTCGTCCTCACCCTCGGGAATCCAGCGGGGGCGCAGGACGGCGTCCGCGGCGGGACCGACCTCGACGAGGACGCGCTGCACCGCCTCGCTCAGCCGCGAGTCCGAGCGCGTCATGTCGCGCAGGAAGCGCGCCCCGAAGGCGACGTGCCGGTGCTCGTCGCGGGCGACGTTCGTGAAGCCCTCGACGAAGGCCGGCAGCGTCCCCTGGCGCTCGTTGTAGTCGATGATGAAGTGCTGGCCCGTGAGGGCGAGCATCCCCTCGATGACCATGTGGTAGAGCGTGATCGCCTCGACGAGCGCCTCGCGGTCGTCCGGCTCGACCGCGAGGCGGTCGACGCGCCGGCGCAGGTGCTCGTCGAAGAGCTCGCCGAACTCGGGGTTCAGATGCTCGCTCGTCTCCGCGAGGCGGTCCTCGAGCCCGTCCGCCTGGAGCACCCCGACCTCCGAGTAGAAGCGATCGAAGAACGCCACGTGGCGCGCCTCGTCGGCGATCTGCGTGCAGAGGAAGATCCGCATCTCCTCGTCGGGCACGGCGCGCATGATCGGCCCGAGCTCGGCGGCCACGCGCTGCTCGCCGACGAAGAACGAGCTCAGGCCGTACATCCGCGCGACGCGCTCGTCGGGCTCGATCCGCTCGTGCCAGTCGATGCGGTCCTGGGTGAAGTCGAGGTCCTGCGTCGCCCACTGCTGGCGCTCCCAGAGCCGGTAGAGCTCGCGGTAGGTCAGCAGGTTGGTCTCGCCGCGGTCGGCGGACTCGTGAAGCGCGGGGTCGCTCGTTGCGCGGAAGTCGACGCGCCCCGTGCGCGAGGGCGAGGTCTGCCGGCTCATGAGCGCGAGCCTACCGCGCCCCTGGCTGGCCGGCCAGCCATAAGCACTATGAGCCGATCGAGAACATCGCCTCGAGGTCGTGCCGGGAGAAGACCTCGAAGGCGACCATCGTCTGCGTGCGCGACACGCCGTCGAGCTTCACGAGCTCGCCGGTCACGACCTCGGCCAGGAGCTCGTGGCGGGGAACGCGGACGATCGCGACGAAGTCCCACTCCCCGGTCACGGAGTACGCCTCGGCGACGCCCTCGATGTCGGCGAGCTGGCCGCCGAGCACCGACATCGCGTCGCGCTCGGCCTCGATCAGGACGACCGCGGTCGTCATCGCGGCGTGTGCGTCTGCCCCGGCTCGAGCACGACGACCTCGGCGAAGCCGGCGTTCTGGACGTCGTCGCGGAAGGCCTGCGCGTCGGTCGCGATGGGCGGGAACGTGTTGAAGTGGATCGGGATGACGGTGTCGGCGCCGACCCACTCGGCGGCCACGACGGCGTCGAAGCGATCCATCGTGTAGTGCCCGCCGATCGGGACGAGCGCCACGTCGATGTGCCCGCGCGCCTTGACGAGCTGCAGGTCGCTGAACAGGCAGGTGTCGCCGAGGTGGTAGATGCGCTTGCCCCCGAACTCGACGACGAGGCCGGCGGGGGTGTGCGGCGTGCCGGTCGGCGACGTCGCGGTGTGCCACGCGGGCACGAGCCGCACGGATCCCCAGCCGAACTCGACCGTGCCGCCGAGATTGGGATCGAAGACCTCATGGCCGTCGCCGAGCTCGCCGGCGAGCTCGTCGGCCAGCTCGGTGATCGCCACGACGGGCGCCCGCGTGCGGCGCGCGATCGCCACCGTGTCCCCGAAATGATCGCTGTGACCGTGCGTGAGCAGGATCGCGTCGGCCGCGACCTCGTCGGCGCTCGCCGCCGCCTTCGGGTTGCCGGTGAGGAACGGGTCGACGAGCACGGTCGTGCCCTCGTGCTCGAGCGTCACGGCCGCGTGGCCGAGGAAGCGGATCTCCATGGTCAGTCCTCCTGTGGGTCGTGGCCGCGCAGCTCGTCGGAGAGCTCGAGGCCAACGGCCACGCCGACGAGCATGCCGAGCCTGGTCTCCTCGGCGACGAGCGTGCGCACCGCGCGCAGACGCTCGTCGGGGTCGTCCGCGCCCGCGGCCTGCTGCACCTGGGACTCGTGGGCGCTGCCGAACCACCCGCCCTCCGTGAGCGCCTCGTTGAGCACGCGCTGCAGCCCGGGCGCGGCGTGCGAGACGATCTCGATCGCGTGCCCGAAGCGCTCGCGATCGTGGAGCGCGCGGACGGCCGCGTCGACCTCCTCGGCCGTGTAGCGGCGCTCCATCTAGGGGGCCTTCTGGTGACGAAGGCGCACTAGGCGATCCGGACGCGCGCGAGCAGCAGCCCGGCCAGCATGCCGGCGGCCCCGCCGGCGAAGCCCGCGATCGCGCTCGCCTCGGGCGCAGCGAGCGGCATGAGCAGGAGCACGCCGGCGAAGACGGCCGCCCCAAGCAGGTCGCCGTCGTACTCCTCGCCGCGTCCCCGCGCGAGGAGGTCGGGCACCGCCCACGCGCAAATGAGCCCGAGCGCGGCGCCGTTGCCGCCGATCGCCAGCGGCGAGGTCGCGAGCACGGCGTCGAGCGCCGCGCCGCCCATCCCGCAGAGCACGAAGAGCGCGATGACGACGAGCGGGCCGTGACGGCGCTCGAGCAGCCACCCGAAGAGCCCGATGGCCGTCACCGCCGCGAGCTCGTACCAGACGTTGCCGTAAACGAAGGGCGAGACCGCGATGCGCCACCACTCGCCGTGCAGCGGCCCGTCGACCGCGACGTCGACGCGGTCGACCGCGAACAGCAGGAGGTAGCCGAAGAGCGAGAGCGCGACGAGGACGATCGTGGCCCAGGGTCGAGCGCGAGCGTCGGCGCGTACGCCGGGGATCTCGCCCGCGCGCAGGCGCGTCAGCCGGGGCGTCGGCACCTTGCGCGCCCGCGGGCCCGGCTCGACGACCGTGCCGTCGCGCTCGATCTTCGGGGCACGCTTGCGCAGGCGCTTGCCGCAGTACGGGCACTCCGTGATGTACGGGCTGACCTCGTTGCCGCAGTTCGAGCAGACGACGTAGAGGTCGGGCGTCTGAGCCATGCGCACCCGATTCTACGGCCGCCGCGATCGGCCGGTGCCCGTCCGAAGCGGACATGGGTATTCGGACCGGTCAGGCGCCGGTCGCCTGGACGATCTCGGTCATCACCTCGCGCAGGTCGCTGTTGGCCTCGAAGACCACGAGCTGACGCGCCGCGCCGTTGCCGCGCTCGAGCAGGTCCTCGACCGCCTCGAGCTCGGCCGCCGAGCCGAGGTCGCGGGCGTGGTCGGCCAGCCGGTCGAGCATCCGGCGCACGAGCGTCTTCGTGGCCACGCGCTCGCGGGACGGGAGGTCGACGAGCTCGCCGTCGAGGCCGTGGCGGGCGGCGAGCCACTTGTTCTCGTCGAGCATCTGCCACGGGGACCGGTCGAGCGAGGTGCCCGCATCGAAGCTCTCGCCGAGCTCCCGCACGAGCGCCTGGATCAGCGCGGCGAGCCCGAGCGTGTGCTCGACGCGAGTCTGGCTGTCGCACACGCGGACCTCGACCGTGCCGAAGTTCGGGTGCGGGCGGACGTCGTACCAGAGCCACGTGTAGTCCTCCATGACGCCCGCGTCGACCATGAAGCCGATCTCGCGCTCGTAGCCGGCCCAGTCGCCGTAGCGCGGGGGCACGCCCACGCGCGGGAACGCTCGGAAGATCGGCGTGCGAGCCGAGCGCAGGCCGGTCTCGTCGCCGCGCCAGAACGGCGAGTTCGCGCTCAGGGCCAGCAGCGCCGCCAGGTGGAGGCGCATGCCGTCGGCGATGTGGATCGCCTTGTCGGGGTCGTCGACGGCGACGTGGACGTGCATCCCGAAGATCAGCTCCTGGCGCGCCACGAAGCGCAGGGCCGAAACGAGCTCGCGGTAGCGCTCGCGGGCGACGATGCGCTGGTCCTCCCAGCGGGCGAACGGGTGCGTCCCGGCGGAGCCGATCCGCAGCCCGCGCTCGACCGCCGCCTCGCGCACCTGCCCGCGCAGCCGCCGCAGCGCCTCGCCGGCCTCGGTCGCGTTCGCGCAGGGCGGCGTCGCGATCTCGAGCACGGACTCCATGAGCTCGGGCTTGACGTCGCCGGGGCCGGCGTCCTCGAGGAGCGACTCGATCGCGTTGACGAGCGCGAGGCTCTCGGCGTCCACGATCATGAGCTCCTCCTCGATGCCGATCGTGTACGCCGGCGCCTCGCCGAAGGCGTGCTCCATGCGCGGGCAGGGTACCCGCGCGCCGGCGGGGCGCGAGGTACGCTGGGGACCCCCACACCCCCGGCCGCGACCCAACAGGAGAGAGCAGATGGCAATCGGCTACGACGGCAAGCTGTACATCCTCGCCTTCGACCACCGCGGGTCCTTCCAGAAGAAGATGTTCGGCATCGAGGGCGACCCGACGCCCGAGGAGACCGAGCGCATCGCCGACGCCAAGCACCTCATCTTCGAGGGCATGGTCAAGGCGGTCGAGGACGGCGGCGTCCCCGGCGACCAGATCGGCGTCCTCGTGGACGAGCAGTTCGGCGGCTCGATCCCGCGGGAGGCCCGCGAGCACGGGCTCATGCTCGCCATGCCGGTCGAGAAGTCCGGCCAGGACGAGTTCGACTACGACTACGGCGAGGAGTTCGGCGAGCACATCGAGCAGTTCGACCCTGACTTCTCGAAGGTGCTCGTGCGCTTCAACCCCGAGGGCGACCCCGAGCTCAACCAGCGTCAGCTGGAGCGGTTGAAGCGCCTCGGCGACTGGCTCCACGAGCACGATCGCAAGTTCCTGTTCGAGCTGCTCGTCCCGGCCGAGGAGGATCAGCTCGAGTCGGTCGGCGGGGACACCGACCGCTACGACGCCGAGCTGCGGCCCGAGCTCATGCGCCGCGCGATCGAGCAGAACCAGGACTTCGGGGTCGAGGTCGACATCTGGAAGATCGAGGGCGTCGACGCCCGCGAGGACGCCGAGATGCTCGCGCGCCAGACGCGCAAGGGCGAGGGTCGCGAGGGCGTCGTCTGCGTCCTGTTGGGGCGCGGGGCCAGCGACGACAAGGTCGACCACTGGCTGCGCGAGGCGGCGCCGGTCGACGGCTTCGTCGGCTTCGCGATCGGGCGCTCGATCTGGTGGGACCCGCTGAAGGGATCGCTGGAGGGCTCGCTGGAGCGCGAGGCGGCCGCCAGGCAGATCGCCGACAACTACCTGCGCTTCATCCGCGTCTACGAGGAGGCGTCGCAGGAGTCGGCGGTCGCGTAGGCGAACGCACCCCGGCGAGGTCGAGCACCAGCCTCGACCGGGCGAGGGTGAACGGGTCGAACGAGCCGGATCAGGTCTCGATCTCCGCCCTCTCCGGCGCCGTGGCCGTGCTCGGCCCCACCTTCGTGCGCCTCGAGCATCCCGAGGCGACCGACCGCTTGACCGTCAACGGCCGCGGCGGCGACGACGTCCTCAGCGCCTCGACCGCCGCCATGGAGCTCACGCTGGCCGGCGGCGACGACACCGACGTCCTGAGCGGAGGACCAGGCGACGACGTGCTCCGCGGCGGCGACGGCTTCGACGATGCCCGGGGCGGCGCGGGCCACGACACGGTGAGGCTCGGCGGCGACTTCGACCGCTTCAGCTGGGCGCCCGGCGACGGCAGCGACGACGTCGACGGCGGCGCCGGCCGCGACTCGCTGTTCTTCCTCGGCTCGAACGACGCCGAGGCGTTCGACCTCCGCGCCGCCGGCCGGGGACTCCGCCTCGCGCGCGACCGCGACGGCGTGGTCGTGCGGCTCGCCCGCGTCGAGGAGGTCGACACCCTCGCCGGCGGTGGCGCCGACACGTTCGCCGTCGGCGATCTCAGCGGCACCGACGCGGCTCTGGTCGACCTGAGCCTCGCCCCGGGCTTCGGCGCCTCCGGCGGCGACGGCCAGAGCGACCGGGTCACCGTCCAGGGAACGAAACACGACGCCGTCGCGGTCATCGGCAAGGTGGTCGTCGCCGGCACCGCGACGCTGACCGGCCTGCCCGCCACCGTGAACGTCAGCCACGCCGAGGGGGCCCTCGACGCGCTCGCGATCGACGCGCGCGCGGGCGACGACACCGTCGACAGCTCCGGGCTGGCGCCGGGCACGATCGGCCTCGAGATCCTCGACTGAGCCGTGGCCACGCGGCGCACGCGATCTGCGCCGCGTGTGTGACAAGGGCGCGCCGTCTCGCGCAAGCTCGGGTGCACGCCGCCTCCGCGGGCCGTAGCGTGGCCGCACCGTGCGCCGCGCGCTCGCCTTCCTCGCCCTCGCCGCCGCCGTCGTCGCGCTGGTCGTTGCCCGGCGCGACGAGCGCGACCGCGGGGTCGCGGCCGGCGCGGCCCGCGAGGGCAGGGTCGTGCGCGTCGTCGACGGCGACACGATCCACGTGCGCGTCGACGGACGCGACGAGCGCGTGCGCTACATCGGGATCGACACCCCCGAGGACGTCAAGCCCGACACGCCGGTGCAGTGCTTCGCGCGCGCGGCGGCGGCGGCGAACGGGCGCCTCGTCGGCGGCCGCGAGGTCCGGCTCGTCCTCGACGCCGAGCCACGCGACCGCTACGGGCGCCTGCTCGCCTACGTCTTCCGTGGCGACGACGGGCTCTTCGTCAACGCCGAGCTCGTCCGCGCGAAACCGTCGCGGACGCTCACGATCCCGCCCAACGTCCGCTACGCACGGCGGTTCGCGGGGCTGGTCACGCAGGCGCGGCGAGCGGGCCGGGGGCTCTGGCGGGCGTGCCCGCCGTGAGGCAGCTCGCTAGCGAGAGTCCGGCGCGGGCGCGTAGCGCACCGCGAGCGCGCCGTCGGGATACGCGTGCTGTTCGACCAGCTCGAGCCGTTGCTGCGCTGGCGCGTCGGTGAGCGGGAATAGCGCTGAACCCTGCCCGAAGAGCAGCGGCACGATCAGGAAGCCGAGCTCGTCGATGACGCGCCGCTGCCACAGGCCGCGGATCAGCGTCGGGCCGCCCACGACGTGGGCGTCGCCGTCGAAGTCGTCGCCACGCAGCCGGTCGACGAGGGCCCGCGGACCCCCGGGGACGCGAACGACCTCGTCGGGCGTGCCCTCGGGCAGCTCGTGCTCGCTGAGTACGTAGACGCGCAGGTCCGGCCACGGCCACCACGGGTTGGCGAGCGCCGGCTCGAACGTCGTGCGGCCCATGGCCACCGCCCCGCACCCGGCCTGGAACTCGCGGAAGCCGTGCGTCTTGCCGGGCTCGTAGGTCGGAAGCGAAAGGTGGGACGGGCGGCCGTCGGGGCCGCTGACGAAGCCGTCCATGCTGAGAGCCGTGTAGGTCTTGATCGACCTCGTGGTCTGCGTCATGCGATCCTCTGTCCGTTTCGGGGCGACGTCCGCGGCGGTGGCGGCCGTCGTAGTAGCCTCCGGTACCGGGTTTTATGGCGACCCGGATGCGACAGAGCCTCGCGCAGATCGAGGACGAGTTCCGCGAGGAGACCGCGGCCGATCGCGCACGCCGTGAGCAGCTCTACCTGGAGACCCAGCGACGAGCGACGACGCGCCACCTCGAACGGCGCCACCGGCGGGGCTCGGTTCGCTTCCTCCTGCTGGTGCTCATCCTGCTCGCCACCGCCGTGCTCGTGACGGTGGCGATGTTCCAGGCGCTCTATCTGGTGATGGGCTGACGGCCCGGACCCGGGCCTAGGTGTCGCCGAGATCGCGCAGCGCCCGGTCGACCTCGCCGCGGACGTCGGTCGAGGTCAGCTCGCGGCTGCGCTCCTGCTGGATCTCGAGGTAGACCTCCTTGCGGAAGACCGGGATGTCACGGGGCGCCTGTATCCCGATCCGCACCTTCTCGCCCATGATCGAGAGCACCGACACCTCGATGTCGTCGCCGATCATGATGCTCTGATTCGACTTCCGGGTCAGAACCAGCACAAGGACCTCCCTGCCTCTGCGTTGGGGGTCCGGCCACCGTAGCAACGTGCCTGCAATCCCCGCAAGGCGCGGACCGCCCCGGAACGGCGCTTGCGTCAGGCGTCGCATAGACTCGAGGCCCCATGGCACGACGCTCGCTGCGACCGCACCTCAACCAGATCCGCGGATGGGTTCGCCAGGGCCGCACGGACGCCTGGATCGCGCATCAGCTCGAGGTCACCGTGCAGCAGATCGAGAGCTTCAAGAAGGAGAACGAGCTCGAGCCCGAAGCCGAGGGCGCAGAGGCGACAGCGGTCGCCGACTTCGACGACGAGATCGACCTGCGCGCCGAGGACGACGCGCTCATCGCCGCCCAGCTCGAGGCCGCGGAGACCGCGCGCATCGAGGAGGAGGAGCGCCTCGCCCCGGAGGAGGCTCGGGCCGCGAGCGCCGCCACCGAGGCCGAGGAGGACGAGGAGGACGAGGAGGCGGAGGCGGTCGAGGAGGAGGACGAGGACGGCGACCGGCCGCGTCGGCGTCGCGGGCGCCGCGGCGGGCGCGCGCGCCGCCGCGGGTCCGCGCTACCGCTCGAGGGCACGTTCGACCACGGCGAGGAGGGCTACGGGCTGTGGCTCGACCCGGCGGTGGCCGACAATCCCGTCTACGCCGAGCACTGGGCGGGACACCGCCCGGTGACGGTCACGATCGAGGAGGACCAGATCGTGATCCGCCGCTCCGACGACGACGACGGCGACGACGACGACGAGGACTGACGCTAGCTTCGGTCCTCGACGCGGCGGCCGCCGGCGAAGTCCGCAGCCTCGCGGACGTAGCGCCCGAACGCGGCGTCGCCGACGACGCGCTGCTCCCACGCCCACGGCGCCTCGGGCGCGGCGGCGACGGCGACGTCGAGGACCCAGGTCGTGCCGCGGTCGTAGAGCTCGGCGAGCTCGGCGGTGGTGAACGAGCCGCCGAGCCGGCGGCGCAGCTCGGTGACGACCCGGCTCGTCACGCGCTCGAGCACCGCGCGCTCCGAAGCGGGCGCGTTCGCGAGCCGCCGCTCGCCCTCGCGCCACTGCTGCACCGCGGTCTCGAAGCTCACCGGCCCGCAGGCTAGCGAGGGCCGCGCGCGCTCAACGCGGCCGCGTGCTGGAAGAGTCGCCCATATGGCGACTTCGCCAGCACGGCGCGTCGTCGCCGCCCGACAGGGCATGGCCATCTCGTCGGTGCCGAGAGACTTGTCCATCTCGACGAGCGTTCCGGTCGACGTCCGCGAGGAGCAGGCGGACGGGCGCCCGGCCGCGAGGTCATCATCGCATCGACCGGTAGCGACGGATGAGCGCGTTCGTCGAGGAGTCGTGGGCGAGCTCGGGCTCGGTCTCCGACTCGAGCTCGGGGATGATGCGCTTCGCGAGGACCTTCCCGAGCTCCACGCCCCACTGGTCGAAGGAGTTGATCCCCCAGATCGTCCCTTGCGTGAAGACGCTGTGCTCGTACAGGGCGACGAGCGCCCCGAGCGTGAACGGGGTCAGCGTCTCGGCGAGGATCACGTTCGTCGGCCGGTTTCCCTCGAACACGCGGTGGGGGACGACGGCCTCGGCGGTCCCCTCCGCGCGCACCTCCTGTTCGGTCTTGCCGAAGGCGAGCGCCTCCGCCTGCGCGAATACGTTCGACATGAGGATGTCGTGGTGGTCGCGGAGCGGATTCAGCGTCTTGCCGAAGCCGATGAGATCGACGGGGATCAGCTTCGTCCCCTGGTGGATGAGCTGGTAGAAGCTGTGCTGGCCGTTCGTCCCCGGCTCGCCCCAGAAGACCGCGCCCGTCTCGTAGTCGACGGCGCTGCCGTCGAGCGTCACGTGCTTCCCGTTCGACTCCATCGTCAGCTGCTGGAGGTACGCGGGGAAGCGCTTCAGGTACTGGCTGTACGGCATCACTCCCACGGTCTGGGCGCCGAAGAAGTCCGCGTACCAGACGCAGAGGACGCCCATCAGCGCGGGCAGGTTGCGCTCGAGCGGCGTGGAGCGGAAGTGCTCGTCCATCGTGTGGAAGCCGGCGAGGAGCTCGCGGAAGCCGTCGGGCCCGATCGCGAGCATCGTCGAGAGGCCGATCGCCGAGTCCATCGAATAGCGGCCGCCGACCCAGTCCCAGAAGCCGAACATGTTGTCG
>Ga0173483_10000471_pt1 | contig 11385 bp, 17 predicted proteins | sample NitcycUS178409R2_FD_122621 | JGI IMG/M metagenome (GOLD analysis project Ga0173483, IMG submission 122621) | Soil microbial communities from Arlington Agricultural Research Station in Wisconsin, USA - Nitrogen cycling UWRJ-S178-409R-2 (version... | ecosystem: Environmental > Terrestrial > Soil...
GTCGAGGACTGCGGCGAAGTCGAAGTCAGTAGGGGTAGAGGTGAGGGGGTTGGTGACGCTGTGCCTGATCTGGTCCGTGAGGCCTGACATCGCTGGTCCCTTGCCGTTGACGTTCATTGCTGGTCCTTTCGTGGATGCTCCGCCTACCACGAGGCAAGTCTGGCCCACCCGCCTCCGCGTCGCGCCCGTGAAAGTCCCCGGCCGAATCCCTGGCCCCTAGCGACTAGAGGTTTGCGGCACTCCTGGTTCTCAGACCTAAGGACCGGAGGCCGCCCCGACGACGGCTGGGAGACCTACCTGGCGTGGCTACGCCTCAGGTTGCACGAGCGTCGACTCTGACCAAGATCAACAGAGGCCATCTTCAAGTAGTTCTCGAGCGTTGCGTCCAGTTGCTCGCGACGAAAGTCCCATATCTGTCTACACACCATTGCGGCGGGACACAATCGAGTTAGCGCGGCTCCGCCGCGGTCTCGCGGGCCTTCTTCTCGCGGCTCTTGAGCTGGCTGGAAAAGTCCAGGGTGTTTCCTTTAGATGGCAACGAAGGGAGGCGGACGATGGCTGAGCCTGGTCTCATCCTGGTGACCGGTGCCGGCGGGGGAGTCGGCGGCGTGGGCGGCAAGGTCGTGGCATTGCTGCGTCAGCGCGGCCGGGCCATACGAGCGATGGCGCACCACGACGACGACCGCGCCGACGCCCTGCGCGCACTCGGCGCCGACATCGTCGTCGGTGACCTCACACGGCCAGCAGATGTCGCGACGGCCCTCGACTCGGTCCAACGGATGTTCTTCAGCATGAGCCTGGTACCGTCCTACCTCGAGGCCACCGCCACAGTAGCGACGGTGGCCCGCGCCGTCGGCGACCTGGATGCACTCGTCGCCATCTCCCAGATGACCGTCTCCCAGATGGACGCGCTCAGCATGAGCGAGTCACACCATCAGCGGCTGCACTGGCTATCGGAGCAGGTACTTAACTGGTCTGGGCTTCCAGTCGTACACGTTCGCCCGACTGTCTTCTTGGACAGTCCGTTGTTCACGACCCTGGCCGCACGCTCCATTGCCGACAGCGGCACAATCCGGCTCCCATTCGGGACCGGTCGCACCTCGCCTATCACGACCGACGACGTCGCGCGGGTCGTCGCTACCATTCTGACCGACCCGGGGCCGTACATCGGCCGGGTCTTCGAGCTGACCGGCCCCCGATCGCAGGACATGAACGGCGTCGCCGAAGAGTACGCCCGCGCGCTGAGGAGACCGGTTACCTACGTCGACGTCCCGTGGGACACGTGGGCCGAGCAAGTGCTCTCACGCGCCGGGCTCGGGCCGTACGTCGAGGAGCACATCGCCACCATGGCCCGGCTACATCGCGAGAATCGGTATGACCGCGTGACCGCCACGGTCGAGGAAATCACCGGCCGACCCGCGGAGTCCGTCGAGGAGTTCATCGGGCGGCATAGCGACCTGTTCGCCGAGTGACGCACAGCAGCGAAGCGCGGAACGTTTCCCGACTGTTCGCAACTTCGTTGACCCAACTGGGATCCGAGCGAACGTCTGGTACGGGCACACGCGTCAATCAGATGCGGAGGCTTTCACACTGCCGATTCTGCAAGCAGGTCAGCGGTTGGCTTCGGACCAACTTTGCTCCGGTTACCTTGGACCAGGCTGTGCCGCCACAGCCGCAAGGTTGCACACAAACTTCTTGACCGCTATGCGGGGGCTTCACCTTCAAGAATTTGTTCCTCCGCTTCTTTGCAGCGTTGTTCTGCCGGATCCCTGGGCCCTAGACAACCCCGGCGGTACGGACTGCCACCAACCAATGGAGGAATGCAATGAGAATCAACATCACCGTCAACGGCCGCCTCACATGAGACCCGGCTCTCCCCCAGACGCAAGCCGGCAAGCAGGTCTTCAGCCTTGACCTCGCCCACAACTTTCGTGAGCGTATTTCCGGTCAGCTGCAGGACGTCACGACGGTCCTCTCCGAGCCAGCGTCTGGGAAGAAGACGTTGCTGTCGAAGTCGCTGAGCTCGGCTTGGCCAAGGGCAGCCGAGTCACCGTCGAGGGCCTGTGGTCCAAGCGCACCGTCACCACAAAAGCCGGGCGAGCGTCGCATCAGCTACGTGCTGACGGTTCGCAAGATCCGGTTGCTCACTGAGACCGAGATCAGCGCTACCGGCGTCGCCGCCGAGGTCACGGCCGACGAGGCTCCGAACTAGCCCGCTGCAAATCTGCGGGTCGGGCGTCGGTCCGGACGACATCTATAGACACCCGATCCAGCGGCCAGTGACGACATCGTGCGACGCGCTGAGGATCATCACAACCAAGCTGTAGACCGCAGTGCTACCGATCGCGAACTTTCGTGGCACAAACGGCATTCCGAGGAGGACAAGCCGTACATCTCACCGGTGGGCGATGCCTGAGACGAGTTGCTCGAGTCCGGCACGCTCGATGGATGGGCAATCGAGGCGCAAACTGTCAGAATCCCTTGATCCATTACGGGTCTGGGTCAGTTGATGCGCGACAGCTCCGGCAAGACAATCATCGTGAGGACACGTTGCTGGGGATGGATAGAAGGGTCGCACATGGGCTACGACCAAACCGCCAGGTCTGGGTTTTGCCGCTACGTTGGGGGCCATCGCGGGTGCGCTGACCGGGCTTCTGTTCGTGGCCGTCTCGATCAAGAGTGACCTGCTCACCGCTTCGCCGAACCTGAGCTCCCGTGCCGCGCAGTCCTTGTGCCTGTTCATGACCGCCGTCCTGATCGCGCTTCTCATTGCTTCGCCCCAGCCCCGCGTCGCCTTGGGCGTGGAGCTACTGCTGCTGGCTGTCTCGTCGGGGTTGCTGATGCTCATCCTTAACCGCCGGGCAGGGCATGCCAATGCGAAAAGCGTCATCGGGTACTGGGAACGAATTTCCCCGTCGCGGGCCTGTTGGGGCGGAGTTGTCACCGCGTGGCTGTTAGTGGTGAAAATCACCGCATACGAACGCAGAGAAGGGGGGCCGTAGCTGGTCGGGATTGTGAGCACGGCCGGCCACCAGGTTTCGATCAGCTCCGTGAGGGTGGTTACTTCCGACACGTCGACGCGGGCGCACCAGCGGAAGGAAACCAGCAGCCGCCGGCGAGACTGATGCGGTGTCCCGGCGCTGGCACCAACCAGCGGGACCGCAGTTCCTCCTTGGCGATCCAGGTTGCGAGCAGCTGCCCGAACGGGTCGCATCTAGGCACGGGTTCCACAGGGTCACGAACCGCTTGTGCGAGAGGCGTTCCCCCGTCCCCAACAGATGGCGGCAGTTGATTCAGGCCGGGTCGGTGCACCGCCCACACGGTCAGTTCTCTTTTCTCGGATCCGACAAGCGGAGGGGAAGACCTGCGCTTGCCGAGCCAGTGCCCGGGCGGCGGCTCGCAAACCGGTGCACCGATCGGGTGTTTCCCGAGCGCGAGCGCTGCCTCGAACCGCAACCGTAGAGGCCAAGAGCAGTCGCGGGAGGCTGTACTCCGTCAGCCGGCTCCGCGAACTCGCGGGGCGTGCAGCAGAGCCGAATGAACGAACACAAGCGAGACTGGCATGGAGGAGCGGTGAGAGATGTCATCCGAGTTCGTTCGTTACGCCCCTGAGATTGAGACCATCGATCCCGAGATCGACGAGACGCTGGCGCAGATCATCGATTTCGTGGAAAAGAAGGGCCGTGAATCGCCGCCGACCGAGAGCGCCGGACGGGGCCGTCCGCGCCGCGCACGCGAAGTCATTCGGCCTGTTAAAGGCAGAACTCGAGATACTGGCGGACGTGCATCGCGGCACCAGACTGATCGGCAGGAAAGCTGTCCGGTCGCCACAGGGAGCAGATCCAGCACGTTGATGATCGCCGAGGGAACACTTAGCCGTCCGGTGACTGACCAGGAGAACCGCTTGGCAACTGCGTGTCTTTGCAGGAGGCTCTGGCGAGCAGCCTGCGCGACAAAGCGATCTTGTGGTGCTGGACAACTTTGAACAAGTCGTCGATGCCGGTGCCCTTGTCGAGCGGTTACTGCAGGATGCGCCGCGCCTCAAGGTTCTTGTGACAAGCCGAAGTGTGCTTCACCGCTTCGGGGAGCAGGAGTTCCCGGTACCGCCGTTTCCCTTCCAGATGCTGGACCTGCTCGAGCAACGATCCCGCGGGAACCCGTCCGGCTAGTCGGTCACGCTCACCACAGCTGTCTCAGCCCCGTCTGGAGCGTTACGTGAATCGCTTGACGAATGCGAGGGCAGTGTCGGCGACCTCTCGCCAGCCGCAGTCGATGGTTAGGGCGTGGCCGCGGTCCTTGATCTCGACGATCTCGGTAACGCCTTCGCTGTCTTGCTGTTGCTTGTAGGACGCGTTGGCGGACGACGTCTACGCGCTCGCCACCCAAGACGTGCCCAATCCGGAGCGCTTCATCCGGCTGTTCTTCTCCGGATCACAGGAAGCCGTGCGAAGGGCATGCAGTACTTCAAGCGCATATCCAGCCGCAGGGCCGATCGCGAGGAGCCCGCCGACCTCGCAACCCGTGATGCTCAACTGGATGCAATCGCACGCTGGGGGATCCCCGACCCGTCGAAACTCACTCGCCTCCAGGCGATCACCCAGCCGACGTTGGTCGCGAACGGCGACAACGACACAATGATGATCACCGAGAACAGCTACCTGCTCGCACATGACATCGGATCTACTCGGACGCGGGTCACGGGTTCCTCAACCAGTACCCCGAACTGTTCGCCGACCAGGTCAATGCGTTCTCAGAGGTGGCTGAAGGAGCGCCTCATTCAATAGCCTGCCCTCGGGTGAGGCGTACCTCCTCGATGTCGAGCCTGGCCTGTATCTGGCGAAGCACGATGTCATCAATGCGGCGCTCGTCTCGGAGTCTGACAACGGTGCCGCGTTTGAGAGTGAGCAGTGCAAGCCGCAGTGCGGTGTATTGCTGGTCGTGCCGCCGGGCCGGCTCGTCGTAGGCGTCTTCACCGTTCGTGTGCAGAACGTGCAGATGTTCCTCGTACTCAAGACGTAGCCGGTCGACGACCAGCGGATCGGTTCCAAGGTTGACAGCGAGCTGTGGCAGGGCGGCGAGCGCCTCCTGTGTGGCGCGTGTCTCAGCGAGGCGGCGTTCTTCTTCGACCGCTGTGTCACGCGGCAGCCGGGCCCAGAGCACCACGCCCGGTAGCAGCAGTCCTTGCAGCACCAGGGTGACCACGATAACTCCGGTGGTAACGAAGATGATGACATCGCGGCCGGGGAACGGTTCGCCCGACGCAACCGTCTTCGGCACGGCGAGGGCCGCCGCGAGGGAGACCGCGCCTCGGAATCCGGCCACCGCGCTCACCACCCGGGCGCGGTTGCTGACACGGCGTAGTCGCTGTTGGGGTCGCCGATCCACCAGGCGGATCAGGTATGTCGTGCTGAAAATCCAGGCGAAGCGCACCCCGATGATCACCACTGTTACGGCAGCGACAGCAACCACTCCACGGGCCAGCGCGACGCTGCTGAGGCCTCGCACCGCAGACTGCAGCTCCAGTCCCACCAGCACGAAGAGGGCGGCATTGAGCAGAAAGGTTGACAGTGAGCAGAAGGCGACGGTGATTTGCCTCGCGTCAGCTCGGACGACCCGCGGGACTGCTTGGCTCAGCATGAGTCCGCAGACGACGACGGCGAGCACACCGGATGCGTGAATCAGCTCGGCGAACAAGAATGCTGTGAACGGCGTGAGGATCGTGAGCACATTCCCGAGCAGCGGGTCGTCCAGCCAGCGGCGTACCCGGACTACCAGCCATCCGGTGGCCAGGCCGGCCGCGGCCCCGCCCGCGTACGCGAGCAGGAACAGCCATGCGAGGTGCCAGCCGCTGAGATGCTCTTCGCCCACGGTGACACCAACAGCGACGCCGTAGATGACCAGTGCGGTGCCATCGTTGATCAGACTCTCGGCGGGCAGCACGGTCAGGTCGCGCCGCGGCAGCGTGCGAGCGAGCGCGGTTACCGCCGCCGCATCGGTCCGCGCGACGGCCGCTCCCAGCACCCACGCCGGCCCCCACGGCAGGCCCAATGCGTGCGCGACCACTGCCACCGCCGCAGCCGTGGCTATCACCAGTACGGTGCTCGCCAAGATGATGCCGCGCAGGTTCCTGCGAATCTCCCGCAGAGACGTGGTCAGGCTCTCCCAGTACAGCAGTGCTGGGAGGAAGAGGAACAGCATCGCTTCCGGTGGCAGATGCGCACGGCGCAGTGCAGGAATAAACCCCAGCAGCACGCCGCAGCCGAATAGCAGGACCGGCGGGGCGACCCGCAAGCGGCGGGCGACCAAGCTGCAGACCAGCACTGCCACACCGAGGACCACGACGAGTACGACCTCGCATGACTACCCTCCAGGGGGCGTACTAGCCGAAGGTAAACGCGTAGGCTTCAGCGCCGGAGTCGAGGAAGGTGATCTCGAAGGTGTGCTCGGTGATGGGACCATGCTGGCGGATGAGCTGGTACAGCCACGGTTCGACAACCGTGCCGTCGCCGTCCCCATCAACGTCAATACCCTGCGCCGCTCTCGGCGGGTTCCCGTCGAGGAGTACGTGGAACCGGACGGAGCTTCCTGAGGCTGTTGGTCCCATGACAAGATTGAGGTCGCGGGCCTGAAAGCGGTAGGCGATCTGCCCATTGGCCGTGTTTAGCCTGGTGGCCTCTTGCTCCATCGTCCAGTTACCCGCCAGAGCCCAGTCATTGAGGTTCAACTCCGCCGGGATGGTATAGGAGCGAGGCCTGTCCGGATGGACGCTGCCGGGAGATGCGAAGTTTTCGGTGCGCTCGTAGCCCGTGTAGTTTTCCGGTGATCTCAGGGTGGCCCAATCGGCCGCGGCTTCCACACCACGGGCATCGACCGAAACCAGGTCGTGGCTGATGCCAGATCCTGCCTCAACCAGCACCTGCTGGATGATCATTTCTGACCGCCGGTATTCGCCTTCCCCAAAGTGGTGATGCCGGATCCGCCCCTAGGCGTCGGCGAAGTACAAAGCCGGCCAATAGTGGTTGCCGAAGGCACGCCATATCGCGTAGTCGCTATCGATCGCGACCGGATAACCGACACGCATGTCCTGCACCGCCCAGCAGACGTTGTCACCATCGTGCTCAAACGAGAACTCGGGGGTGTGCACGCCGATCACCACCAGCCCCTGGCCGGAGTATTTACCGGCCCAGGCGCGGACATAGGGCAGCTGGCGTAGCCAGTTGATGCACGTATAGGTCCAGAAGTTGACCAGGACCACCTTCCCGCTTAGGTCGCGCTCCATCAGGGGCGGCGAATTGAGCTACCCAGTCCCGCCGTCGTCGTAGTCGGTCACTGCGGCAGTTCCTTGCCGCTCTGCTCCGCCACCATGTACGTCGCGTACCAGTCGGGCCAGTTCTCATCTGACTCGCCGATGCGCGCCTCGTGTGAGCCGTGGGCGACCGCTGCGCGCCGCATTGCATTCGCTAGATCACTCGCCGATCCGAATGTCGTCGCCGCAGAATCGATGCGGCCAGGCAGTCGGGTCGTAATCTCCTGGAGCAGCCAGCTGTTGCCGTCCGGATCGCTGAACGTGGCCAACGAGCCATAACTGGCATGCTCGGGAGCGGCACCGCTGACCGGGCCACCCGGGCCGAGGTGGAAGACCCCGCTCACCTGGACGCCGCGCCCCACCAGGTAGTCATAGGCAGCCTGGATGTCGGTGACGATCAGGAACGTGTTCTGGGCGGATCCCGGCTCGGCCGACGTGCGGTTCGTGCCGAACTGGACCGAGCAGCTGGAGCCGGTCGGCGTTAACTGGACAATGCCAGAACCGGGCGGCGTGACATCCTGCCGCCACCCGAGGCCAACGTAGAATTCGGTCGCGCGGTCGACATCCGACACCGGAATTGTGACCACTTCGAGCTTCATGTCCACGTTCCTGACCCTCGCATTCTCGTTCGCCTCGCCGCTGACCTGCGTCGTACTCATACCGACCTCCTTGTGTGTTCTGTCAAAGACCAACCCTCCTGCTTCGATGGCTGGGTCGCACCCGTGGAACTCCCTGGTAGGCATATCCGGCAAGCCATACGATCGTTTTTGGTACCGGCTTTCTTGGGGTCGTTGATAGGGCTGGCGCCTGGAGGCCGCCAATGAACCAGGGTCGGGTTCAACATTCGAGGCTCCTCGGCCGTCGAAGCGAGTGCGAGGCGCTCGATCAACTCCTCACCGATGCGCTCGCCGGTCGGAGTCAGGTCATCGTGGTGCGGGGCGAGGCTGGCGTCGGCAAGAGCGCGTTACTGCGTTATCTATCGGAGCAGGTCGCCGGCTGGACCATCGCGACGGCCGTCGGGGTCGAGTCGGAGATGGAGCTGGCCTATAGCGGCCTCCACCAACTCTGCGGACCGATGCTGGATCACCTTGACCGGCTGCCGGTCTCGCAATGGGAAGCCCTCGCCACGGTGTTCGGCCAGCGGACCGGTCCCCCGCCGGACCGTTTCTTGGTGGGACTCGCGGCGTTGACGCTATTCGCCGAGATCGCCGAGAAACAGCCGCTCGTCTGGGTCGTGGATGACGCGCAATGGCTGGACCGCGCCTCGGTGCAGATCCTCGGGTTCGTCGCCCGCCGGCTTTTGCCGAGCGGATCGCGCTTGTGTGCGCAACACGCACCGACATGGGTGACGAGGCTCTCGCCGGGCTGCCTGAGTTGTCTGTCGACGGGTTAGGCGACAGCGATGCGCGCGCACTGCTGCTTGAGAACGTGTACGGCGCACTCAATGCCGCGGTCTGTGACCAGATCGTCACAGAGAGCCACGGCAATCCGCTTGCGCTCCTTGAGTTGCCGCGCAGCTGGAGGGCCGCAGATCTCGCTGGCGGGTTCGGGCTGCCCGACAGCCAACCGGTGGTCAGCAAGATCGAACGGAGCTACGCCCGGCGCGTCCGTGCACTTCACTCCGAGGCGCAACTGCTCGTCCTCGCCGCGGCCGCAGAGCCGCTCGGCGACCCTTTGCTGCTCCACCGTGCCGCCGAGACGCTCGGGGTCGACATGGCTGCGGCAGACCGGCAGTGGACGCGGGTCTGCTCGGAATAGGCGGGCGAGTCGAGTCCGCGCATCCACTCGTCCGGTCCGCGGTCTACCTCTCGGCCGCCGCCGAGGACCGGCACCGCGTCCCTCGCGCCCTCGCCGAAGCAACCGATCCCGTGACAGACCCGGACCGGCGCGCCTGGCACCGCGCTCACACGCTCCCTAACAGTTGCTTGCTGCTTGCTCACGGCTTGCGACCGTCTAGGTCGGCTAGTGCTGAGTCCAACTCCTGCCGTCGCCCTGCCATCTCACATACCTCAGATGCTGCCGCCAGCTTGGCCCGTAACCGCTGCACCTCCCGGGTCTCGGTGGCAGCTGCTGATTTGGCTGGCCCAACCCATGGGCTAATAGTCGGGAAAGTAGGACGCCCCAGGTGCACCATTCGGCTACTGGCGGCACGGCGAGGCCGCTGGCGCCGAACAGGCTTGCCGAACTGTAGCCATATCGCGTTGCACAACCAACCAATGGCGAATGCAATAATGATCATGGTGAGCTTAATCATCAATTAATTCCATAGCGATCGGCGACAATTGTCTAGCACCAGATAAGGTGAATAAAATGTGAAATCAATGTGGACAAATGATTAATGGAAGGAAAGCGCGAAAGAAACAGTCTTGAAGGGGGAAGGGAATGAGCCCGCGCCCATTCATGACCGGTCGCCTTCCGGCGAAGTACAGCCCTGTCGTCTCTGCGCTAGCCACTCCACGCAGCATCGTCGATACGCCGCATAGCCTGCCACACGACGTGCAACGGTCTTCCCGATCTCCTTTGCTCACCAGTTCTTAGAACGCAGTCCCGGCGGGGCACAAAGTCCTATGAGCCTGTTGTGAGCCCCGCAAATTTGTCAGGAATCGTGGTTTGGCGAAGCGCCACCGCTCGATTCCCCATGGCGCCGCTGCGAGCCGGGCGGAAATCACTGATCGATGAGGATCTCGTTGAAGGTGCATGACGAACTTATCAACCTTCAGTCCCAGGGCGACCGAACCCCACTATAAAAATCTCGACGCGGCCTCGGCCCAGCTCCCCAATGTCGGCCTGTCGCGCAAGCGAATGCTCAAGACCGACTCCTCAAGACAATCGATCGCATAGACAATCGCTACCGCAGTCGTCGGACCGTCCACTCTCAGGTCGATTCCCACCATTCTGTAACGCTCGCGATCCATCTTTGCGAGCTCATCGAGGCCCGGTAAGTCCAAGACTGCTTCGGCGACATCTAGACCAAGATCTCGTCCCTTGACATCCATGCCACCGACATTTCCTGCTCCAAATGAACGCAAGATGTACTGAAGATTGACGTCTGAATAACCCGCGTGACAGTTTCGGCTCACACTCCCGCAGTGGGCCAGTGGCCAACAGGTGAATTCGACCCACCCAAGCGTTCAGCGAACCGCGTTCTGGCACCGAACTCGTCAATAGTGGGTGCGCCTCCGGGAATGACGCAATGCAGGTGTCTAACCGTCGATCTTGACGCTCTAGGCTTCAAACTTAAGCGGGCGAGTTCACAGGAAGGCTCCAGCTAGCTACAGGACAGGTCGCCGGCACTGTCACGCTAGCGACGCCGGCGTCAAGGAGCCGGCCATCGAGGCGAGGACGGTGGCAGTGATCAAGGCGACGCCCGGCCGACTGCCCAGCGGAAATGAGCAATGGCCGCCGCGTGGTGTCGTCGGCCTTTCAGCGCTGGGCGACACGTCTCGACCGCCTGGAAGTAGACCCTGACGTAGCCCGTTGCCACGCTAAGCGGCACCACGTCGAGCACGCCGGGTTCGGTAACACCGGTAGGGCGGTCGCGGCATCGCGGCTCGGAGAGCGCACAGCACCACGAGCAGCGGTTTTGGACGGCGGCGGTGTCGTACGCCTCGGCAGTAAGAGCCATCGCGTCGGGCTGCTATCTGTGCCACATCGACTGCGCAGGGTCCAACCCTGGGCGTACAACTCTGCCGCATGTTGAACGTCAACGGTGGTTGGTGACGGCGGCCGCGCGTTGGCTGCGGCGTGCTTCAGGGGCCGGAGCAAGAAGACAGCAAATCGAACAGCAGTCGCCACGCCGGGCCCTTCGCGGGCCCTAAGCCAAGATCAAGTCAATTACCACAATCCCGGCTTTCGGGAGCAACTCATGAAGCCGGCGCGCTCTGTGCCGAGAAACCGGCGATAACGGCACAGAGGGCGCGGACGTCCATGATGGCCAAACGACACCTCGGATCAGTGATTCGAGCGCGCTGGCCGAGTTTCGCGGTACCTGGCACCTTCGAGACGAACTTTGACATCGATCTTCATCCTCCCGCTGGACGCCGTAGGCGCCCCCGATGGCGCGCACTCCACGATGGTGA
>Ga0173483_10000472_pt1 | contig 11372 bp, 11 predicted proteins | sample NitcycUS178409R2_FD_122621 | JGI IMG/M metagenome (GOLD analysis project Ga0173483, IMG submission 122621) | Soil microbial communities from Arlington Agricultural Research Station in Wisconsin, USA - Nitrogen cycling UWRJ-S178-409R-2 (version... | ecosystem: Environmental > Terrestrial > Soil...
AAATATATATAAATATATGACATTTGGTGAGCATTTATAATTTGTCTTATATTCATTAACCGCTGAAGTTAATTATACATTTGTAAGAAATACGTACCCCTTCTCTGTAATTACATAAAATCAGTCTGCAACAAAATATCCAAAGAAATGAAAATACCTAGAAAAAATGACATTAGACAATCTGTGTAGTTTTTATATGCTAGCGGTTATAATAACGATCTGTAGGGTGTATGCATTACTCAACTATCGAAAAGGAAGAAATAAGGACAAGGAAGCTTTTTCTTGCGATTTTTTACTTTTGTGCAGTATGCATGGCAGCAATCACACTCTATGCGCTCTATGTTAGCATAGGAGAATATCTCTCTACAGGAAGAGTAGTAATTGGCGAAGTACTGGTAAACACTGACTTTCCCGTCCATGGACTTGCGAAACTTGTGACATACCTGATGATTGTGACAGTAGTAGGATGGTATTGTGTAACTAAGTTAGGTCGAGACAAAGTAAAAGATATTTCTAAATCGGTCAAATCGATCCTGCAACTAATTGTCCTAGCTATAGCTGTAGTAGCGCTTTACGAGTTTATCTACAATGTCCTCATATGGAACTCCCTCATTACAGCTGATGTAATGAAAGGGATAATCAGGCTGGACAAGATCAATGTGCCTTATCCTAATCCTAATACACCATGGAATCTTGTATTTGCAACAAAAATGTCTTTAGCGGCATTTCTTATTTCTGCACATGGATTTTATACAATATCAAAGCCCAAGAGGGAGCAAGTGGACTGATATTATCGGAAGTATAGAGATCCGGGTTTTAGTAGGTACCATATGGAATAGGCCCATGCTCTATTATAAGAAGGGGAAAATACACAATTATCGAAGTTGTTATCGTCATGGATTTATATCTGAATCATATTTCTATCTATTATGGATGTAAGGACGTTTGTATGAATATTATCCTGCGTCAAGACAATCGTTTTTCTCCCATCCAACATCTATGTATGGGTCCTAGATAATGACTTTTATAGTGTAAAGTATTTGACTAGGCCTGAGATGCAAAGACCAGAATGGGATACTTATTTTATGCTTCAGGCAGAGATAGCAAAGCTCCGGTCAAACTGTCTTACGAGGCATATTGGTGCGGTAATTGTGAAACATAATAGACAAATAGCAACAGGATATAATGGTACTCCTTCTGGTATTAAAAATTGTTTTGAAGGCGGATGTCCTAGATGCTTAGCCAGAGATAGAGGAGAGATCATGTCTGGTGAAAGTTTGGACAGGTGCTTGTGCACTCATGCAGAGGCAAACGCAATAATGCAATGCGCATTATTTGGAAATGCAGGAAGCACAAGGGACGCCACATTATACTCTACATTAGCTCCCTGTATCGAATGCAGTAAGATGGCAATTAGTGTAGGATTCCGACGCATAGTTGTACTTGCTGATTATCCAGAGGATGGAACACAATTAATCAATGCCGTAAACATCGAACTTGTAAAGCTAGATCCTAGCCTCTTAAGACCATGGACAAGTCTCATTATTCAAAGCCACGAGACAACGTAAAAAAGCAGGACAGGACTTCCTTTATGGCCATCTTAAACCATGTTTTCTACACCTACTCTCTTGTCATCGTAGTTTCATATGTAGGTGCTTTTTTACCAAGCATCATAGGTAACACTACTTGGTTATTCACGCATCTATACGAACCGAGATATCTATTCCCCTCAGCTCAGTTTGCTAGTTTTGGAGCTTTCAACTTGTCCTCCTCGTCTGTAGAGTTATTACTATTCCATTTCCAGACTGATTGCCTTGGAGATGTATCTGTTATCTCTTGCCAGCAATTTACGCAGTAGTTGCCGCAGTCATTCCATATCTCTACTTCTGCATTTTTACATTTGCTGCAAATACAGATTGACTTTAACTTTGAGTCTGATTTGAAGTTTTCCATAATTATCTTATACTTATTATCTCAGTGGAATTTTCGCTATTTATATCGGCCCACTAACTTCTTAAAATGAATCTACTGTAACCTTACTGCAAGTAAATTAAGGTAGCGTGTCTACAAATATAATATCCAAGAAGATCTTTCTATTCATTTCTATTTGTTCGTGACAGCAAGGATACATATGAGAGCGGCCATCAAGAAAGCAGGTCCTAATCCCATTATTGATATCATTACTTATGTATATAAGAAGATTTACAACAAGAAGACAATAGAAGATGAATAACAAAGATGATAATAGCTACAGTATCAAGACAGATATCGAAGAAATAAAGAGGATTGAAAAAGAACTTGAAATCATGTTAAACCAGGGCGACATCGATTCACATATACGCAACAGAATAAAGAACGACCTGAACAATGTGAAACTAAAGAGGATTGAAAAAGAAATGCAAGCGTTTGGTATTATGATCCCGCCAACTGCAGCAACAGCAGCAGAAATAGGTGAAGAATAAATAGAAATGATCCAGAAGCAGGTCGCTATATCTTTATGATTCAATCAGTTTTGCAATTAAAAAAGTAATTTAGTCGTCATAGTCATTATAGTCTATAACCTTCTTGTTACCTTGCATCTAAAAGATGAATGATCACCGAGGCACTTGTCACAGAATCTGAATTAGAAAATAGTAGTTTTAGTGTTGGCATTTCTCTCCGGTATCCTTTGTAGAGCATCCTAATGTTCAACAATCTTTCCATTTCTATCTATCGAAATATCAATCGAAAACTTAGTTTACAGGTTAGATGGGAAAAAAGAAGATGGACAAAAGAATACTAGGGCGCATTGGAAGGTTAAGGAAACCAAATAATAAAGAAACCACCTTTCTCATCCCTGCCTCTGCAAGTCTATCTATAAGCATCATGTTACAAAACACATACTCGTACTACATTTCCTTGGTAGGACTAGTAGTCTGGCCTTCAAACCCTTCTGGGTGTACTATATGTCTTTTTGCCATGAAGAATAGCAGAATGCCAAAAATCGCCAGCACTATGGCAAGCCCCTCTGCTCCGCCATTTGGAACAGCTACAAAATAAGCCAGCGAAAATACGATGCACGTTAATCCCTGTAAAGTATATTTAATAGATTCACGCATTTTGCCTTTCTTAGCAAGAAATCCAATGCCAAAGATCAAAACGCTCGGATAGATAGTGAACAATAAATATTGATCAATATCTATTCCATTATGAGTCAATATTATGGGATTATAGAAAGTATTACTAATACGTTTCCAGGTAATGATAGACAGGGAGGGTGAAGAACTTGCAACCGTACTACTTCATCGTCTTCAGTATCTCCTTGCAGGTTACATCATCTTTGAACAGCCAGCATTTTTGCTGTGATACTCTAAATCAAGACATTCCAAAAAAAACAGATACTATCATTGGTATTATCATTTTGGTTCCTTTAACTTCCACACGATTGTCAAGGTGTTAACTCTTGTAATGATAGAAGCACAAGAATTAGATCAGAGAATCCAATATACATCAATTGCTTTAGCAGAAGCTATAGTATTCTCTTAAATTAAAGTAGATCATAGCAAAACACCTCAGCTATCTTCAAACTGTCATGTTACACACTTCAGCTGATAATTTGAAAAAGCCAACTTGAGAGTTGCAAGTATATTTGAGGAAAGGTCTCAGTTCTTTATACTTCAGATATTAATAAACGGTTATTTTTCCTCGTACTATTATTATTATTATGCAACTTCAACCTCTACTGCTTCGCCTTTTTCTATAAATGATCGCGCATTTTCATATGGAAGCACAGCGACATCTTCCTTCATAAAGGGCCCGTACTTTGTCATATCTACAGCTATAAATCGCTCCATTGGTCTGATAAATCTCACGACGATCTGTTTTGAGCGAATTTTTGCTGAAATTGACTCAAGTACTTTTGGCCTGCCTCCCAGAGTCGCAGCAAGTACTGCCATTCTCCGTTTATCAGATTCTTTTTGCCCATCTAAAATATATTTTTCCTCATCAGTAAATTTTGAATATTCAAATCCGGTTACAATTGTTGAACTAGCATGTTGCTGATCTAAGATCTTATGATGACGAATTTCAAGGAGAATCTCTACAGAAGTAGACATCATGACCACTGTTCTTTCTCGAATCTTTTCTTTTATTCCTTCATGTCGTTGTCCTTTGAGATTTCCTAGAATTAGGGCAATATTTTGGTAAGTATCAAGAGGTATAGATTGAAGTGTCGGTATTTGGACCTCTTTTAATAATAGGTTGTATATCTCTTTGAGTGCTAACGACTCTGCTTTGCTGACTTCTGCTTCTTCACCCCCTTTTCTTATTGTTGTAACCACTTTATTATTTCACACTCTTCTAACATTATTTCTTTTCTTCAGACACTCCTCGCTGAAAGCTTAAATTATAGACGTAGGGCCCTATGTAACAGATAGTTTAGTTGCCTTATAAAGTCATTGATGGTAAAATCGAACCACTAGTATTTAATGCAGATGAAATTATACAAAAGTTAAAGAATGATCAAATCAAGTTTCTTGATCTGCAATTTACTGGTCTCACTGGAAGGTTCCATCACACTACTATGGCAGCTAATATGTTTCGCAAGGAAGATTTTGACAATGGGCTACCCAAACTCGATGGATCTTCAATTCGCGGTTTTACAGAAATCCACGAATCAGATCTGATTATCAAACCAGACCCCTCTACATATGCTATCGTCCCGTGGATTGAGAAAGATCATACTGCACGATTGATTTGTGATGTTTTAAGCGGAGGTTCTAATAGAGATCCATTTCCTCGTGATCCTCGGGGAATTGCGACAAGAGCCTCAAAATATATTGGTGAACAAGGTTATGAAGCGTCATATTGGGGACCTGAGGTGGAATTTTTTGTTTTCGACAAGCTCGAAGTTAACACTATGACGCCATATCAAAGTCAAACCTATAAGATAACATCTAGGGAAGCACCATGGTCTACTGATAGCGTGGGCTATGCTTTGAGATTAAAAGAAGGATATCTTCCAAGCGCCCCCGGTGACACTCTTATGGATTATCGCAATGAATGTGTAGACGTTTTAAGCAATAACTTTGGCATTGTCTGTGACACCCATCACCACGAGGTGGCGACAGCCGGTCAATGTGAAATTGATATCAAGTACGACACACTGGTTAATGCAGCCGACTCGGTACAGAGTTACAAGTACATCGTAAAGAACATTGCAAAAAAACACAACATGATTGCCACAATGATGCCCAAACCAATTGCTCTTGACAACGGTTCAGGCATGCATGTAAACATTAGTTTATGGAACCATGGCAAAAACTTGTTTTTTGATGCTAGCGACAAATATGCCGAGATATCAGAGATTGCTCGGTATTTTGGTGGAGGTATAATAGATCATGCATATGCTCTGGCAGCCATAGTCGCTCCAACTACTAACTCATACAGAAGGCTGGTACCTGGCTACGAGGCTCCCGTGTATGTTGCATGGAGCACAGGCAACAGGTCAGCAATAATAAGAATTCCTGCTCATTTCAAAGGTCTAGAATTTGCCAATATGAAGAGAATCGAGTTCCGAGCTCCTGATCCCTCCTGCAACCCATATCTTGCGTTCTCTGCAATAGTTGCAGCTGGGCTAGATGGAATTAAAAATAAAAAGGCAATAGGTGATCCTGTTAATGAAGATATCTTTAAGATGACTTCAAGCCGCAGGAGAGATCTGGGCATAAGGCAGCTGCCAGCAAGTTTAAGAGAAGCTTATGAGGAATTAAAGAGCGACAAGATCTTTTTGAAGGAAATATTTAGCGACGACACTATTGAAAGGATAATTGAGCATGAGGCCAAAGACCATAACGAAGTTGCAATAAGACCTCATCCTCATGAATTTTCTATGTATGCAGATGTTTAGTCGAAAAAAGATGTAAATAATACTATAATTGATGGACTCTAACTCATTTAGCAATACTCCCAATATAGCTAAATTCCATTATCATATTATTAGCATGATTTTTCCTTTACTTAAATCAGCGCTAAAATCTGGTTTAAGAGATATTAGGTTAGCCTCATCGAAGCTATAAAGAGTAAGATCAGACATCCTCTAATAGAATTCTTTGTGTAATGCTCCGGTCTATGTTCATGAGTAGCATTAGTTTTATGCAGCCTGCTTGGTTTGCGTATATAGTAGTCTTCTAAACGGTTTTTCTTATTGCTCCCATGCCAGTCAGATTATTTTTTGGACATAAATTAGAAGTAATCTGAGCCTTGACATTAACTGTAATCTTCTTCAAGTCCATCGCTAGATCAACAAATTTATACCAACATCCATCCTCTATAGTAAAAATAGATCATCAGCCTGCTTCTTTGTCTACCTTTTTAAAGGATCTTTTTCTTTTAGCGCTTGTTCCCATTTCTCTTGTACCAGAAGACACTATTTCAATAAATTTGGCTTTTATATTTGAATCTAATTTCGGTCTTAGCAGCCTACCAAGTCTTTGAATAAACTCTCTACTACTTCCAGTTCCACTAACAATTATGCCTAATTGTGCATCTGGAACATCCACACCTTCATCTAACACCTTAGACGTAACTATGGCGTTGTATCTTCCATCTCTAAAGCCATTTAACGCATCCTGTCTTTCTTCCTTGCTAGATTTGTAAGTTATAAAAGGTATAAGAAATCTATCTGATATATGATATACTAGCTTGTTATGCTGGGTAAATATTATTGTCTTTATACCCCTGTTTTGTGAAAGGATGTTCTTTAATTCCTCAATTTTTGACCTGCTATTTAATGCTATATCCATTGCCTTGTTTCTAGCTAGTATTGCCTGTCTTGCGGTCCCACTTCTTCCAGACATCATTATTAGCCTGCGAAAGGCACCCGGTCGATTCATCTTTAATCCGATTCTTAGCAAGCACGTTTGATAAATATCAAAATTGTTTTTGTATTCTTCATATTCTTCTGGTGTCATATCCACTAATCTTCTTTCAATTTCATAGGAAGCAAGATGCTTGGCTTTGGCAAGGTCAATACTGTGCGCTTCAAATACTATTCCACCAACAAGTCTTGGAAATTCCTTATGCATCTCATCTTCTCTTTCAATTGTTGCTGTTAACCCTAACCTAAATGGGGAGGCGAACTGTTCTGCTATCGATCTATATCCTGGTGCAGCCAAATGGTGTAATTCATCAAATATAATTAAAGCAAATTTGTTACCAAGGCTTGCTGCTCGTATATATGCAGAATCATATGTAGATACAGTAATTGCCTGAATATCATCTGATCCCCCACCTAGATTTCCTACCTTAATATTTGTAAAATATTTTGATAGAACAGAAGTCCACTGGTCCATCAGATCAATTGTCGGTACTACGATAAGAGAAGCAGCATTTACCGTTTCTATTGCCTTCACACCAATAACCGTCTTACCGGAACCTGTTGGCAATACTACACATCCTCTCTTGCCGGCTTTAACCCATCTATCAAGAGCTTTTTGTTGATAATCTCTTAGAGTTAGAAGACGGCTATGATTATTATTATTAATGTTAGGAGAAGGTATTAGATCTAAAACGTTGTTATCGTCATATTCGATTTCGCTTTGCTTTAGATATTCTATAATATTTTGATAATGCAGAGCCTGTGCTCTTAGATGATTTGTCCTTGGATCGATTGTAGCAAAAGGTATATGAGGAATGCCTCCTGTTATTATTATAGTACCATTATCAAATCTTAATACAGTTTTGAGCATTCTTTTTTACAGTATTATAAGCAGGGAGCATTAAAAGTTTTTAGCCTAAAAGTTCGGATATACAGAGTAATTTATTTGGAAGAGTTAATTTTTCGATTTACATATCGTTTATCTAAGAATTCCTTTTGAAATGTTTATCACATGATTTATATAAGCCGGTAATAACTTTGTTAAGGAGTATGTTATTGTTTCCTTCGTTCCTTTTATGATATTTGTTGTTAATTATAAATTCCAAAAGAAGAACATGTACTATCAACAGCTGGAATTTGGTGATACCCGAAAGCACGAAGATTGGACCTGCAAAGATAGTAACAACATACAAAAAAGTCTTTGAAGAGAGCATAAAACTTTGATATTATAATAAGACTTTGGCAGGTTATCAGAATTTAACGGGTTATTGATAAATAATACATTTGAATTATCAATTAAGTGATCTTTACTGTTCACTCATCTACCCGTTATCTTGCTATAATATTGTACTTGTAAAGGAGTTGAGTTTGTGAATGGGACCAACTTAATAGCAAGAGTCGAATACTGTTGATAGTCCATGATACTAAATATAGTTGCTATCGGCCTTTCCTAGATCCTATGCATTTCCAAGTCGACCAACTTTGCCATTATCGATTTTTGTTTGACGGATCTTTTTTCTTAAGACTTTATATATGTAACATATATAGTTACTTTATGAATTTTCCTTATTTTATTGGGTTAAATATATTCACTGCGACCGTTTTTTTTGCTTTTTGTGCCTGGCTTTATTTCTTTCTATATATGATTAAATCTTTTAAGCAATCTCCAAGATTGAAGTCTAAAAAATATAATATAAACAACTATCCAAAAGTCAGCATAATTGTTCCTGCACTTGATGAAGAGAATAATATTTCAAAATGCCTTGACAACTTACTAGATCAAGATTATAATAATTTTGAAATTGTTGCTGTCGATGATTCATCTTCTGATATGACTGGCGAGATAATGCAGGTATATAGGAAAAGAAACCCAAAGAAAATATCAGTCATTTCTGCAAGTCCTAAACCAGTGGATTGGATAGGAAAAAATTGGGCATGCTATCAAGGCTATATAAATGCGACCGGAGAAATATTTGTATTTACTGACGCAGATACCATTATGTCTTCGCCTTCTACTATATCTCTGGCAGTAAGTTATTTGGTTGAAGAAAAATTAGATGCTCTTACTGGAAGACCAAGCATTATCGCACATAGTATTTGGACTAAGATCACATTGCCAATTCTATGGACTTTTTCACATGTTAAATATTCAGCCTTATGTGTAAATAAGACAAGAAGTAGATCTAGTTACCTCTTTGGTTGCTTCTATTTAATAAATAGAAAAACCTATGAATCTATTGGTACTCACAAAGCGGTTAAAAATGAGATTGTAGAAGATGTCGCATTAGGTAAAAAAATAAAACAGCACAAATTCAAGTTGAAAATGGTTAGAGCGGAAGATCAAATAACTACATTAATGACGGGAAATTTTATGAGTCTGCAGGAAGGGCTGAAAAGGAGTATTAATCTAATTCCATTTTACCATAATGATTTAACAAATATTTGGGTGATGTTTGTTCTGTTGCTTGAACCTTTTATTTTATTCCCGTTTTCTTGCCATTTTCTCTTAACCCATTACGATAACCTAAGCGAGGTACTTTTCGCTATTAATATAATGACTATTATTTTAATTATTTCAATTAATGCGACACAATTAGTGATTGGTCTTCTTCTGAATCCAATTTATGCCTTGTTATGTCCGATCGCTTGTGCGCTCGTTTCAATTAGTTTTATCTCATCCATTATTAAAGCCAGATGCGGAGGAGTTACAAAGTGGCGAGGTAGAGAATATATTGTAAATAGAAGCGTTATGGATCGGCAATTCCTCTACTGATTAAAATCAGAGGTATCCTTGCTGACAGTCTATGAAGTAAGATGGCTACAGATCTTGATTGGAATTAGATTTCTCGCCAATGTTGTATCACAAGTAATCTAAATTTTTGGGAAGTTTTGAAGTTATTATAGAAAGGAGTATTAAAACTTTAGTCAACTCCATCACGACGCTGATCTATACTAAGTTTCCTTATTGCAATTAGATCTCAAATACAAGGGAGAACGTTTTTCGATGATAAGTCTTTTCGTATTTCCTTTCGAAAAGAAAGTTCGTGAAATCCTGAAGATATCATAGCTTGAATTACATGAGCAAACTTCTTTAATGGCGTGTGCGGCTAGCGCTGCTAACCTTTAACAAGCCGATAGAACTATATACAAAAATGTCGGCTCTTCTAAAGTTAGAATATTTGACCTATTGCTTTTATATTTAATAAAACAGATACATCAATGCTGTAGCAGCATTCGATATAAAAAAGAGGATGAAGACTTTGTTATGGCAGCAACATTAAACGGTGAAAAACCAGTTATTATTCGAAAGCGTATTCCAATAGATGATTTAGTAAAAGAGTAAAGATGGAGCTAGCAGATTCATAGCCAAGATAATCAAAAAAAGACAACCGCTGAGATGTCTTTCTTAATGACAGACCTGAAATGTATAACGGTAGTGCATAATAAATGTATTTTGCAGGCATTCTATTCCATTTGAGTGGTATCATAAGAGAAATAGAACACATACAGCTATAGGTTTAATGAAGTCAAGAGCCCTATATTACCAATCAGCATTTATATCTCATTGCCAACCACCACTAGTTATCTTAGGTTTATCAAGGGTAATCTTGTTTGAAGCAACACTGTATCTCTTATTCCACTGTAATAGCTCAGTAGAGGGTGCCGCTCTTGTTGTTATCGTCATTGTTCTTATCTTCCCCATGCTTGCCAGAGATCCTGCTTTGTAATCCTTGTTTTTCTCTTTATAAAGTGTGTGCATATATCCACGACTAGCATGGAGGGAATGGGATTTGAACCCATGACCACCTGCGTGTAAGGCAGGTATCCTAACCAGTCTAGACCATCCCTCCGTAATCATGTCGAGGTCAACTTGAGCGTGACGCTATTAATATGTTATTTGAGCCTTCATAATTACATGATACATCAAATAAACATCTATAACTTTGATATTCTACTTGTATAATAGTAATTCGATTCAAGATAATAAAAATATAGATATGCCATGTATTTGCAGCTTGGTTGAATGACACATATTCTCTAACAATGTCACATTTTTATTAAATTGATGCATACATATTCTCTAACAATGTCTTCTGGCCTAGACAATCTCGGAGGATCGATGGAGAAATTGAAGCAAATGATTAATAATATTCAAGAGGAGTACGAGTCATTTATTGATTCAAACCAATTATATAAACAAGGAAAAGTTAACGAAAGGGAATTCTTTGTTTCAATAGGCAATTATTTAATTGCGATGTCTACAATGAATTTCCTTGCTATTCAAGTAATCTTTGAAATAAAATCTGCTATTGAAAAGAAATCAACAAACAAAAGTGGACAGGATAGGGTTCCTAGTAAGAATGATTTCGAAATCGGTCGTGTTGTGAATAAACCTACGGGAATAGAGGAATATACGCTACCCAAACCACAGCATTTGCAGCGACAGGATCTATACACAACATCAAATCCAGACACAATCCAAACCTCTAAAATCAAACGCGAAGAAACTAATATT